>Ga0315289_10004099_pt1 | contig 21823 bp, 19 predicted proteins | sample YL17G11_40_MG_FD_203452 | JGI IMG/M metagenome (GOLD analysis project Ga0315289, IMG submission 203452) | Sediment microbial communities from Yellowstone Lake, YNP, Wyoming, USA - YL17G11_40 | ecosystem: Environmental > Aquatic > Freshwater > Lake > Sediment | place: USA: Wyoming | collected... | reverse complement strand
CAAGGCATCCGTACCTATAAACATACCACCCCCAGATTAGGGAAATCGATCCAATTTAGCGAAAGTCTCGCTATAAAGGAAATTACCATCTGGGAGGGGCTGAATACCCCACTTTTTCATGAAAGCAATCATATCCTTCTGGTGCCAATCTGTGACCTTTGTTGAAGCATTAAGCTTATGCAAGACCCGAGAAGAGGGCTCAAACCAACACTCCCAACCCTTCGACCTGGCAAAATAACAGTAGTCTGAGTCGCTGTAAACCAAATACATAGACTCATCCATTGTGCCTATCTGATTCACCATCTCCCTCTTAAACATGACCGAGGCATAATTTACCCAGGTCTGCTTCTCAGGAATCCTGCAGTGACCCATAGATAAATAACCACCCTTATGAGCACCGGCCGGGAAAGCCCGGATCGTACCACCATGGCGTATAAGGTCCTTGTTATTATAATCAAGCTGCATGGATCCGGCAATGCCTACCTTCGGACGGCTCTGTAAACGTCGTACAAGGCCTTCCATGGCACCTGGGAGCACTATGGCGTCCTGATTTAGTAACCATATGTGATCAGCGGTACCTTTGGCCATTCCGGCATTATTTGCCTTGGTGAACCCCAGGTTCTCATTGGGCGGATTATTATCAATCACAATCAGATTATAATCTTTACAATTCTCTTCGATCGATTTGGTCAGACGATCAAGGTCTTTCCGGTCACCATAGAGTACCACTACGATATCAACAAGTGCCATTATATGCTCCGATAATGAATGACGACTTTAGTGCTGTCATTTTATTATTAGCCAGTTATTACAAAAAATAAACAAGAATTTTTTTATTTACAGGATTGGAGCACTGAACGGGCATATACATCAACCTCAGTGTCCGACAAAAAGCGCTTCTTATTGGAGTGGCGTTTGGTCTCTTTCCAGTAGAGGCCGAATTTTTCAAGATGATCTTTGATTTCATTCTTGATTACCGTGATGAACATATAGCTGACGCCGTACTTAATAGCAATTTCCCTGTTTGAAAGACCCTTACGCATCAATTTGAAGACCTTCAAGAGAGAAAGTCCACGTGTACGCACCTTCATGTTCTTCCGTTTATTCAGACGATAGAACTTATCCCGGCCGCCCAGGTAAGATTCAAACAGATTCAGGTCCAGGGTCAAGCCGTCTACTACGTCTGTGATACGGTTCTGACTGAGAATATTTTCGAACTCGACATCGATATAACTTTCATCTATGGAAAAATTTTCATCCCGATGAAAGCTGGTTACATTAGTCGGATGGTATTTGTGACGCTCGATCACACTCTCATTGGATTTCCGGTAGGCCCGGACAACATTTTTGATCAGGTTATAGAGGTACGTGGAGATTTTTGTGGCAGATGGATGATTCGGATCATATTTATTTAAAATATCCCTTTTGACAATCGTCTTATAAACATCTTGGACGACATCATCCACACAAGGAACATTGTACCTGAGACAAATACTTTGAGTAATTTTTCTGATGCCGGAATGATTTTTAGAGACAAAAATGGATACATCTCGGACGAAAAGCATGGCGGGACCCCTTTATTTTGTGTGTTGTGGCGGTATTCTATTCTGGTCACAGCTTTTTGTGTTTACGCGTTATTATGCTAAATAAATTGACCAGAACTATATCAAAATACAAATAATTTTTTGTCATGTCAATCGGTATTTTAAAAAAATGTAACTACCTGGAAGTACGTGACTTAAAGGTCTCAAATACCCAGGAAAAGAGCCAATGCATAAAAGGCATCATTGCGTACCTTATAATTTGAAACATTCAGGACAAAATCATCCCGATCTTTCAGTATCAGAGTCTTGACTTTACCTTCAAAAATATCAAAATCTTTGGTATCATCAAGGAACGTCACCAGCTGATTAATACGGCACAGATTCACTTTTGTTCTGTCTTTTATCGTAAAAATAATTTTTTCCAGATCTTCCTCTACGTAAAGAGCCCGAGTCTCAAGAGTCCTTAACGGCTTGGTATTTGTAGTAGGCACAGACGTCATTAGCGGGGCGTCTTCGATAGCATTGACATCTAAGAGTGGTACATCTGTTACAGGGGCAGACGCAATTTCAACTGAGGCCGGCACGGTCGGATTACTTTTTCTTCGGTCTTCTATTTTTGTCAAGTCAGACTGAGGAACAAACCATGCCGGCTCTCTACCATTGGGTGCCATGAGATATTGAGAGTTTTTAGCATCTTTCCCCAGTATTGAACCGACGATTTTAAATTTTTTACCTTCAGAGAGTACCAGGACATAAAGATCTTCATCCTTATCGGCCTCTCGAACTATCAGTCTGCCGTCTAATCTGTTTGTGGTTCGTACCTGAATATCTGTACCAACGTCAGGAGCTTTAAAAGTGTTTATCGATTCATTCCAGTCCTGATCGGTATAGAGACAATAGGCAAGTTCTCCCGGGGCACCAAGAATATGCCTGTCTACAGATCCCTTTTCAGATGCACCATGGGCTTGTTTAAGCCCCTTCTTTACAGATTCTTCTTCACGGCGGATTCCTACTTGAACAGCACGCTGGTACTGTTCTTCAGTCATAATGACATTAAAAAAATCATCCATGGCCTGAGGAATAACAGGCTCTGTGACCTGAGTATTCTGATGAAAAACTACGGTCGCTTTCAACTTTTTCATCTCAGGATTCTCTTTAAAAAAATCATGATCCACATGCCATGTATCACCATACTCAGCATCAACCGTCAAGGGCACCGGCCACCCAAGGCCATCCTGGAGAACATCACGAAGGCACATGATATCATTCAGCTGAGGGATATAATCAAACAGCTTATCTTCAGGCATTTCGAAAACGAGCTCGTCATGCATCGTTAAAAGAATTTTTACTTTGTCCTGAAGATTATTCGCCTTTATCCAATTCGCAACCCGAACCATAACAATCTTCATAATGTCGGCGCAACTACCCTGCACAAGAAAATTCACTGAGCATCGGTCTGCATGAGCTTCCTGGCCTTTGTCTCCGCTGTCATAAAACATTTCCAAGGGACGTATACGACCGAAAGGAGTTATTGCTTTCTTATTTCTCCTTGCCCTGTTCCGCTCAGTCTTAATCCAGGCCGCCAGAATAGGGAGTCCATTCAAGAAGCCATCCACAGCCCGGCGTGCTTCTAACTCAGATATCTTGGCCTGTTCTGCGATACCGCGGGGGCCAGAACCGTATAAAATCTGAAAATTCAATGTCTTAGCGATCTGACGCTCAGCCTTGGAAATCTCTTCTTTTTTAAAGACAGCCTTACCAGTGGTTGTATGCAGGTCCGCCGAACCATAAAGGAATTCATCAATCCACTTTTTCTCCCCCGACAAATTGGCTGTTACCCGGAGCTCTTCACCTGAGAAGTCCATGGCCACAATCTTATTACCAGGCCGAGCCCTGAAAGCCTTACGAACGTCAGGAGCATCAGCATCATAGTTGGCGGGAATACTCTGGACATTTACTCCACAATAACCATCCTCATCAATACCACGGCCGCCAGGGGAAGAGAACCGGCCTGTATCAGTACCGTTCTGGCTGAATCCAACTTTTATGCACCCATCTTCATCACAATTATTCAGAAGATTCTCTACATAAGTTCCGAGAGATTTCTCCAACTTCCGGAAAGACACAATCTGTTTTACCAGGGGGTACCGATCGGCTATTTTTTCAAGTACAGCCGTATCAGTTTTATAAAAGCCTTTTGCAGTCCTTTCCTTCTCGGGATACTCATAACGCAGGGGTTCTTCAAAGATGATCTTTCCCAGCTGTTGGGTGCTGCCTATATTGAACTCTCTTCCTACAGCAACATAAATAGCCTTCTTGATCTCTTCAAGTTTCTGTTCTATCCTGACTTTTTCTTCTTTCAAATACTCTTTATCAATGAGTACCAGGTTCTGTTCCATCTGCATAACCACCGGTACAAGCCTTTTTTCCAAATGATACGTTTTCATCTGTTGAATGATAATAGGGTGGGTGATATACAATTCAAACAGACCATAAGTACAAAGACTATCGGAGGCAGCGTATACATAACCAAGCTTTGGTGATACCATGTCGAAACGATGACTGCCGCGGGTTATCTCATCAAGCTCAATCATCTTACGGCTCAAATGTTTATTGGCCAGATATTTCAAACCTATTTCTTTTTGGCCGGTATCATGAAGACGTGCCAGGATCAGAGTGTCTTCATAATCCTCAAAATTCTCTATGATGATACCATAATTTTTCAGGAACTGAAGATCAAACTTGGCATTGTGAACGATGATTACTGCACACTCGCAAAGCCTTTTGATCTCCCGCAAAACTTCCGCTTCAGGAAGGTTGAATTCTTTGCCTTCCTTATGATTGATCGGAATATAAATACCAGTATTTTTATCTATGGCTAACGCAATGCCAACAATCTTTTCTATCGGCATCTTTTTTTTCAATCTGGTATTCAGGCCAGTAGTTTCAAGGTCCAAACAGCAATGGGGCTTTTTCTTTCCGTCCCCTTTCGCTATCACCTTATCAATAAATGCGTGGAGCTGATCCACGCTTTCACAGAGCTGCATGTCAGTATCTTTCATCCAGGGCATGGTCAGAATAAGTTCCTGAACGTTATCCTCGATGAACTCTGAAAATCCAACATTTATGGATGAAGTAGACATACTATTTTTTCCTCTATTTTCTTGAGATTACCAGTAACATCTACCTTCTGATAATCCTGGTATTTGGCCATGAAAAACACAGAGCATAAAGCTTTGTATTTTTCAAATGGTATTTTCTTCCGTAATTCCAGAAGATTAGCGTGTATCCTGTGGAATAAAACTTTTTTATCCTCAGGAGTAATTGTATCGTCTTTCAGTTCCAACTGAGGCACATCCGGTATGGAAGACGTGTCTACCCTATACCTGTTAATCAGATATAGAAGTGCCTGCTTGAAAAACAGTTCTTCTTTCTCCATTATAAAGGAAACAACATCCCAGGATTTCCGGCACACCCAACAGAAACAGGACTTCGTACGATTGTAAAGTCGGGCGGATGGTTTTGTATCCTTCCCATGGAAGGGGCATTTAAACTGTACCTCGGTGGCACCCCTAGGGTCGAACTGAAAATGAACCCCGTAGCTGACCATGACTTCCGCCAAGTCAACCTTCTCAACTATGAGCTCTCTCAGTTTTATAGGATCTTTCATTCTTTTGAAACCTCACCTGTACCATGACACTTATAACATTTGTCTGTCCCGCCGTGACCGTCATTGACAATTAAAGTTCCCCAGCCCTTACAAACAGGACATTCTTTAGTTTTTTCCTGAGACATTAATCACCATCCTGATTGAATTTCAGGTCTTCATCATCTTGATTAAATTTTGAAATATCATCACTCTGATTAAACTTCAAGTCCTCATCCTCATCCTGAGCCGGCCTAAAAAACCTGACTTTACTCTTGGCAAAATCATTCAGCTCCGGAATCCCCTCACCACCAAAAGATTCGATGCTCATATATCCAACGGTAAAACCTGAATACCGGATTCCTTCTCTATATCCTGGGGCTTGGCCTTCTGAATAATATCTTTGATGTGCTTCGTCCCGAAATCAATATGAGCCTCGAATGTACTGAACTCAGAGCCCTTCCTATGAGCCAAACAACCAATTTTAATTATGCCAGCCTTTTTCATGTCTTCAGTCATGTACGTAGTGATGACAACATCACTGGAACGCTCTGCCTCATTCGCATTGGACAAAGCAGACAGCTTATACTGACCATCATTCTTCTCAGCCTCTTTATGTCCCGTCCGGTTGATCTGAAAGGGTGAAATCATCCGGATTTTTCGGCCGGTATCAAAATTGAGAGCCAGGTTCTTCAACTTCTTGATAATTCCATTAAGGTCAATGTTCCAGTCCCCATAGCGATCATTTTTATCCGGGGCCATGAGTCCAACATAATCGACCACGATGAAATCCAACTGTTTGCCTACCTCTTTAAGCTGCGAGTTATACTCATAGGCAATCATTTCCAATTTTGAAGGAGTCAAAGCTTCTGTAGGTTGATAAAGATAAAGATTTCCAAAATCTGTCCGGGTAGAAAAATCATCTGCTATAATATTGAAAAAGTCCTGCTCCATGTCTGAAAGCTCACCATAAATCACCTTATCGTAAGTAATCTTCCCCACAAGATTTTTATACTTGGAATGATTATACCAGTCGGGATGACACCCGTGGAGAACGTAGAACATATCCCGCATTTCATCGAAGTTCATTTCCAAAGAGATGAAAAGCCCATTTAAACCCTGCATCACCCCGCTGTAGGCAAGATTAGAAGTAAGGATGGTCTTACCCTGCTTCACATAGGCCGCGACCAGCATGAGCTCTCCAGGCTTTAATCCACGGCAAACATCATCGATTCGATCTAAGAAGGTATACATGCCGGCACTAGCCAAAGGATTTTCTTTCTTGACCTTATAGGCTTCTTTTACTTCTTTACCGTCTTCAGGACTTTTAATATTGCCTTCGGTTTTTACATTGAGGTCTCCCATCCGGAATTTACGAGATTCCGAAATGAAATATTCTACCGCGGAACCAAGACCCTTCACTTCTTTTTTTCCTACTTTTATACCGGTATTGGCAGCCTCCCAGGTCTTCTGTATGACCTGCTGCAGATTATCCTTACTCTGCTCCTCGAATTTTTCCTTCAGGAGTGCTTGATAGTTAGACCTGATATAAGGGATTTCAAGAACAATATCCTTCAGAGAAGCCAGTACACCTTCATCCCCATCCTTCTCAGCCTTTTGAATAAGGAGCTGTATGGATGGCACTTCCTTGTAATCCCGGAAATGGGCTTCAATAAAGGTATAAAGCTTGATGTAGGATGGATCCTCAGGCTTAACATTGCTCCTCACAAAGGCACGGTAATTTCTTACCAGTTCCTCCTGTTCAATAGTGGAGCGGCCATCCTTAGAAATATCAATTATTGATCGGTATAGTCTTTTCATAGTTTTAAAATTTCGAGGCTAAGCGTTTACTTTCAGAAACAGAATTTTTATCAAGACTCTGATCCGTTTTAATAGTGATTTTTGAGAAATGCTTATTAAATAATTCCAGTATGCCTTCTGAATATTCCTGGCTCTTCGGAGTCATAATTTCCTGAAAGTAAATCCACGTAGGCTTCTTTTCTTGAAGTCTGGTACCCACCAGTTCAGCCATACAAGGAGAAACAGCCTTGTTTACTTCCATGGCTCCAAAAACGATAATCGCAAGATCAAACACTGATGTGGCCGAAAGATGCCGAGCTTCATCGTCACCCTGTGGAACATGGTAGTCATGAACAATATCAATCGATCGGGAGAATAAAATCCTTGGTTTCCGAGGATCAAAACGGTGCTTCATAATAAGGGCTTTGACCATAAATAAAAAAGAATCATAGACACCTTCAAGAATAAGATTATCATTAGCAGTCAGGTCCTCAAAATTAACAAGTAATTTTTTATCCAGCTTGTCAGGATGGAGGTACTGATCTTTCAAATGCTGGAGCAATTTATACTCAGCAGAAACAACATTGGCCGTGAAACAGACACAAGGAATACTGATCACCTTCTGCTTACCTGTATGAGGGTGAATTACTACATCTGTCTGTTTTCCAGTACCATTACATATCTGGCATGTCATTTTTATCACTCTCAATTTGGGTTTTCTCAGCCTTCTCCATGGCTTTCAAATGGGCTACGGATCTTTGAACAGCCTTAATCATTTTGCCGTCACCTGGATAATCTCCGCCCTCATACCCCTGAACATAAAACCAAACCCCGTCGATTTCTATACCCACCGGAATATTCGTTGTATGACCCATACAACCATTCGGAGTACAGGGGTGCCCACATTCATATTCGAAATACTCTACCTCCACAGGACCACCAGATTCTGGTTCCTGGTACTCATTCTGATCAATGATATCTATGGCTTTAATTATTTCCATAACACCAGCCTTAATGACCTTGTGTTTTAAATAGGCCTTATCCGGCATTTTAGTCATCCTTTAAAGTTTCAGCATCTTCGAGCAGATCTTCAAACAGCCCGTCGACCACACTCGTCTCATTCTCCGTGAAGTCCAGGGCACCCTTCGATGTATCACCAAGCACTTCGTCTGAGAGCTCCTTTTTACTCGCCACCCGAGTCATTACTCTCATGTCAATAGAACCCTTATTGACAATATGAATTAGAAGCACATGTTCCTGAATACTTCCAATGCGCTGAGCACGGCCAATTGTTTGAACAAGATCACCGTAGCTCCACGGCGTGTCATAGAAGATTATTACTGAAGCAGCCTGCAAATTTAAGGAGGCACTTCCCGCAGTAGTAATAAAAATCACCCGACAATTGGGGTCCTCCATGAACTTTTTCTTGGCCTGGTCACGATCCCAAGCGGAATTAATATCCCCAGTGATCTTGGTGTGTCCAATATGCTTATGATCACAGATGATTTCAAGATTCGTAATTCCTCTTTTAAACCTTGTGAAAACGATAATCTTTTCCTGAGTGAGCTCATCAGATACCAGTCTCTCAAATTCGATCTCTTTACTGGACTCTCCGGGCTCTCCTATGAGGGCTGGGCCATTGCTGATCATCTGGCAATAGGTCAGAGCCGCCAGCTTGCCACGTTTCTTACCTTCCTCGGTCAGGAATGCTTCATATTTCTCTTTTAATTCGGCATATCGCTTGAGAGTCTTTTCATCATTAAAACCGCCCCGAACCTTATCAGAAACTTCATAGTATTCACGTTTTACCTTCTCCTCGTATATTATTCCGTTTAGGGCATTTTTATAAAGGAGTTTTTGTTCAGGAAGCATTTCTACAATGGCCTGACGAGATATTAACCTGGGAAGTTCTGACGCAACCTCTTCTTTTTTACGGACTAAGATATAAGGGTCTAAAGTCTGCTTAAATTGCTGTAAATTTCTATAACCACACTGACCCTTAGTCACATCGATCTGAGGAATGACCCGTTCTTTACCTTGTATTTTAAGTCTTAAAAGTTTTGTATAGGTGTAGGTCTTATTAAAATTCGTGATGTTTCCGAAAAGCCCTGGAACAAGAACAGCATAAATAGCCCATACTTCTTCCAAACTATTTTTTATAACCGTAGCAGAAAGCCCATAAGCACGTTTTGCTCCTGCGGCTATCTGACTACACCCGAAATGGGTTTTGGTCTTCCGCCCCTTAAAAGCTTGCGCCTCATCGAAGCAAACCATGTAATTAGACCCCATAGCCTCTTTAATATGCTCATACTCATCAAGAAGAGGATTATACCCCATGATCAGTACATGCTCCTTAAAAAGGGCGTATTGAGCTTTACGAGCAGCAAATCCAGAAGCATTCTCCCATTCAGTACCTAAAATCCGACAAGAAATTCCTTGAGTGAATTTTTCAATTTCTTCTTTCCATTGATATAGGGCAGATTTTGTTGTAACAACAAGTAATTTAAGAGTTGGGTCTTTCTCAAGAAGAAAAGAATAGGCTGCGAGGGACTGCACGGTTTTGCCAGTACCGGCCGCGTCTCCAAGTACCATTCTATTCAGGAGCATCATGTGCAGGGCACCTATGACCTGATAATAGCGAAGTTTCGTTGTTTCCTTCAGATATTTATTGGATTTAAATTCGATGGTCTTGGACTTCCGGAGCTCAAGTAATTGCGGATAGCACTCAGGGACTTTTACGAAGGTCTCAGACATACGCAGTCCATTTCTAAGAGGGGTTTATACCTCATAATAGGGGGATTTTTCAGGAAGATAAAGATGTCTTTTAAATATTTTCTTAAATAACTGGAAGTAGGCGACTTAAATAGAAAACCCGGAGCTTTTTAGTTCCCCGGGTTCCTGGTTTACGCGAGAATAATTCTTATTTTTCGGATTTTTTCTTCTTCTGTTTTTCCTTCTGTTCCTCGTGCTGCTTATAGAATAATTTCCGCATGATATCAAATCCACCACTAATTTGACTTTTTTTCTCCTGGGCAGCTTTAACCGCAGACCGGAATGTATTCTCCATAATATGACCTTTCTTTTCTATCGTTTCAGGGATTGCCCCTGCAGGAGTACCAGCAGGCGGGATACCCTCTTTAGGTGCTACCTCTTCGGGGCCTTTGGACTTCGGTGGAGCTACTTGACCCTCTGGAGATTTTTTTCCAAACGGGGTCTTTAATTCACCTGACTTGGTAATGAGAATATAAAAATGTACGCCCGTTTCAGTTTTTGCATCTTCAAAGGTATTTTTAAATTCAGTGGGTGTATACTTTCCCTTAGGATCAATAATTTTTTTCTTCGTAGATGGATCATCAAAAGGGGCATTGAGATACGTAATCATCGATTCTGGAAGATCCGGATCAAGCACAGGCTTACTTAACAATTTGGAAAATTTCTTCTCGATCTCATCAGGAGTAACATCAAGGGGCTGACCCTCTAATTTATTCCCTTTATGATCTGAAGCATATAATTCTGGAGCGGCCTTTTGCCTGGTGCCCCAAGGTTCCAAAGTAAAGATATAAGTATACCACTTTGTTTTCTGCTCATTCGAAACAACGACAGCATACTTTACCCATTGAAAATTCTGCTCGAATTCTTTCTTTTCTTTTATATTAAAAGTTTCTTGCACATTTTTAGGTGGTGCCGAAAAGGAAATCTTAATCTCCTGCAACTTCAAACCTTTTTCTTCTGGCTTCTCAGGAGCTTTCTTGGGGGATGCCCCTTCTTCAGGAGCACCCTTCGATACTTCTTCAGCACCATAAAAATATGCTGCATATCTATTCACATTACGCATTATTTATTCCTGTTCGCAACGATTGGCCGGCCGGGCATTTGAAAAATGTCCACCGAGTCATTCTTGGAGAATGCGTTTAGTTTGCACAAATTCGAAGTATTGTCGGTCTCTGAACCAACAACCATAAGATACATCTGACCAGAATCATTCTTATTCAGAACATATGACTGATATGTCTTCTTGAAACTTCCAGAAGTATTCAAAGGCTCATAGTTAAGGCCCAGAGTACTTCTACCAAGCTTTGTACCGGGGAGATAAACAGTAATTTTACCTCTATCAGACTGTGTTAATCCAATCTGTGCCGTGTTAGTCGGAATGTCCAGTATGTCCTGCTGTCTGGAAGTAATTTTGCTTTCCAGTACAGGAGCGGCATCAGAAGCAGCTGTCTGAATCTGATTACTCATACCGGAAGCATCAGTCTCATTACTGTTCGTCGGGAATCTGTCAAGAATATTTGAACCTGAAAAATAAGGCTGATCCACGGCTTTGATCACATAATATTCCCCACCGAACGATGCCCGATCGGCTGGAGTGGTCAGCACAAGTGTGGAATCATTGGTTACCGATGCAATTGAATACTTCTTAGTAGAATCAGGATAATTTGCCGAAAAGACATAACTGGCATCCAGATTACCCGTAGAAGCATTCACTAAGTCAAGCCAGGCGGTGCCTATCCCATAAACATCTGTTCCTGCCGTAAGAACCATCAATCCGTCCGAGTAAGTGTAATCTGTAACAGCACCCGAACCCATAGTGGTTGTAATGGCCGATCCCACTGCTTCTACGGAACCAGTAATATAAGTGGAAGAATATGTCGTGGTGTCAAGCAAACCCTGGTACGGAGAATACTCATAGAAGAAGGCATAGCCCTCACTACTTTCAATTGCCGTTCTGACAAGAGCAGGCACTTTAATTTTCTTGCCGGCCAAAGGAGCAGAACTAAATTCAACAGTACCGTATGTCGGTGTATCAGTCGGAAAATCCTTATTGGCCGTAAGCAGAATTTCTCTGCTACCATCCGACAGAGTAGTACCAACGTAAGCATAACAATCACCAGCATCGGCCGAATAACTGGAAACGGCCAGTATTGATCGAGCTATAGTACTGGTAGTAGCATCAATCGTAAATGTTGTCCTTATTCCATCGGCAGTTTCATCCGGAGTAAGCCAGGTCATCTGAAAACAATCCGTGATAGCGCGACCCTGCTTATTCCCGTCGAAATACTTATTGTCAGTATAAAGAGAAAGCTTTATATCTGCCCCGGAAGCCACTGTTGTTCCCATATCGATTGTATAGGAACTAGCATTCCAGGTAATACTCGGATTAGAAATGGTAGTCGTACCATTGATTTTAATATCAGCTATACCGAGAATATTATACCCGGACATATCCCGTGGTACGGAAACCATATTATTCCCAGCACCAAGAGCGTGATAAATAAACTGGTGGCCAAAGTCCCAGTCATGCTTGGTACTGCCACCACGAGCTCTCAGCATGTTATACTGAACACCCAGATCGGTTGTGTCAACTGCATCAGCATAAAAACCTTGACGGACTCGAATGTCCTGATCCTTCATGGCCACGGAAAGCATGTCCGATCCAAGGTTCTCAATTTTTCTGGATTCCAGAAACTTAGTTGGAACTTGTGACAGCCCATTGAGGCCAGCCAAATGCTTTATAGTAATAGGAATCACCATCGGGGTGCTTGTGTTAAGAAGAGTATTAATACCCCCTGCTCCAGATATTGTAATTACAGTCTGCCTACCTGATGGGTTGGGAACAAAACTGATTGCAATTATATTCCCGTCTTTTCCATAAGGAATATCTGCAGCATAAAAAACTGCTCCCGGAGGAAAACTACCAGAAATAGCATCAAGGTTAAATGTGGTTGTATCACTAATTTGCCAAGTAGTGGACGTTGTCCAAGTATAAAATACATTCTCATATTTTTCAGCATTTCCAAACCATCTGCGTACGCCATTACTCTTAGAAATGTATTCAGATTCCATGTTGTCATAACTCGAGGTCGGAGCAATTATGTCGACACCAAGCAGGGTTGCACCATCACTATCTTCTCCATGAGGAAAACGACCCATAACAGTATGAAGATTATTCGTCTGAAGATCTCTAAAGGAAGAAGAACACACGGCCTCCAGATTTGAATCCGCGGCCACATGATGCCTCATATCCACAATGTCCCCTGGCACAATCCAGTTGTTATAAAGATTGTCCGGACGATCAGAGGCAAGGCCGGCAAAATAATTGGACAGATTATATTCGCAACCATTATTCTGCATGTCCCTGGGATCATAAGCATGAGAAGCCCTGCGACTGATGGCAAACATCGGAATCGCATATGTATGTCCATCAACAGTCAGCAATGTTTCCTGAGCTACGGAATCCCCCGCACCAGCGATCCACAAGCCAGGATCTCCAGGCACCTGTGTAAAATTGGCATGGCTACACGTCGATATAGGAGCATCCAAAGGCCCCTGAACATAAACGGATGTATTAAAGCCGCCTTCCGGATTGAGATAGAAATCATCCAAAGGGGCCACTCTTATACGATACTGAAGCTGTACTCTTAAAGATGTTTCAAAACCCCGGGCAGGATCGATAAGATCATTACTGAACGGACTTCCATAATAATCCACATTTCCGTACGGATAGATGAGATCGTCCGGAGTGATCAATTTCCGCCAAACTTCCAGGAACACAAAATCTATCCGGCTGCCAATAGCAGGCGGAGGTGGAAGCGTAATAAGATTATCCTCAGTGGCATTTGTAATAGGTGTGTAACCACTATCAACATTGTGTGGGCCATTGATGCCCTGCACTACAACTCTCCACCCGTTTACCCAGGCAATACTTTTTTCCGTATTGAGACCGAGATCTTGAGCAATAAGCGTAAGGGCATTGGCACGGTTTACCGGTGTTATACCAGATGAACCAGGAGAACAAAGTATGTCCCCAACCTTACAGGCCGAGGCAAGAATATTTTCCTTTATCTGACCAACAGATGCCCAGCCACTTGGGAGCATAGCCTGCACGGTCATTTGACTCCGCTCGGCATCGATCTTTCCCGTGAGGTTGACTTCACTGGAAAGTGGCGGCTTCCGGTTCTGGTATGTAATAGATTCAAAACTTCTATTCGTTGAATCCAGAACTCTGGTCTGATTTGGGCCAAGATAGTCGGACATTGTTAATCTCCTATGACTTTAATATGCCAGGCATATAAGGGTCTGACGACAGAGGCTTCTGAACGTACTGCATCAATTAAACCGTCCGAGGCGTCTTTATATCGTTCTGTAAAATTATAATAAGCTGAAGGATCAAAAAACCATGTCGCCGGATACCCTGTATGCTTTTTGAAAGTTCTATCCATATCGTACAAAGGATAATGCGATGTGATCAACGACCCCAATAATTTTTTCATGTTCAGAAAATCATGCACAACATGGGACACTGCAGCTTGAATGAGTCTTTTTACTTGAACATCTTCAAGCCTCTCAGAATTTATGGCTGTGATAATCTGTCCTACTTTGTTTCCTGTATCTTCAGCAGCAACTTCATAATTTTCCTTGTTCCTATTTAATTCTTCCGCAGCTGTTTTTACTTTTGCTAAATTTCTGTCTATCTCTTTAAAACTATGAGCACTTTTGGGAAGCTTGGTTTTCAATAGGACGTCTGATAAGGAAAGGGCATTATCAAAACAATTATAATAAAAATTCACAGCTTCCCTGAAACCGTCCAACTTTGTCGCATCAAATTTTGCTTCTTTAGGCTTATTGTCCGTGATTTCATCCGGCTTCGAGTCCAGTACCTGTATCTTTGCCTGATCGGATTTCTGAACAGTATCAATTATACCTTTCAAAAAATCATTATACGATGGCTTGCCCTTCAGGCTTATCTTTACATTTGGAGTTCGACAGGCAGACATTATCAACAAGCCCACTATGGGCGAAAAGGATTCTGTCTCTTTCGAACTAATGACCGGTATATGATTCAGGTAACAATGTGCTTGCTTATCCTGCATCGTGACATCGATTATATCCCGACCACAGTTAACCTGAGCTATTTTTATACCTGCCATTTTTGTCATCATTAGCAGGTAATCCTAAATGTGATTGTCATGACCATGCTGTTGGTCTTATTCATTACAGGAAAAGTTCTGTAGTTCAATTCAGTCCCACTATTCCGTAAATCCGAAGCATCCCCTCCAAAAAGCCCCATCTCCACAAGAGGCCCTACCGCTTCGGTTTCTGCAAAAGTCATAGTGAAATCCACAACCCCTGTGGGGATCGTGGTCGGATCACCGGTTGAAGGGTCAATGAAGTTTACATCAGGGGTCGTAAAGGCTTTCCGGGCAATTTCACTGAAGAGTTGTGTCTGAGAAGCAGTCGGCTGAGGGGGATTCTGAAGATTCCAACCTACAGCTCCTGTACCCACCGCCAGATAGGAGATGCCGGCGTCGGGCTCACTACTGTCCTTTAAAAGCCGGGCAATAAGAATAGAAGCAGTGTTGACAATGATGTTATGACCATGACGTTCTTCCACAACCAAGCCGGTCTTGGAATCACGCAACACCATGTGAAATTCACCTTTAAGACCCTTGGGCTCCTCCTCGTACTTCATGGAAAGACCACCAAAGGATGCTTCTCGTGCCCGATCGAAATTCTCGTTGAAAATCATATTGGATCTCCTATGTGAGACAAAGTACCATTAATAGCAAATTGTATTAGTAGACTATTAAAATAGATAATAATGAGTTAGACCGGCATCGCCTCATAAATCTTCATCGTCCTGAAAGTTCTATCCGGTAATAACTCCTGAATTGTCTTCTTCCTGATCCTTACAGCCTCATCATTCAAAAAGTCATAATTTGATAGAATACTTATAGGATCCGTCTGTGCCAATGGGTTCGCTATCTTCACCAAAGCATTGGGGAAGGACTCCATGGCACTGATTTCATCCTCAAAAACACTGTATGTCTCAAATACAGGCCCAGAAAAGATATGCTCCTCTAACTGAAGCGTATCCTTATTGAAATATTTGAATTTGATTCCCTTACTATAATCGGATAGGAAATTCGCATATTCTTTAAAATTAAAGCCTACCGTTTGCTGATAGCCATCATAGCAGAAGTACGGATATACATCATCATTATCAAACACTCTTGATCGACTAAGATCAATAACCGTGACAATACCCGTAGAATTAATCTTATAAGTGAATTTTATTTCCCGGTTCCTCAAAGACGCCGCATCATAAGTCACCACCAGAACATCCCCGGGCGACAAAACATTCCGTAAAGGATGTTCAAAGTATAAAAGGTCGGAATTAACAACAAAGTCGAGCCCGTATGCCTGGGCAGGACCATGGAGTACATTCACTACCACATACTCCGGATCAATCGGGAATTTGTCCAGCTTGATATACATCTGGTCAATTTCTTCTTGCGTAACCTGAACATATTGAATAATGGTCAAGTCAGATTGCGGATACAGAGATATAGCACCGGTTGTCGGATCAAAAGAACTGATCAAGCCAGGGGTCGGAACATCATCGATACTGACAATCACGTCACTTGCCGTAGCCAGGGTTGTAGAGTCATGCATCACAGGCAAAGCCGGGAAGTCATAACCCGTTCCGTCCATAGTCACCCGAGTAGTAGCAGGCAGTTGAAAACTGTTCTGAACATTGTCATACTCATGGTAGATATAATTTGTTAAAGCCAGGCCAGTAGAAGACATGTCCCGAAGAATAAAATTGTTTCGAAGCTCTATATCCTGAACCCTCAGATTTTGTACCGGTTCATAAGAACCAGGAATGGAAATTTGAACCTGAGTAGTATCCCCGGTATCAAAGAGAATCCACTCTTCACATTCTGATAGTTGGTCAATATTTTCCCTGAACCGGACAGAGAACCGTGGGCTTTCATTATCACAAATACTGCTAAGATGGACTTCACTATTTCCGGTTTGGGTCTCTTTAAGAAGCAGATCACAATACATCAGCAGATTACGATTACTTCGAACATTCTGTAGTTTATTCTGATGAATCATTCCAGGCTGATATGCATAAGTTTGCTGGAATGTCGGGATGCCGGCATTAAGAACCAAGGCAGCTGAAGTATCCTTGTCCAGGTAGGCATCATTCAGAACTATGTTGCGAGACGTATCAGTCAGAAATTCCGGACTGAAGAAATAATTAAAATGATTCAGCGTATCCTGCCGGTTGGCTATTGAAGCCCGGGTCGCCGGCTTCTGGTAATTATTCAGCAGCAGTGTATCTGTAGAATTCAAAACTGAGGCATGATGCAACAGGTCTGCCCTGAATTTATACCCAATCTGGAGCGGGGACTCAGCCGGGGTCGGTGTCCGATAAGGATCTGTACCGGCACCATCAAAGACCACATCGTCGTCCATGACCCTTGAGGGATCATCAAAAATTGATGTATAGGTGGTGCTTCCGCTCTTGTAATAGCTGAAAACAAATGTATCCCCAGAATAATGAGTACCGTCTAAACTGTACGATGGAATAGGTGCTCGACCCAATGGGGAAGCCAACCAGAAGTCCTTTTGATCCTGGACTGTAATAAAACCCAATACAGCCTCTATATCAGTCACGGCATCTGGAATGGATGTTCCATCAACTGAAAGCTGAACATCGGATGGCAAGGCCAGGAAGTCAGTCCCTTGACCATTTGAAATGGGGGCTCCTGGGAGCTGCCAATAATTAATACCGAAGATAAAAGTTGTAGAGGCGGGCAAATTAGTGCCGTCTACTGCCTGATAATAATAATTAAATTGAAGTTCATCACCAATTATAGGTGATTTAATAGTCGTTCCATCAAGGCCTGTAGAATCCCAATAAATATTACTGTCAACAAGACTAACATAAGGGGATTCCGTATGATAATTAAATTTAGAAGCTGTAAAAGTGCCGCCATAGGTTACTGTTGAATCTAAAAGCACACTTGTACTACTTAATATTTTAGAAATAAAAAAATTACTGCTATCAGAAGAAATATAAAAATTACTGCTATCAGACCATGCAAGATTTATCTGATCACCGGTTCTGAGATTCCAGGCAGTCAAATTAGAATAAGGCGAATTAAAATAGATACCAGTTAAAGTGGCATCACCTGCTTGAGCTATTACTGTACCATCAATTAAATCATTAGTAAAATTAGCCCCTACAGACTCAACAAAATTACAAGCAGTGCCATCTTTTAAAATGTATAAGGCAGTACTATCTTTCAAAACTGTTATATCAGTTGGCACCGCTGGGTTACCAGACCCATCCATAAGTGGGGCGTAGGGCATTGTAAAGCTGTACAGGTCTCCTATAAGCGGACGTTCGTTGGTGGTATCTATGCCGTCTTCGATATTGAACCGCGGGGACCACATGCGTGGGGCAAGATCGATCGTGTAGGTAGCTGCAGTCTCATCCCGAAGTTTACAATCCCTCCGAAAATCCTCATACATGGGTTGGAGAGCATCCTGAACCCAACGGTCGCACACGGTGGTAGGACTCGAGGTAACCTGAAGAGGAAACCGACCCTTGGAATCCATTTGCTTCTTGACGAATTCCTGGAAGGCACCCTTGCGATAAACATTCCTGTAGAACCGAGAATCATAGTCAAGAACCAGATCCGGAGGTGTGTAATAAAAATTGAAATCCCCGGGAATAACCAGAGAGATCAGTCGGATCTTATCGCCTATTAAAAGGTCATTGAAAAGTATTCTCCGGCCGGTTGTGCCAAAGAATTGAGTACCATCTGTGCCTGGTTCTACGATAACCTTTGTATCATTGGTGAGATATATGACCAGTTTTTCAGGCTGTATGGAACCGATCTCGTAGATATCCGTCCCGGTAGTGGAAGGATCCACCACTTGAATTTTTAAAGCAAGGACTACCTTCTCATTAAATGGCGTCCAAATATATTTCGGTACGCATCCGCCGCCGAGATCCCCGAAGTAGAGGTCATGAATTTTATTTACGGCAATGAATTCCGTCCAGATCAATTTTGTGTCGTAGAGTACGTGGGCAGGCTTTACCTGATTGACAAAGAAGGCCAAGTCTTTATTTATCTCAGCTATACTCTTTCCACCTGCGATCAAATCATCTATAAAAAGCTCGATGACCATTTTGTGGGTATCAACAAGTTCTACAGCTGAGAAAGGCTTTCTGGCCTCAAGATAGAGTTCCCGGATGTTTACTTTCAGATCCGTAAACGTATTGATGAGACCTTCAATCGTGGATTTCTTACTACCTTTGAGATAGGCATCTTTGATTGCTATTAGGAACTTTCGATAACTTATATCATCCTTGGTGGTGATTGGCACCAGCTGATCATTGATGAAGAGACGTTCCCCGAGGATCTGCTGGATGTATTCTATGCGGGTTTGTGTAAAGACTTTATCGTCATTGATAAAATTCATTGAGTCTTGCTGGCGGGCTATTTCCCGTGCCATGACTCTGAAATAAGCTGCTAAATTTGAATTAGTATCTTTAGGATAATTACTGGCAATAAGATCCAGCATTACAGAGAGAATTGCTGCACTCTCAGCGGTCAGAGAGGCTCTGTATTCCTTGTTATCCGGTAGCCTGCGGCGACCTATTTCTTCCGGATCAAAAAAGGGTAGCTGGATGGCCATGACTTAGAAAACCTTTGATGATGATTTCAAACTGATATTCGATCCATCATAGTAAAAGGTGAAAAGCCCAAGGGGCTTTGAACTCGATGTATTTGAGATATAAAATGATCCGAGGCCGGCCAGGGTTGTGGCGTCAGAATGAGCGGACGTCAAATCAGGAAAATTATTGAAATTATAGACGCTCAGGACAGAATTCTGGTAATAATTATCTGTAGAGTGGGTTGTTGTATCGAAAGAACTCATCTGGGAGAAGGGCATATAACCGCCCTTGAAGTCCATGACATAATTTCCGATCACAACGGCACCGGAAGTGACAAAAATCGTACCATCCGACGCGGTGAAATTCAGGCTTTGATTTGTGTTTGTAGTGAGCATTTTTACCTCTGATTAAAATAAGGGGATTGAGTATCAGCTGAAAGTAATAGAAGAGTATTAAAGGGGGAAATATTTTTTTGTTTGTAACCTATTGGATTATGTAAAAATATGATCCAACATTCATAAAATCTTAAATTAATCGGGTTTTCATCAAATTAATCGGGTTTTCATCGGTATAATGAAAATAAGGAGACAACTTATGAAAAATATACTTTTAATCGGATTGATCAACTGGTTTCCAAATTTGATTGAAAAGATCAAAAGCCAGGTGCCCGATCTTCTCATTACGGCAAATTATGAGGAAGTTAATGCTATGATGCGTGACAATGAGCCCGTTCGGGTCTGTGTAATAACAAGTGCTTATAACTATTCAAAAAACTCTTCAAATAATGCAGAAGGGTTCGAGGTTGCCCGGGAATTCCATAAAATTAACCCGAATATTCCCATGATGATAATTAATGGAGCAGAAACAGAATTATCAGAAAAAACTGGCTTACTGGAGAGTATTTCAGTCAATAAAGAGAATGAGATTTATATAGACACAGACGATGATTTATACCAGGACAAATTTAAATCCTGTGAACTATTCAAGGATTTCTTCAACGGAATTATGCCTGCAGTACCTACTCTATGATTTTCGATCGAGGACTCGTTCAGGCTTTATAGACTGAGGCCGTTTCCACGGATCAAATTCTGGCCCAGGACCCTGGCCCGGTTGCTCTTCTTTTTTCAGATATTCTTTATAATCTTCAGGAGACATCCCTTTAGGAGCTTGTGACTTAATTTCTTCCTTTTCCCATCCGCGGGTCTTAGGAGTTAAAGTCAAATTATCCACAACAAGTTCAAAGGGATTTAAAACAGATTGAGTAAAAGTTTGTAAAGATTCTTTCAGACTTTTTCCTCTTAAAACTGCATTTATCCATTTACCGCCTGTACGTCTTAAAGTTTTTTGTAAAGCAGTATTTAAATTGGTTAAATCTTCGTTTTCGGTTGCACCGTCTTTAATTGCTTTATCAAGCCTTTTTATGACAGTTAAAAGATCTGCTGCCTGGAGAGCTTGATTAACTCCTCGGAGCTCCTTTTGACCTTTTTTATTTAATGTCAGTGGGGCATCCAAAGTGGGTTCAAAATTAGAATCGTCTTTAACAATATCTTTAAGGACTTCCGTTATGTGATGGAGTTCCTCGATGTTCAAACCTGCTGCAAAAAGCAGATATTCAGCGAATCTTCTCATTTCATAACTTATGATCTGTCTCATAGGACTCCTTTTTTCTTAGATAAAAAAATAGTAGAGTATTAAAGTTTTTTCAGTTTCAACGGTATAATATAATAACAGGAGGAACCCTTATGAAAAAAGTACTCGTAATTCTGATCAGTCTCGTGTCCCTGGCTCTGGGCGGTTCCATGACCGGGGAAATGGTGGGGAATGCAGCCATCACCGGTATCCCGGATAGGCCCGTCTGTCAGTTCAAAGGGGGCTCTTATGAAGATGTCATCGTAGGAGCATTTATATTAAAATCTGTCCTAGCCGACTTTAATGGGGATGGGTTTGATGAAGCCGCGGCCTTGATCTGTCTCGGATTCAAGGGGGGTATGGTCAATGCATTTTTCCTGGCTATTCTGGAGAACCAGGATGGTAAGGTCGTCTGCACCAGATGTACGGAAGTTGATATTAAAATTGTTCAGAGTGTAGACTATAAGGATGGTTCAATAGAAATTTCCGGAATAAAATGCGGTATTGATGATCCGGAATGCTGCCCCAGGGAAAATACTGTAATGGAGATAGCTATAAAATAAACCAAGGAGATATCAATGAAATACCTTGAAATTAAGCAAGTTCAAAAGGGCAAATGTACTGTTTGCCAGAAGAAAGCTTCCAAGTCAGTGGACGGTATTCTTTACTGCTCGACTTGTGCCGACACTCTTCTTATGGTGAATATCAAACGGTGTATCACTAATC
>Ga0315289_10004098_pt1 | contig 21824 bp, 17 predicted proteins | sample YL17G11_40_MG_FD_203452 | JGI IMG/M metagenome (GOLD analysis project Ga0315289, IMG submission 203452) | Sediment microbial communities from Yellowstone Lake, YNP, Wyoming, USA - YL17G11_40 | ecosystem: Environmental > Aquatic > Freshwater > Lake > Sediment | place: USA: Wyoming | collected... | reverse complement strand
AAAGAGATCGAAGAAAAGCAAGCCTCCGATTTAGAGGCCCGCCAGCGCCGGCTATTCGAGGTTAAGGGAATAAGCCAAGAGGAATACGACAAAGCAGCCAACGCCCTCAATATGATCAAGGCCCAAAGGGAAGTCATCCAGGCTCAGATAGCCAAAGCGGAGATAGTTGCGCCTTTTGACGGGATAATTGGGTTAAGGTATGTCAGCCAGGGAAGTTTTGTTTCCACGGATATGCTGGTTGCAACTATGCAGGATATTGACCCTATAAAGGTCGAATTTTCTGTACCGGAAAAATATGTGAAGCAGATAAAAAAAGGGACCGAAGTCACGGTGCAGATTGGTGATTCTCAGGAAGAATACAGGGGTGTGGTCTATGCGGTGGAATCAAAGATAGACTTAGCCACACGAACTATTAAAGCGCGGGCTAAAATCCCCAATCCCAAGGGGGATCTGATTCCCGGCTCTTTTGCCAGGGTCGATATTACGCTCGAACAGTTGCCCAATGCAGTAGTGATTCCTTCAGGATCGGTCATCCCGGAAATGAATGGAGAAAAGGTCTTTATCTGCGTCAATGGTAAGGTTCGCTCGGTCCAGGTCAAAACCGGCATCCGAACCGAAAACAGTATCCAAATAGTGGAAGGATTAAATCCGCAGGATACTCTTATCCTCACCGGCTTGCTTCAGTTAGCCGATGGCAAAGCAGTGGAGATAAGGAACCTCGAAAGTTCTCAAAAGTAGCCCTCAATGAACCTGCCGTCTCTATGTATTAATCGCCCCGTTCTTTCAATAGTATTATCTCTGCTGATAGTCCTGTTTGGGGCAATCGGTTACACTTATCTGGGAGTGCGCGAGTATCCCAATGTCGACCCTCCGGTGGTTACTGTCAGCACCAGTTATACCGGTGCCAACGCCGACGTCATTGAATCACAGGTCACTGAACCGCTGGAAGAGTCGATCAACGGTATTGCGGGCATTCGCTCGCTCACTTCCTCTAGCAGTGATGGCAGAAGCAGGATCACGGTCGAATTTGAGCTGGGCATCGATATGGAGGCAGCAGCAAACGACGTGCGCGATAAGGTCTCCAGAGCCATACACGATCTTCCGCCGGACATCGATCCTCCCACCATTTCCAAAGCAGATGCTGATGCCAGCCCGATAGTAGCCTTAACCATCCAGAGCGACAAGCGCAGCCTGCTGGAGCTTTCGGCTCTGGCTAACGACATCTTCAAGGAGCGCCTGCAGACCATACCCGGGGTCAGCGAGGTCGGCATCTGGGGCGAAAAAAGATACGCCATCAAATTACTGATCGATCCGGCACGCCTGGCTTCACAAGCTCTAACCCCACTGGACGTAAAGAATGCCCTGGATCGGGAGAACGTCGAACTGCCATCGGGTCGTATTGAAGGTTATAACACGGAGCTGCCCATCCGGACATTTGGCCGTTTGTCGACCCTGGAAGAATTCAACGATCTCATAATCAAAGAAGCAAACGGATCGGTGGTCAGGTTTAGAGACGTTGGCAAGGCCGTCCTGACCGCGGAAAACGAGCGCTCCATCTTGCTCGGCAATGGTGGAATTCCGATGATATCAGTTGTCCTCGTTCCCCAATCCGGATCAAACCAGATTGCCATCGCCGATGCGTTCTATAGTCGTTTGGAGCAAATAAAGAAAGATCTGCCTGAAGATATCAAAATTACCGTCGCCATGGACGCCACGGCCAACATCCGTAAAGCCATAACCGAGGTGGTTGAAACCCTCCTGATCGCATTCATTCTGGTATTGCTGGTGATTTTCATTTTCCTGCGCCACTGGCGGACAACCATCATCCCGATGCTGGCCATTCCTATATCGCTCATCGGCGCCTTCTTCATCATGTACATTGCCGGCTTCTCCATCAACATACTAACTTTGCTCGCCATCGTGCTGTCTACCGGTATCGTGGTGGATGACGCCATCGTGGTGCTGGAAAACATCTACAAGAGAATTGAGAAGGGCATGAATCCGCTTGAAGCCGGGTTCAAGGGGTCGAAGGAGATTTACTTTGCGATCATCTCGACTACCATTACGCTGGCATCGGTGTTCCTCCCCATTATGTTCCTGCAGGGTCTTACCGGACGTCTGTTCAGGGAATTCGGGGTAGTCGTGGCCGGCTCGGTATTGATTTCCGCATTCGTGTCCCTCACACTGACTCCGATGATGAGCGCGCGGATTCTGCAGAAAACCGAACACGAGAACAAGCTGTTTGAATTAAGCGAGAAGTGGTTCAACCGGCTGATCTCGGGTTATCACCGAACTTTGCGCCTGTTCATCAACCGGAGATGGTTAGCGCTGGTGATAATGGCTGCCTCGGTGGCGATCATTTTTGGGCTGGGATCACTGCTTCGCTCGGAGCTGGCACCAATGGAAGACAAGAGCCGACTGATGGTCAATTCCACAGCTCCGGAGGGAACATCGTATGAGGCGATGTACGACTATATGGGAAAGATCATGGCTATCGTCGATACGCTGCCCGAGAAGGACGTGATCGTTTCGGTAACCGGTGGTGGAATGGGTGGAGGTGGCGCGAACAGCGGCTTTGTCAGGGTCAGTCTGGTGTCCCCTGGTGCCCGAAAGCGAAGCCAGCAGGAAATTGCCGATGCACTTACCAGGGAATTCAAGAACTATAACTTTGCCAGAACCTACGTGACCCAGGAACAGACTATCGGAGGTGGCCGGGGTAGAGGGCTGCCGGTGCAGTATGTCATCCAGGCGCCAACACTGAAGAAGTTAAAAGAAGTGTTACCGCGCTTTATGGATAAGGTTCAGACGGATGTGGTGTTTCAGGTTGCGGATTTGGATATGAAATTCAACAAGCCGGAATTGACCGTCGAAATTGACCGGGATCGAGCTCAGGCACTGGGTGTCACGGTCAGGGATATTGCCCAGACGCTGCAGCTTTATTTCAGCGGACAACAATACGGGAATTTTGTTATGAATGGCAAACAGTATCCCGTGATTGCGCAAGCAGAGCGGACGGATCGGGATGAGCCGCTGGATTTAAGCTCTCTCTATGTCCGCAATAGCCGCGGGGAATTGATTCAACTCGACAACATGGTGAAGTTGTCTTATCGCAGCAGCCCGCCGCAGCTATATCATTTCAATCGTTACTTGGCCGCAACGGTGTTAGCGTCTCCGGCAAAGGGGTATACACTCGGTGATGGGATCAAAGAAATGGACAAAATCGCCTCCGGCACGCTTGACGAGTCATTTTTGACCAGCCTGGCCGGTACCGCCAAGGAATATGCGGAAAGCTCGAACACTTTGGTCTTTGCATTTTTGTTGGCGCTGATTTTAGTATATCTTATTCTGTCGGCCCAGTTCGAGAGTTTTCGTGATCCGTTGATCATCATGTTCACCGTGCCACTGGCGCTGGCCGGGGCAATTCTGTCGCTCTGGCTGTTCGGCCAGACATTAAACATCTTCAGCCAGATAGGTATTATCGCTCTGGTGGGCATCGTGACCAAGAACGGCATCCTGATCGTAGAATTCGCCAATCAACGCCGAGCTAAAGGATTGTCGATCAGGGAGGCCGTGATCGACGCTGCGTCCCAAAGATTCCGACCGATCTTGATGACCAGTCTGGCGACGGTTTTCGGTGTCCTGCCGATTGCTCTGGCTCTTGGTGCTGCGGCCAAAAGCCGTGTATCCATGGGAATTGTGATTATCGGCGGGCTTCTGTTTTCTCTTGGTTTGACACTGTTTATTATACCGGCACTTTATACCTATCTCTCCAGCCGAAAAAGACATATTGAGATTTCGGAAGAAAAAGTGGTCGAGCCGGAAAGTACCCAGGTAATTTAGATAGACCCATAGAACTACGGGGTTACCCACCAAGATTAATAGTCAATTTATTGCAAATATAATCCAGAACTGTGAGCATTACGAAAATATTTATGTGGGGTTAACAGATTGTTAATCAATAGACATAAATAAAAACGGGGCCGACCTTACTCTCTCCAAACTCTTGTAGCCTTTCAGTTCCCTATCCAATTACACTATGCCGTAATCAGCGAAACCAGGTGGAAAACAATCAAGTGCGGGTGAATACACGCGCTGGTCGGTGATTACTAACGGCCGCGCTCAGGCGCTGGGCCGAAGAGCGGAGGCCCAGTCGCCTGTAGCGCGTGGTTAGCCCGCCTTACTTCAATAGTGTAATTTCCCAACCTGGCGGCCAAATCTTTATTTTGTGCTCCGGATCAGCTTGCCATAGTGCAATTTCGGTACGCCATTGAGGCCATTCCCAGCTCGCTATTAGAGTCGCATTATAACTAATGCCCCCCAATACTAATACTATTAACAACATTATGGCGCAGAGCCATACGCGGAGCTTACCATTTGCCCAATTAAGCACATTTGCCATTAGCAGGAAACCAAATATGACATTGGGAACCCAAAAATATCGGACTCCAGTCCCAGGAACGATTAACTCAAGCTTATCTCCCGTTAATGATCCAACATACGAGATTCCTAACATGAGACTATAACTCCCTAGAAATATCACTCGTTCGCGAACTGACAACCGAACAGAAAGCCACCAAAATAGCGCGACTGTCAATATTGATAGACCAATCCACATAACTACTAAAATGATGTTTCCCCCTTCGTAGCCCACTATAATCCAAGATGCTAACTTTCCCATCCAATACTTTCCACCTAACAGTAAGCCAATGCTTTGTGTCCACATGGAAAACATCAACAGATATAGGCGTCCATCCACTAATCGCATTCCGATAGTTTTGTCGCTCGCGCTAGAACTTATCAACAGCCCCACTTGAATAATGGCACATACTCCAAGAATGATGGCCTGAATGGCACGCTCCCGTTCTTTGGCTAACCAAGCCAACAAAATATATACCGGCACGAGAATACTGGAGACCGGCCCCGTCAAGCCAGCCATTCCAAGCAAAAGCCTATATGCCCATTTTCTCTGCCCTTCATTCTCGGCCGGCTCAATCAGTATAAGTATTGCTGCCAGTGCCAAGTAGAATTGGCTATTAATAGTGTTGAGCCAGATTTCACCGCTTAAAGGGGTTAATAAGTAGATAAGCATCCCTGTAATTTTTTTCAAAGGCGATGCCCAGAACTCAGCGTTACTCCAAATAATCAGTCCCAGCGGAATCAACTGTATCAAAAGCGCCATTAATGTTGTTACAAGAGGTGCATGTTCAACCGGAACCAGGTTAGCAGCGACAGTGGAAGCAACGTTCGGCCATAAAGCAAAATACCCTCGCTGAACATTAAGCAGGCCCTTATACCACAATGATCCCTGTGAATAGTGGTAAGCATATGCGTAATAGTGGGTTCCTTCTTCTGCCCAAAGACGTGGTTCCAAGAAAAATAATGGCTCTCGCAAAAATATCACCAAAATTCCTGCGATGAACAATAGCCATTTAAGATTAGCATCACGCAATTGCATCATATGACTCACCCTTGACATTAAGCGGGCTAACTTCTGTTTATATGGTTTCCAGATAAATCCGCTTGCCGGTTTTGTTTCCATATAAGACGATTTGTGGAGAGTTGCATAAGCTTGTAGGTCAGGAGCCCAGTGCTCCTGACACTTTTAGATGCTTTGAACTCACCCCCATGCCCCCTCTCTTAGAAAGAGAGGGGGATTAAGGGGGTGAGTTTTATTTATCAGGTGAGCAGGTCACTTAATCTACAAGCTACATTTTTAGGAGCTCGAGCAGCTTGTACATCAGTACTGCCGGCCAAAAAAGGGCTTTGAACACACCAAGCACCGCAGCCCAGAACGTGGTCGCATGCTGGATGTAATAGACCACCCCGATGAAAGCCATCCCATAGATACCGCCTAAAATGCCACTGTAATTCATTCCTTTCTCTCTTTTATGCTCATGCGAGGTCAAATTGCTGTTATTAGTCATTTTTTACTCCTGAGTTGGTAGGTCAAGAGTCTCCTGCTCCCGAGACTTTTATTTGTAGGTGCGCAGGGCACCTGACCTACAAAATATAATATCATTTCTTCTTTTTAATTAGGAACGAGTGTTCATCTAACTTTATTATTGCTAGATTCTCTAAATCAGCAAGAGCTTTTAACGCCTCATCAAGGGTGAAATTCTCCATCTTGAGATTAACCCTGATATTTTCCCCTTTCAGCTCATTATCTAATTTAAATTTAATCTCTCCTAGTTCACTGAAACGATCCAATAACTCTTCTAGGCGAATATTGAGATATTCGACACTGATCCGGTTTCCTATTTTGATTTTTATTTGACCATCATTAGACTTTGTGCTATCTTTTCTAATGATGTTTATTTCATGGTCTTTAATTTCCTCATCTTTAGTGATATAAGTTTTCACTGTTGCTTTTGTCCCATACCAAACAAGTCTGTTGGCTGCTTTTGTGTCGTTAAAGTGAAATTCGACACAGAGTTTCTCATTTCTCGAAGGTGACTTGACAACTTTAATCTGAGCACCCGTATACTCATTCAGAATTTTAATAATCTCATTTATGTCAGCTTCTTCCAGGAGCAGGCTGGTGGCGTATTTTTTCTCGGCTTCACCGACTTTGACTGTTTCGAATTTTTGAGTAGACTGAGCGAAAAGACTTCCTTTAAATAAAGCCGGGACGAGTAGGACCAAAATTAAAGCAAAGATTTTTTTAGTTTTCATTTTATTCCTCCTTTCTTTACATCTCTTTGGTTAACTCAAGAGTTAAAAAACCCTTTTCGCCATTGCTTGTTTGTACATGAACCCTTTTTATGGTCCAATTATCCGACGATGTGCCAGCAAAATGAGTTGTAGTTAGTTTTATATATGAGACCTTACCTTGTTCGTGGAAATCAGACACACGGTTTTTGTCATGGTTTATTTGAAGAAGAAAGATGCCTAAAACCAGAACAATCAGAGGGAAAAGCCACAGGGCTGCGAATTTTGGCCGTAGAATCATTGGCCATAGAGGTCTGAACGTGACTTTTCCAGCAATAGTCGAAGCCGATTTTAAAAGCTCTGGGGAAGGTTCCTGATGGCTGGAGAGTTTTTTCAATGATCCGGAGAGCATCTCTCCCAAACGCTGTCTCTCCAAAAGAAACTTCTTGCAATCAGCGCAATCTTTGAGATGTCTATCGAACTCGTTCTTCTCTGTGCCGGTGATGGCACCATCAAGGTATTCTTCCATGTAGTTTTTAATTCTCCTGCATTTCATTTCTTTCTCCACATATTTAGTCGTTTGTATTTGCAAATTGTTCAATGTTTCCAATTGATTTTTTAAGTTTTTTCAAAGCTATATGCAATCTTGATTTCACAGTGCCTATACTAATATTCAATCTCTCCGCAATTTCCTGCAGCTTTAAATCTTCGAAAAATCTTAACACAATAATTTCCCTGTGCTTGAGCTTTTGACGCTTCAACGCATCCTGCAGAGATTGGGTGAATGCATCTTTATCCAAATCGTTTATCGGGTCTTCAATGGGATCGGTGCGTTGTTCGATTCTATACTTACTTAAAAACCTTTCATGAATATATTTTTTCCTTCTCAAATCGTGAGTCACATTTAAGAAAATTCTGTAGAGCCAGGTATAAAGGGTTGATTGCCCATTGAATCTATGTATGGAGCGATAAGACCTCATAAAGGTTTCTTGCACAATATCTTCCGCTTCTTCCCGGCTGTCGGTGAGGAATATTGCGGATTTGAATATCTTACCACCAAATTCTTCATACAGAGCATTAAGCGCTTGTCTGTTACAGCTTTGGAGATCGTTATTCATCATATTACTTTGTCGTTTTAAGCCGGAATTAGTTCAAAAAATTTTAAAATTCTTCCGGATGTCATGCTCCGCGGTGCTTTACTTCTTTGATCCAGAAACGGTCTTTGCATATTTGAAAATAGAATTTGGCCCAGCGGATACAATTCCCGAAGCAAAAATTTCCGACTTCATTCCTGGAAGCTAGTAGGTCAGGAACCCTGTGCTCCTGACACTTTTATTTGACAGATTTGCAGTGTAGCTGACCTACTACTGCTGGATTGACCGGTTATGAGAGCCTTTCCATAAAGACATGAGTATCGCTTTCACCGATGCTACTGAATCCCAATCCTTGAAAAAACGCGAGAGCACGTTTGTTCACCTTCAGCACCTGGAGCCGGACAGGAAGCCCAGACACAGCCGTATCCTCAATAATGCGCATCATACAGGCCGCGCCGATACCTCTTCTCTGGTACTCCGGCAGAATAAACATCTGGTTGACTTTCACGCCGTCAGTTTCCCGGACTATGGCTAATATCCCCACATCGATGCCCGACACCTGTATCACCTGGAAGTCCTGCGACGCAAAGCGTCTCTCGTGCAATCGACGTTGTTCCTCCTCGTCCCAGCCCCAGACCTTCTCCACGTACTGTCTGAACGCTGCCTTTTTTGTCTGATAGGCGAACTCACTATCATCAGCCGTTGCCTTCCTCATTCTCAGATTATCCATAACCTTATAACATTGTTTATATGTATCCGCATAGTCAGCTTCTAGGTCAGGAGCTTAGTGCTCCTTACACTTTCAGATGCTTTGAACTCACCCCCATGCCCCCTCTCTTAGAAAGAGAGGGGGATTAAGGGGGTGAGTTTTATTTATCAGGTGAGCAGGTCACTTAATCTACAAGCTACATTTTTAGGAGCTCGAGCAGCTTGTACATCAGTACTGCCGTTTTTATGTGGCTAAAGCCACTTAGTTTATATTTTTATTCTATCAGTTCGCTGAAGCGAACTGCAAGTGATTTTTTTAATTTTATCTATTCCAGTTGCCTTCAGGCAACTGACCAATCAGTTTATTTTTCCCCTTTATTAATTCACTAAAGCGAACTGCAAATTATTTTCTTGATTTGATCTATAACAGTTACTTCTAAACAACTGATTTTGATTTTATCTATTCCAGTTGCTTTCAAGCAACTGACAATTATTTTTGTCTTATCAAAGTCCATCCATACTTTTCCATAAACTCATTTACCTCATCCGCAAAAGATTTCTTAATGTGATGTTTTTCCTGCTTAAGGATGTAATCTCTCACTGACTTCAGATGACTTTCGCTGACACTCACGGCCCAGTAATCGTCCTGCCAGATAAACTTTGTATCTGTTAATTTGGTTTGGTTTACCCAGAATGATGATTCACCCTTTATCAGTTGAGCAGCCTTACTGATAGTTTGATCTTTGTTGAGGGATAATAGGCAGTGAGCATGGTCGTGATAGCCATTTATGCAATCCAGCCAAATTCCTTTTTCTTCAGCATTTTGTTTGATGTGTTGAAACACTTTTTTTCTTGTTTCCACTGTTTGAAGAAATGGCTCTTTATTCTTGGTGGAAAAAACAAGATGCACCCATACTCTTACCCAGCTCATAATTATATGTCAAGTTTTATGTGGCTAAAGCCATTCAATTTGTATATCTTCCTACCAGTTCGCTGAAGCGAACTGCAATTAATCTCTGATCTTATATATTCCATATATTCCCGTTGCTTTTAAGCAACGGACAGGCAATTGACTTTACCAATCAGTTTATATTTTCTTCAATCAGTTCACTAAAGTGAACAGCAAGTGTTTTTTTAATTTTATCAATTCCAGTTGCTTTTAAGCAACTGACAAGACACTTTTATTTGTCTACATTTTCAGGAGCTCGAGCAGCTTGTACATCAGCACTGCCGGCCAAAAAAGGGCTTTGAAGATACCAAGCACCCCAGCCCAGAACGTGGTCGCATGCTGGATGTAATAAACCACCCCACCGAGGAAACCCATCCCATAGATACCGCCCCACATGCCTTTGTTATCCATACATTTACTCCTTTTATCTTCATTCGAGGTCAAATTGCCGTTATTAGTCATTTTGTCCTCCTGAGTTGGTAGGTTAAGAACCTCGTGCTCCTGATACTTTTATTTGTCAGGTGCGTATAGCACCTAACCTACGAACTGTTTAATAGAACTTAAGCACATCAAGCTTTAGCTTACCCTCGATGTCGTTATAATAATAGGTATTGACCTGAAACCCAGGTCTCTTAAGTATCCATTGGCCATTATGCATAGTTTTGGGATACTTGCTTTCAGGCGAGATAAGAGGACCGCTTGATCGATACTCAAATTTAGGTACATCAAAACCTTTCGCCAACGTTTGGAAATCATTCTCATCCAAAACCTCGACAAGAAGTCGACAATATTTATAGAAATCATCGTTGCTATCAGAATCAGGATGTGCTTTATATTCAACTGAAAGGTTTTCGAGCATTCCATGAACTTTCTCAAATAATTCTTTGAGTGATTCATTGGGACGAAATTTATATTCGTAAAGAATAATGAAATAAAGGGAGAAAAGTGTGTGAATATGGTCATTTTCAGATAGATACCTATCAGCCCTTGCTTTTACAAGATCACACAGAACCAAAAGTCCTTCAATTACTAACTCTCTAGCTTTTTTGGTTAAATCATTATCAATTAAAGGGTGATCTTTATAAAATAAGATATGATCCTTTGCCATTCCCTTATTCAAATATGACAGTAGGTTTAATATAATCCGATAAAGATTCTCAATGGCCTGATTTGAAAAATACCAATCCTTGTGTGACGCAAGCAATCCCAAAGCTTTCTTAATACTTTTTATATTAGCTTTGACGCACTCAAGGTTCATTTCAAGAGCGAACTTATCGAGACCTTGACTAAAAATTCCGTACTCTGAGATACGAGACAAGTACAAGCCTTTGAACGGATCAATAAAATTTCCAATAAATGGAGAAAGGATCCTGTAATCAGATGTTGTCCTTTCTGTTTTCAAGAAGATTTCAAGTAGGCTATCTATGTTTTTGTTAATTTTTCTGTATGGAAGATTATATGGGTCCTTACTTCCGGAATTCCTAAATGTCACTCCCGCGACATAAATCCGCATGATAGCATAGTCTGCACTTCCTGAAACATGTTTTAGTTTTACTTTCTGTTGTTCTGCAACTATGCTAATGTCTTCTAAGTCATCGACTATGGATGCTGCCTGGTTATCATATCCTTCCCTCATTAATTGAACCCCGATATCTGCCAAAGCGATACAAGCCTTGCTTGGGGCATACGAGTCCATTTCCAACAAGTTTAGAGCACACAACTCTTTTAGCCCTCTGACCGGATAGGTAACGAGAAAATTGAAATTCTCGTTCAAGCGTCTCAGTCCTTTAACATCAACAATCGCTGCTTTTATGCCAACTTGGTGCCAACAATCTACAATGAAAGGATGCAAGCGTATTTTCAACTCATTACTGGCTGCTTGGGTTATTAATTTATATTCAGTATATAAGAAATAAAGTAATGGATCATCGTCAGTATGGTATCCCCTTCTTGAATAGAGGTAATTAACAACAACTGACATCATTGTCTGGATTGCATCCTTTGATTGCTCAAGATCTAATGCTTTTATTGCTTTTACAGCAACTTCTCTGATAGGAAGGAGACTTTCTTGAATATAATTCGTTATATTATCATCTATCTTAAAAAGACAAATATCTGTTCCTGTATTCAAAGCACGATGATGTTTAAAAGTTTTCTTGACCTCTTTTTCACACGCTTTACGATAACGAGGTATCATTTTTCTGAATGTTTTCACTATCTCCTTATGGGCTGGCAATAGAATGCTGTAGTATGGGTTTAAAAGTTTGATTACATGCAAGACCAATCCACCGAGTAGAAAGATTAATAAACCAAATAATAATATTGCTGAAATTACTATCGGTTTAGTAGAACCAAGAAATAGGAAGAAAACAGAATAGCCAATAGTCACAGTCGAAAATAGAAAAACAAAAATTAAAAACTTATCCCTTCTTAGATGCTTCAAGAATTTTGGCGAATATTTTGTTGCTACTTGATTTAGAGGAATAAGTATGAGAGAAAAAAATATAGCTACTATTGTGCCTGTTGTCGAAGCAATTACACTAAGTAAATTATTATAATTATGAGATAGACTCGACTCCAGACCGGTCTTTGTTAGATAACAAACGACAGCAGCGCAAATCAAGAGAAATGCGGTAATAAGCAATTTTTTGGCGATCGGCCAAACCTTATTTATTAAGAAAATTGCAAAAGATTGAATTTTATTAAGTAACTGCTTAACCATATCTTAGATAATTCTCCCCACCCTCGTCGATCTTAGCTTGTAGCTGAGGAGGTGCGTACTCCTGGCACTTTTATTTGTCAGGTGCACAGGGCACCTGACCTACTAATGCTATTAATCCTTTATCAAAGCTTTTACAAATTCCCGTTCATCAAGAGAAGGTGGCCCTTGTGGTGTATTAATCAAACCTGGTACAATCATTGTTCTTAATAATTTTGTTTTTCTGATATTCTGAATTTCTTTATTTTTTTCAATTCCGGCACCAATAAGTATTGTCTCAAGGTATTCAATATCTTTTTGAACCTTTATACTAGGCTTAACGAATTTATCCTTATTAGTACGCTTAGCGATAATAAACAGTAAAGCAGTGCCTTTTCTCCTAGCTATAACATGATCATAAATATTACGTTGATGACTTCCAAGGCATTCTTCAGCAAAAGAGCGTTTAGTTGTCATTCCGACATACCATGGTTTTATTCCACGACCTGCTTTTACAGCGAAAAGGTAACAACCACATGCAGAAGAAAGATCAGGTTCCTTTTGGTCAATGTTCTCCCAGAATTCTTTCAAAACATCTTTACTGGGTTCAATCAAACCATTTGAAGACTTCTTTATTTTATATGGTCCGTGTACGGAATATTTCATTTTCAACTCCTAGATTCTAAATATAAGATGCCATCTAATTTCTGTTTATATGGTTTCCAGATAAATCCGCTTTGAGGTTTGTTTCCAGATAACACTCCATGCTCGGTTCCGGTTAAGGCCAGTTTTGCCAACGGATTACAATCGGAGCATTGAAAACTGGTCATAACTTCACCAATTCCACCCGACGATTGTTTGCCTTTCCCTCCGGGGTATTGTTCACATCGATCGGCTTCGATTCGCCCCAGCCCTTGGATTCCAGACGTTCAGGAGTAATCTTATAGTTTGCGATAAGATAGTTCCTCACTGATGCCGCTCTCTTTTGCGACAAGGTCATATTGTAATCGTCAGCCCCATCGCTATCCGTATGTCCCTCGATGGATAGACGCAGAGTGGGATTATCGGTCAAAAGCGCGCCGATATCCGCCAGCGTCTTGTATGACTCACCCTTGATCTTGTCCGAGCCCGAATCGAAGAGGATGCCGTGAGTGACGATCCGTCCCGCCTCATCCAGCTGCTGCTTTAGCGTTTTACCTCCCTCGGCGTAGCGGAACGTGCCGACCAGCATCGGATTGTTGGGCTCGTCCAGCCAGGGATCCATATAAATCCCGAAGTCCACCGGTTTGAAACCCTCGACTGCTGGGACATTAGCCACACGCTCGTTGTCGATGTAACACTTCATCGTGCTCTGCGTGGCCATGATGCGCATGGTGTGGATACCCCCGGGAAGCGGCGTGCTCAGCTCTTTGGAGGCAATGTCCTTATCCAAGAGCCTGAGGTTGGTTCTGAACTTATCCTGTATGTTGAAGTTGCCGATCTCCTGACCCTCACCGTCGTACCACTTAATGAAGAACCAATGACCCCTCGTATCCCCCCCTTTAATGTAGAATTCCATTTCGATAGTGTACTTCGACGGAAGCGCTCCGGTTGCGATCTTGGGGCGGATGGAACCCTTGTCCGTGCACAGGATGTAGTTCTTGCCCCCCTGCTTGGCAATCTCGAAAACCCCCGCATCCAGCCTCCACCGGGAGGGGAACTCGCCCATTTCCTCGCTGGAGAAGTCATCGTAGAAGATGACCTTGTCCCCGGGCACGAAGTCGAATTTAGTATAAAGCGACATATCTTCTGAAGCTCCGGCAGCAGTCGACTGTGCTTTCGCAGTATCGGAGACGGGTTTTTCGGCTGACTCTTCGCTGGCTGTGGATGTGTCCGAAGCTGTTTCTTCCTTCCCCTCGATTGTCTCCTTAACCTTCTTTTCTGCTTTTTCTTTTGCCTGGTCCTTGAGCTTCCCAAACTGTGCCGTTGCCGGGGACGACACAGCTATGAGAGCGAAGCAGAACAAGACAATGAAAGTAAATTTTGATTTCATAAAGCTCTCCTTTCTTCTTTAAACCCAATGGATAGTCACTTCTCTAACCATTGAGATGTTTAGTTTTTCACCTGTGGCTAAAAGCGAGCAGGTGGTTAGCTTTCTTTTTTCCAACTTTTAGTAGCTCATTTCCCATTTCGGGGTATATAGAAATTTATATAAAAATATATGGACTTTTAACCTTGTCAAGCTTTTTTTGTTGAAGATTAGAGAAATTAGGACGATCTCTGGCTTGACTATAAAATGCTTTCAGTCCGCTGGTACGCACCATCTGGTGCATACCGCTGTCGACCATCCATTGATTTTTGGGGGGTGTAGCTGGGACTGTGAACTATTTACTGTATTTAAAATGGGGGCTGACCTTACTCTCTACAAGTCATTGTAAAATTTAGTCTTCGTTTTTCCTTTGTGAATGAGTAGAAGTTAGATTTTACTATAAAATTCCGCTCACAGATCTGCATTTTGGTTGCATAAACCAATTGTTCCTGATTCGGCAAGGTAATTCCCAACATTATAAGGTTAACTTGTAACCCAGATCCGTGGGCTTTTCATCTTGACAACTTACTAATAATTATGGTATAGTGAAGCTGATAGAATAAAGGGAGAATTCTTGCTATATTCTCTTAAAGAGGTTCCTTATGATTCAAAAAAGAAACAAGATTGAGAGGATCTATCGGATAATAGTGATTTTGGCTATTGTTATAGTCTCCTTAACAGTGTACCGGAAGACGTGCTATAGAACCATTCCCTGGTGGGATGGTTGCTCTTATGCAATTGCAGCCATCTCCTTTGGCATTACTCCCCCTCCGGGCTCTTTGCTTTTGACTATTCTCGGATGGCTCGTAACCCAGCTGCCACTCGGTATATCCAAGATCTTCTCCCTGAATCTCTTTGCTGGCTTGCAAGCAGCTTTTGTTATTATCATGGTTATGTTGATTAGCTTGAAGCTTATTCGTCGGTCTGTGTTATCTGAAGAGATAATCCAGGGAAATATGGGAATAGTATTAATGTGGTTAGCAATTTCAGCTTCCTGTCTCAATCTTGCCCTGAGCGAGACGATGTGGAAACACGCTGTCAAATTTACACCCTACGTATTGACAGCACTTTTCACTACCTTTCTTCTTTGGGCAATGTTGCGCTGGTGGGAAAAGGCTTTTGACCAGTGTAGTCTCAGATGGCTTTTTCTGATAATGTTACTTTTCGGGCTGGACTTCAGCGTGCACCGTACAAATATGCTCCTTGTGCCCGGATTTTTTAGTTTGATTCTTCTCAGGAATCGAAGGATATTGGGGAGAATTCGTTCCTGGATAGTTAGCGCTGCAGGTTTCTTATTGGGCTTAGCGTTTCACCTGTTAATTATCCCCATTTCAGCCAGAAATCCGGTTCTGAATGCCAATGACCCCAGCAATCTATCACGATTCTATGACTACATATCGTTAAAACAGTTTGGTGGAGGATGGCTCATCCATTTTCTTACCCGTAAAGCACCCTTCTTTGAGGTCCAGGTAACTGATTATCTACACTTCTTTTCCGTCAATTTCCTTTCTGCAGGTATTGTCTTAGCAATCATCACAATCCTTTTGGCTCTTATTGGGTTATTGATACTCTGGAGAAGAGAATGGCGTCTTTCTCTTGGACTCTTGATTCTTTTTTTATGCTCCAGCTTGGGGGCGATAATCTATTTTAATCTGCCAAAAGATTTCTTCTGGCCAATGGACAGGCACTACCTTCCCTCATTTGTTATTTTTTCAATTTTTGTGGCTTATGGTGCAGGTAGCGTAATCTCTTTTCTGGTTAAAAATGTAAGGAGATATGGCTTAATTAGCGCGTCCCTGGTTTTGGTATTGCTCTTTTCACTTCCCTTGAAACAGCTCACACGTAACTATGCATCAGTTAATAGCTCCAGAAGTTATTTTGCTTATGATTATGCCCGGAACATTTTGCAGAACTTACAGCCTAACGCCATTGTCTTTGTTGCAGGTGAGAATTACTGGCCGGTTTTCTATCTGCAAGTAGCAGAGAATGTAAGAACGGATGTTACGGTTATAAGTCCAAGCCTTATGAACGCCTCTTGGTACGTAAAGCAACTCATCTCAAAAGACCGCAACCTCCCACTGACTGTAACAGATGAAGAACTTTACCCCCTTGGTCCGCGTCAGTGGCATGATACTGCCATAGCCATTCCAGTTCAGGGCAAGTTAGATTCGCTACCTGGTGTGATCCGACCTGACTCAGTGCATATCCGAATTGAGCCTGCCTTCGCGGGTCAGTATCTTTGGCCACAGGATTGGCTTTTGATGAGAATGCTTTTAGAAAATAAATGGCAACGTCCCCTCTATTTCACTTATCCTCCTTCCTGGCTGCTCCCCTATCAAAGGGTTGAAGGATTAGTGAGTTGTATTATACCAGTGGATTCAACTCATTCTGATTGCAGTATCCTACGAGAGAACCTCCTGAAAAAATACTCTTATCGCGGGTATGCAGATTCATCTGTTCCAATTGATAAATTCACCCGGTTTGCCGGACAGGAGCTTTTTTATGCTTTTCTTTTTCTGGCTGAATGTGAGCTTATGAAGAGAGATTCTCACGCCTGCGAACAGGTTAAATCAAAACTTGCTGAAATCTTGCCTCCTGAAAGGATTCAGCTATCAGAGGAATTAAAACAGAGATACGATACCATCTGTAATTCAGGGCGGATGGGTAAGTAGAAAAAGAAATGCAATAGCTCAGCCTTAAATCTTTTAACCATCAACTATGACCCATGGACTATTAACTGTCTTAATCTGGCGGGGCCGACGAGACTCGAACTCGCGACCTTCTGCGTGACAGGCAGACGTTCTAACCAAACTGAACTACGACCCCGGGAAAAACAGTGACTAAGTGATTGGTGATAGAGTGATTAGTGTTTTAATCATTCTATTACCCTCTCATTCTGTCAATCAATCTATTTTAAAAGAACTCGCAACCTTCCCTGAAAATACAGTGACTAAGTGATTAGTGATAGAGTGATTAAAAATTATAATCACTTTGTCACTCTTTCACTTTATCACTTCTTTTCAACTGGGCGGTACTGGGATCGAACCAGTGACCTTCTGCGTGTAAGGCAGACGCTCTAAACCAGCTGAGCTAACCGCCCGGGCATTGCCAGTTGATAGTTCATAGTGAACGGTTCGTAGTAGAAACTATCAACCCTTTTTTATACTCAGGTCTTCTGGCTTGGGCGTTTTCTCCTCTTTCTTTTTCTTCTCCCCTAAAAGGATTGCAATCGGGATAATCACACAGTATCCCAGAACCAGAAGGATCGGGGCTAAAGTTATTGAGCCCTGGGATAAGGCAATATAACCTACGATTATGATTAAAAGCCCTATACCCATCCAGGTCCAGTTTCTCTTGGTGAAAGGAAGGGCGCCTTTTTCTTTAGCTTTCTCTACTTTAGGTTTTCCCTTTACTTTAGCCATATATTCTCCATTTAATTAGCTAATTTAATAAAGAATCCAATAGAGTCAAGAGAAATTAACGCAAACTTTATACGTTTAAGAAAGATTCCATTGGGGAAGAATCTCAACAAAATGCTGTTGAGTAAAATAATTTCCAGTAAATATCTTCGACACATTCAAATAAAGATATAGCTTTAACCTTTTGACATATCAGAAGTTTTGCTCTGCAGAATCCTTAAAATTCACTTTTTTAAAACCAACTGATTAAACCATTGACAAACAAAAACTCAAAAACTATTATGGGGAAAATATTGGACTTCAGAATAATCAATCTTTGGGAGAAAATATGCGTTCCTTTAGAGTAGGGTTGGCACAGATAAACTGCACTGTAGGGGATTTAGAGGGAAATACAAAAAAGATAATCCAGTATGTAGATAAAGCGAAAAAGATGGGAGTGGAGCTAATCTGTTTCCCTGAGCTTGCAGTTACCGGATACCCTCCTGAAGATTTGCTCCTGAAACCTCAATTTATCGAGGATAACCTTAAAGCTTTGAAGAAGATAATCTCAAAAACTGAGAACTTAACTGCAATAGTTGGATTTGTGGATAAAAATGGAGAAATTTACAATTCCGCAGCCATCATCCATAATAGAAAACTTATAGATGTTTATCATAAAATCAATCTCCCCAATTATGGGGTCTTTGACGAATACCGTTATTTCCAGCCAGGTGAGAAAGTCTCAGTGTATCAATTGAGCGATTTGGTATTTGGTGTGAACATCTGTGAAGATATCTGGTATCCGGAAGGACCTGCGAAGGCTCAGGCTTTGTTGGGGGAAGCTGAGCTGATAATTAATATTAGCTCCTCCCCTTATCATCTGGGCAAATGGAAGGAAAGGGAAAAGATGCTCTCCACCCGGGCAAATGATAACCGGGTCTTTCTTTTATATAATAATTTAGTCGGCGGACAGGATGAGTTAGTTTTCGACGGGATTGGGATGATTTTCAGCCCGCAGGGTAAAACCCTTATCCGGGGAAAGCAGTTTGAAGAGGATCTGATAATAGCAGATTTAGACTTAGATGAGGTCTTCAGAGCAAGATTACAAGATTCAAAGTGGAGAAAGGAAAGGGAAAGGATCAAATCTGAAACAGTTAAGAAGATTGTTATCACTGAAAAGGTCAAAAAGAGAAAAAAACCAAAGATCAGAAGAATAGAAGTAAAGGTTCTTGACCCAATAGCAGAAGTATATAAAGCACTGGTTTTGGGAACAAGGGATTATATTAAGAAAAATGGATTTACCAAGGTGGTCTTAGGGTTGAGCGGGGGAGTAGATTCGGCTTTAGTAGCTGTGATTGCTAAAGATGCCCTGGGAAAAGAGAACGTGATTTCGGTGTTTATGCCTTCTGTGTATACTTCTAAACGTAGTTATGAAGATGCAAAAAAATTAGCTCAGAATTCAGGGGTAAGATTTATCGATTTACCAATTGAAAAAATCTTAGAATCTTATTTTTCAACCTTATCTTCTGAGTTTAAAGGTAAAAATCAGGATGTTACCGAGGAGAATCTCCAGGCACGCGTTAGAGGTAATCTTCTAATGGCATTTTCCAACAAATTTGGCTGGCTGGTTTTGACCACCGGAAATAAAAGTGAATTAGCAGTAGGATATTCCACCTTATATGGTGATATGGCTGGAGGTTTCGTGGTTTTAAAAGATATACCCAAGACCCTAGTCTATAAATTAGCTCGATATAGGAATTCATTGGAAAAAAAAGAGGTTATTCCTGAAGATATATTGAAAAGAGAACCAACTGCTGAACTAAAGCCAAACCAGAAGGACACTGATACTCTTCCTCCTTACGCGATTTTAGACCCGATTCTAAAAAGTTATGTGGAGGAGGACAAGGGCTTTAAAGAGATAAAAGATTTAGGATTTAACGAAAAAACAATTTCTAAGGTAATCGGTATGGTGGATAGAAGCGAATATAAACGAAGACAGTCGCCTCCGGGTATTAAAATTACCCCCAGAGCTTTTGGAAAAGACCGAAGATTACCCATTACCAACAAGTATAAAGGATTTTAAATGCTTGAAAATATTAGACCGATCATAGAAATATCAGAAGAGATCGGCTTAAAAGAAGATGAATTAGAGCTTTGTGGAAAATATATTGCCAAAGTATCTTTTAAGGTTCTGGAGAGGTTGAAAAATAGAAAAACAGGCAAATATATTTTTGTCACCGCCATAACCCCTACTCCCTTAGGAGAAGGAAAAACTGTAACTGCTATCGGTCTTTCTCAAGCTTTAAATAAGATAGATAAAAAATCTATCTGCACTTTGAGACAGCCATCGATGGGTCCATTGTTCGGAATAAAAGGTGGTGCAACTGGAGGAGGGAAAGCACAGGTTTTACCCAAAGAGGAGATAAATCTTCATTTCACTGGAGATTTTCATTCCATCGGTTATGCTCATAATTTACTATCAGCCATTTTAGATACTCATCTGCAAAAGGGGAATAAATTAGGTTTTGATATTTCTGAGATTTTCTGGCCCAGAGTGGTGGATATTAATGATCGTGCCTTAAGACATATAATAATAGGTCTCGGAGGGAAAGCAGATGGTATACCCAGGGAATCTTTTTTCGATATCACACCAGCAAGTGAGGTTATGTCGATTCTATCTTTATCCAAAGATTTAGAAGATCTTAAAAAAAGACTCTCCAGAATAACTGTTGGGATGGACCATAATAAGAAGATGATAAGTGTAGAGGATTTAAAATCCCCCGGGGCACTGGCTGTGGTTTTGAAAAAAGCTTTTAACCCTAATTTGGTTCAGACCTTAGAAGGAACTCCAGCTTTTGTTCATACTGGTCCTTTTGCCAATATCTCCCATGGAAATTGTTCAGTTATCTCTGATCTTATCGCTTTGAAACTTACAGATTATGTTATAACTGAATCAGGCTTTGGTGCGGATTGCGGTGCAGAGAAATTACTGGATATAAAATGCCGGGAAAGCGGACTTAAACCTGATTTAGCAGTTTTAGTTGCCACAGTCAGAAGCCTGATGATGCACGGGATCGGGTTCTACGATAAAAAAGCTCTTGAGGAAGAAAATCTGAAGATCTTAGAAAAAGGGTGCCAGAATCTGCAAAAGCATATTGAGAACCTCAAACTTTTTGGACTACCGGTGCTGGTGGCTATAAATGTTTTTCCTGAAGATAGTGAGACAGAGGTTTCATTCTTGAGAGAAAAATCTTTGCAAGCAGGAGCGGATGAGGTAGCAGTTGCGGATATGTTTGTTAAAGGTGGTGAAGGTGGAATAGAATTAGCTGAGAAAGCTGTTAAATTATGTGAGAGAGGAGCTGATTTCAAGTTCCTGTATGAAGGTGGAGGTATAAAGGAAAAAATTGAGAAAATCGCCAGGAAAATTTATGGAGCAGGTGAGGTTCTCTATTATCCCTTAGCTGAGAAAAGGATTGACCTTTTCAACTCCTGGGGACTGGATAATCTTCCGATCTGTATTGCTAAGACCCCTTATTCTTTTTCTTCTGACCCGAAGCTCAAAGGAAAGCCGGAAAATTTTCGTTTTCCCATAGAGGATTTAAGGCCTGCAACCGGTGCAGGTTATCTATATGCCTTAGCGGGTGATATTATGACCATGCCAGGCTTACCCACCATCCCGGCGGCATTTAACTTCGATTTAGACAAAGATGGAAACATATCTGGACTTACATAACAATAAGGAGTTAAGATGGAAAAACTCTTAGAGATATTATCACAGGCAATGCAGGTGGAGATAGATGGGTATCAGTTCTACAAATTAGCATCTGAAAAAACCACAGATAAAAAAGGGAAGGAAGTTTTTTTATCGCTGGCTGAAGATGAGAGAACACATTATCAGATCTTAAAGGGGCAATATGAGAAAGTGAGAAAAACTGGAGGGGTGGAATTTAAGGATAAAAAAGTCGAGTTCTTCAAATCCGAAAGTCCCAGTCCCATCTTCTCTGAGGATTTCCAGAAAAGAATAAAAGATATGCACTTCGAGATGTCAGCTCTAAGCATCGGAGCACTCTTGGAGAAAAACTCCATAGAATATTATCGAAAATATGCTGAACAAAGTGAGAATGAAGAGGTTAAAAAACTTTTCTCTTATTTGATAGAGTGGGAACAGGGACATCTCAAGGCATTAATTACTCAGCAGAAATATCTAAAAGAGGCTTACTGGGAGGATGCTCGCTTCTTCCCGGATATATAAGGAGGAAGA
>Ga0315289_10004095_pt1 | contig 21833 bp, 28 predicted proteins | sample YL17G11_40_MG_FD_203452 | JGI IMG/M metagenome (GOLD analysis project Ga0315289, IMG submission 203452) | Sediment microbial communities from Yellowstone Lake, YNP, Wyoming, USA - YL17G11_40 | ecosystem: Environmental > Aquatic > Freshwater > Lake > Sediment | place: USA: Wyoming | collected... | reverse complement strand
GCAGGGACGGAAGATCATTGATGAGGCAACGAAAGCAAAGATTCCGCTTAGGTTGATCGGGGGCGTCGCTATTCGAGTGCATAGCAGCGAGCATGCGGATTTCGCGAAGAGGCTAGGCAGGCTCGGTCCCAATAAGCAGGAATACACGGACCTCGATTTCATGTCATATATGAAATTCCGAGACAACGTGCGCAAATTCTTCGAGTCAGTTGGATACCGCAAGAGACGGACAACGCTGTCTTCTGCAGCAACGCAGCGCCACATATACTTCCACCCAGATGGGTGGTTCTACGCCGATGTCTTCTTCGATAAGCTTCTGGCTGCGAACCACCCGCTTGATTTCAGAGGCAGGCTTGAGCTGGACTCCCCCACAATCTCTCTTGCCGACCTACTGCTTGAGAAACTGCAGATAGTCTCCTTCAGCGAGAAGGATCTCAAGGATACACTGCTGCTTCTCCGAGCCCACTCCCTGGGCGAGGGGCAGGCACCAGAAGTTATTGATATGCGCTATGTTGCGCCGCTCCTCGCGAAGGACTGGGGGTTCTGGTACACTGTCACGACGAACCTGAACGGCTTGCGCAAAGCTGTTTCGGAGATGGCCGAGTTGAACGGGACAGAGAAGAGTGACATAACCTCAAAGATCTCCAAGCTCCTTGAAAGAATTGAGAACGAGCCCAAGACCACTGGCTGGAAGATGCGATCGACGATCGGAGCTAGGAAGAGATGGTACGAACCGGTAGAGACTTCTCAGACCGTAGGAGAATTCGGTATCTGGAGACTCTAGCTTAGGCACGCAAACCTATACTAGTTAGCGATCTCCTTGTCGGCTTCCGGAAGCTCGTACCAGGGAACCTTCTCTCCTACTCTCGCCCTGACTATCCACCCTATAGTCTTGGGTGCTTCCTCGATCATTGCAAGGATCTGCTGTGCTCGATCCTTGACCACCTGTTGTTGCTCCGGCGTGAGTCCGTAGGCGTCAAGAGCGCCCAGGAGGTTGTGAATCATCTGCTCGAAAGTCATGTAGATACCCCAGTCACCAGAGGTGAGTCTTGTTAAGTAAGCACCGTTGGTGACTTCACGTTCGTATTTCGTCACAACCGCACAATCAAGAAGTGGACACATCAGATCCTTGTATTCGCGTTCTGTCATCTGTACGACTTGGAGCTTCGTCGCCACTAAACCATCCAGAGAAAGCGTGTATAGGTCGATCTCGAGCTGGTCTTTGAAGTTGAACTCGCGGCACATCTAGAAAACATCGAGGAATGTGTCGGCGCGGCGTTCATGCTCTAAATCATTGAAGACAAGTCGAGTATCGCCGTGCGTCGCGTTGAATCGATCCCTTGGGGTATACCCCAGATCCAAGAAAAGCTTCTTGATCAGCTTGGACTGTTTGGCATGCCCGACCAAGTCGACATCAACGTATCTTCGAGTGAGCGGAGGTTTCTCGGCACTGTTACAGTGGAAACGAATAGCCATGCCGCCCACAAGGCGAAGCACGATCTTGCGTTCTTGAGCCAAGCTTAGTATTCTTTTTGTCTCTTCATGGATGTCCTTGATGGGCACGATCTGACATCTCTTGGAGTCTTTCTTGTGCTAGCTGGGCATGCTTCGTGCGGTCGCTCTAGTGAGCAATGGGCATTTTAGCTTTCCTAGGGCCTTCCCAGAGTTGTGCAATCAATGCCGAGTATGTAGGCCAACTTAGATATGCTCCCTCTGAGGTCTCCCGGCACTAATGCCCAGTGCTGAGTTGTCCCAATCGTCGTGGTTGTGCCAAAGAAGGACTTCAGAGGGATGTCCAACCTGACGAGTGCATTCGGGTAGCCCTCCAGTCTTCCCTTGGCTGGCAAGGCCTCACCTTTCGCAGCAACAAAGTGAAGCCCCTTTTGGTCGCTTGTGATCGTCAGGAGTGTGACGGGCCCTGGTTTCACACTGAACGCCATCCATACTCCCGCCCTTTCACTCGGGTATTCGTAGTCAGGGGTAATCGTAACGGCCGAACGATTCTCCGCGAGTCTGATATCGTGCATGCCGGCGTGCCCGACAAGGATCTGGTTCTGCTGCTCGTCGTACGTGAAGATCTCTGTGAACATGGTGGGCCGGCCTGAAAGTCTTGCGAGTATGAGCTGAGCCAGAGTGCCCAGCAGGTCACCCCTCCATACCGACGACCACCCCGCGCTCGAAGACAGAGGGAATGTAGAGGCAAGGTCTACACTTCAGCGTAGCGTGGAGCTCGTCACTGCAATCACCGATAGAAATGGCGTCAAAGCGTTGATCCTCGATGATCCTAGCCAGGCCGAGTGAGATTCTGGTCGCCTCCGAGAGCCCCTGAGAAGAAACCTTGGATGAGACCTGAATCTCACGGAGCCCGTCGATGTAGCTTCTGACCTCTGCTTCTTTGACTAATGCTGCTGCCGAGGCTAGTTGGTTCACTGATATGTAGACGATATCAAGTCCGAGTTTGCTCATCAGGTGGAATTCATCTACCCAAGTGTTCGTCATGACATGGTATCTGTGCGGGAGCAGGCCGATCCTTGCGTGTCTAAGACTTGTCGCGACTGCGGCTGCTGCAAGGAAGTCCTGGATTTCTTGGAGTGTTGCTTTCTCGGCATGATTTCCCAAAACGAACGTGAACTTCCTTCCGGAACGTCTCAGTGCTCCTGAGATTTGCTGCGCGCCGACTGGTCCGCTCCACCTTACCAGCTCGAGTGCGGTCAGGCTTTCGGGAAGAGTAGTGCCTGGTGTCCAGCACCAAAGTAGTAGTGGAGTGTCTCTTAGCTCTTCGAGGACTCTAAGGAGAGGTTGGTCCTCACTCCACATTGCACAGCAGACAACCAAACCATCCACATTCGTTTCTTTGAACTTGGCCGCAGCAGACTTCGCGGACTCCTCAGTAGTGACTAGGCCTGCGCTGATGAGTTCATGGGATGTGCCTAGGCTATCTTCAATGCGCTTGATCAGCGATTCAGCTTCTTCGGTGAAGCGGGAGTCACACATCTTAGTGTCCCAGAACCATCTGGCGGCAAGTGCAAGAAACCCAATCCTGACCAAGTCACTATCCCTTACTAGTCCTGCATTCGGTCCTTCAGAGCTGACCAAGCTGCACTCATAACGTTTTTCGAGTGAATCGTTTTGCCTGCAGAGTATGCCATCTGATAGTTCTGATGCTAGGTCGCGCACATGGAAAGAAAAGAGGTAAGGAGTAGGTTCGGGTCGCTTGACCTTCTATTCTGGTGGTACTTTGGAAGATCATGTCAATGCCTTGTCTCTTCCGGTATGCTCGGGCTATTGGATGCCTGAGTAAATGCAATGATTGCTGCTCCGAGGATGACCCGCCCAACGCCGGTTCCAGCGAAGCCGAATGCCAACGATCGTTGTGATAGGAGCGCTTGCCAGCTTCCGGTTCTTCACGGGAGAGGTCGCCAATAATCCCTTCCTCAAAGGCAACAAGGCAACGGCCATGCATAGCGCGTGTTTTCTGCGAGAGTTGGATCCTATCCAACGGCGGACTGTTCAGATTCTATGACGCCACTAGCTTCTTGAAGAGCTCGACGGCATTGTCGCTGTAGCCATCTGCTCCTATTTCACGTGCCCATTCAGGGGTAACTGCAGCTCCGCCAACAGCAACTTTCGCATTCTTCCGGATGCCGGCCTTCTCGATTGCTTGCACCGTATTCTTCTGTTCCGGGGTCGTCACGGTAAGCAATGCTGACATGGCAACTATCTGTCCGTTTGACTCGGTCTTATCCACGAACTTCTCAGGGGGTACGTCCACACCAAGGTCATTTACCTCGAAACTCGCTGCTTCCAGCATCACCGCAACTATGTTCTTGCCTATGTCGTGGATGTCTCCTCGGACCGTTCCGATGACCACAATTCCGGTACTCTTCCGCTGCAATTTGTGCTTGAGGATGATTGGTCTGAGGATCTCGACCCCTGCTTTCATTGCTTCTCCTGCCATGACAAGCTCTGTGAGGAAGGCTTCGCCTGCGGCGAATTTGTCCCCGATCGTGCGAACGCCTTTCGCCAGACCATCATCAATCGCTTCGATAGGGTCAATTCCAAGTCGAATCGCCTCTTGAGCGTTAGCTCTAGCTCGGTCTGCATCCAAGTCAAGCACTGCTTTCCTCAGGTTCTCGATGACATCAGACTTCGAACTCATCTTGGTAGTACCCTTATTCAAGCGCGCCACACACTGCAGGTTCTACCAATATTAGCCTTGGTCTTTCATTTGCATCGCCAGTCCATTTGGTGGAAGAGAACTTGATCGTTCCGAATTCAATGCTTAAATTCGGAACGCGAATCAAGCGGGAGCGGGTAGGAGTAAACATGGAGAACGAAATCAAAGTGGTTCTCTTCGGAGTAGGACCTCTCGGAGTAGCCATAGCCAAAGCAATGCTCGAGAGAAAAGGAATGAAAATCGTCGGCGCAGTAGATACTGCCAAAGATGTCGTAGGAAAAGACCTGGGTAAGATACTCGAGATAAACAACACACTAGGTGTGACGGTGACAGATGATGTTCTGGGCTCACTCTCCAAAATCAAAGCCAACGTAGCGATCATAGCGACGAAATCTTCGGTGGAAGGCATCTACCCCGAGTTGACAATGTGCATCAAGTCCGGAATCAACGTAGTCTCAACATGCGAGGAATTGTCCTACCCATACTATAAACAGCCGCAGTTGTCAGCCGAAATCGATGAACTTGCGAAGAAACATGGCGTCGTAGTCCTCGGGACGGGCATAAACCCCGGGTATCTCATGGACGCGTTGCCGATAACACTCACAGGCCCATGTCTGCGTGTGGACAGCATCAGAGTGACAAGAATGATGGACTCCTCCAAGCGTAGGATTCCATTTCAGAAGAAAATTGGGACGGGTCTTGCTCCCGAACAATTCGAGAAGAGTATTCGTGAGAAGGTCATAACCGGGCACGTAGGTCTAGTTGAGTCAATAGCTCATATCGCCGCGGCTCTTGGATGGACGCTCGATTCAATAGTAGAGTTCCCACCTGAACCTGTCATAGCCAAGAAAGAGACAACGACTCCATACACCACAGTTAAGCCCGGCTGTGTCGCGGGTTTGAAGAGCTTGGCGCACGGAATCAAAGGCGGGAAGCCAGTCATAGTACTGGAGTTTATTGCGAACGCACTGGTAGAGGAGGAATACGATGCGATCTCGATCGAGGGAATTCCCAACGTGAACCAGAAAATCATCGGCGGAGTCCATGGAGATGTCGGAACAGTCGCAGTCGTACTCAACATGATCCCTAAGGTGTTAAATGCCGCACCAGGTCTAGCTACCATGAAAGACCTGCCTCTGCCCTCGGCACTTAACGAGGACTTGAGAGTCTACCTGCGTTCTTATGGCTCCTGATGTAGTGAAAAGAACTGCTGCAGCGCTGTCGCAGATCAATAGCGAAGGGCCCGGCTCGAGGAATTGTTAGGGTCAGACGGAGGTCTTCGCTTCATCGATTCTCGTATGAACGATCTCATAGTATACTAGTCGCCTAATCAACGGTCGTGGTTTTTTTGGCGATCATCCTGCTTGAACAGGGAATACCCGTATGACCAGTTGTGAGGGTCAGATCAGGTGCACTATGCTGAACTTTCGTCGGCCTTTATCGTCATGTTTGAATAGCAGACGAACTGCGCATTGTCGAGCCTATCAAACTTGCAGCCAAGATGGTTGAAGTCAAGATCGCCCTGAAACGTTGGTCGCTGATTGCTATTTCTGTTTGTGCATCTTGCGTGTTTCGCGATAGTTACTAGACCCTCAGCGTGGCTACTAGTTCCGGAAGGATCTTTCCATTCGAGACTATGACCTCCGTTGCGCCCAACTGCAACGGATTGCCCTTGAAGTCGGTGGCCTTGCCTCCCGCCTCCTCGACAATCACAACTCCGGCCGCAACATCAACGACTTTCGTCTTGTGCCATATCCTTGCATCTGCAACTCCAGACGCGACTAGGCAAGCATCGGTAGCTGCTGAGCCGGAGATTCGCACTGTGAAGATCCTCGGGTAAAGTCTCTGCAGGTTCGGGAACATATCGTCTCTCTTGTGGAACTGATTGTCGTACAGGAGCAGGGCGTCGCTCAACTTACCTCTGTCAGACACATGAGTTGGCTGCCCGTTCAAGAATGCACCTTTGCCTCTCTCCGCATAGTACATCTTGTCGTGAACTGGGTCGTATATTGCGCCAACAATCAATTGGCCGCCGCGAGCCAGCGCGATCGAGGTATTGAAGAATGGTACCCCATAGGCGTAATTGTGTGTGCCGTCAAGCGGGTCCACAATCCACACGTAGTCTTCTGCTGTGTATTTCTCCTTGCCAAGTTCCTCGGATTCGAATTTGTGGCTCGGAAACTTCTCTCTGATGGTTTTCAAGATGACGCCTTCAGATTCGACGTCAACGTTCGTAACGAGTTCCTTCGCTTCCTTTTGGTGAACTTGTTTCTTCTTCTCGAAGTTCTCCATCAGTATCTTTCCGGCTTTTTTTGAGGCTTCGATTGCTATGTCTTTGAAGTGCGGCACTTGGATCACGCCATCAGGTTCGCCAGAACATGGTTTAAAGCTAGTACTGCGTGGCTCTTGCGTTTCATCATCATGATGAAAGCTGTTAGGAAGATTGAACCGGAGCGCGAGGTTGTTGGGGAGAATCAGGAGCCGAAGATTAGGCCATCACAGGTCCCAGTCGAGATCAAGGCCACCCCGATATGCGGGTCAGAGCTTCACATATGCCGCTGGGACGAACAGACTACGCGTTGGAAGACTCCACTGCCAATGACCGTGGGTCACGAATTCTCAGGTAAGGTCGTCGAAATCGGAACGGAAGTGAAATCCCTACAGCCGGGCGACAACGTAGCGGGAGATTCCCACATTCCGCGCGGAATCTGCTACTACTGCAAGACTGGAAATGTGCATGTCTACCAGACCATGTTGATCTCTGGACTGCAGACCGTGGAGGGCACCTTTGCGAAGTACGCCGTGGTTCCAGAGATCATCGCGTACAGATCGCCGACAGGTGTATCCTACGAACAGAGTGCCCTTCTGGAACCATTCGGCATGGCAATGCACGCAAGTAAGAGAACGCTCATAGAGCCCGGAGGTGTCGTGCTAGTCATGGGCTCAGGCGCAATCGGAATATTCGCGCAGCAGATCGCAAGTGCTTCGGGTGCCTCAACGGTAACTGCCAATTTGACGGAATATTCGAGTAAACTCCATTACCCTGGTTAGCCCGTGGACAGCTCAATCAATGCCTTCAGTCCGCCCCACGTTTGAATGAGCTTGTCCCGCAGTTACGCGAAGTAGATCTGTGCCTAACCTTGACGCTGTGACGATATCTTCCTGTAACCAAATGAGACGGCGTTCGCGTTCAGCAGGGTCGGTTGTGTGAAATCCGGGTAAGTGGTTACCATAGCAACCTGAATTCCCGCTTCCTCGATCTCTTGACGTGTCTTGTCTAGGTACGCAGGGTCCCCGCTTTTCTGGAAGAGCACGCTCAGATCTATCCCGTCGAGGCCAGCTCGAGCTCCTTCGAGCGCCCATTGGCTAGTGTTCATACGTCCATCGACGATGTCTCGGAAACAGGAAACGGGCAGGCGACTCGGCTTCATCTCTTTTCTGCAGATTCCCTTTATCGATCTGTTTCGATTTGCACCTACAACTACCCTAGAAGAATGAATATACCCGCCGTTGGCCAGTAGAGGTGTGGTCAACAGCTTGTACGAGGAGCTGAGGAAAGAGATCTGCCGACTCATGCAGTTGGCCTCGACTAAGGGCTGGTCGCCCGGCAGCAGTGCCAACATGAGCGCCCGAGTCCCTAGAACAAATCACGTATGCGTCAAGTCTACGGGCACAAGCATGGCATTTGGCACTCTGGACCCTGAATCGAGCGTTGTTGTGATCGATCTTAATGGGAATCATGTGGACGGTGTTCGGAAGCCTTCCATAGAGTTCAGACTCCACTTGGGCATATACAAGGTCAGGCCTGATGTCGGCGCAGTCTTGCATGCACACCCGCCATACGCTACTTCATACGCCGTCGCAAATCAAGAGCTTCCGATGGTCTCAGGCCCCGGGCGTTTCATCTTGAAGAGGGTACCATTGCTGGCCTTTGCGCCCGCAGGCTCGATTGAACTCGCTGAACTGGTCACTAAGGCGTTTTCCGACCAGACCCTACACTCGGCACTATTGAGTGGACATGGAGTTGTCGCGGTTGGCACTGGCTTGTATGAAGCCTTCAAGTACCTGGATTGGACTGAAGACGCGGCGCAGATTGCGTTTCTCTCGAATTCACTTAGGGCCAAAGCTGCGGGATGAGAGAAGATCAGCATTCCGCCACTATCGCTCGACGGGCTCTATGATGACGCCGTCAGGATCTTTGAAAACGGCAATCCTCCAAGCCTTCTTGCCTGGTTTCTTTGCGTACGCTATCCTAGGACTAACCTTGTTCGCGACGTAGACTATCTTCGTCGTTTCCTTCGCGACCGTGAATGGTTCACTGATCATGGTTGCTCCAGCAGCCTTCAACCTGTTGATTGCGTTATCTAGATCACGTACTCTCATTCCCAGATGAGTTATGGCGGTGGATCCGCGTATCATCTTCTGCCAAGACTCAGGACTCTTCGGCTGGATTACATAGTCCTCGGCAGAGAGAGCAGGTTTTCTCTTTTGCTCATGGAGCTAAAGGAACATCGAGTCCAGATCTCGGACCTGGGATCTTTAACGTATATGCTTAAAGACCTTCGAAGTCATTCCAAGCTGCAGTTCAGAGGCACATTGTTATGGGTTCGAAGATTGGCTTCGTAGGACTTGGAATAATGGGCAAGCCGATGTCGAAGAACCTGATCAAGGCTGGTCATGAATTGGTCGTCTACGATGTTGTCGATGCCCCGGTCAGAGAGCTTGAGAAAGCAGGTGCCAAAGTCGCGCGTTCGTCCAAAGAGGTTGCTGAGAAGAGCGATCTGATCATTACCATGTTGCCCGACTCGCCGGACGTGGAAAAAGCCGCACTGGGCCCGGGTGGAATTTTCGAGGGAATCAAACGGGGATCAACATACGTTGACATGAGCACTATCTCTCCTGTCACATCGAAGAAGCTGGCAGAAGTTGCAAAAACAAAAGACATTCGTATCGTCGACGCGCCTGTCAGCGGAGGAGAGAAAGGCGCAATTGAAGCCACGCTCACGATAATGGTCGGCGGAGCGAAGAAGGTCTTCGACGACTGCTTACCAATCTTCCAAGCGATGGGTAAGAACATCGTCTACTGTGGCGGCGTTGGATCGGGACAGGTGGTCAAGGCGTGCAACCAGATACTCGTCGCGGGCGTTTTGGAAGCGGCTAGCGAAGCGCTCGTACTTGGCACAAAGGCAGGAGTCGACCCGGAGACTGTTCTCAAGGTAATAGCCGGAGGATACGCAATGCGTGTCCTTGATGCGAGAGGACCGCTCATTCTCAAAGGGGACTTCAAACCGGGTTTCAAGACTAAGCTACACTACAAGGACTTGGGAATTGCTCTTGCAGCTGGATCCGAATACGGAGTGCCTCTTCCAGTCACCAGCCTCATCCATGAGATGATGGGCGCGATGAAGGTATGGGGACGCGGCGAATACGATCATTCAGGGATCATAACGGTTCTCCAGGAACTTGCCAAAGCGGAAACGAAGAAGTAGGACCTGCGAATCAGATAGTGCGGTGTGCATCCAAGATGATCAAGAGACTCAATCATGTTGGCGTGATCGTTTACAATCTAGATGATACGATAAGGATCTACGAGAGAATATTCGGTCTGAAGCCTACCACAGTTAAGACTGCTATGGAGGGCAAGGCAAGAGTGGCGTTCGTGCCTGTGGGGGACGGCGAGATAGAGCTAATCGAGCCATTAGACCCGAGCCTTCCTCAGAGCAAATTCCTTCAAACCCGTGGCCAGGGGATTCACCACATCTCCCTAAGCACAGATGATATCGAGTCAGAGGTAGAGAGAATGAGAAAGCAAGGCGTGGATTTCGCTGGTGAGGCCCCTAAGATAGGCGCTCATGGCGTGAAGATAATCTTCACCAAGCCCGAGACGACAGACAACATTACCGTCGAGCTGTGCGAAGAGCCGCAGTACAAAGCGTAGTCGCAGTGCGTCTGCACCGCACTTCGGCTTCTAGTCCCTCGAGATGGAGAGGTTTCTTCTCTATGCTGCCTTCTTGGGGAACATAGGGGTCGGTATCCTCTTGTGATCCAGTTCGGGATGCTTCTTCACTAGTGTCTCAAAGCGTTTGATCGCGCCGGCCGGCACTTCGTCAGGGTCAATTCTAATATCCATTATCGAGGGTTTACCTGAGTCGAACGCATTCTTCAGTGCTTCTTTGATTTCTGTAGGTCTCTCGACTAATTGCCCATATGCGTGGCATGCATCAGCGAATTCACGAGGAGCTGGGCAGGAATGGCCATGGTCGACTCGCTGAACACTATGAGTTACGAGCAGTTCGTCTTGGACGAGGAGATCGTGGGATTTGCGAGGAGGGCTCTCGACGGAGTTAGTGTCACAGCAGAGAAGATTGCCACTGACCTGATCAAGAGTATAGAGCCTGGCGGTAGCTTCCTCGGCACCAAGCATTCACTGAAGCATTTCAGAGCGGAACTCTGGATGGCGCAGATCTTGGACAGGACGACTTGGTCTCAATGGCATGAGAGAGGAGAGAAGAGCGTTGAAGCTCGGGCTCGTGAGGCAGTGAATAGGATACTCGCATCCCACCCGCATTCAGCGTTGCCCGCAGATGTCGAAAGTAAGATCTGGGGTGTTGTCCGAGAAGCAGGAAAACGCCAAGCCTAGGTCATATGGCACTTCAGGGAAGACATTATCGGTTCTAAGATCTTTCCCACCTGTTCGGACGTCTCAGGCCGCGCGAAAGCGTACACCACATAGTACCTGCCCGAGTCATCGCATTGCAGGTGCATAGAGTGCGCGTCCTGCGTTACTCGACGTGTGCCGAACGGGAAGCCGCCACGTTCGACGAACATCCGTGCGTGAGTGTAGACAGCATCATGACCTTGGATCTTTAAGCTCTTAGTCTCAGGGGTTCCATTCAGTTTCGCTCGCGTGGTCTTCACCGAATGCTCGATGCTGGCAGATGCTTGAGCAGCTGCAGTGGCATATCGCTTTCTTGCTTCTTCAAGACTTCCCCATGAGAGAAAACCCCTGAAGCCTTCTTCGAGATGGAAGACTACGTCGCCCTTCTCTCTTCTCGCTTTTGGATTGAGTTCAAGGCGCGCGTTGTTCGGGTAACTGGCTGAGAACCCGTACATTGCCAAGAGCTCGTACCCTCGTTGCGTAGGTCGTCCAGCCTCCTCGTCAGCTACTGTGCCCTCCGTCACAATCAGCTCTTCATCATTTGCCTGCTTGCCGTGCTCAGCTTTCTTCGTTGGTCGTGTCCGAGTGATCCCAAGCAACCTCAGCAATTTGTGAGTGAGATCGTCCGTGTCCTTCATGATTGCTGCCTGAGGGCAGGATATCGAGGTTGGATATTACCCCTCCGTAGAAGAACACCGTCCACGCGAGTTTTTCCTTGAGGCGTTCGAGTGGTGTTTACATCTCAGTGGTCGGCGTTAATCCATAGCGCCGATTTCGGGAAGATCTCTTGCGGTATTGAATCTGGTTTAGGCGGCTTGACGGAACTGATCGAGTCGTATGATTTCGGCCGAATTGTGGTCGACGGAGTCGTCTACACCAGCGACGTGATTATTATGGGCAAGAAAGTTGTCGCCGACTGGTGGAGGAACGAAGGGCACGTGTTACATGTGTCCGATCTCAGTCATGTTTTGAAGGAGTTCTTGCCAGAAGTCACAATCATTGGGACCGGCTACATGGGGATGATGAAGGTTCCGAAAGGAACCGGGGAATACTTCAGAGACAAGGGCGTCGAGTTGCTGATCGAAAGGACAAGCAAGGCCTGTGATCTTTTCAACGTCTTGCCAAAAACCAAACGCGCACTAGCGGCTCTACATCTTACCTGTTGACAGTTGTGTTATGACAGTTGGGCAATGTGGCGTTTTCTCCTAGAGCGGGGCTTCACCAATGGCAAGCTTGAGACAGAGCAGAACCAAAAAGGTGAATTAGATGACAGATCGGTTCGCTTGGACGGTCTAGGTGTTACGAGTTGGGGAAAGGCGTAGAGATCAGCAAGCCGACGGGCAAGCTAGGCGTATTGCTTGTCGGTCTCGGAGCCGTCAGTACAACATTGATCGCTGGAGTCGAAGCTGTGAAGCTTGGAATCGCGAAGCCAATTGGCAGTCTCACGCAGATGGGGACCATTCGTCTTGGAAAACGAACTGAGAAGAAGACTCCTCTCATCAAGGAATTTGTGCCCTTGGCGGATCTCGAAGATCTTGTCTTCGGTGCATGGGATATTTTTCCGGATGACGCATTCGTGGCCGCGTCGAAGGCTGCTGTTCTAGATCAAACGCTGCTGAAAACTCTGGAAACGCTGCTTCGGAATATCAAGCCAATGAAGGGCGCCTTTGAACAGAAATGGGTGAAACGTCTCTCAGGGACACACGTGAAGGTTGGCCGCAACAAGAAAGACCTCGCTGATCAGATTGTGACGGACATCAGGGAGTTCAAGGCTAGAACAGGAGCTTCAAGGCTAGTTATGATTTGGTGTGCCTCCACAGAGGCGCACACCACTCTCAAGCCTGAACATCAGACCCTTGCGGCCTTCGAGAAGGCACTGGAAGACAACTCGCCTGAGATTTCTCCTTCAATGATCTACGCCTATGCGTCTCTCTCGGCAGGAGTTCCCTTCATAAACGGAGCCCCGAACCTTTCTGTCGACATTCCAGTGCTCGTCGAGATGGCCAAACGCAACAGCGTGCCCATTGCCGGCAAGGATCTGAAGACCGGCCAGACGCTCATGAAAACTATCATCGCGCCGGGATTTAAGGCGCGAATGCTTGGCGTGCGCGGCTGGTACTCGACGAACATTCTAGGCAACCGGGACGGTGAGGTGCTGGATGATCCTGAGAGCTTCAGAACGAAGGAAGAGTCCAAGCTTGGGGTTTTGCAGTACATACTTCAGCCCGAACTGTATCCCGACTTGTACGGAAACGTCAGACACCAAGTTAGGATCGACTACTATCCTCCGCGAGGCGACAACAAGGAGGGATGGGACAACATTGACATCTTTGGTTGGCTCGGCTATCCAATGCAGATCAAGATCAATTTCCTGTGTAGAGATTCCATTCTCGCCGCTCCGGTCGTGCTGGATGCGGCGCTGTTCATGGATCTTGCGCAGCGAAGTGGCATGAAAGGCATCCAGGAATGGTTGAGCTTCTACTTTAAGAGCCCCATGACTGCGCCTGGTCTCTACCCAGAACATGACCTATTCATCCAATTGATGAAGCTGAAGAACACGCTCCGATACCTACGAGATGAGGAACTGATCACACACCTCGGACTCGAATACTATGACTGACAAATCCAGATGCCACAGTTGAACTGCGCGCGACGTAATGAATGAAGTATCCATGAGTAGGCCCACCTCCCAGAAGATGGGTGGCAAGGCTTCGAAGTGGTCAAGAAGACAATGGCTGAGTTCAAAGAAGCATACGAGAGATTCCTTGGACGATGTGTAGATCTGGCCAGCACCCAACCCGGGTAGCCTATCACAAGCTTCATTTTCTGTTGAGATCAGCCTCTTGTTGATGTTCAGAAATGGAGAAGCGAATTAGAATATCGACCAAGGCGACCGGCGCCATAGAAGCTGTGACGACTTCCGAGAATCTGAAAACCGCAGAGGCCATCTGGGCGGCACTTCCTATCAAGGGCAGCGCAAACAGATGGGGCGATGAAATCTACTTCTCAATCCCGGTGAGCCTCAAGGAGGAGAAAGCGAGAGCTGAGGTTGAAGTTGGCAGCATCGCATATTGGCCGCCGGGAAAGGCTCTGTGCATCTTTTTCGGGCCAACCCCAGTTAGCGAGCATGGTGAGCCACGCGCGTACAGTCCCGTCAACGTATTTGCGAAAGTCGCCACCGATCCGACAGTTTTCAAGAAGGTTTGTGATGGCGATCAAGTAGACTTGGAAAAAGTCGAAACTTAGGATCGCGTGAGGAACATTGACCGGTTGTCGTGTGAGTCTAGACTGGACATATCGTGGGATGCGGACTCTAGTACTTGAGAACCGTCACCTCCGGCTCGTTTCACTTCTTGATAAGGGATCAGACATAATCGAATTGGTCTACAAACCGCTCGACATTGACTTGATGTTCCACGCACCGACGGGCTACAGGAAACCCGGTACCATGGTCGGAACCTGCAAGAGATCTGAAGGAGAATTCATGGAGTACTACGGAGGAGGTCGGCAGGACATTCTTTCCTTCGCAGGCAGGCAACGAGCCAATCAAGCACAGATTCGGCGAGTGGGGCATGCACGGCGAGACCCCACTCCTTCCTTGGGATGCAGTAATCGAGAAAGACTCCCCCTCTGAGATGACTGCAAAACTCTCCGCCTACATCCCCCGGTGCCCATTCCACCTTGAAAAATGGATCACAATGAACGACAAGACCACAGCCGTCTCAATACGCGAAAGATTGGCCAACACGAGTGGTCAGGCGCTCGAGTACTGTTAGGTTCAGCATCCTGCACTGGGTAGCCCGTTCGTAGCGCAAGGTACAAGGATAACGGTTCCTGCTGACACCGTCGTAATGGACAAACCGGAGCCGCGGGGTCGTCTTAAAGCGGAAACCACCTACAAGTGGCCAAACGTTGAAGACAAGAAAGGAAACAAGATCGATCTGAGTTTCCTGCCACCCGACAATGTGGTTGCGGATGAGACCGCATTCATCACGAGCATCAAAGAGCCATGGTATGCTGTCGTGAATCCTGATCTGAAGCTAGGATTCGGCCTCAGATGGGATCTATCTGTGTTCCCGGGTCTCTGGTTCTGGCAGAGCTACCGGCCTGATCACCCACGGTTCGGCAAAGCTTACTGCATCGCCTTGGAACCGTGCTCCGGGCATCTCACCGCGTACGAGCAACTGAAGAGAGGAACCATCAAGAAGCTCCAAGGAAATGCATCCATCGAAACCAGGCTAGTAGCCACGGTCTTCGCCGGCATTGAGAAAGTGAAGGCCATCGATGCAGATGGAAGCGTTATGCAGTCGTAGGTGATCTCGGGCAATTGTAGCAGCGATGTATACTGTAAAGGATGCCGGTGCGCTGGATTGTATCGTACCAATAAATGTGTCACATCATTACACGGGGAAAACAGAATGCTTTAGAATCTCCTCTCCGACAGAGTGTCCGGTGTGATTTCGATGGCTGTAGCAATCTTGGCCGCACTTGGCGGTGCGGCCGTCGGCGGATTCGGCGGATGGGCGCTTGGTGGACTTACCGGTGCGGCGATAGGAGGTCTGGCCGGGGCTGCGCTCGGCGGCGCAGTAGGTGCAGCTGCATTCTACCCATGGTACTATCGTCAGTACTGGTCTCCGTACTTCCACCCGTACTACTACCAGCCGTACTATCCAGTAGCGATGCCATACATGTACCCGCAGTATCCAATGCAGTGGTTCCCAGCGCCTGCCTTCGGATACTGGTAGGCGCTACGCCAAGGTTCGAGCGTCCAACGAAGACATCTCGCTAGTCCACGCTCTAGAGAATCTCTGGCTTAGCGTGTCTGGCTCTGGGTGCCGCAGCTGTAAGCATTGACCTTTTCCCACGCCGGCAGTAATGTCTAGAGTAGGGTTCGTCTCCGCGTCCAGACATACCAAATTATGATGGAGCCAAGAGTCAAGGTTAAGATGTTAATTGTGATCTCGACAGCGACATCCGTGCCCGCAGCGGAGAATAGTCTCCCGTAGATTCCGTTAAGAGAGTCATACAGCACGTCCATTAGGCCAAGAAAGATCGAGGCGCTGCCCGCGAGTAGCGCGAAGAGAACTCCCCATGACTTGCGTATCAACAGCCCTATCCCGCCAACAAGTGCCGTGACAGCCATCCAAGTGTCTGCGGCAAGGAAGGCGGTTTCGAAGGTTACGTAGCACGGGACTTCGGACAAGGTGGACGTACCAAAGAAGAAGAGGATCTAGTAAACAGCGACCATTACTGCTGCGAATAGGAGAACCCCGGCGACCAAGGGCACGCCTCTTGGCCTCGTACTGTGGACAGTCATTCAAGCAACTCACTTGATGGAGGAAGATGCGTGGCTTCCCTCAAACTCGGTCGGGATTGTTCTGAGTATCTCGAGCCATCTCATCGTTGAATCTGAACTCTGAAGTATCCTGAGAAAATTGCCGATATGTCGACCCAGACGCCGTATGGTCCCGAGAGTACGAAGTCTGTCTGTCGTTCTCCCTCCCAGACTTCGAGTATCTTGCCCTTCTCTTCTCTGTATCCAACCACGATCGGCTTGGGAATCCCGTTCGCAGGTTCAGCTCCAAGGAGCATTGTAAAGGATCCTGTCTCTTCCTTTGACAGACGCTCGTACTCTGCGTCAGCGTTCGTTCTCTTCATTACCTCATTCATGTATTCCAGGCTACCAAACTTGAGCAACCACAGTCGCCCTCGCGATGTATCAAGTCCCTTTGATGTTGAGTTGGGCATACTGTCCTTCGAATTCCGTTGGAACTGCTCTGAGGATCTCCACCCACCGAAGCACGCCATCGGAGTACTTCAGGAGTTTCATGAAGTTGCCCTTGACCTTGAGCTTTCGAGTCATCAGGGCCTTGTTCGCGCCGAGCTTTCCTGTTAGGATGTCGACCCAGATCCCGTATGGGGCCGACAGATGGAATGTTGCTTCCCTCTCGGTCGGGAAGACCTCGACGATCCTTCCATCCTCAATCTTGTAGCAGATGGCCAGGGTTTCGGCAACGCCTTTGTCAGGCTCCGCCTCGAGCACAAGCGTGTAGATCTCGTTCTCACCTTTTGAGAGTTCGAGATACTTTGCATCAGAATTCGTTCTCTTTACAACTTCTTCCATATACTCAGGGCTACGTAGCTTCAAGAAGTCCCGCTCCAACGTCTAACTGATCTTGGCTATGATCTTAACAGCTTCGGTGCGAGGGTCTTCTCCCAGATCGGCTCCGTGATCTTCATCGTCCTAATGGAGTCTGTGAAGACCAGTCTCGGGGGTTTTCAGTACTCGATCGTAGTGCTCGCCGTACTTGATCTTGTAGCGGCACTACTGTGCTCGCGGATCGCGGAGACTGGCAAGAAGCCCAGCGCCGCGAACTAGTGGGACTATTCGCGATTCTGTCAACAATAGCCCGCAACAGTCCGTCACCCGTGCACATTGAACCAGCGTAGCATCTGCACTTTCAAAAAACCTTAAGGCGCTCGCATGGCAAGTGACCGAATCCGGGGTTGGAAAATACGAAGACTATTGGACCAATAGAGGCGAATGAGTACGCGAAACACGGGCTCTCTCAAGAGAAACTGTTGCAGATGCTGCGGACGATGATTGAGCTCAGGAGGTTTGAGGAGCGCGTTGAGCGGTTGTTTCTGCAAGAAGGTGCTCTGATTGGTCCGTCGCATCTCTACTTGGGAGAGGAAGCAGTTGCAGCGGGCGCGATTGGCGCGCTTAATGATGACGACTTAATCACGAGTACTTACAGAGGCCACGGCCATGCCATCGCAAAAGGCGTTCCAATGAAGCCGCTGATGGCAGAGCTCTTCGGCAAGGCGACCGGCACTTGCAAGGGGCTCGGCGGGTCGATGCATGTCGCGATCTACCCCGAAAAAGGCTCCGTATATGCTACGGCGATCGTCGGCAGCGGAGTGCCGATAGCGACTGGCCTGGGACTCGCGCTCCAAAGGGAAGGAAAGAGGCGAGTCGCTATGACGTTCTTCGGTGATGGCGCAACTAACACCGGCGCTTTTCATGAAGGAATCAACCTCGCATATGTCTGGAAAGTCCCTGTGATATTTGTCTGCGAGAACAACATGTACGCCATGTCCACGCGAGCAGACCAGGCGGTCGCGGCGGAGAGCGTTGCTGCCAGAGCTCAAGCCTACAAGATGCGAAGCATGGCCGCCGACGGAAATGATTGCGTTGCAGTCTACTTGGCCGCCAGGGAAGCGATCGAATCAGCTCGAAATGGTCAAGGCCCAACACTTCTTGAGTGCATTACGTACAAGCTGAAGGGTCACGGTGTTTACGACAAGGGTGACTACAGGCCGAAGGAAGAGATCGATGCGTGGCTCAGACGAGATCCGATAGACGGGTTCGAAGCTAGACTCCTGAAAGCCAATCTTGCAACGCAATCGGACTTCGACAAGATTGAGAAAGAGGTCGCAACCAAAGTGGAGGAATCCGTCGCATTCGCAAAAGCGAGTCCAATTCTGCCGTTTGATGAACTTGCGAAGTACGTGTATGCGAGGTAGTGAGAAATGCCAGAATTGACCTATGCCGACGCGTTGCGCGAGGCCCTACGCGAGGAGATGCTAAGGGATCCCCGCGTTGTGTTGATGGGCGAGGAGATCGGAGTCTTCGAAGGAGTATACAAAGTCACACGAGGACTGCTGAAAGAATTCGGTCCTGAAAGAGTCATGGACACACCGATCTCAGAAGCAGCAATTGCCGGCGCAGCGATAGGCGCCGCGCTCGCCGGCCTGAAACCAGTGGCAGAGATCATGTACATGGACTTTCTACCCATCGCTCTGGATCAGATCGCAACACAGGCTGCCAAGATGCACTTCATGAGCGGCGGGAAACTGAAAGTCCCGATGGTTCTGAGAACACAGTACAGTCTGGGCCGTGCTCACGGTGCACAGCATTCTCAGTTCTTTCCGTCTATGCTGTTCCAAGTGCCGGGATTGAAAGTTGTCCTGCCCTCGACACCGCGCGACGCAAAGGGCCTCCTCAAGGCTGCTATTCGGGATGAAAACCCAGTCGTCTTCATAGAAAGCGGCGTGCTCTACAGAACGAAAGGTCAGGTTCCAGATGGCGAGTATGTAATACCTCTCGGTCAATGCGATGTCAAGAAAGCGGGTGATGACATCACAATAGTTGCGGTCTCGAGAGTTGTCACCGAAGCTCTTGCGGCTGCCGCGAAACTGGAGGAACACGGCGTCACTGCAGACGTGATAGATCCGAGAACGATCCAGCCACTTGATTTGGCAACGATAGTGAATTCTGTGAAAAAGACAGGCAGGCTGATCATCGCCTCTGACGACGTGAAGTGCGGAGGAATTGGATCAGAGGTAGCGGCTCGAATAGTAGAGGAGGCCTTTGACTCTCTGGACGCGCCTATCTTGCGTGTCGCCGCTCCAGATATGCCTATTCCATTCTCGCCAACGCTCGAGCAGGCGTACATGCCCAATGCGCAGAAGATCATTGAAGCAGCGAAGAGATTGATCGGGTGAACTACGGCGATGTTCAAGGTTGCGATGCCTCGTCTGGATCCCGGTATGCAGTCAGGCAAGATAGTCGAGTGGTTGAAGAGAGAAGGAGATCACGTCGAAAAGGATGTGCCCATTGTCAGGATAGAAGGAGAGAAGACTACATTCGAAGTGAACTCTCCTGGGGAAGGCGTGGTCCGAAGAGTCTTGTTCGAGCCTGGTGCAGACGTTCAGGTCGGGCAAACGATCGCGCTCGTAGGCGAGCCAAGCGAGCCGTTGCCGGTCGAAGCTGAACCAAAGGGGACAGCCGAACCCGCCATGGCGCAACAACCCACCTCGGCACCTGTCATTTCACGAGTGCAAGGACTATCGGCCTCGCCGGTCGCTCGAAAGATGGCCAGAGAGGCGGGCATCGATCTTTCAGAGATCAGAGGTTCGGGACCTGGAGGCAGAATAGTCCGCGAAGATGTTCAGAAAGCAATCGAACGGATGAAGAGGCAGCCGGAAGCGGCCGCTGTTACGGTCCAAGAAGTCAGGGCTGTCCCGGTTGCCAGGGCGATCAAACTAGCGGGAAAACGCAAGGCCACAGCGGAGCGGCTCTCGTACGGTTTCCACACCACGGTTCCTGTCACGATCACAATGGAGACACGAATGGAGGCAATTCTTGAGCAGAGAAAGACCCTTCAAACCCGGACCGGCGAGGACATCTCTGTGACCGCCTATGTCGTCAAGGCAGCCGCGAAAGCTCTAGAAGATCATCAGATGATCAATTCATCTCTTGAGGGAGACGAACTTCGAGTCTACGGCGACATCAACGTTGCCGTGGCAATCAACACGCCTGACGGACTTGTCGCTCCAGTGATACCACAGACGAACAAGAAATCGCTGTCTGAGATATCTCGTGGTATTCGAGATCTCACTGATCGTGCTATGCAGAACAAGCTCACGGTTTCAGATCTCACAGGGGGCACATTCACGGTGACGAATCTGGGTGGCTATGGCGTTGACCTTTTTGCGCCCGTCATCAATCCTCCGCAATGTGCAATCCTTGGTTTCGGCAGAACCTCTGAGAGGCCTGTTGTCATCGAGAACCAGGTACGAGCAGCATCGGTCACAACAATATCATTGGTGTTCGATCACAGAATCGTTGACGGCGTACCGGCAGCGCAGTTTCTGCAACGAATCAAGGAGCTACTGGAAGATCCAAAGAAGCTCGATTGATCTCGCTCCGCTCCGTACCTAGGGCGTGATCGCCACCTTGATCGCTATGCCTTTCTGCATTAGGCGCAGTGCTTCTTCAACCTCAGTCAGTCTCATTCTATGAGTGATGAGCGGCGCGACCTTCACCTTCCCTGTCGAGATCAGCCCTAGCGCCTCGCGAACATCTCTCGGCGTATGATGGAATACTCCTTTCAGTGCGAGTTCGCCGTAGTGCACCAAGCCCGTGTCAATTGAGGCTGTACTTCCTGATGGGCACCCGCCGAAGAGGACCGTCGTACCTCCTTTCCTCGTAGCCCGCACAGCCAACTCCCAAGTCTCGGGTTTCCCGACAGCTTCGATTGTGACATCTGCACCACGATTCTCAGTCAACATCTTCACCTGACTCGCGGGATCGTTGGAAGCGATCAACTGGTCCGCCCCGAGTTGGGCGGCCCTCTGCAACCTCTCAGGGGTTGCGTCCGCGACGACAACGGCCTTGGCACCGCGAACTTTCGCAAGCTGCACGTGCATCAGTCCGATCGGTCCAGCGCCAATGACGAAAACAGAATCGCCTGCCTTGATATTGGACAATTCAATTCCATGAACTACGCATGCCAATGGTTCAACGAAGGCAGCGGCCTCGAACGTTACATCCTTCGGAATCTCGTAGGTGTTTTGCTTCACGATTCGTGCTGGTAATCGCACGTATTCGGCGTATGCGCCAGGAGAGGAAAATCCGACAAGAACCTCGTCTAGGTGATCACATAGGTTGGGTCTACCAATCCTGCAGTAGTAGCACGACATGCATGGCGCCGAATTTGCGGCGACAACTCTCATGCCTTCCTCAAAGCCCTCGACATCTTCTCCTGCTTTCTCCACAGTTCCGGCGAATTCATGTCCTATGATAAGTGGAGGGGTTGCAAGCCTGTGACCGCGAAGGAACATCTTCAGATCCGTACCGCATGTAAGTGCGACATGATTACGGATCAGCAGCTCTCCCCTGCCTATCTTTGGAATATCGACCTCTTCGATCCGTAGCACTCCGGGTGCATAGAAACGGGCAGCCAGCAACTGATGCTCACGCCCTACATCTACTCATGAACCATGACTTTCAGACATGATTGCGCGTCATCTGCAACGCGGAAAGCATCCTCGACGTCGCCGAGACTAAACCGATGCGTTATCATGCTTGTCAACTTGATCATTTTCATCCTCATCATTTCCAAAGCTCTTCCGATTTCGCTCTCTGTAGTCGAATAACTTGGAATCAGTTTGATCTCTCGGATGAATAATCTACTTGCGTCGCACTCAAAC
>Ga0315289_10004094_pt1 | contig 21840 bp, 23 predicted proteins | sample YL17G11_40_MG_FD_203452 | JGI IMG/M metagenome (GOLD analysis project Ga0315289, IMG submission 203452) | Sediment microbial communities from Yellowstone Lake, YNP, Wyoming, USA - YL17G11_40 | ecosystem: Environmental > Aquatic > Freshwater > Lake > Sediment | place: USA: Wyoming | collected... | reverse complement strand
GCGCAACGGCGAACGTCCCCTGGAGATCCTGGATTGGGAGACGTACTGTTGGGAGGCCAAGAAGACCGGCTGAGGGCTTGTGACAAGTCACGAAACTGAGTTACTGGAAACGGCACTAGCTTCATGGCGGCCGCCTTATCCTCCGAGGCGTGGCAGAGGAACACCCGGCGACTCGTGCCAGCCAGACTATGGCAAAGGCGGAGAAGGGGCCGTACAGCTTCAACGACCCGAACCTCAGGGCGGCCCCCAAAGTCGATACTGAATCCTGCCCCTTTCGCCAGACGCCCCTCTCTCTTTATCGGCAGCGAGAGTGGATCAGGAAGTTCACCGCGATCGAGAAAGGGAAGGACTGCTCGCCGGAGACGGCTCATCCTATCGTCCACCTCCAGCCCATCGACACAGCCGACATAGCCAAAGACGCTTTGATACTGGTCGTCTCCCTCATCTCCTCCGTTTGTGATATGAATGCTGAACTCAAAGTCGGGGGAAACTGGCAGATCAGATACCTCGAGCGTGGAGTGTGCCGGTATCTGACCGATCTGGAAGGTCCCGAGGGCAGAGATGGGAACACGGAAGACCCCGGGACTGACCCTTGGATACTCTATTCCGCCGATTGCTAGTACGCTATCCATCTTGGTCTTACCCCAACGCTGGCGTTAGCCGGCCGAGGGTCGTGCGGCACCCTGAAGGTCGGAGCTGGACGCGCTCTCGGGCTTTTGAAACTCAAAGTCTCGACATATATCAGGGTCGAACGCGCAGAAGTCGGTTATTACGGACTCTATGAGCGCCATGTTGCCTTCTGTTGGAAGCCTCGATGGGTGCTCAACGACATAGTCGTGAATTCGACTCAAGTCAATCTCGCGGGCTTTGGGATGTACCAACTTGTTTCTGGCATCAAAGAGGTGACGAACATTTGTCAGGATCGCAGAATCTGCCTCAAGGAGAAGACCACGGCATGAAAGGATCAGAACCGGCACCTTCTCGGTGATGCCAAGGCGCTCAATCTGTCTCTTGTAGAACTCTTCGCCCAAACGCTTTACCCCGTAGAAGTTTAGAAATCCTTCAAATGCGATGCACCCGAAGAGATGGGAGGAGACTGCGGATCTGTAGCATCTGTTCCACAAGGCATCCGTCTCATGACGTACGAGGCTGGACAACATCTCCGGACTTTCGCTTTTGTGGGACTCGCGCAACGCGGCTTCCTCTTCAAGCAGTGCCGCCACGTGGCGACGATACTCCTCATACTCGAACCATGCGCATCGATAGTAGAAGCCATGAGAACTGCTCCACGCGCCTTCTCTTTCGTAGCGATGAACGTTCTGACACATATCAGAGTGAAATCCAACGGCAATTAGGCTGATCCGCACAGGATACGAGCGTTCGATTCCCTGTGCGTATGACATGCCATTGATCGACCCACCAAGTGGGCGATAATCCCTTCAGGATCGGTCACTTGCATCTCATAGGGTGATTTATCACGCCATTTCATACGGATCGGCATAAAACGCTTGCAGTGACATCATGGGTCAGGAACCAAGCTGTAGAGTTCCGCCTGGGTGGGATTGAAGACATGGGTATAGACTGCCGTCATTTTGACGTCATTACGCCCCAACGTCTTATGCACTCCCAGCATCCGATTCTCCCTGACTCACAAGGAGGATCATAGCATGACCAGTCGGGCGAATCAAGGGGCGAGCGGGCAATCTCTGCATCGCTCGGGCAAAAGGACAAGGTCAGGGGGTTTCGGCGGGTGGCGATTTTGGCTGGAGTGCGGCGGGAAGGGTATCGGCCCAGGCGCGGATCGCGGGCCAGTCGCGGCCGTCGTGGGCGGGCTGGCCGTGGAGCGGGCTGGCGGGCAGAGCCGCGAGCAGCGAGTCGGGAAAGCGGAGCTTCGCCGGATCGCACTTGCCGACGAACACCTCGGTGGCCGTCGGTTTGAGCCAGGGCAGCTTCGCGAGGGCCCCGGCCAACTGGGTGCGGGCGTCGTCCAACTCCTTGCCGCCATGAACCGGGCCTAAGGCGAAGATGGCGACCGGCATCTGAGAGAGTGCTGTGCGGTGGCGGTTCAGGAACTTGCGGGCTTCTCGGAGCAAGGAGCCGATGTAGAGCGGCGCGCCAAGCACGACGGCGCTGAAACCGTCGAGGGAGCGCACGTCCCGAGCGCGACAAACGTCCACGCGGAGACTCCGCTCACGCAACCGCGCGCCCACGGCCTCAGCGACCTCGCCGGTCGAGCCCTATCGTGTGGCGTAGGCAATCAGAATCGAAGGTGCCATGATTCTCCCTTTCTCAGTGCCGGAATCATAACATGGCCACGCCGACAGGTCAAATGGATGGGCGCGGGTTCGTTCGGCCGCAAGGTGCAGTGGCACGTGAAGTGAAGCGAGTTGGTGAAGGGACTTGCCCCTCGGGGGGCAGTCCGGTAGACTCTCCCGAGAGGGAGAGGGATACGCATGACCGCATAAGACGTATATGAGAAAGGAGTGAATATGAAGCTGAGAGTTAGTCTCATCCCGTTCGTGGCGATCCTGGCCCTGGGCATGACAGGCATGGCGAAAGAGAAGGTCGCCAACGAGAAGCCCACGAAGGAGAAGGTCGCGAAGGAGGACAAGCCGGCGAAGAAGGCAACAGCCGGGGGTAAAAGCCTGATTGCCGCCGGAGCGGAAGTGAAAAAACTGGTGAATGATTTCGAGTTCACGGAAGGTCCGGCGGGAGACGCCGGGGGCAACGTCTATTTCACCGACATCCCGAACAACCGCATCATCAAGTGGTCGCTCGACGGCACGCCCATTGTGTTCATCGACAAATCCGGCGGCGCCAATGGGCTGTACTTCGACAAGGAGGGCAACCTGCTCGCCTGCCAGGGCGAGGCCCGGCGGCTGGTATCGATCTCGCCCAAGGGCCAAATCACGGTGCTCGCGGACAAATACCGAGGCAAGAAGTTCAACAGCCCGAATGACCTGTGGATCGATCCCAAGGGCGGCGTGTACTTCAGCGATCCACGCTACGGCAACCGCGAGGGCATGGAGTTGAAAGGCGAGGACGTTTACTACCTGACGCCCAACCACAAGACCGTCATCCGCGTCATCAGCGACATGGTCCGCCCGAACGGCCTGATCGGCACGCCCGACGGCACGACGCTCTATGTGGCTGATGCCGGCGCCGGGAAGATCTACGCCTACCAGATCAACAAGAGCGGCACGCTCACCGGCAAGAAGCTCTTCGCCCCCCAAGGCTCGGACGGTATGACCATCGACCAGCAGGGCAACGTCTACCTGACGGGCAAGGCCGTCGCCGTCTACAACAAGCAAGGAAAGAAGATCGAGGAGATTCCGGTCCCGGAGCAGCCGGCCAACGTCACCTTCGCCGGCAAGGACAACAGCACCCTGTTCATTACGGCCCGGACCTCGCTCTACGCCGTGGACATGCAGGTCAAAGGCGCCCCGACGCCCCTCCGGACGGACGGCCAGAAGACCCTGAAATCCAAAGAGAAGACCCCGAAGTCCAAGAGGAACAAGGAATCGAAACAGCCTGCGACGCAACCCGGCTGGAAATCATCACCTTCCTTCTGAGTGAAGGATTCCAGACCGTTCCGGTAAATTGTTGGTGTGGCCCCAAGGTGCCAGATATAGGGGGGGGCTTGCCCCACCAAATGCCGCAGGAAGACGCGAACCCCCGGTCGTGCACAAGACACATACTATGTGGAATGGACCAGAACACCGAACATGACTGGGTGGCACACTCAAACGACGGCTCCACGACGGGCGACGCCGTCTTCCGGCAGTGGCCGAGCAGATTGCAGAAAGGAAGGAGCCTATGGACGAGCAGCGTGAAGAGGTCTTGCGGCAACCCCAGGACTTGATCGACAAGGGAGGAGATTCCGACGCGGTCTACAAGGTGATGCGGGAAGCGTTGGATCTGCGCCCGATACCGCACGATCTGCTGCGGACGCTTCTGCAACGGCGGGTAAAAGCGGGGCACGAAGCGGTCTCGCCCGAGGAGTCCGCCAGGAAAGAAGACTTGGTCCGCCGGCATTGGGACGAGTTCACCCGCCCCTCCCCGAGGGCGATGGACGTGCAGCATCCGGTGGGAGCAACGGCGAATGCCATCAAGGCCGCCCTGCCCGAATTCCAGGAGAGACCGGTTCCTCATCTTGATTTCGAGGCGGTGAAGCGCTGGGTTAGGGAGCAGAGGGAGCCAGCGTCTCTGCCGCCCGAGTTTGCCGAGGGGCGGTCGCTGTCCTATTGGCGGGCCGGCCGCGGGCTGCTGTTCCAGGACGAGGACGGCTCGGTGTACACGCCGTTCGAGCTTCTCCGGAAGAAGGCCTCCCGGCAGGACATGGAAACCGCGTGGCGGCGCGGCTTTCGCATCAGCGATGTGTTGACGCTTTCCTGGCTGCGACCGAAGCCCTTGGAGCTTCACGACGTCGAAGCGCTCCTGCGCCGGCTGGCGGAGGCGGTCCTTCCGGGCACACCGATCTCCTTCGCCCCGTACGACGAGCCCCAGTACCGCTCGGCCTTGCGCATGCAGCTTGGGGACGTGCCCATCCCGGGAGCAACGGGCGGCATTCTGAATCCCTGGCCCGGGCTGCCGAACGACGTCGACCTGGCCAACGTTCGGCTCTATTTGGAATCCTGGGCCTGGGCCCGGAGCGGACAAGCCATCAGCCTCGCCGAGCTTCCGTTTCCGCTGTTCGATGGTTGAAGGCGGCCGGCGGCGTTGGGCAAGGTGACGCCGAGGGCTACGGCAGAGACTGCACCTGTGGGAAGAATTGCCGGAGAAAGGCGCCGACACCATCGAGGACCATGCCGACGGCTTTGGCCGCCAGGAAGATGTAGAGCAGCTTGGCGATCATCGTGCCGGCGTAGGGGCCGATCAGACGCATCAGGCGATGCGCGTTTCGGGCGATCAGGAACACGAGGGCAAAGGCACCGACCGCCGTGAAGATCATCGGGACCTGCCCGATGGCCTGCGTCGTGATGATGGTCACCGTCAGGGCACCGGGACCGACCATGATGGGAAAGGCGATGGGAAAGACCGCCACCATGACACGGTCCTTCGGATGCTCATAGGCCGCTCCGTACGCCAGGATGCCGCGCAGGGCAATGATGAACAGCAGGATCCCGCCGGCAATCTCCAACTCGGAGACGTTCACATTGAACAGGTAGGCGAGACTCCAATCCCCGATGAGAGAGAAGACCACGACCACGGAGAAAGCAATGAGGACGGCCAGATTCAACACGCGGGCCCGCTCCCGCTTCTCCAGCTCGCGGGTCAAATCGACGTACACCGGAATGTTGCCGATGGGATTGATGACCGCGAACAAGAGCAGACTGTGATGGACGACCAAGCCCAGCGGCTCCGCCCAGTCAGCGATCCCCCCTTCGGGGAGCATGGCTAACGACATACGACCAGTTCCTTCCCAGGCGTCACGGCTATCTGCCGGCCCTTCCCTGGACCGCCACCCGACAGCCAAGACGAGGTTCTCTGGTATACCCCGACCGGCCCGCAACACAAGGGGTTTTTGTGTACATACGCACTTTGTCTTTTGCCGAGGCGATTATTTTCTCCCACGCCGGCGATTCCCGGACCATATCCGTTGCAGATTCTTCAGCAGGTCTTTGTGCCCGCTGGATTGGAGGCATTCCGTGATGAGCCTGGCGTTGGGCTCGCGGTAGTACTGGAGCAGCGCTGCCTGGAGTCGCTTCTCGCGCCGGCCGGTGGGGACATGAATCCGGTGGCCGCGCGGGTCCCGGCCAGCCACGTACATTGCTGTCGAGGCCGTCAGCGGCACCGGGACAAAATCCTGCACCTGTCGCGGCTGCCAGGACCGGGAAACGAGGTATTCCGTGAGCTTCGTTGCATGTTCGAGCGTACAGCCGGGGTGAGCGCTGATGAAATACGGCACGAGGTAGTACTCGCGGCCGGCCCGGCGACAGGCTTCGTCGAACCGGCTCTCGAATTCCTCGAACAGCTCGAACGAGGGCTTCCCCATCAGCCGGAGGACCTGATCGCAGTAGTGCTCGGGGGCAACCTTCAAATGTCCGCCCACAAAGTGCTTGACCAACAGATCGAGATACTCCTGGCTGTGCAAGGCAAGGTCGTGACGAATGCCCGAGGCCACGTAGACGTTTCTCTTGCTGCGTGAATCGCCTTTCCACCGGACCAACGCCTCCATCATCTCCACGAGCGGCCCGAAGTCGAGGCTCAGATTCCGGCATGGCGAGGGAAACACGCAACTCGGCCGCGCGCACATGTGCTCGGCGGCACAATTCGTCCCGTACATGTTGGCCGTCGGTCCGCCGATGTCACTGATCGTACCGTGAAAGCGTGGGGTTTGGCTCAGCTTGTCAGCCTCGGCCAAGATCGACCCTAGGCTGCGGGAGGTGACCTCTTTGCCCTGGTGGAAGTAGATCGAACAGAACGAGCAGCCGCCGTAGCAGCCACGGTGCGTGGTGATCGAGAATTCCACCGGCTCCAACGCCGCGATTCCCCCGGCGTTCGTGTACTGCGGATGCGATTGCCGTGTGAACGGCAGGTCGTACAAAGCATCCAGCTCGGCGGAGGTCAGAGGCCGCGCGGGCGGCATCACGACCATCGTGCCGGGGTCCTGGTCCTGCACGACCGGTTTGCCCGTGGCAGTCTCCAGCGCGTTTGTAGTGACGCCGTAAGGCGTTTCTTCGAATGCCCTTTCGGGCACACTACAAACGCGCTGGTATTGATTCTGGGCCGCCAGAACCAGATCCTTGTTCTGGGTTTGCTCGGTTAACGTGGGCAAACGCACGACATCCGGCGGCACAGGCCTATCGCGCGTCACCATGTACGCTGTGCCGGCGATGTCGGTCATCTTGCCGATCGGCTCCCCTCGCTCCAAGCGCCGGGCGATCTCCGCGACCGCCAACTCGCCCATGCCGTGCACCAGGAGATCGGCCTTGGCATCGGCCAGCACGGACCGCATCAGTTTGTCGGAGACGTAATCGTAGTGAACCAGCCGTCGCAGACTGGCCTCCAAGCCGCCCAGGACGATCGGCACTTGCGGATACGCCTCGCGGGCCCGGGCCGCGTAGGTCAGCAAGGGTCGAGCGGGCCGCAGGTCCGTGGCGCCGCCGGGACTATAGACATCCGCCTGCCGGCGGTTACCCATGGAGGCATAGTCGTTCAGCCGCGAGTCGATGCAGCCGGAGGTGATGCCCCAGAACAGTCTCGGCGCGCCCAGCGAGCGGAAGACATCCACGCTGCGCCAGTCCGGCTGGGCCAGAATCGCCACGCGATAGCCCAACTTCTCCAGCCAGCGGCCGATCAACGCCACGCCGAAGGACGGATGGTCCACGTACGCATCGCCGGTAAGAAGGATCACATCCGCCTGGTCCCAGCCTCGGCGATGCAGGTCCTCCCGACTCACTGGCAAGAACAGTCTTCTATCGTTCGATTCCACAGCACCTATCAACCAACCGCCACCATCCGCCATCGTGTAGCGTTCTCCGGGTCGATATGCACATCACGCGTGGGTTAAGAAGGGCTCCCAAACGCGAAATTTCGCGTTTGGGGACCCGAACCCACCCTACGAAATCAATCGGCGTAACACACGTCGCTCTGATACTTCAGCCAATCCGCCTTGAACGCCCTGAGATGCTCGATATAGGCGAAGATATCGTCGCCGCCCTGGATCACCTTCTCATCATCGACCAGCACGGGCGGTTCGGTCCCTTCGGGCACCCGCCCGGACCACCCCTCCGGCGGCACCACGACCGTTTCATGGGCCAGCGCGGTGGCCTCCAACGCTTCGCGGACATCCGAGCACGTTCTGCAATTCTCCGTTATGTAAAGCGTCATCGCAGTACTCCTCACCTGAAGCTCCATCACGGCTCGCTCTGCGTGTGCTTCTCCGTATTATACGCCGGGTTTTCGACAGCCGTTCTGCGCCGCCACGGCAGAATCAGTGCCGCCAACAGGAAAACCAGGGCAACCGCCACGTTAAAGACAATCCACACCAGAATAGCGCCGGCAAGCAAGATCGCCCAGATTACCAGTTGGATCTGAGGAGAGGGCGTATACCAGGACGGATCGGTGCAGCGCCGGCGGCTCAGCTTGCGTAGCGAGGCGATGATTTCATAGGCGCCGATGGCCAGCAGAATAGCGATGCCTACGTAGGCGACGCCGGGCAGACGGATCCTGCTGCTGCCCTGCAGCGGCTCCAGAGAGCGACGCGTCAAGGCGAAGAGCGTCGCCGCCTCTCCCAAGTACGGGGCATCGGAGAGGTTCGAGAGGATGCGCGGCACCAACAACGTCCCATCCGGCAGCGACCAGCTTGCGACCAAACCTTCCGCGGTGAGCTGGTAGGCCTGGTCCGCACGGCCCATGACCCGGGCGGCCCCGATCCCAAAGGCGCTGGCGGCGACTCCATAACCGCCGACGACAGGGCCGGCGTCCACGTCCTTCATCGAAAGCCAGCCGAGATCGATATCTCGGGGGTATTCCCGGAAGCCGGCGAGCCAGAACCCCTGCTGCCAGAACTGGGCCTCGTAGGCGGCGTACCAGTCGCGCGCCGTTTGGGGCCACAGGTGCGGCGCCCAAATCAGCATGAAAGAGAGCCCCACGCCCCGCGCGCTGTCCTGGGCATATCCGGTCTTCGAATCCACGACGTACGCGGGCAGGCCGGTGTGCCGGTCCAGGCGTCCCGCTTGGAAGCCACGAATCGCCCGTGCGACAAACGCCGAGTGGTCCGTTCCCAGCACCGCATCGGCACGCCGGATGGCCGCTATCGCCGGGACGATATCCACGGGGTAGCACTGACCAGGATAGTCGTCGAGAAGCCCATGCGGCGAGTCATCCAACTCCTGCGCCAGCGACTCAACCTGTCGGCGCAAGAGATCCTCGTATTTCACATCTCCCAGCAGCGTTTGAGAGCTCGTCAACGCACTGATCAACAGCATCCGATAGAAGAGGTTCTCTTTGTCCAGGTAGCGGTCCCCCCAGTGCTGCTTGACCCATCCGGCATGATTCGGGTCGGCCACCAGGGCTGCCGCCGCCTCGATAGCGCCGCGCGCGTACCGGCTGGGCGGCACGCGGCAGAGCGAGGGGTCCTCCCGCGCCGCCTCCTGCAAAGCCTCCGTGGCCCACAAGTAGAAAACGGAGCCGAATAGCGGCCACTCCGTCCCGGCGACATTCTGGGTGGTCAAGGACTCCGCCCGGCCGGATGCGATGCGCTGCCTGGCCCATTTCTCGTAGCGCGGCGAGAGGGACTTGTGCCAGCGAAAGGCGCAGCGCGGAATCTGCTCTCCGCGCAGTCCGGGATCGCGCAGATCCCGGACCAGCATCGCCGACGGAATGAGGAAGAGATACAGGCTCAGCGCCACGGCCAGGGCCGCGTTCACGTACAAGCAAACCTTGAGGGCCTTTCGCATATTCGACTCGTGTCCCGCGTGCATCACGGCCAAAAAGCGGCGATCGCAATCGTCAGCCAAATCGCGACGCCGACGGCGAACTTGCTCAGAATGCCGATGTCCACCATGCAAAAAGCGATGTCGACAGCACCATCAGCCAATTGCCGGGCAGACCGAACAGGACCAGCGCCAGCCATAGCAGATTGAGCAAGACCAGGATGGATGACTCTACATAGAGCATCCACATATTGTAGAGAGCGCCGGCCCTCTCGCAAAGGCCATTCGCCCCACCGTTGACGAAGATGCTCGTACCCGCTATATAGACACAAACGTTCCGCTTCGATGGAGCGACGGGAAAAGAAACACACATGACGGACACTGACGATTCGGCCACTCGATCTTCTCAAAGCAGTCAGCCCCGGCAAGGTTGGAAACTCGGCGGCTTGTACCGCCGGCGAAACCTGGCGATCCTCGCCGTGGCTCTGTGCATCGCCCTTTATGCAGCGTATGCCGGCCGCCGCACCCCGGTCGGGCCGCAGCAAGGTACCGGAATCTCCTGGCCCACCGACTCTCAGCCCGCTCCCAAGAGCCGCTTTCGCGTCGCCACCTACAATATCCGCCGGGGCAAGGGGCTCGACGGCGTCCGCGATCTGAACAGAACGGCCCAGGTGCTCCGGGAGGCCGATCTTATCGGGCTCAACGAAGTCGCGGGTCCGCCGTTTTTGGGTCAGGCCGATCAGATGGAGCAATTGGCGAGGACTCTCAAGATCGGCTGGCTGTTCGCGCCGAACCAGTTCCGGTGGCACAAGTATCATTTTGGCAACGGCTTGCTCAGCCGCCTAGAGGTGGGCCGCTGGACGAGCGCGCCGTTGGTCTACAATAGAGCCACGACGAAGAGTTTCCGGAACCGGCTCACGGCCGAGATCATGGCAGGCGGGCAGCCGATCACGTTTCTGGTGACGCACATCGATCGAGGCCAGATCCGGCCTGTGCAACTCCAAGGCGTGCTGAGCGAGTTCGTGACGCATACTCCCGCCGTGCTGGTCGGCGACTTCAACACGACGGCGGCCGATCCGGTGCTCGTGGCGTTCTTCGCCGACAGCAATAACGTGGACGCCGTCGGGCAGGCTTTGGGTACTTCGGACGACAAGAACCGCATCGACTGGATCATCACCCGGGGCTTGAAAGTGCTCTCCGGCGGCATGGAGCCGCCCGGCGTCTCGGACCACCCCTGCTACTGGGTGGACGTGGAGCCCCCCGCTGTCCCAGGGCCATGATTCTCCGCGGAGAGGTCGAACTTGTAGACCTCGAGGTAATCAAAGGTCAAAATGCGGCGCTCGCGCTTATCCATGCGCACCACGGGATAGGCATCGCGGCCCAGATAGGGATGAGTCTGCTTCATCTGGGTCAGCCAGCGCTCGAAGGCCGGCTGGTCGAAATCCTGGAGCGTGTCCCTGTAGAGGACGCAGCGCAGGATCTTCTGCGGTGGGGGCGGGACGTTGGCGGGCCGCGGCAGCGCCGGCATCGGCTGGGAGCCATAGATGTACTTGTGAGCCAGGTAGATGGCCGACCCGCTCAGGTCGTGCCAAGTCCCGTGGGAGAACTCGTAGCCCAAATCATCTTTGATGTCCACGGCCCGATCCTCGAAGCCGGCGCTGGGCCAGAACCACTGGGCAAACGCGCGGGCCCGCTGATCGGCCCTCGTTTTGTAAGGGTGGGACAGGTCCCGGGCGATGGACGCCAAGCCAAGGACCGCCGCCAGGATCAGAACAATCCGTAGGTTTCGCACGAAGCAGGCCGTCTTGCCCTTCCGCAAGTCCAGGCCGAGCAGGGCCGCGAGGCCGGCGGCGAACAGGAGGTAGATCATCGGGGCGACGTGCATGGAGAACTTGACATGGGTGCCGTAGGGATACCGCTTCATCACGGCCGCGAGAAGATGCAGCGTCAGGGGCATCACCAGCAATAGCGGCGGCAGGGCCTCCCGGCGGCGGAGGAAGACCACAGCGCCGACGATGCACAGAAGGAGTGTCAGTGCACTGCCGCCGTTCTCGCCGCCGGCGGGATGGGCAAAAAGAGACCCCGTGTGCGTGAGGATCATCCATCTGACAAACGCACCGACCGAGTCGAGCGGCGGAAAGGCGCCTAACACCGTATAAGCCTCGCTTTGAAAGCTCCGGTCTGCGGCCATTTGACCTCGGGCCGTCAGCAGAAAGGTCAAAGCCGTCCCCAGCACGATGCCGGCATTATAGACAAGCCACATCTTCCCGGCCCCCGACAGCCGGCGGCGCAGGATCATCCAGAGAAGCAGCAGGCTGATGGCCCCCGCGCTGAAGACCGCCGCGTAGGATAGCCCAATTGCCAACGGGGCCCAAATCGCCATCGCGACCGGCCATCTGCGCCGGTCCGGGTGGTACAGCCACTCGACCCACAGGACGACCAGAAGCAGGCAGGCGAACAGATCGAACGGATAGAGCTTGGCTTCGGCCGCATAGCGCAGGCAGGGATAGCCCACCGCGAAGAACGCGACGGCGATCACGCGCGCCGGCCCCGTGATCAGCCGGCGGACCAGATGGTAGAACAGGAACAGGCTCAAGATGCTGCTGAGGAACGCGGGCAAACGAAGCGATAGCTCGTTGAAGCCGAAGAGATTCACGGCCGTCTTCTGCATCCACAGCCACAGGTACGGCCCCACCTGGTGGTACTCCAGCGGTTGGAGCAGATCGAGATACCCCCGGCGGAAGAAGTTGACGCAAACGTAGCACTCGTCTCCCCACAGCGGGAATCGCACGAAGTAGCGCACAGATCGTCCGAGGACACCCAGCGCCAGGAACGCGTAGATCCAGCGCTCCATCTGGGGTGCCAATGCCCCCGCCTCCGCCTCGCCCGGCACGGCGACCGGCGTGAGCAACCCTTCACGATTCGAAGATGAGTTTCGCATTTCGAATTTACTATTTACGATTCACGATTTATGATTCCGGCGGCGCCGGTGTAACGGCGAGAATGGTAAATCGTAAATCGCAAATTGTAAATCAAGACCGTGTTCAAAAATCAGAAAGTCGTCGTGATCATGCCCGCGTACAACGCCGCCGAGACGTTGTGCCGGACGTACGAGGAGGTCATGGCGCAGGAGATCGTGGACCAGGTGATCGTCGTGGACGACGCCAGCACGGACCAGACCACCTCCATCGCGCAGACCTTGCCGCATACGCTCGTCCATACGCATCCGCAGAACCTTGGCTATGGCGCCAATCAGAAGACCTGCTACCGACTGGCCCTCGAGCAGGGCGCCGACATCGTGATCATGGTACACCCCGATTATCAGTATACCCCCCTGCTGATCCCGGCCATGGCGTCCCTGATCGGCAACGGCCTCTATCATTGCGTACTCGGCTCGCGCATCCTCGGCAACTACGCCCTCAAGGGCGGCATGCCCGTCTGGAGATACGTCTCCAACCGCTTCCTGACTTTGGTCGAGAATCTGTTGATCGGCGCCAAACTGTCCGAGTACCACACCGGCTATCGCGCCTTTTCTCGGCACCTGCTGGAATTGCTGCCCCTGGCCGAGAACTCGGACGATTTCGTCTTCGACAACCAGATGCTCGCCCAGATTTCCTGGTATGGGTATACCATCGCCGAGGTCAGTTGCCCCACGAAGTACTTCCCCGAAGCGTCCTCCATCAATTTTTGTCGCAGCGTCAAATACGGCTTCGGCTGCCTGGGGACCGCCGCCCTGTTTCGACTGGCAAAGCTGGGCCTCGTCAAATCACGCCTCTTCCCTGGCGGTGGCGTTCGATCGTGAACCGCCGGAGGGGCGACCCCCCGTGGTCGCCCAAACCATAGGGCAGGCACGGGGGCCTGTCCCTACGACTGCGGAATAACGGCAGCCCGATTGAGCAATTCGCCTATCAAGCCCCGGCCCCAACCCCGGCGTAGACCCTTTTGAAGGCATTCTAAACGAATGGAAGCACATACGAAAGTATATAAGGAGCAGAACCATGAGAGCCGGATTGGCATTTTGGGCGGGCGTAATCGGTGCGGCCGTGATGGTGCTCGGCATGTGGATCGCACGTCAACTGGGCATCACCGGCTTCAATTTGGGATATTTTTGGGGTTCTCTGTTCACCGGAACGACCAGCGTCGGCAGTTGGATTCTCGGCTTTATCATCACCTTGATCCTGGGCGGCTTGATCGCGCTGATCTATGCGGCGGTCTTTGAAGCCATCGGACAGTCAAGTTGGGGCTGGGGCTTGCTGGGCGGCGTGGTCCACCTGATCATCGGCGGCTTGGTTATCGGCTGGATCGCGCGGGCCCATCCCGCGATTCCCAACACGATCGCCGATCCCGGGTACTACACGGCGAACTTCGGTTCGCCGAGCGTGTTCGCCTTCGGCATTCTGCACCTGATCTTTGGTGCGATCGTCGGCGGCATGTATTACCCAATTCACAAGCGGATTGCCGTGCCGCGGGGCCGGCTGACCGAAGAGCAGCCGGTCGGCGTCGTTCATGACCGGGAGGATGTGTCGATTCCATCGGATCGGGAGGACAGGACGGTCGAGGACCGCTCGGCCGTGAGATTCGGCAGCAGAGGACGACGATAACAGCGACCGCTTTCGAATCGACGCTAGGACACCGGTTCCCTGAGGGAATCAGGCTTGGGTTCGGGGCTCCCCAATGGAACAGAGGGCCTTGGGGAGCCTCTCCACGCTTGGAGTTGGACGACAGCCCAGCAAATCGGGACCAAAGCTATCAGGGGGATGGCGAAAACGCTCAGGAAGATCTGTAATGCCGTCAGACCGAGGAGCGGGCCGACGAACGGCACCGCAAAAATCAATATCACGAGAAGGACAACACGCCATTGCCCCTTGACCCGGAGCCCGCTCAATTCACTCCAACGTGCCATCCAGCGCAGGGCGAATGCGCCACACAGCACTCCGATCAACGCTCCCGCCAGGACATCGGAGGGATAGTGAGCCAGGGCCGTGACCCGGAGCAGGCCCACGGCGCCGGCCGCGACGAAAAAGGCGGGCGCCCAGAGCCGGCCCAGAGAGGACGACAGCGTCGTGGCGACGGCAAAGGCCGCCGCCGTATCGCCCGAGGGGAACGAGGCTTTTTTGTGCCAGGCGATCTCCTGGACAGCCAGCGATTGTTGCGACGCGGCGATCACCATGTTCGGGCGGCAGCGACGCACGATGGCCTTGAGCGGGCATACGCTCGCGCCCGTCAGAACCAGGGCCGCCACGGTGACGGCCGTCGGGCGCCACCGGTCGGTCAGACAACCCCAGATCAACAGCAGCCAGATCGGCACACCGGCCTTTCCCAACTGCCGGAATCCATTCACCCAGGCGTTCCTGTGCCACGTATTGGGATGGTTCCGGAGCCATTCGCTGACCGTTGGATCGAGGAATAGGTAACTCGCCGTCGCCGCCACGATCCCCAGCAGGATCACGCCGATCCACACGGCTGGACGGGAGCAATTGCTCTTGGGTTCGGGCTGCTCGTTGCCATTCATTCGCTTGTCCCCCGGCGCAGCAGCGCCGCAACCTCCAGCGCCTTGCCTTTCGCGTAGTTCAAGCCCCGTATCGAGGCAATCTCCGTGAGGCCCAACAAGCCGTGGCGGCGTTCGACCTCAGCCAATGCGTCTTTCGAGATGATGAGGACCCCCGGCTGCGGTTGCCCAGCCCACCGCACGACCGCCTCCTGGTCGGCCAGCGGCTCGATTCGCCGGCCGATGTAGAAGTTCAACGTGGGCTCACCATAGCCGAACGCGGCCACGGGCACATCCTGGTCCGTCCGCTGCGTGATGGCTTGCGCCAGGGCCGGGGAGACCTTGGTTCTCTCCAGCACCGGCATGACGCCGAGCATCACGGGAAACAGCAGGATAACCATGCCGGCCAGCAGCGTGATCGCGCTGGCCTGCGGGCGATCCTGCAACTGCTGGCGCATCGCCCCCACAGACACCGCCAGCAAGACTGCCGCCGCCACCCAGAATGGCACAATGGCGCCGCGCAGGTGCAGCCATAAGGGAGCGGCGAGAAAAGTGACGACTAGCCCGCCCGCCACGGGCCCGAAGAAGTAGATTCCGCCCCGCAGCCAGTTGCGGTCGACGTCCGCCAACTTGCCTTGCGAGGCCGCCGCCAGCGTCCCCCCCACCGCCAGGGCCATCGCCGGCCAGGTGAACAGGATGTAATGGGGCAGTTTCGTCGCCACGAGGGTCATGATGACCACGATGGAGACGACCCACGCCAGGAACAACTCGCGGAAATGGGCGCCCCCGACCCGCCCGCGCAGGACGGCCGAGATCGAGCCCGGCAGATGCAGCGTCCACGGGAAGAAACCGGCGATGATGATCGGCAGGTAGTACGGCAGGTTCAGCAGGAAGCGGCCGCCGTGGCTTTCCAGCGGCCGGGCCGCCCGCGCCAGCACGTGATGACCGATCCCCAGACGCAGGAACTCCCCGCCGGTGGCGTGGTTGGCAGGAATCGCCCACGCCACGAATAACAGAGCCCCCAGGGCGGCCGCCCCTCCAAACCGGACAAGATGAGAGCCCACGGGAATCTCGCTCCGGCGAATCCGCCACAGCGTCACGATGACCACAACCAGGGGCAGCAAGGCCACCGGCCCCTTGGCCAAGAGCCCCAGACCCAGGGCCAGGCCCATCACGGGCACATGGTACCAGCGCAGCCCCAACGTGAGGCCGCCGGCGAACAACACCATGACCGCCACCATGCAGGGCAGCAGAATGCCGTCGGAGGTGGCCGCTGTGCCTTCGACCAGGATCAGCAGCGTCGAAGCGAGGATGGCCATGGACCACAGCCCCGCCTTGGCATCCAGAAACCGCCGGGCGAGGAGAAACGTGAAAAAGCAGGTGAGCGCGATGCCCACCGAGCTGAAGAACCGGCACGCCAGCGACGTCGGCCCGAGCACGCGCATCGGCACGGACATCAGCCAATAGATCAGGATCGGCTTGTCCGGCCGCAACTGGCCGTTGAAGGTCGGATACAAGTAGTTGCCCGACTCGATCATCTCGGCCGTCGCCCGCGCGAACCGCGGTTCATCCCGGTCCCACAGCGTGCTGCGGCTGTCGATGAACCAGTAGACCCCGGCTACGGCCAGGCAGATGGCCGCGACCAACAGCCAGCATCTGCGGGCTTCGTTCTGTCCGTCCATGAAACATCCCCGTTACCACGTTAGCCGTAGCTGTAGGATGGGCTTCAGCCCATGCGGCTCTTGTAGGCGTGCACCAGATTATCCGCATGGGCTGAAGCCCATCCTACAAACTACTACAAACCGATTCTACCATGCGGATACGCCGCCTCGGCAACACGAAATTCGGTCCCCAAACGCAGAATTCCGTATTTGAGAGCCCCTTTCAGGAAATCCGCTCCCACATTGCAGCAAGCGGGCCATCCGAGTAGAATGTCGCCGAAGAAACCGGGTATGGATGCCCATGGCAAAGCTCTCAAGGACGCAACGTATGAGTCCGCAGAATCCGTCAGATCGGGGAATACACCTGTCCGTGGTCGCGCCGGCTCACAACGAGATCGACAATCTGCCGCGCTTGCTCGAAGAGATTGCGGCGGCCCTGGCGAAGCTCGAGCACAGTTGGGAGATCATCATCACGGACGATGCCAGCACCGATGGCACGGCCCCCTTGCTGAAGGACCTGCGCAAGAGGTACCCGCAATTGCGCGTCCTGTCGATGCGGCAGAGGTCCGGCCAGACCGCCGCTCTCGACGCGGGCCTGCGCCGGGCGAAGGGTACCTTCGTCGCCACCCTCGACGCCGACCTGCAAAATGACCCGGCGGACATCCCCCGGATGCTCGACCTGCTGCAATCCCAAGAGTGTGACTTCGTCAACGGCTGGCGGGCCAACCGCCGGGACCCGTGGATTCGGCTGGTCTCGACCCGCGTCGCCAACCACGTGCGAAACTGGCTGACGCACGAGCAGATTCACGATTCCGCCTGCGGCCTGAAGGTCTTTCGCCGCGAGTGTATCGACCGGCTCAAGCTCTTCAACGGCATGCACCGCTTCCTGCCAACCCTCGTGAAGATGGAGGGATACCGGGTCATCGAGGTGCCGGTGAACCATCGGCCGCGCGCCGCGGGCAAGGCCAAGTACGGCGTGCTCAACCGCGTCTTCAAGGCCCTGCGGGATGCCTTCGCCGTCCGCTGGATGCAACAACGAACGATCCGCTACGAGTGTCGCGAATGGGAGCGTTGATATGTGGAGCGACTTGTGGAGCAGGTTCTGCGCGAATCTCGACCTCTGGGGGCTCTTTGGGGTCATCTTCCAGTTGGCCTTCATGGCCCGGTTCGTGGTGCAGTGGATTGCCTCGGAGCGGTCCGGCAAGAGCGTCATTCCCCTCTCGTTTTGGTACTTGAGTCTCATCGGCAGCACGGGCGTGCTGATCTATGGCATAGGCCGGGGCGAGCCGGTCATCATCCTGGGCCAGGTGTTCGGCACCGTCGTCTACATTCGCAATCTCATGCTGATCTATCGCGGCCAGCGCGAGGCCACCACCGATCCGACAGATCCCACATCCTGATCGGCGGTTGCCCTCGGGAGCTACAGACGTCGCGCGCCGGCGGCGATGCGGGGGTCGTTCACGTCATCGATGGATCCGCCGGCCAGTAATTCGTAATAGGGCCTGTTCCTGCCCAGCATGCGGCAGGAGAGAAAGCCCTCCATCCAATCACACTCCCGCAACTCTTTTTCGGGCATCAGCATGATGTAATGGGAGGCAAGAGCGACCAGGCCCCTCCCCGGTTTGGACTTATATTGATGCACTGCCTCATCGCGCAGCAGGGCAAAGGGAGAACCCGCGGTCGTGAACGCGATCCGCGTCTTGGCACACTGCTGGGCGGATTCCTCAATCAGCCGGGCGACGCGGTCCGTCTCCGTGCGGTAATGCAAAACGGTCTGGCCCACCGCACTGCCGTAGCGGCCGAAGAGCATCGCTCCCATGTGATAGGCACGCTGCATGGTGCCCTCCTTACGCCGCGTCTCTTCGGAAGGGCCGAGGGGAGCATGGGTGGCGCCCACCCACACCACGGTGCGCCGCCCGTGGTCAAAGGCTTCTTGCTCGACGCCGCGGGCGTAAAAGGCGTCGGCAAAAAACAGCATTCGGGTAAGACCCTTCAGACGCACAATGCGGAGCTTCTCATACCACGCCCCATCATACACGAGGACCGCCGAAGGAGCATCAAAACGAGGGGTGATTCCAACGACACGCAACGGCTCGCGGCCCTGAGGGCGTGACTGATTCACCCGCCAGACGGTCTCCAGAACATCCCAGTATTCCTTGTCTCCCCACGCTTGCCAGTGGGCTCGCCGAGCCACGGCCTTCAGGAGTTCTCGATCGAACGGTCGGCTTTCCACCAGACGGGCCAAATTCCGGTCCTGGTCTGCCGGGCAACATTCCAGGGCCAGTACCCTCACGCCGGCCTTGGTGTAGAGGTCGGGGATGATCTCATTGAAGAAATCCCGATAGGCTTTCTTGTGGTGAGCTTCCCCGACAATCGTTACCTGATGAGTAGCCGCGAGGTCGATCACGGTCTGGACAGGATCGTCTCCATGCTCGGCCAACCATGCCGCCATCTGGCCGCGCTGGGCCGAGTCCAAGGAGGCGACTTCGATGGCGTCCTTCGCCCCGGTCGGCATCCGGTTCGCCGCCGCATCCGCGTCTGCGATCCACGCACGGTGCATGCGGTAGAGCCGATACGTGCCAAGCGCAGAGACCGCAACACAAGCCCCGACCAAGATCATCACAGCGGCGAATGCCAATCGGTGCCGTGCACCCAGCCGCAGCGGACGGGTGGCGACCGTCCCCACCCGCACAAAGGCGCGGACCCATCCCACGCGTCTTCCGTCCCGGCGCGTCACGCGCAGGCCCAGTGCGGCTTGTCCCAGGGTCCGTCCTTTCCACCCGATGGTCGCCCCCGCATAGAGCAGATAGACAGCGACCACCACGATCTCAATCGGGAGGTAAAGCCCCCAGCCGGCCACCACCTCCGCGATCAGGACGATCGCCACGGCCACGAGAGCCAGGTCGATCAGATGCGCACTGGATTTGATCCAGAACCCCGCCCGCCGTTTCTGCTCCGTCTCCATAGCCGTTCTCCTCGAAACGAATCATGGCCGACGTTGCCAGACGCCGGACACGCGCCAATGCAACCACTCCTATCAAAGAGACGCACCGGAGCACAGAACCGTATGCGGCAACGCAAAAAAACATAGGTGTCTCCGAAATGCCTTGCCCCACCCTCACCTTACGTATTGCACGATAAACGTGAGGTATCCGCGTTGGCCGCCGCTCTTGTTCCAGCGGTTGACCGACTTCAAGATCCGCTTGAGGCAAAGGATAATCTCCTCGACCTTGAGAGGCTCGGGCGCCGGCCCTGGCGGGCCTGCTTCCACGTCCTCCTCGCGAATGCGGCCGAGCCGCCATTCGCACATATGGCGGATGGTCCGATAGAGATCGGCCTCCACCAGCGTCGCGGAGAACTCCTCCGCCGTCCGCCCCGCCAGCTCGGCCCGATAGCTGCCGATGACCGCTTCCAGCGCCCGGATGACGTGGGCGTCCACCATCTCCGGATGATCGTGGTACGTCGAGACAATGGCCAATTCGATGTTCTGCAAGACGTCCACATACTCTTCTTCCACCGCCATCGCGCTTGCCCTCCATGTAGGGTGGCCTGGGCCCCCAAACGCGTCATTTTGCGTTTGGGGACCCCTTCTTAACCCACGCGTTCAACATCGCCCGACGGAAATAAGGCTGCTCCTAGCAGTATCACCACGCGGTCCGAAAAAGCAATGGGAAAGAGTCTCACGCGACGCCGATCTCGTCCGCTTTCCTGAGGATATCGGGGATTCCGTAGCGTCGCGCATAAGACTTGATCGCCCGCGCATAATCGCGGTCCGCCAGGATCGCAGCCGCGACCGCCACCGTCAGCACGGTGTCATCCGTAAAGGTCGAGAGACGGCCAAAGAGCTCGATGTCTTTGCTCTTGGTCCGCCCATTCTCGTATTTCTGCGGACGTGCGTGGACCTCTATCTGTCGCGGAATGGGAGCAGGGGTCATCCCCTGGCATTGATCGCGATGTTGTCTGGGATCGATTGGAGGACATCCCGAGGGTCCGGCCGGGCAATCGCATGTGGGAGGGCTTCAAGAGACAGCGCCAACAAGGGGATCTCGTTTACTTTTTCAGGTCCGACAAGACGAGGTGGGCAGGCCTGTACGGGAGAGAAGGGTACGTGGCCCTACGCAAGGGCGAAGTCATCGCCTGCATGATTACGGGACTCAATTGAGCGGGTAACGCGCGGCCCAGGGTGCCGGTTCCTCAGTAGATGTCCACGTAGGCAAGCTGCTGGATCAGGGAGCGGGCGAAGCCGGAGAGGTCGGGGAAGAGAACCTCCGTGCTGATGTTCATCGCCCGCAGTTCGCGCAGAATCCGGTTGCGCTCCTTCTTGGTGGGTCGGAGCACGATCTTGTGCAGGTCGGTTTGCATCGCGGCTTCATCCTTGGCGTAGCTGTGGCGGAGGTTGTCCACGAAGGGGCGGCGGATGTCGCCGGAAATGACGAACAGGGCCTGCTGAATGATCAGCCGGCGGTTCAGCCGGAAGGGATTCACGACATAGGCCAAGGGCAGCGGCTCATCCCCAAGGAGAAGGTACGAGACAATGGCCAGGTCGCCCAGCTTGTCCCACTGCCGCCGGACCGTCAGCACGTTGTCCATCCCGGCGAGCCGCTGCTGCAACTCCTGGAGCCGCTCGGCCCCGCCCGCGTCAGCGATGGCCTTTCTCACCCGGTCGGACCGGTTCACCCGTGCGGCGTTGAACGACCACACGGCCCCATCGAGATCGTCCGCCAGGGCGAAGTGCACCGCGACGTAGAAAGAGTACGTCCAGTCCGTCAGGCGAGTGGGTGCGCCGTAGTGCCGCATGAGGGCCAGCCATTCGAGCACATCGTCCTTGTCCGGCTCGCGGTCCAGGTACAGGCCGGCCTTGCGCTGGAACTCGCGGATCATCTCCATCTCGTATTGCCGCTTCTTGTCCTGGGGCACGCCGTAGTCTGTAAAGGCCCGCTCCAGCTTCGTTTCGAGAATGGCCCCGGCGGTGTCGCCCCGGAAGATCCAGTAGCAGTTCGGACCCGGCGGCTGGCAGGAATACCACTTGTGCCGGGCCGCGACGTCTTCCCACGTCTCAGCCAGTTCCGTCGTATACCACGTCGATTCCGGACCCCCACTGTCGCTCATGGCGAATCCTTTCCATTTGTAGGATGGGCTTTAGCCCATGCGGGTAATCTGCACATATGCAGAAGCAGCATGGGCGGAAGCCCATCCTACGACGTCCATCCTTAGGCGCCGCCGAACAACTTCTGCCGGAAGATAAAGAACACCGCCCCGAGGATGCACAGGCCGGCCCAGAGGTAATCCAGGCGAATCCGCTCTTTCATGT
>Ga0315289_10004092_pt1 | contig 21842 bp, 27 predicted proteins | sample YL17G11_40_MG_FD_203452 | JGI IMG/M metagenome (GOLD analysis project Ga0315289, IMG submission 203452) | Sediment microbial communities from Yellowstone Lake, YNP, Wyoming, USA - YL17G11_40 | ecosystem: Environmental > Aquatic > Freshwater > Lake > Sediment | place: USA: Wyoming | collected... | reverse complement strand
TCAACGACCGGAAGATCGCGCGCAAGCAGAATGGGGGCAAATGTGGCCCTAATATTTGGACCAGGGACGCGGTCCTCCGCTTATTGCAGAACCCGCAGTATGCGGGTTACATCGCCTGCGGAGAGGAAGTCCATATTGGAGAGCATGCCGCGATCATCGATGCGGATACCTTCGAGCGCGTGCGTGTTTTGCTCGAGGCCAACGACTTCCCGAAGAAAGATGGCTCGAGGAATCCTGCGTATCTATTGCAGGGGATACTGACCTGCGTGCCTTGCGGAGCAAGTTTCATCCCTGCGTCCACGAGGAAGAAAAACGTGGAGTACCGGTATTACCGGTGCATAACCCGGGACAAGCAGGGCCGGGGAGCGTGCCCTTCGATGCCATTACCCGGGTATGCGATCGAGAACATGGTGATCGAGAGAGTCAGAAAGGCAGTCAGGGAAGGGCAATTTGAAAGGGAGGTATTCACGGGAGTCCAAGGAAGATTGGCCGAAGAAGGAAAACGGCTGGGCGCCGAGGCCAAGCAAATCGCGGAGCGATTGAAAGTTTTGAATGCTGAAGGCAGCAAGCTGGCGATCGCCTTCCAGGGCCCAGGGGCCCAGTTCGTCGAGGCCAGGATCGCGGACCTCAAAGGTGAATTTGCAGCCTTGGAAGTCAGACTCGCTGAGATCGTGCACCGCAAGAAAGGGCTCGAGGGGAAAGAAGTCGAACTTTCTTGGATCGCTGAGACCTTGGCAAATTTCGACTTGCTCTGGGAATCCATGACCCTGATCAATCGGCAACGCTTGGTTCGATCTTTGATTCGACGCGTCGAAATCAATGAACCGGCTCACTCCGTGAACGTATCTTTCTGGAAGCAGGAAGACGGGATCGAAGAGCAAAGAGAGGTGGGGACGTGATGGAAAGTATCGGGATTTCGCGCCAGATGCACAGGGTCAGGAGGGATTTCCGGTGGCTATTTTTGGAGGAAGGAGAAGTCGAATGCGAGGAGGCACAAGGACCCGACAAAGTGAGCCCGCTCGCTCGGATGCTCGCTTTGGCCCATAGATATCAGGGTCTCATTAATTCCGGGGAGGTTTATGATCAATCGGAGTTGGCAAGGAAGATCAAGCTGTCGAGGAACCGGGTGTCGCAGATATTGTCGCTGACGCTGCTGGGGCCGGGGATACAGGGGGAGATATTGGTCGGAGAGCATAGTGGATTATCAACACGGGAGGTCCTCGCGGTCGCTCAGAAGGAAGCATGGCCAAGACAGCGCGCTGACTTGATACGCTAGAAACGCTCGACGGAGACTCATAGAATTTCATGCGCGAGTGGCTACGGAACCGAGAAGACTGATTTGCTAGCTAAAGTAAGCAATGTCAATGGGACTCGATTTCTGTTACGATATGCTCTAAGCAGAGAGCAGGACAGATCAACATTGAGATTCATGCTCCGGAGGTCCCAATGCCGCATCTCGTTCATGCATTCTTGTGTTGGATTGGATTGAGCCTCGCATGGCTGGGTTGTGCGACAAACCTCTCGGGAACTCATCCGAGTGGTGGGGTCGAGTCATCTACCAGCTCCGCAGCCTCTGATTTTGCTCTGCGCGATTTGAACGGCGCCCTTGTGAGATTGAGCGATTATCGCGGAAAAGTGATCTTGCTCTCCTTCTTCGGCTCGACTTGCGACCCTTGCGTGGCAGAACTGCTGCAATTCCAGTCAGTCTGGGATCGCCACAGGGAGAAGGGATTTGAGCTTATCAGCATCAATACGGATGGACCTGAACTACAGAGCGTGGTGCTGCAGATGGTTCGCCGAAATGGATTTCGGTTTCCAGTGCTTTTGGATCAAGAGACCGAGGTGATCAGTCGTTACAATCCCAAGCTCGAGCTTCCGTATTCGGTTCTTCTTGACCGACAGGGCAAGACCGTCAGAATCCACCTGGGTTACCGGGCCGGAGATGAAGCCAAGGTCGAGCAGGAAGTGCTCACGCTGCTGAGTTCCTGATTTGTCGTCCAAAAATGCCTAGAATGCACTTCAGTTTCAGTACAGTAGGGTTGTCCTGGACAGAGAGTTGGGCTAGGCGCTATAAACTGCCCGTATGAAGCGTGCATTGATCAATCCCGATTTGTGCAAGAACTGCGAGCACTGCCGCGTGGAAGCGGAATGTGCTTCGCATGCGATCATTCGCGAGGAACCTCATGTCCGGCCCTGGGTCGACTTCCATCTATGTACAGGGTGCTTGAAATGCAAATCGATATGCCTCGGGGAGGCCATCGAAGAACTGGTCCAGCCCTGTGATGGCTCGCGTCGGATGAGTTGGTAATCCACATCCATTGAACTTGTTGCGTCGGCGCAGCCGAGTCTCGGTCGCCTCCTCTACCATGTAGAATTTTTAAGATTGACTCCATTCGGATAGCCGGATATATGAATACCTGCAATCGGGAGGTGACCGTGAAAAAATCTGCCCGTTTCTTCAAAGCGTTGGCCGACGAGGCGCGGCTCAAAATGCTGTGGCTTCTCTTCAACAACCGAGAGCTCTGTGTCTGCGAAGTCATGGAGGTGCTCGAAATCACCCAGTCGAAGGCGTCTCGCCACCTGGCCACGTTGCGCCACGCAGGCTTGGTGACCGACCGCAGGGAAGGGATCTGGGCTTACTACTCCATCTGCCCAGTCGAGGGCGCGCTGCAGCGAACCCAGGTTGAGTCCTTGAAGGCTGAACTAGGGAAGCTTCCCGAGGCTTCTCAGCTGCTTCAGAAGTATCGCGGGTGCGTGGCGCGGAAGGAAAGCAAGGCGTCGTGCACCATGAAGCCATCCCGTCCAAAATCAACAGCGAAGGAACGTCCAACGTCGAGGAGGGCGCAACTTTCGGGAGGAAGCCGATGAACCAAGTGTCAGCAGCAATTCCAAGCTCTATGTCCGAAGGAGTCGCGAGACGACTATCCTTCCTCGACCGCTATCTCACCCTCTGGATCTTCATCGCCATGGCGGTGGGGGTCGGCGGCGGGTATCTGTTCCCGGGCGTCGTCCCGTTCATAAACCGGTTCAATGTCGGGACGACCAATATTCCCATCGCCATCGGGCTCATCCTGATGATGTACCCGCCGCTCGCCAAAGTACGCTACGAGGAGATGGGCCCGGTCTTTCGCAACTTCAAAGTGCTCGGGCTCTCGCTCGTCCAGAACTGGATCATCGGTCCGATCCTGATGTTCACTCTCGCGGTCCTCTTCCTGCACGACAAGCCCGAGTACATGGTCGGCCTGATCATGATCGGCCTGGCCCGCTGCATCGCAATGGTCATCGTTTGGAACGATCTCGCCAAGGGCGACACCGAGTACTGCGCGGGGCTGGTGGCGTTCAACTCGATCTTTCAGGTGCTTCTCTACTCGGTTTACGCCTACGTCTTCATCACCATCCTGCCGACCTGGTTCGGCATTGAGGGCGTGGCGGTCCAGATCACCATTGGCGAGATCGCACAGAGCGTGTTCATCTATCTTGGCATCCCATTCATCGCCGGTGTGATTACGCGCTTTACTCTTATCAAGCTCAAGAGCAAGGAGTGGTATCACACCAAGTTCATACCGAAGATCAGCCCCATCACGCTGGTTGCCCTGCTCTTTACTATCGTGGTGATGTTCTCGCTAAAGGGCGAGATGATCGTGCAACTGCCCTTGGATGTGGTGCGGATTGCCATCCCTTTGCTCATCTATTTCGTGGTGATGTTCTTCCTTTCGTTCTTCATGTCGAAGAAGGTCGGTGCGACCTACGGGCAGGCCACAACGCTGTCTTTCACCGCGGCGTCGAACAACTTCGAGTTGGCCATCGCGGTCGCCGTGGCCACCTTTGGTATCCACCATGGCGCGGCCCTGGCGGCGGTGATAGGCCCACTGGTAGAGGTGCCGGTGCTCATCGGCCTGGTGAACGTTGCTCTCTGGCTCGGCCGTAAGTACTATGGGAACCAGGAAGCAAGAGCATGAGCCAACAAGAAAGGCTGCCATGAAGGGTATTTTGTTTCTGTGCGTTGCGAATTCGGCTCGCAGCCAGATCGCCGAGGGTGCCGCCCGTTCCCTCGTTCCGCCCGGGTTTAGCGTATGGTCCGCGGGATCTCGGCCGACCTTTGTCCGGCCCGAAGCCGTGGCGGTGCTCGGGGAGATTGGTATCGACATCTCGCATCAGCGCTCGAAGGCGATCGCTGAGATCCCCGCCTCGGAGGTCGATACGGTGATCACGCTTTGTGGAGAAGAGGAATGCCCTCTTTTCCTAGGGAAAGCCAGACGGCTGCACTGGGGGCTGCCCGACCCTGCCGCGGTCACTGGCGCGGAGAACGAACGGCTCGATGCCTTCCGTCAGACGAGGGACGATCTGCGTCAACGGGTCTCCGCTTTTCTTGCAGACAATGAACCGCAAGAAGGGCGCTCATGATGTTCCAAAATGAGCGGACAGTCGATATGGAGAAGACACAGGATCCAGCCCAGATTGCGCGCGAGCGTGCGGAGCACCTCTACAAGTCAGGACAGTACCTGTGTTCGGAAGCCGTTCTCTTGGTGGCAAACGAGTATCTTGGTCGCCCTATGCCTGATGAAGTCATTCGCTTGGCGTCGGGCTTTCCGGTTGGTATGGGCAAGGCTGGCTGCGTGTGCGGCGCTATTGCCGGTGGAGTCATGGCGCTCGGATTGAAGCTTGGTCGCTCGGCACCCGGGGGCGAAACACCCGGTCTATTCGCTGCCGTCAAAGAGCTGCACGACCGCTTCCAGAAACGTAGGAGGAGCGTCTGCTGCCGCGTGCTCATCAAAGATCTGGAGTTCGGTTCAGCTCAACATATCGAACAGTGCGTCTCGATAACGGGGGAGGTGGCGGCCGACGTCATCCAGATTCTGCGGCGCATCGAACATGAGGAGGCGCGGCTCAACGCCTTACCCGCAAACAAAGTACCTGAAGGAGTTCACTCATGAAGATCGAAATTTTTGACCCGCCCATGTGTTGCTCAACCGGCGTCTGTGGACTCGCGGTGAATCCCGACCTGGTACGGTTTGCAGCGAACCTGGATTGGCTCATGCGCCAGGGTGTCGAGGTCGAACGGTACACCCTCTCCCAGCAACCCGCGGCTTTCGCGGGTACACAGGTGGTGAAGGAATCGCTCGCGAAGGATGGCAACGACTGCTTGCCTCTGACCTTGGTAGACGGCGCGGTGGTGTGCACTGGAAAATACCCGACGAGGGAGATGTTGGCCGGCTATGCCGGGATCACAGCTCGTCCGAGCATGTTTACCGATGCGGTCAAGGAGCTCGTGGCCATAGGCGCCTCGATTGCGTCAAACTGCGAACCGTGCTTCAAATACCATTACAACGAGGCGCGTAAAGTCGAGGTATCCAAGGAAGACATCCTGCTTGCGGTGGAAATTGCGCAGGCGGTCAAGGAAAGCCCCGCCCGCGCGGTGCTGGATCTTGCGCACCAATTCCTGAGCGAGCCGCGTCCCAAGAAGAGCTCATGCTGCGGCGGGGACGAGAACACGGCTCCCGACAGCAAGTGCTGTGGATAGACCATGAGCGACTCGCCCAGAGAGGGTGGGGGAACTACAACCGGGGCTGGTACCAATGGGGGCGCCACTGCCCAAGCGCCTGCCAAGCCACGTCGTATCTGGCTAGTGGCCGTGGTCTTTGTGCTTGCGGTCATCGGTGCCTTGTTTGCGGCCTCCAGGCGCTCGGCCATGCCGACTGACGCCGTCGCTCTAGGGAACGGACACCCCAAGCTCTTTGATTTTGGCATGGGCATTTGCGAGCAGTGCAAGCGGATGAAACCGGTGATGGAACGCGCAGCGCGCGAGTTGAAGGGCTGCGTAGACGTCCACGTTCTCGATATCCGCAACGAAGTCAACGAGCAGCTCGCCGAACGGTACCAGATGCACGCCATCCCGTTTATCCTTCTCGTGGATAAGGCCGACAAAGAGATCTGGCGTCACGAAGGGTTCATCGACTTTCCGGAGATATCTCAGGTTGTCTCGAAGCATCTCGGTCTGGCTCCGGGTGGTTCATGCGGAAAGCGCGATCGATGAGCCGCACCGCACAGGCTGAGCCTTCCGGCGAGGACCCGCGACCCCTGGGATTCATAGCGCCTATCGCTCTCGTGGCCCTGTGCACGCTCGGGGTGGTGATCAGCGGGCTGTCGACCCGAGACCACGTGCGCTTCCGGGTGTCTGGCGACATCCAGGCGGGAGCTTGCGCCGCACTCATTGATTCAGGGTGCAAGGCGGCGCATTCGAGCGAGGCCGCCGAGCTTCTGGGTGTGCCGATCTCCCACTTCGGGAGCGCTTTCTATCTTGCCGGCGTCGGTCTGGCCGTCTTGGCTCTGATTCTCCGAAAGCGGCGCGCTAGCCCACAGGCGGTAGCGGGCGTTGCGTCGATCGTGGCACTGATGGGCCTGGGAGCGGTCGCCTACTCGGCCTTCCTGGCGAGCCTGCTGATCCGCGCCGGAGAGGCGTGCCCCTTCTGCATCGTCTTGTACGGTGTGAATGTGGCAATGCTGGTGGTCGGGGTGGTCTGGTGGGTTCGAGGTCAGCGGAGATTCAGCCTCCGCTCGCTCCTCGCGCCCGTCCTCGTCGCGGGAGCAGTCGGAGGAGGGTTCTTCGCGGTCACGACTCCTTTCCTTATGCACGCGCTTGCCGAAATCACGCCCTGGACCGTGGCAGGTGCCGTCAACCCGGGTGGGAAGATGCTGCCGCCATTTGCCTTGCCCGAGCGAATACCGTCGAAGGGCGCGCCGAAGGCCGCGGACGACTTGATCGAGTTCTCGGACCTGGAGTGCCCGCATTGCGAGTCCCTGCACCGCACGGTTGCATTCCTCTTTGTGGAACGCGGCCCGGTCGGGCTGCGGGTGCGGTTCGTGAACTACCCGTTGGATAGCGAGTGCAACCCTCATGTTGGCCGGTCGTTGCATCCGACGGCCTGCCTGTCCGCCCGCGGCGGGATATGTGCGCAGGAACAAGGCCGCTTCTGGCCGTTCGCCGAGGCCACCTTCGCCCTGGAGGGACCCCGTTCCCGGGGGGTGGTACTCGAGACGTCCCGTAGGGTTGGCCTGGACGTGGAGCGGTTCGCGGTGTGCTTGGACTCCGCAGCGACGGCCAAGACCTTGGCCGAAGACATCGCCCTCGCCCACGGCGCGGGAGTCCGCGCAACACCGACAGTCTTGATAAATGGTTGGACGTTCGAGGGAGCGATTCCTCGGGCGCGGCTGCAGAGAGTCTTGGATGATACGAGCCCATGTGGTTGCGAGCGCCGCTCGTCCGATGGGACTTGTGGAAGTGTGGGGAACTTAGAAAAGGAGCCTGCCAGATGAAAAGAATACATCAAATCCTTCGGTCCTGGAGTCTCGGACTGGCCGCCAGCTTGCTGCCCGCCCTCCTGCTTGTAGTCCCGGGATGTTCCAAGGGAGGAGACAGGGCCAAGGGCCCCAAGCAGACCGTGGCCGAGAAGGCCAAGGTCGAGTTCTACGTGATGTCGCAGTGCCCGTTTGGCGTGCAGGTCGAGCAGGGCATCGCGCCAGTCATGGAGAAGATGGGCGGGGATGTGGATCTGGCCATCGACTTCATCGGCGATGAGAAGAGTGGCAAGCTCAACTCCATGCACGGTGAGAGCGAGGTCAAGGGCAATCAGATCCAGCTGTGCGCCACCAAGTACCACCCCGTCAAGGCGCTCAAATTCATCAACTGCATGAACAAGAACCCGAAAGGCATTCCGGGCAACTGGGAGGGCTGCGCGCAGGAGCTCGGGCTGGACGCCGCCAACCTGAAGACCTGCTACGAAGGGACCGAGTCCACCGAGCTACTCAAGACCTCCTTCGCCAAGGCCCAGAACCGCAAGGCGAGCGGCAGCCCCACCATCTTCATCGGTGGCAAGCCTTATCAGGGCCCGCGCAGTGAGATGGCCTTCTCGCGGGCCATCTGCGATGCGTTCCCCAAGGACAAGCCGGCCCTTTGCGCGAACCTGCCTCCACCGATCAAGGTGGCAATTACCATCGTGACCGACAAGCGCTGCGCTGACTGCGGCGCCGAGCCGTGGAAGGGCCGCCTGACGGGCATGTTCCCGGGCGCCGAGTTCGCCATGAAGGAGTACACCGAGGAGGATGGCAAGAAGTTCTACAACACCCTCGGCTTGCGCCTGCTGCCGGCCATCCTGTTCAGCAAGGGCGTGGAGAAGGCCGACAACTACGAGCGCGTCAAGCGTTATCTGCAGCCCAAGGGTGACTACTTCGAGCTCCTTGCTGGCGCCAAGTTCGACCCTACCAAGGAGATCTGTGACAACCAGCAGGACGATACCGGGGACGGCAAGGTGGACTGCGCCGACAAGGACTGCAAGGAGGCGCTGGTGTGTCGCAAGGAGATGCAAAAGCGCCTGGACGTGTTCGTCATGTCGCAGTGCCCGTTCGGAGTCAAGGCGCTGAACGCCATGGAAGAGGTGCTCAAGAACTTCGATAACGGTATCGACTTCAACATCAACTTCATCGCCGGCGCCGAGGGTGAAGGCTTCAACTCGCTGCACGGCCAGCCCGAGGTGGATGAGGATATCCGCGAGCTGTGTGCGGTCCAGAAATACAAGAAGAAGCTCAAGTACATGGATTACATCCTGTGCCGCAACAAGAACATCAGCTCGGAGAATTGGCGGGAGTGCACCGGCTCGAATGGCATCGATGCCGGGGTGATCGAGAAGTGTTTCAACGGTGAAGGCAAACAACTCTTGCGCGAGAACATCAAGATCGCCGCGGGTCTGGGTGTCGGGGCCAGCCCCACCTGGATGGCCAACAACAAGATCCAGTTCTCCGGTCTCTCTGCCGACGAGATAAAGACCGAGCTCTGCAAGCACAACCAGGGGTTGAAGAACTGCGACAAGAAGCTCAGCGGCCCAGCAGCCGGCGGCGCGGGCGCGGGTGGTTGTGCTTGTGGCGGACAGAAGGGTTCTTGCGGCAAGTAGGGTAGGCAGGGCACGGCAGTCCCGCTCGATACCCCGAGGAACCTCGCAAACTTCACGCGGCTCGATGACCAGGGAGCGATCGTTCCCATAGCGGGAGTACTTGCCGGCTATAGCCAAGGGATCATAGAGTGTCAGGAAGGGAAGTGTGAGATATGGGCATAGCAGAAAAGACCATTCGTTATTTTTTCTTCACTGGTAAGGGCGGCGTCGGCAAGACCTCGATTTCTTGCGCTACCTCGATCGCGCTCGCCGACAAGGGCCGGCGGGTCTTGCTGGTGAGCACCGATCCGGCTTCGAACCTGGATGAGGTCCTCGGGGTGACTCTCGGTTCGTCACCGAGGGCCATTCCTGGTGTACCCCGTCTGGAGGCGATGAACCTGGACCCCGAGCTCGCCGCCAGCGAGTATCGCGAGAAGATGGTCGGGCCCTACCGTGGTGTCCTCCCCGACGCGACCGTGCGCAGCATGGAGGAGCAGCTCTCGGGCTCGTGCACCATGGAGATCGCCGCCTTCGACGAGTTCTCCCGGCTGCTGGGCGATCCTGCCCGCACATCGGCCTACGATCACGTGATCTTCGACACGGCCCCCACGGGTCACACCCTGCGGCTGCTCTCGCTGCCCCATGCGTGGACCTCGTTCCTGGAGACCAGCACCAGCGGGACCTCCTGCCTGGGCCCGCTCTCGGGCCTGAAGGAGCAGCAAGGTCTGTACGCGGCTTCGGTCCGGACCCTCGCCGATCCGGCCCTGACGACCCTCGTGCTGGTGAGCCGTCTCGAGGTGTCGGCGCTGCGCGAGGCGGAACGCTCGAGCGGAGAGCTTCGCGAGCTCGGGGTTGCCAACCAGTGCCTGGTCTTGAACGGGGTCTTCCAGGCCACTCGCAAGGATGATGCGGTAGCCCAAGCGTTCGAGCAGCGTGGGCGCGAGGCGCTCGACGCCTTACCGGCCGGCCTCGAGGCGCTCCCCCGTCAGGAAGTGCGCCTCAACCCTCGCGCCCTGCTCGGCGTGGAGGCGCTCAGGACCCTGTTCGATGGCGATTCTCGACCGGTGTCGCAGAATGAAGGTCCAGGGCACCCGTCAGGTCGAGAGCTGCCACCGCCCCTCATCCGATTGGTCGACGAGCTGGAGCGCTCGGGCAAGGGCGTCATCATGACCATGGGCAAGGGCGGGGTCGGGAAGACCTCCGTGGCCGCGGCCATCGCGCTCGAGCTCGCCCGTCGTGGTCACCCGGTGCACCTCAACACGACCGATCCGGCCGCGCACGTCTCCTGGGCGATCGACAGTCCGCCCGCCGGGCTGAAAGTGGGTCGCATCGATGCGGAAAGTGAGACCGAGGCCTACCGAGCCGAGGTCATGGGCGAAGTCGGTGAGAAGCTCGACGAGCAGGGACGAGCGCTTCTGACCGAGGACCTGCGCTCTCCCTGCACCGAGGAGGTCGCGGTCTTCCGCACCTTCGCCAGAACGGTCGCCGAGGGCAAGAACGGCTTCGTTGTCCTCGACACGGCGCCTACAGGCCACACCATTCTCTTGCTCGATGCGGCCGAGGCCTACCACCGGGAGGTGCTCCGGCAATCGAGCAACATGCCCGAGACCGTGCGTGAGCTCTTGCCCCGGCTTCGCGATCCGGAGTTCACCCGCATCTTGCTCGTCACCCTGCCCGAGGCGACTCCGGTCCACGAGGCCGCACGGCTGCAGCGAGATCTCGCCCGGGCAGAGATTACCCCCTTCGCCTGGGTGATCAACCAATCCTTCAGCGGGATCGAAACCGACGATCCCGTGCTCATGAGCCGAAAGGCCAACGAGCAGATGTACATCCAGGAGGTAACGGATCGGCTGGCCACCCGCGTGGCCTTGATCCCCTGGCTGGCCGAGCCCCCGACTGGAATTGCTGGTCTTTCCGCCACGCTGGGAGTGAAGGGATGAAAAGTGCCGCCACCCTGAGATCTTGGATGATTGGATTGGCCATGCTGGGGCTGTTTTGCTCCTGCACTCGAAGCAACTCGTCCAAGCCCAAAGAGATGACCAGCCAGGCCGTCACCACCCAGAATCAACCGAAGGTGGCCAAGATCGTCTTCGTCGACCAGGAGAACGCCTGCGAGTGTACGAAGAAGCGCATCGAGGCTTCCTGGGCTGCTCTCCAGGCCGCCCTGGGGCCTGGCTCGAGCATCGCGGTTGAGCGCATTCACCTGGACATGGATCCCGATCGCGCCGGGCTGTATACCCAGCTCGAAGCCCTCATGGTGCCGCCCGGGCTTTACCTTCTGGACAACCACGAGCGGATCACCAAGCTGCTGCAAGGAGAGGTGAAGACCGAGCAGATCAAGGCGGCCTTGGAGGAAAAATAGTCAACGATAGAAGGGGAGCAGGATGCAGCGTTTGTTGATAATTGGCGGCAGTGACGCTGGAATCAGCGCAGCGCTCCGGGCTCGTGAGCTGGACCGAGGCATTCGACCCACTGTGTTGGTCTCGGATAGATTCCCGAACTACAGCATCTGTGGTCTCCCCTTTTTTCTGAGCGGGGAGGTCACCGACTTTCGTGATCTGGCACACAGAAAAGCAGAAGACATAGAGAAGGAGGGCGCCCAACTCCTGCTGGAGCATCGAGCGGAAAAAATCGATGCAGCCCAACATGTCGTTACGGTATCTACTCCAGATGGAGAGCGAAAGGAATACCCCTTCGATCGTCTGATCATTGCGACAGGTGCCATCTCGACGCGTCCCCCCATCCAGGGTCTGGACCTTCCCGGGGTTTTCTTGTTGCGCTGGATGCAGGACAGCTTCGCCGTGCAGCAGTGGATGACAGATAGACGACCGGGATCGGCCATGATCATCGGCGCTGGGTATATCGGGATGGAGATGGCCGATGCGCTGACCCATCGGGGCATCTCGGTCACCGTTGTCGAATATGCGCCAAACGTCCTTCAGGCCGTTGATCCGGATTTTGGCGAATCCGTCCGTGCGAAGCTCGAAGCGCACATCGTGAAAGTCGTACTGGGCGTCGGAGTCGATAGCATCTCGTCGAAGAATGGTAGGTTGCTGGCCACGGGGAGCCAGGGCTTTCACCTCACCACGGACATGGTCATCGTAGCGGTTGGCTGCACACCCATGACAGACCCGATCCACGGTTCTGGCATCGAGACCGGAGTGAAGAATGCCATCAAGGTGGACAGGTCCTTGGCCACCAACTTTCCGGATATCTATGCCGCGGGAGACTGCGCAGAGACCTGGCATCGCCTGCTGGGAAAGAGTACCTACTTGCCTCTGGGAACCACGGCGCACAAGCAAGGGAGAATTGCAGCAGAAAATGCGTTGGGAGGCAAAAGGCTCTTTCAAGGGACGCTGGGAACCCAGGTGGTCAAGATCTTCGATCTCGTGGTGGGTCGGACCGGGCTGCGGGAGGAAGAGGCCAAGGCGGCTGGATTCGATCCGATGTCGGTCGACACCGAAGTCTGGGACCATAAGGCCTACTATCCTGGGGCGAAGAAGATGAGGATTCGCTTGACCGGGGATCGGAAGAATGGGCGAATTCTCGGCGCACAGATGATGGGCCAGTACGGCTCTGAAGTGTCCAAGCGAATCGATGTATTTGCTACGGCGCTCTACCACGGTATGGAAATCGAGGAAATCTCTGACCTGGATCTCAGTTACACTCCGCCCTTGAGCAGCCCTTGGGATCCGGTTCAGGTGAGTAGCCAGGCCTGGATGACCCGCTGGAGAGCCAATGAATAGGTCTCTGGAAATTCACGCTTGACAATATGGCCATGTTGCCATACCATGAAGGGTGGTTTTTGGTGATCGGAGGGATCCTTGGCAGAGAAGAACATTTTCCGCAGTCAAGCCCGCGTGTTGAAGGCCCTGGCCAACGAATCGAGATTAAGAATCGTGGATCGGTTGGCCAAGGGTGAGTGCTCGGTCGGAGAGCTCACCAAGCTGATCGGTTCAGACCAGACGACCGTCTCGAAGCACCTGGCCGTGCTCCGCGCTCACGGGATCGTCCTGGATCGCCGGGAAGGGAATGTGGTTTACTATACGTTGCTCACCCCCTGTGTGATGAACTTCTTCTCGTGTGCCAGTCAGGTACTGAGAGAGCGGGCTTGAGAGCTGGGAAGTGCTTTTTTTTGATAGAATATTGCCAATGTGGCCACATGGCCACTATCTTTGGGCGGAGTGAACATGGGCCTTTCTGAAGAATCAGGTTCCGCACCGGGGAAAGAGCATGCGGACGTTGCCATCCTCGGTGGCGGACCGGGTGGGTATGTAGCGGCCCTGACGGCAGCCCGACTCGGCGCTCGGGTCGTTCTGGTTGAAAAGGATCGCCTGGGCGGCACGTGCCTCAACATCGGCTGCATCCCGACAAAGGCGCTCGCCACCTCGGTAGAGCTTCTGGTACACGCACGGGGCGCGCGTGCGCTCGGAGTAGACATCCCGCAAGCGAATATGAACCTGCCCGCTCTCATGACGAGCAAGCAGAAGACAGTCGATCAGCTCGTCGGTGGGGTGGAGCAGCTCCTCAAGGCACGTCGTGTCTCGGTGATTCATGGTGTGGCGCGGTTCAGCAATAACGGCACGCTGACGGTGGACGGCGACAGAGGCCGGAGTCAAGTCAACGCCAAGCAAGTTATTCTGGCACCCGGCTCCGTGACCGCGGAACCGCCCATCGAGGGGCTCGGCCTTCCAGGCGTCATGACGAGCACGGACGCTCTGCAAGTGGAGGAGGTACCCGCCCGTCTGATCGTGGTCGGGGGCGGGGTGATCGGGCTCGAGCTGGCTTGTATCTACGAAGGCCTCGGAAGCCGCGTCACGGTGATCGAGATGGCCGAGGCGGTACTGCCTGGCGCGGCCGATGAGGTTCTGGCCAAGCGGCTGCAGGTGATCCTGAAGCGGCGCGGCCTGACGATTCATACCTCGACCACGGTCAGTCGCATCGAGTGGAAAGCCGACCTTCTCGTGGTGCATGCGAAATCACCCACCGGCGACCTCGCCGTGGAGGGAGAACGAGTTCTCGTGGCAACTGGACGCTGGCCGAACACACGCGCGATGGGCTTCGAGGAGGCCGGCCTGCGCTTCAACGGGCGTGCTCTCACGGTAGACGAGCGCCTGGCGACGTCGCTCCCAGATGTCTGGGCCATTGGCGATGCGGTCGGTGGATGGATGCTCGCCCACAAGGCGATGGTCGAGGGAAGGGTCGCTGCGGAAAATGCCACGGGCGGCCAGCGCAAGGTGGACCACCGCTCCGTGCCCAATGTCATTTTCACCCGGCCCGAAATGGCGAGCGTCGGACTGACCGAGGTCCAGGCCCGCGCCCAGGTGGGCGAGATCAAAACCACGCAGTTTCCGTTCTCCGCGAACCCGCGGGCGCGAATCCTTGGGGACACCGATGGGATGGTCCGGATTGTCTGCGAAGCTGCGACCGGCCGAGTTCTCGGTGTCCACATCCTCGGACCGCGGGCTACCGATCTCATCGCCGAGGGGGCGCTCGCCGTCCAGGTCGGGGCGACTGCCGATGATCTGGCGTGGACGACCCACGGCCACCCAACCCTTTCCGAAGCGGTCCTCGAAGCCGCGCTCGGATTCAGAGATGCGACCATTCACATGCATTCTCGCTGAGGAGAGACCATGTCCGAGTACCTAGAAACCACAGTCGACAAGTTCACCTTCCGGGTCGCCACGGACCGGCTCTACTGCCGCGACGGGTTGTGGGTCCTCTTGATCCAGTCCCAGGGTAACAGCCGGGTCCGCGTCGGCCTGACCGACTACCTCCAGCAGCACAGCGGCGACGTGGCTTTCGTGACTGTCAAGCCGCAAGGGACGAAGCTGAAAGCCGGCGATGACCTCGCGGACATGGAGACCATCAAGGTCACCATGGCCCTCGCTTCGCCGGTCAGCGGAGCGATCGTTTCTATCAATGGTGCGCTCGAGCTCAACCCAGAGTTCGTCAACCAGAGCCCGTACGAGAAGGGGTGGCTGGCCGAAATAGACGTGAACGACTGGGAAGCGCAACGTAGCGCGCTTCTCGACCCGAAGGCCTACTTCGCGGTCATGAAGGCGCAGGCGGAAGAGGAGGCAAAGAAGCTATGAACAACGGCAAACCGCAAGTCGTGATCGTCCCCTGTAGCGGGATCGGGAAAGCAAATGGCAGCGTTGCGCGTGAAGCCGGGTACGAGCTGTGCGACGAGCTTCGGCCGGACACCACCGATCTCGTGGCCCTCTCCAAGCTGGTTTTGGGCGAAGAGCAGGCGCGGGCGAGGGTGCGTGCGTGTCCCGCTATCACCATCGACGGATGCAAGCTCATGTGCGCGGCCAAGCTGGTGAAGCTGAACGGCGGGACAGTCGCCCAAGCGGTAACGGTGCTCGATGCGTTCCGTAAGCACAAGAACCTGAAGCCCGAGGGTATCGCCGAGCTCAACCCTGCAGGAAAGGAGCTCGCCCGCCTGATGGCTGCGGAGATGGCGGAAGTGGTCGACGGCCTCGGCCGGGAGAGAGATACTGGAGAAGCCCAGAAAGGAGTCAGCCATGCCTGAGCTGCCGGAGCATAAGATAGGAATCATCGCTTGTTCAGGCGAGGAACTCGCCGAGGGCACAGTCACGCGGCTCGCCGCGCTCAAGGTGCTCCACGAGCTCAGAAAAGGTGAAACGGTAACCCTCTGCTTGCCGCTCTTTCTTGCCGGTGGTGAGGACGAGCGCACCTTCGCGAAATTCTACCCGACCATCACGGTCGACGGTTGCGACCTCAGGTGCGCAGCCAAGGGCACCGAGACTTACTCGGCCAAGCCCGCGGCGAGCATCGTGGTGAGTGAGCTCGCGGCCGAGCACGGCATCACCGGCATCGGCGGACGCCGCTGCCTCAACCAGGCCGGGCAGAAGGCCGTGGAGCTCACCGCCGAACGGTTATCCGAACTGGTCGATCAATTGCTGGGAAAACAAGAGCATTCGGACGAGGTGTCGAAATGAGCCGGACGGCGACCTACCATACCACGGTCAAGTGGACCGGAGAGCACTGGGGGCATCTGAGCATGGGCAATGGTCCCGAGATGAAATTCTCGGCACCACCAGACGCGCAGGGCCACGCGGACGTCTTCACGCCGGAGGACGCGTTCGTCGCCGCCGCGAACACCTGTGTTATGCTGATGTTCATCTGGGCGACCGAGCGCTTCAAGCTGAAGCTCCTGTCGTACGAGTGCAGGACCGAGGGGACCAAGCTCATCGAGCTCGACCGGACCGAGATCTTCACCCGCCTGGTCTTTCGGCCTTGCATCCGCGTGGCAGCGGGCAGCGAGGCCCAGAGCGTGGTCGAGGCGCGGGTCCGCCGGGCGCTCTCGGCCGCGCAGAAATACAGCCTGGTAGCGAACTCGGTGAAGTCGGAGATCGTCATCGAGCCCGAGATCGCTGTGGTCAACGAGCAAACCGATTCATAGGCACAATAAAGAGACGGCACTGCGATGCCGCGTGGGAAGACGGAGGTAAGAGATGAAAATCAAGGTCCTGGGCCCAGGGTGCCCGAAGTGCAAGAAGCTCTACATCGAGGCACAGAAGGCAGTCGCTACCTCGGGAGAGAAAGTCGATCTCGAGAAAGTCGAGAAGATCGACGAGATCATGAAGTACGGTGTTATGATGACGCCCGCCCTTGTGCTCGACGAGGAGGTCAAGGCAAGTGGCCGCATCCCACCGAGCACTGAGATCGCACTTTGGATCACGAACGCAGCGGCGAAAAAAGCAACTTGACCGTCAGGAACGTTGCCCCTTTGAAGGCTTGAAGCCGGCAGATAACTTAGAATGCATTTGGGGAATCGAAAATAAAAAGGAGGTCCTGTTCAATGACAAAATTATCAACCATCACATTGTTGGCGTTTGTGGTATCTGCGAGCGCGTTGGTCAGCTGCAAGGAGATGTCCGAAAAGGCAAATGCAGCCAACGCCCAAAAGCCCAGCAAGTCCGACACCAGTACAGTCACCGCACAGCCTGACGGCGTGCCCGACAAGGTGCTTGTGTATTACTTCCATTCCACCCGCCGTTGCCGAACCTGTCTCGGTATCCAGGCGGCCATCGAAAAAACCGTAAAAGAGCGCTTTGCGACGGAGCTCGCCTCGTCTGCCTTGGTCTTTCAGGACGTCAACCTGGATGAGCCAACAAACAGCCACTTCGCTAAAGACTATAACCTGAGCTTCAGTTCGATGGTCGTGGTAGCAAAGAAAGGCCAGACGACGCTCAAATGGGAAAACTGTGACAAGGTATGGGAGCATGCACATAATGAGCCGGTGCTGACCGAATACGCCGAGAAGCAGATTCGTTCCTACGTGAACATGCTCAAGAGGACTTGATGGAATCGCTGCTATTGGTTACAGGCAGCGCCCTGTGGCTCGGACTTCTAACGTCCATCAGTCCCTGTCCGCTTGCCACGAATATCGCGGCCATCTCATATGTTGGCAAGCGGGTTGATAAGCCCGCCCGAGTGCTGCTCGCCGGCCTGATCTACACGCTGGGGCGGACGGTCAGTTACATTCTGGTGGCGCTGATTGTGGTCAAGAGTCTGCTTTCCATGTCAGCCGTTTCGATGTTCTTGCAGCAGAACTTGAATCAGATTCTGGGGCCGATATTGCTCGCGGTGGGCCTATTGCTGCTGGACGTGATCCCGTGGCCCTGGACAGGAGGTGGCTCAGCCATCTTCGAGCGCATTCAGACGAGAGCAGCCAATCTTGGCCTTTGGGGTGCCGGTCTGTTGGGATTCGCGTTCGCGCTGACGTTTTGCCCTGTGTCAGCAGCCCTGTTCTTTGGGAGCCTGGTGCCCTTGGCAGTCAAGCACGAGTCCTCAGTCCTCTTGCCGTCCATATATGGCGTCGGGACCGCCCTGCCAGTGGTGGTGTTTTCCGTGATCCTCGCATTCGCGGCCAACAGGATCTCGCGGGCATTCAACGTCCTTACCGTCATCGAGCGCTGGATGCGCCGAATCACGGCGGTGGTGTTCATCATCGTAGGGGGCTATTACTGCCTGATCTACTTGTTTGGAGTGCTTTAACACCAAGGAGAGCGATCGGTGCCAGAAGTGAAAAAGTGACTAGGTCGAGAGTAATGAATAAAACCCTAGAAATTTTCGATTGACAATGTGGCCATGTCGCCATATTTTGAATGATGGTTTTAGAGATCGGAGGACCTTTTGGTCGAAAAGAATATTTTCCGCAGTCAAGCAAGGGTGTTGAAGGCCCTGGCCAACGAGTCAAGGCTGAGAATCGTGGACCGGTTGGCCAAGGGTGAGTGCTCGGTCGGAGAGCTCACCGAACTGATCGGCTCGGACCGAACGACCGTCTCGAAGCACCTGGCCGTTCTCCGCGCCCACGGGATCGTCCTGGATCGACGGGAAGGGAATGTTGTTTACTACACGCTTCTCACCCCCTGTGTACTCAATTTCTTCTCGTGCGCTACCCAGGTGTTGAAGGAGCGAGCGTAGTTTTTTTTGTTGCTTTGGTGTGAATGTGGCCATATTGCCACGTATGGACTTTGGAGGAAAAGACATGCGAGAGCGAACGAAGTTGCTGCTCATCCTGGCGTTATTTGGGGTGTGCTGGTTCCTGCCTGTGGAGAGCGCGAGATTCTGGAGCGCGGTGCAAGAGAGCTTTTCCCTGGTGAAATGGTATGCCCGGGAGCACGTGCTGCTCTGCCTCATCCCTGCGTTTTTCATCGCCGGGGCGATCAGTGTGTTCGTCAGCCAGGGTGCGGTGATGAAGTACCTCGGGCCGAAGGCGAGAAAAATCATCGCCTACCCCGTGGCCGCGGCTTCGGGCACCATCCTGGCCGTTTGCTCCTGCACGGTGCTGCCTTTGTTCGCGAGCATCCACAAGCGGGGCGCGGGGCTCGGGCCGGCGACCGCCTTTCTCTACTCCGGGCCGGCCATCAACGTGCTGGCCATCATCCTCACCGCCCGGGTGCTCGGCTTCGAACTGGGTGTGGCCCGTGCGGTGGGTGCTATTATGTTTTCGGTCGTCATCGGCCTGCTGATGCACTTGATCTTTCTCAAGGAGGAAAGGGCGCGCCAGGCGGAAGGCGACGTGGTGTTGCCCGACGATGGGCAGGGGCGCGCCTGGTGGCAGGATCTGCTGTACTTCGCGGCCATGATCGGCATCCTGGTTTTCGCCAACTGGGGCAAGCCCTCGTCTGGAGAGGGTGGGGCGTGGGCGGCCATCCACTCGGTGAAGTGGATCGTAACGGGAGTCTTCGGAGTCGCGCTCGCTGGCAGCCTCGCCGCCTGGTTCAAGAAGGACGAGCTGACCTACTGGGTCGACTCGAGCTGGACCTTCGCCAAGCAGATTCTGCCGCTACTGCTCGGAGGGGTGCTGGTCGCGGGCTTGCTGCTCGGTGGCCCTGGGGGGTCAGAGCGCGGACTCATTCCCAACTCCTGGATCCATCAAGCGGTAGGAGGCAATTCGCTATCCGCGAACCTTTTCGCGTCTGTGGTCGGAGCCTTCATGTACTTCGCCACGCTGACCGAGGTGCCGATCCTCGAAGGGCTCATTGCCTCGGGGATGGGCAAGGGTCCAGCGCTGGCCTTGCTGCTCGCCGGCCCTGCACTGTCGCTCCCGAGCATGCTCGTCATCCGAAGCGTGATGGGGACCAAGAAGACGGTGGCCTTTGTCGGCCTTGTAATCATCCTGTCCACCGTAGCTGGATTGATTTACGGGGCGATTTTCTAAGCAAGGAGAGTGACCATGTCGGTGATTACATCTAGCAAGAAGTACGAGGAAGTACTCGGGCAGCTGGTAGCCAAAGACAACTCGCCGGTTGTTGTGCTGGGGTGCGACAAGTGCGCAAAAACCAGTAAAACTGGCGGCGCTAACGAGGTTCACGAAATGCGCAGCAAGCTCGAGGCATCTGGAGTGGCGCTGCGAAAGACAGCCGGTCTGGTCGACGCGGTCGAGGAAGGGCTATGTGATCCAAAGGCCGTGCCCGAACGGTTGAAGCCCCTTGCGGGAGAGCGGGACTACCAGATCCTCGTTCTCGCCTGCGGTGCTGGACTGAAGTGTGTACACGATACGTTGTCAGGCATTCGTGTGGTACCTGGCCTCGATACACTGGGCCCCGGCGTGAAAGGCGAGCTAGCCTGTCTTGCCTGCGGCGATTGTCAATTCGGTGAAGCGGGCTGCAAGATGCAACGTGTCGCAGGGGAGCAGTCAGAACGACTATCACGCAGTTACCCTGTGCGCTGAGGAGGTAAGGAATGTCGTCCATTGGAGCCATCGGGAAACGGATGAGCGAAATCCTTGGGCTCGAAACCGAGCCCGTCGCGGTCTTTCTTCTGCCTTCTGGTGCCTTGAACCCTGACTTTGAGTCTTTCGGGCGGGTTGCCTCCCATCGCTACTGCCAACTCCTCATGCGCGCGCGGCACGGAGAGTCGCTCCGGCTGGAGCCCACCGAGCTTTCCTGTCCGGCCGCCGCAGCGGCCTTCGGCTTTCGGCCGTTGCCTGAGGGACTCGCCACGGGAAAGGCGCTGGTTGGCTTCGGGATCGTGGCAGATCCGGCCACTGGGAAGGCGATGTTCGATGGAATGCCTCGCCTCCCATCTGGCAGCGTCACCGGAATCGCCGTCTGCCCGCTTCAGTCTGCCCCTTTCTCACCGGACGTGGTCGTGGTGGAGGGACCACCCGAGTCGCTCATGTGGCTCGCGCTCGCCGATCTCAACGTGGCCGGTGGGCAAAGGCGGCGAGTTGACACCGGGGTGCTCCAGGCAACATGCGTGGACGCAACCATAGTACCTCATGGCGAGCAGCGATTGAATTTTTCTCTCGGCTGCTACGGCTGCCGTGAGGCCACGGACATGGGCGCGAACGAGACAATCCTCGGCTTTCCGGGGGCGGCGCTCACCGGTCTAGTCACCGCGCTCGAACAACTAAACGCGAAGGCCGTCGGGCGTTCACGGGTCAAGGCCGTCTACCAGCGGCTCAAAGAGAAAGACCTGGCCCACGTTCGTTGGGTCAAGGACGGGGGCTGAGATGGACGCCGACCTGCTCTTGACGACGTTCCCCTCGCCAAAGGAACTGCATCGAGCATTGAGTGCTCTTGATGCCAGCGGTGCCCACTACCGGCGAGTCGATCCAAGTCCTCCGCTCGCGCGAGTCGCCGTTCCGGCGCTGGTCATGAGCCGCGAAGTCAGGGCCGACCTCGTCGAGAGAGATTCTGGGATCGTCTTCTCTGGGTGGATCGACTACAGAGCAGCGACGGCCTCAATGCCCAATGGACTCGCGCCTGACGCGGACGGTGTCTGCTTTCAGGAGTCGGCGATCATGGTGCTCCAGCCTTGCGTCGCCGATGATACAAAGATCCGCCTTGTCACGCACCTGCGGGGCAACCTGGCGCCCGTGCTCCCCTATCTCAACGCAGTCATGCAGCAGGCCTCGTACACGCCCGGAGCAGAGACGCTGACCTACATGGATCAGCACCGGATGGTTGCCCTCTATCCCCGGCGGATCACGGTCGCCAAGGCGGACGAGATCGTTGATGCCTGGTTGACCCTTGAACGCATCCGCCGTGTTGCTGAGGAAACCTGGGCTGACCGCGACCGTGTCACGCCCTGTTTCGAGAGGCGCAAGAAACCGCCCGCGCTGGAGATCTTCAAGCGCTTGCCGGGCACGAACTGTGGGCTTTGCGGCGAGATGACCTGCATGGCCTTCGCCCTGCGGCTAGGGGCCGGCGAAGTCGCTGTCCGACAATGCACGCCAGTATTCCTCCCCGAGCAGGACGCACGGCGAGCGGCATTGCTGGAGATCTGCGCCGGCCTCGGCGTCGAAGCAGGCTGAACCAATGAGAGGAGCATGACCATGAGCACCAACGCACACCCAACCCCGATGGACATTCTGCGCGCCGTCTCGCCCGAGGGCGCCAAGACGTACATGGACCACAGGGCCGCGACGATGGA
>Ga0315289_10004091_pt1 | contig 21845 bp, 20 predicted proteins | sample YL17G11_40_MG_FD_203452 | JGI IMG/M metagenome (GOLD analysis project Ga0315289, IMG submission 203452) | Sediment microbial communities from Yellowstone Lake, YNP, Wyoming, USA - YL17G11_40 | ecosystem: Environmental > Aquatic > Freshwater > Lake > Sediment | place: USA: Wyoming | collected... | reverse complement strand
CCATCGACAAACATTATGAAAACCTACAATGCGAGATGTTCCGTACCTTTGAAGCGCTGGGGTTGGCCGTTTGATCGCAACCCCTTCTTACCAACATGTTGGTGTTAGTTGCGCAGTAAGCGCCTAAATAAAAGAGAGGGGGAACGATGGTTGACCAGTTGAAATTTGGGGCTTTAATCAGTTCCTTGGTGTACTCCTTCGTGGGGGTGCTTGTCTTCTGGATCTCCTTTCTGATCATCGATCGATTGACGCCCTACCAGCTGTGGAAGGAGATCATCGAGGAGAAGAACACGGCCCTGGCCATCGTGGTGGGGGCGATTGCCATCGGGATCTGCATCATCGTGGCGGCGGCCATCCATGGCTGAAGCCTTGGAATCCCGCCCTGATTTGTCAGGCCCATGACGTACGCCCTCCTCTTCTCCGTTTTCATCATCGCTTCCTGCGGCTTGATTTATGAGCTGATTGCCGGAACGCTCGCCAGTTATCTCCTGGGAGACTCGGTCACCCAATTCTCCACCGTCATCGGGACCTACCTCTTTGCCATGGGCATCGGGTCCTACTTCTCCCGCTTCATCGGCAAAGGGCTGGTGGCCAAATTCATCGCCATCGAACTCCTGGTGGGGGTCATCGGAGGTTTTTCCGCCACCGCTCTGTTCCTGTCTTTCTCCTATGCCAAGAGCCTCAAGCCCCTGCTCTATTTCCTGGTAACGATCATCGGCATCCTGGTTGGGCTGGAGATCCCGCTTCTCCTGCGCATCCTGAAGGACCGGCTCCAGTTCAAAGACCTCGTTTCCCAGGTCCTCACTTTCGATTACCTGGGAGCGCTGGCTGCTTCCCTCCTTTTTCCCATTCTGCTGGCCCCCAGGCTGGGGGTGGTGCGGACAGCTCTTCTCTTCGGCCTGATGAATGCCCTGGTGGCCGCGGGCACAGCCTGGCTGTTCCGCCACCAGCTTTCCCAGCTCCGGTATATGTTCGCTCAATGTCTCCTGGCGGTCATCCTTCTCGGGGGGGGGTTGGTTTACGCCGAGCGCCTGACCGCCATGGCCGAAGGGGAACTCTACGCCGATGAAATCATCTACGCCAAGTCATCCCCCTATCAAAGAATCGTGATCACCCGCTGGAAAGATGACGTGCGCCTCTTCCTGAACAACCACCTCCAGTTCAGCTCCCGCGACGAGTACCGCTATCACGAGGCCCTGGTCCACCCCGGCTTGCAGTCTCTGAATGGCGCACGGCGTGCCTTGGTCCTCGGCGGGGGAGATGGCCTGGCGGTCCGGGAGATCCTCAAATATGATTCCATCCAGGCCGTAACCCTGGTGGATCTGGACCCCGAGATGACCCGGCTGTTTTCCCGGCATGACGTCCTGACCCGACTCAACCTGAACTCGTTGAATTCTCCCAGAGTGAAGATCGTCAATGCCGATGCCTTTCTGTGGCTGGAGGAAAACCGGGAGTTTTTTGATTTTGTGGTGGCCGATTTTCCTGATCCCAGCAACTATTCCCTGGGGAAGCTCTATACCACGGCTTTTTATCGTCTCCTTCACCGGTGCCTTTCGGAAAAAGGAGTGGCCGTAATCCAGGCCACCTCGCCCCTCTTTGCCCGCAAATCATTCTGGTGTATCGTGAAAACCCTGGAGAATGCTGGTTTCCGGGTGACTCCTTACCATGCCTATGTTCCATCCTTTGGCGAATGGGGTTTTGTGATCGCCTCCCGGCAACCCTATAAGCGGCCATCCCATTACCCTTCGAACCTGAGATTTTTGACTGCCGACCTTGCTCCCAGCCTGTTTCATTTCCCGAAGGATATGGTTCCCGTGGAGGCCGAAGTGAATCGCCTGAACAACCAGGTGCTCGTGCAGTATTATGAAGCCGAATGGCACCGGGTAACGGATTGATGAACCGGCGATCATTCCTGATGTCGTCTGCCGGGGCGCTCTCCGCTCTGGCCCTCTCTCTGATCCCCGGGAGCAATCGGAAGGGAAAGGCAGAGATGCCTTTCTCCGGTTCGATCGTCGGGCCATCCTTTGCCCTGGGTCACCAACTCCTGAAGGGGGAGTTCCCAAAACCGGGCCAGGAGCGGAAGGTTGCGGTGGTGATTGTCGGCGGCGGAATATCCGGGCTTTCTGCCGGGTGGAAGCTGAGTAAGGCCGGGTTACAGGACTTTGAGATTCTGGACCTCGAGCCCGAGGTGGGAGGGGTATCCCGCTCCGGGGCCAATTCCATTTCCCCTTATCCCTGGGGAGCCCACTATGTCCCTCTGCCCACGGTTGAATCCCGGGCCGTGCGGGAACTGTTTGAAGATATAGGGGTCATCGAAGGTCGTACGGGCGCCGGCCAGCCGGTTTATAAAGAAAAATATCTCTGCTTTTCCCCCCAGGAGAGACTCTACCTTCATGGAAAATGGCAAGAGGGTCTTCTTCCCGCCCTCGGGGCTACCGGTAAGGATCTCGATCAATTTCGGAAATTCAAAGAATGGGTCCTCAAATATAAAGCCCGCCGGGGCAAGGATGGAAGGAAAGCCTTTGCCATTCCCATGGAACTTAGCTCGCGGGATGCAGAGCTGCTGGCCCTGGACCGGATTTCCATGGGTGAGTTTTTAATCCAGCAGGGCCTGGATTCAGCCCCCCTCCACTGGTACGCCAATTACGCCTGCCGCGACGACTACGGTTGCCATTATTCGGAAGTCTCGGCCTGGGCGGGCCTCCATTACTTCTGCAGCCGCGATGGGGGAGGGGATTCCGATGACTCCGCCGTCTTGACCTGGCCCGAGGGAAACGGCTGGATCGTAAAGCAGCTGGAGGCCAAGGTCAAGGCTAAGGTCAAGACGCATTCTCTGGTCTATCGCCTGACCGATACGGGGAAGGAAGTGCTGGTCGATGTATACAGCCCCAAGGAAAACACCTCCATCCGGATTCGAGCCGGGCAGGTCATTTGTTGCTGTCCCCGGATCTTCGCCCCCTATATGATCGAGGGAAACCGCCGGGCCGATTCCTCCTTTTTAAAAGAGTTTCAGTACAGCCCCTGGATGGTGGCGAATTTGAGCTTGAATGCTTTTCCGAGTACGAAATCCGGTATGGACCTGGCCTGGGACAATGTAATTTATGACAGCCCTTCCCTGGGATATGTGGTGGCCACTCACCAGAGCCTCGCCACCCACCTTTCGAAAACCGTCCTGACCTACTATCATGCAATGGTAGGGGCACCGCCGGTGCAGGAGAGAACGCGACTGCTGGGAACCTCCTGGGTCGAGTGGGTGGATTTCATCCTCCGTGATCTCGCCAAACCCCATCCTGAAATCCGGGAGTTGATTACCCGCCTGGACATTTTTCGCTGGGGCCATGCCATGGTCCAGCCGAGGGTCGGATTCGTGTGGGGAGAAGGGCGGAAACGGGCAGCCCGGCCCCAGGGCAATATCTATTTTGCCCATTCCGATTTAAGCGGCTTTTCCATCTTCGAGGAAGCGCAGTATCGGGGAGTGTTGGCCGCAGAAAGGATACTGGCCAAGCAGAAGGTTCCCTTTTCATCCTCCTTATGAAGGAAAAGGACGCGTGGAGCAGGGAGAAAACAATTTGCGGGAGGCGGCCTAAAAAAAGATCCCCAGAAGAAGGAGAAAGGCGTTTACGTCCTTGTTCGGCTCGGCTGTATCGGCGTTGGAGTAGTGACGCAGCCGGGCTTCGAGGGAATACCTCCCCCAGCGGAAGCCGATACCGACCTGGGGGGCGAAAAGAAAGTGTGTCCCCTGCTCCTTGAAATCCACGGAAGTATAGGCGGCCCCAATCCCCAGATTTCCGAATAAGCGGGATTGGTCACTGACCTTCAGGTAGTAACGGAACAGCAGGTTAAACCCCAGGTCCAACCCATCTTCCGGCTGGTGAACATAAGATATAAAAGGCTCGATGACGAGGAAGGCTTTCTCAAATAAGGACTTCTCATGGAGATAGCTGAGGTACAGAAAATTATAGCTCCGGTCGTCCTGGACTTTGCCGAATTCCTGGTGCGGGTTGAGGACCCCAAAACCATAACCGAGGGATAATCCGTGAGTCTGGCCGAAGGCCGGAACGGGCAGAAGAACCAGCATCAGGAAGAGCAGAAGGCGTATTTTCATTCAACCCTCAAAGGGGTTTCGTGGGCCATCATTCTGCCGGTCATGACCCTCGGTGCTTTCCTAGCATGAGTGGCGGAGGTTTGTAAAGGTTTTAGAAAAGAATGGAAAAGAAGGAAGGCCTTCGATCCAAGTTCAAACTGATTAAAGGCGGTCGTCGTTCCGAAGTCACCATCGGTTCGGTCCGGATCGTCGCCGCGCCCGAAGACCAGCCACCCTTCCCGGTGGAGGCGGTCGTCTTCGAGGAGGACACCTACTTGGTTCTGAGCGCCGGTTGGGACAAGATCGAATCCGATGACCACCCGGTGGTGATCCTGACGGAAGCTTTCGACGCCAAACCGGAAGAACCCGGAAGCGTCGTGGTTTACGAGGACTCTCCCCTTCGTTTCCTGGCGGTGGTTTACGATTTAGATCAGGAGCCTTCCTGGAGAGAGGAATGGGTGGAGAGGGCCCTAGAAGGGATCTTCCGGGAGGCGGAGCGGAGACGGCTCCAAACGATCGCCCTGCCATTCATGGGAACGAAACATGGTTCGCTGGGAAAGGAGCGCTTCCTGCTTCTTCTTCGTGGATTCCTAGAACGGAACCGCTCCCCCCATCCCCTGCGGGTTTGGTTAACCCTGCCCGGGAACACCAGTCTTAAAATCATCGATTGGCTGGATGAGGATCCAGGAAAGAAGCGGTAATGGGAACGCTCACCTCCCCCAGAGCGCTCTGGATAGCCGCCAGGAGCTGCTGGTTGTCGATGGGCTTTTGAAAGAACGCCTCCGCACCGGACTTCAGCGCCCGGTCCTGGGGCGTGGAGGCATCGGCGGCGGTGATGATGATAATCGGAACATGAGCTAGGGGCAGGTGAGACCGGAGCCGGGCCATGTTGAGGTAACCATCGCCGCCGGGCAGACCGATGTCGAGGATGATCAGGTCGGGCCGGGTCTTTAAGGCGAGGGGAACCCCGAGGAGGGCGTTGGAGGCCAGCTGGACGTCGAATCCGTAAGACCGCAACCGGATCCGCAGTCCTTGAAGCAGTTCCTGATCGTCTCCGATGATCAGGATCTTTTTCGCATCGGCCTCCATGGGAGTTTTCTGAAGCGTCTCCCCCTCTTGGGCTTGGAGGGCCGTTTTGGGCGCCAGGGCCTTCTGGATGGCGGTTAGGAGTTGACGGTTGTCGAAGGGCTTCTGGAAAAAAGCCTCCGCCCCTGCTTCCAGGGCTTTCTTTTCGTGAACCCTGGCGTCCCGGGCGCTTATCACGATAATGGGAATATGGGCCAGGGGCATCAGGGTCCGCAGACGGGCCATGGTCATATAGCCGTCTCCGCCGGGGAGTCCGATATCCAGGACGAGGAGATCGGGCCTGTGGGCTTTGGCCATGGTGATGGCCGATGCGGCGTCCGAAGCATAGCAGACTAGGAAACCGTTGGCCCTCAGCCAGATCTTCATCCCGTAGAGCAGGTCTTTGTCGTCGTCCACCAGAAGAATCTTTTTGGCGGTCATCTGGATTCCTCTTCCTGAAAAGCTCTCCGGATCCGGTCTTTGATACTCCGGGTGAGGTCTTTCACGAAGGCGTCCCCCGGAAGGCCCTCCTTGGCGTCCGGGATGGGAAAAATCTGGCAAGTGACGTCCGCCTCCAGGCCTGCATCCTGAAGCTTTTCAAAACGCCTGAATTGTTCCTGGATGCGCTGTTGAAGAATCTCGGTTCCTCTCTGCTGGGCAAAGGCGATGATGAAGAAAAATTCTTTCCATTTGGTGGGAGCCATCCGGGGCAGCAGGAAATCTTTGTCGATGAGGGTGCAGTGCCTCAGGATGTTGCCCACTTCCCAGAGAATCTGATCGTCCGATTTGGTCAAATGCCGCCGGTCGGGCGAGGAGATCTCCACGCTGATCAGGCCCACCGATCCCAGTTGCAGGTTCTTGGGATACAGGAGGGGGGCCAGCTGCTGCGTCAGGGAGAAGATGGGCAGGGTGAAATAGAAGGTGCTTCCCTTTCCGGGCTCGCTTTCCAGCCAGATCCGTCCCCCGTGGCGGGAGATCAGCTCCTTGCAGATGAAAAGACCGAGGCCCAGGCCTTTGCGGCTCGAGGCAATGGATTCTTTCACCTGATACATGGAGTCGAAAATTCTCTGCCGGTCCTCGGCGCTGATTCCGCATCCCGTGTCCGAGACGGCCAGGCGGATAAAAAAGGGGTCCTCCTGGAATACCTCGGCCTGGACCGTGATCTTCCCGTCTTCGGGGGTGAATTTAATCGCGTTGTCGATGAGGTTCATCAGGATCTGGCGGACGCGGTTGGGATCGGCATAGGCCAGGGGAAGATCGCCGGAGATCTCTTCCGACAGGGCGATCCCTTTTCCGGCCGCCGCGATGCGCAGGGCCGACAGGATCTCGTCCACCAGCTCATCCATGGGGGCCAGCTGGGGATGAAGGGTGAGTTTCCCCGTTTCGGCCCGGGTCACCTCCAGAAGGTCGTCGATCATCTTGCGCAGCTGGTTCACATTCCTGAGGATAATCTCCAGGTACTCGGTCTGTTCGGGAGACAGGTCTCCGCCCAAGCGATCCAGGAGGATGGTCACAAACTGGTGGATGACCGCCAGGGGGGAGCGGAGCTCGTGGGAAACATGGGATAGAAACTGGTCCTTGATCTTCAGCTGCTGCTGGCGCCCGCGGTCCAGTTCGGTGAGCAGCCGGTGCCGTTCGATGGCGTAACGGACCGCGCGGATCAGGGTCGGGCCGTCCACCTGCCCCTTGACCAGGTAATCCTGCGCTCCCTGATGGACGGTCCGGATGGCCAGGTTTTCGTCGCTGTGTCCGGTCAGAACCACGATGGGAACGTCGTGGGCCTGGGCATAGGCCTTGGCCAGGGTCTCCTGTCCAAGGCTGTCGGGGAGGGAAAGGTCCAGCAGGATGGCATCAAATTTTTCTTCCCGGAGACGTTTCAAGGCTTCCCCCAGGAGGGGGACATGGACCCACTCGAACTGGACGCTGGAGACCCCCAGGAGCATCTCCCGGAGCAATTCCGCGTCGTACGGGTTGTCTTCCACCAGCAGGATCTTAATGGAAGGTTTCATCGTTTTCTCACCGGGGCGGCAGCTTCACCACGGTCAGCCAGAAGTCTTCAATGGATCTTACCACTTTTAGGAACTGATTGAAATCCACCGGTTTGGTGATGTAACAATTCGCGTGAAGGTCATAGGTGTGGAGAATGTCGTCCTCGGCCTGGGAAGTGGTGAGGATGACCACGGGGATTCGTTTCAGTTTGGGGTCGTTCTTGATATCCCGGAGTACATCCCGGCCGTTCTTCCTGGGCATGTTCAAATCGAGGAGGATCAGATCCGGGCGGATGGCCTGCGCGTATTTCCCCCTGCATCGCAGGTAGGAAAGGGCCTCTTCTCCATCCTGGACCACGGTGAGGTGATTGGCCACCCGGGCATCCTTGAGGGCCTCCACGGTCAGTTCAATATCATCGGGGTTGTCCTCCACCATCAGGATCTGAATGGGACGTCCCCCCCTGGAGGAGTTCATGCCGGATTGCCTCCCGGGTCCGGGATGAGGAACTTGAAAGTCGCCCCTTCCCCGGCCTTTGATTCCACCCAGATCTGCCCGCCGTGGCGCTCCACGATCTTCTTGCAGATGGCCAGACCGATCCCGGTTCCGGGATACTGATCCACGGTGTGGAGTCTCTGGAAGATGAGAAAAATCCGCTCCCCGTACTGGGGGTCCATTCCGATCCCGTTGTCTTTTACCGAGAAGAGCCAGCCCTTATCGGTCCGCTGCGCATCCACATGGACCTCGGGGGGCCTGTGGTCACGGAACTTGATGGCGTTCCCGATGAGGTTCTGGAAAAGCTGGAGCAACTGGCCGCCGTCAGCCCGGATCGTGGGAAGAGGCTCGTGCGTGACCCTGCCGCCGCTCTCCTCGATGACCGGCTGGAGCATCTCCAACACCTCATTCACCACCTGGTTGCAGTCCCTGGGCTGGAAGGGACGGGCGCGGGTGGTCAGGCGCGAATAGGTCAGGAGGTCGTTGATGAGCCGCTGCATCCGCAGGACGTTCGCATGGGTGCGGTGAATGAAGCGGTCGGCATCGGCGTCCAGCTTTCCATCGTAGCGTTTGGTCAGGAGATTCAGATAACCGGAGATGGCCCGCAGGGGAGTCTGCAGGTCATGGGAGGCCACGTAGGCAAACTGCTCCAGTTCGGCATTGGACCGCAGGAGCTCCTGGGTTTTGATCTCCACCGCCTCTTCCGCCCGTTTCTGCATAGTGATGTCGCGGTTGCTGCCGCACACTCCCAGAAACTTACCATGGGGGTCGTGGACCGGCTTGCAGAAATGGCTGACCCAGCGGACTTCCCCATCCCTGGCGAGGAGGCGGAATTCCAGGTGTCCCGGGCCCTTTTCGGCCAGTTCCTCCTGGTTGTGAGCGGTCCAGAGAGGACGGTCTTCGGGATGGATGACGGAGTCGAGAAGATCGCTCGACTTATAGAAATCCGGGGGGGGATAGCCGCTGATATCCTCGCAGGCCGGGGAGACGTAGAGCATCTCTTTATCCAGGTCCTGCCAGTAATTCCAGTCGGCGGCGAATTCGGACACGATGCGGTACCTTCGCTTGCTCTGGTTCCGTTCTATTTCGTTGATTTCCCGCTCGGCCGCTTCCACATCCTGGATCATGCTCTGGTAAACTCTTCTTCCTTCCACCTCGGCAATCCTGCTGTTTCCATACAGAAATCTCACCCCAGTCGGGGATACTCCGGCGCCCACCTCCTCAGCGTTCATCCCGTCTTCGGGAGCAGGGGTGGGTTGGGAATGAACCGTAGTTCCCGCGGATGGCTCCCCGGGCGGATTCCCTTGAGGGGCGGGACCAGAGGCCGCTTTCATGGGCTCTGCCACTTGCCGGGGTTTGGCAGAGGCTTCCAAAGGCGGATCCAGCAGGAGGATCAAATCGCCGGCATTCATGGCCAGAAAGTCCTGGTTTTGAACCAGGGCCATCCGCTTCATTTGGTCATCGTTGAGTTTCTGGATCTGTTTAGCCTGATAACGGAAAAGAAGGCCGATGGAACCCAGGCCGCCGAGAAAAAGGGAGGAAAAGAGAATCCCGCTGAACCACATCATTTGCTCGATGGACCCGTTGCCGGCCTCCAGATGGACGGCATAAACATACTGCCCGGCCCAGAAGGCCAAGGATACCGCGAGGGCAACTCCCAGCAAAGAAAAATAGATCTTGTTGGCCGGATTCTTTCGGAGGGCCTGGATTCTTTTTTTCATGTTTCTTGCAATTCTTGAAAGCAAGGGCCAGGTCCTGATTTTATTCGACAGGCCCTTGAGATAAGGGGCAAACAGGATGCAACGTCAATGTATGTTGCAAGAATCATTCCATTTTTTAAATAGGAGGAGCCGGCTGCATGCCCAGCCCTCTGGCGAAAGCTAATTGGAGAGGAGGAAAGGGAATCAAGGTTTTTCAAGGGCTAGAAATTTAATAATAATTTCATATTGTTTTAGCAGAACTTGAAAAATTTTGGGAAAGCTGCAAATGAATCATGGGGAAGGCTAACAGCGAAGGGATGGGTGGAGCCGTGCAATTGGGCCCGATTTTAAAAAAAACGAAAAGGAGGGCCACGATTTGGGGTAACATTTTGAATCTTATTACCTTTATGCTCCCATCCGGCATGGGCGAGCGGTATTTTTTTGACAATGCTGATATCCTTTAGTCAGAAATAAAAACAAGGTGTTTTCCAGGATTCGTGGGTAAAAAAGGCGCTTCCCGGGACAAGGGCCAAGTAAAAAATTCCTTGGACTTTATTTGGTTGAGAGGCGGGCGATTCTTTCCGTCCCTGACTGTCGTGTTCGGAATTCTTGGATCGAACCTGATATTCATGTATAATTATTTTCTGTAAGGAAAGAAAAGAAATAAATCTAAAATTGTCTGAGACGGTGGACCGATGCCGAAGATTACGCAGAAATCCGACCTGAAAGGCCTGACCCTGCTGGGCCGGGGAGCAAAGCCGCGGAAAAAGCTGGAGACCTTCCCCAACCATCATCCCCGGCGGGATTATGTTGTGACCCTGCGGACGGAGGAATTCACCTGCGTCTGCCCGGCAACGGGGCAGCCGGATTTCGCCCAATTGACCATTCAATACACCCCCGACCGGAAGATCCTGGAGTCCAAGTCCCTCAAGCTCTATCTCTGGTCCTTCCGCAACCAGGGCGCCTTCCACGAGCACGCGGCCAACGTGATCCTGGACGACCTGGTGAAAGCCCTGAAGCCCCGGTGGTGCAAGGTGACGGCCGAGTTTTCCGTCCGCGGCGGGATTTCCATTACCGTCGAGGCGGAGCACGGAAAATAGCCATGGCCACCCAGCGCTGGCTTCCCCTCATTGTCGCGGTCTTTGTCACCAGCCTGATCATCGCCAACATCATCGCGGTCAAGCTGGTTTCCATCGGGCCGCTTGTTCTGGCGGCTTCGATCCTCATCTTCCCCGTTTCTTACATCTTCGGGGATATCCTCACCGAGGTTTACGGCTATGCCCGGGCCCGGCGGGTCATCTGGATTGGTTTCGGCTGCAACCTTTTGGCCGTCATCGTCATCTGGCTCTCCATCGAACTCCCCCCTGCTCCCTTCTGGAAACTGGGCTCTTTGGACTCCCCGCAGAGCTCCCAGCAGGCCTATCGGGCCATATTCGGGTTTACCCCCCGGATCCTGGCCGCCTCTTTCATTGCTTACCTGATAGGAGAATTTCTCAACTCCTACGTGCTGGCCAAGATGAAGATCGCCACGGGGGGGCGTCATCTCTGGCTGCGAACCATCGGGTCCACGGTCGTCGCCCAGCTCGCCGATTCCGCGATTTTCATCTTTCTGGCCTTTACCGGGATGATTCCCTCCGGGGCGCTGGGAAAACTGGTCATCACCCAGTGGCTGACCAAATCGGCCTACGAGGCCCTCATTACGCCGTTGACGTATGGGGCGGTGAATTATTTGAAGCGGGTGGAGCGGGAAGACTATTATGATCGGGAGACGAATTTCAATCCCCTGAAATGGAAGGATTGAAAATTTTTTGCGGGAAGGGGCTTAGAAGTCTAGGATCGGCAATCCTAGTGGGACAAGGGGAAAAGATTTTTTAAAAAACTGCTCAGTTTGTTCATGTCCTCCGCGGAGATATCCACAAATTTTATTCCACACCGATATTCCGAGTCTTTCAATTTTTCCGTCCAGATAACCTGAGAGACCATTTCCACGGTATTCACGGAATTCATGCCCGGGCCGGAGGAAAAAAATAATCTCAGCTTCAGCAGATCACCGACTTGGAGATGCCTGCCAAGATAGACGATCAACCCTCCTTCGCTGGCATTCCCCGTATACCCGTTCCCTTGTGTATTGGATGCGGCAGGATAGTATTCAACCGGCAAATTCAACAAGAACCTCGGATGGGCCCTCTCCTCAAATTTGGCGACTCCGAAGCGTTGCTTTGACTCCCTTTCTTGGTTGGCCATTTCCCCTCCTTTCTTGGCGCCAAAGAAATTCGATCAAAACTACTATATGTTGTGTTCAAATTAATTATCGAATACTATATGTTGGGTGTCAAGGGAAAAAATTCGATGTGCGGAAAAGGCGTGAAATCAAAGAGAATTTTTATGGCCTCCCTTCGGGATCGGATCTTTCGTAAAGCACGGATCATTCCATAGGCTCGGGCGGGGGTTCCTTCCGGGCTTCCAAGCGCCAATGCCGATCTCCACCCTGCCTCTGTTTGCTGAAGCCAAGGAAACCTTCCGCCAAGACGTTATTACCCGCCGATTCTGCTTCCCGATTGGATCCCGCAGGCAGGCTAAAACATGAGAGAATTAAAAAAGCAAAAGGGGGAGGGGATAAAATCTCTTTGACAAATCATTCAGGATGGGTAAGATCTAATCGCAATTCAAAAGCCCGCGTTGTGCTCTACCCATGGCATGGAGGGAAGAAGGTCTCATGGAGTTTCCGAATTTTTATGGGTATGGTAACAGGCACCCATGGGCATCACTCCTGGAATTTCCATCATCCCGCCTTGCGCCTCTCACAAAACCTTCCGCATTTTGTTCTTGCTTAGTGCTTCGATTCACAAATACAGACACGTATTCTCAAGCTGGTCATCGATACAATTGCTCACTCAGCACTGAGTCCAGAGTAAATAAATTCGTTACCGAATTTATGGATCGATGGGCTTAGGAAATTATAAAAATTGGAAGGGGACGCCATGGATTACCGCCCGGAAGAAGTGACCACCGTTTCCCTGTTAGAATTGGCCGCCAGAAAGTACCCCAATCGGGAGTTCCTCATCTGCGAGGAGATCCGCCGGACCTTCAAGGAGGTGGATGAGCGGGTCAACTCCCTGGCCAACGCCCTCGTGGAAATGGGAATCCAGAGGGGGGATCGGGTAGGGTCCTTCCTGGCCAACTGTCCGGAGATCCTGGAAAACTACATGGCCTCGAACAAAGCCGGAGCCCTTCCGGTTCCGATCAACTTCCGCCTCTCCCCGCGGGAGATCGCCTGGATCCTCACCCATGCCAAGGCCAAGGCCCTCTTTTTCGGGGAAGAGTTCCTTCCGGCGGTCGAAAAGATCCGTTCCGAAGTCCCCTCCATCCAGCACTACATCATGGTGGGGAAAAAGGCTGTTCCGGGCATGTTTCTATATGAAGAAGTGGTATCCCAGTACCCCTCCCGTCCCCCCGGCATCCGGATCGGCCCGGATGACCCGGCTATGCTCATGTACACGGCGGGGACCACGGGATTCCCCAAAGGGGTCTACTGTCGCCACAAGAGCAACATGTGGTCTCTGGTGAACTCCATCCTCTACGACACCATGCTCGGACGGTTCAACATTCAGGAATGCATGGCCTACCCCCTCCCTTTTTTTCACAAGGCCGCTTACATTACCGCCGTAAGCCAGCTGATCAAATTCGGGCGCTGCGTGATCCTGAGGACCTTCGATGCGGCCAAGCTCCTGGAGACGATTCAGAAGGAAAGGGTCAATCAATTCGCCATGGTTCCCATCGTAGCCGCGGCTATCCTCCAGGTCCCCAATCTGGAAAAGTATGACTTAAGCTCCTGGCACACGGTCCGGTGCACGGGGGCCCCGCTTCCCGTCGCCCTGAAAGAGAAGTTTGCCAAAACCTTTCCCCACGTGGATATCTGCGACAATTACGGGATGACCGAAATCGCCACCATCGCCATGCATGTGACCAAGGGAAAGGTGGGCAATGCGACCACCGTGGGAAAACCGCATCCCCTCACCGAAGTGAAAATCCTGGACGAAGGGGGACGGGAGCTCCCCCCCGGGGAAATCGGCGAAATCTGCGTACGGAGCCCCGCCCTGTTCAGTGAGTATTTCGAGAATCCGCAGGCCAATGCGGAAGGATTCGCCGGCGGGTGGTTCCACACGGCCGACATGGGACTGTTTGATGAGGAAGGATACCTGTACATCAAGGACCGCAAGAAGGACATGGTCATATCGGGGGGAGAGAACATCTATCCGGCGGAAGTGGAACAGGTCCTCTTCACCCATCCCAAGATCCAGGAAGCCTCCTGCATCGGCATCCCCGACCCGCAGTTCGGAGAGGCGGTGATGGCGGTGGTGGTGCCCAAGGCGGGCCAGTCGCTGAGCGAGGCGGAGGTCATCGAGTATACCTCACAACGTCTGGCCAAGTTCAAGGTTCCCAAACGGGTGGCCTTTATCGAGGCCCTGCCCCGCAGCGCGGTGGGGAAGGTTCTGCGGAGAGAGCTGAGGAAGCAGTTCGGCGGGATGACCGTCAAATACTGAATGGAAAGGAGGAATAAAATGGCCAGGAGAAAAATTTTTGGGGTGATCACCGGATGCGCTCTCGTCATGTTCATATTTTGCGGCGAGGTTCCTTCCACCTTTGCCCAGGCGAAGCCGGCCAAAGGATTTACCTGGAAACTGCAGTCCGCCTGGCCTCCGCCGGAGAAGATCATGGGATACTGGGGAGCCTTCGGCCAGGCTTCGGAGATTGCCCGGAAGGTCAAGGAGCGGACGAAGGGGGAACTGGACATCAAACTCTTTCCCCCCGGGGCGCTTTTCAAAGAGCTGGAAACCCCCGATGCCCTGAAGCGCGGGGCCATCGAGATGGCCTGCAGCGCGGGGTCCTATCACCTCAGCATTCTGCCCGAGGTTTTGTTCGAGTGGGGGCTCCCTTACGGGGCCAAGACGCCGGACGTGGCGGGCAAGCTCTTGATGAACGAAGAGTATCTGAAAATTTTGCGAAAGGCTTATGCGGAAAAGCACAACGTCCAGCTCCTCGGGCTGAGCAGCGTGAGCTCCTACAACTACGTGACCCGCTTTCCGGTCAATACCATGGAGGATTTGAAAGGGAAGAAGATCCGGGCCCTGGGGGTGACGGCCCAGGTGGTCAAGGCCCACGGCGCCACGCCGTCCATGATTACCGGGGCGGAGCAGTACATGGCCCTGCAGCGGGGGACCATCGACGGCACCGTCTATCCCCCCTATGCCGGGATCACTTACAAGATCTTTGAGGTGGCCAAATTTCACTCCTGGCCGCCGATCTATTCCGCGGTGACGGTCAATCACGTGGTCAACCTGGGGGCCTGGAACAAGCTGCCCAAGGAGTACCAAGAGATTCTCCAGGACGAAGTGAGCAAGATGGCCAAGTACTCCTTCGAGGTCTCCGGCCCGGCCCTGGAGAAGATCGCCACGGAGGAGGGCAAGAAGATGAAGGCCGAAGCGACTTTCCTTTCGGACGGGGAATACCAAAAATTCCGCCAGGCCGCAGTTCCGTTGTGGGAGGAGTGGGGGAAGAAGAGCCCCTACTGCGGGCAGCTGTTGACCATTGCCAAGGGGATCTATGGAGGGAAATAGTGAATCCATGGAGGCCGGACCGAGGGCCTGCGGGCAGATCAATTCTTGCGAGGCGCTTGCAGGATCAGATGTTCCCCCCCGACGGGAAAATCGATGGGCTGCCTCCGGAGGCATTCAAACCCGTAGTTTTTTAGGAAAGATAATAATTCCTCAATGGTCGACCAGTGGAGGCTCTCATAAAAGCCCGAGGAGCCGCCCTCCTCTCTCCCCCGGGCGACTTCAATTACCAAAAGGCCGCCGGCCTTCAGTACCCTTACAGTCTCTTTGACGAATTTTTCCAGGTCGAAGACATGGTCGACGGAGTTGGAAAAGACCACATCCGCCGAGCGATCGGCAAACTGGAGGTTATGAAAATCTCCCGGCAGGACATAATAATTTGATTTTCCGGGATTCAGGTCGATCCCCACGGCGAAACATCCGTGATCGAGGAAGGCCTTCACCTCGGTCCCCAACCGGGCTCCCAGACAAAGCACCGACTGCCCTTCTTTTATCAGATTTGAATTCTTGATTCTGTCCCGCAACACCTGCCGGTACTTTTTGTCGTAGTCCTGGAGATCCACCGGGCAGATGCTTTCAAATTTCAGCTTGGCCGCCTGGTGCTCGATATAATCCTGATAATTGCCGTACTGTCTTTGCTTGAGCCGGTGGTCACCCTGATTGACCCAGTTCTTCCCGATCCTTTTCTTCAGGTAATGCCGGCCGATTTTGTCCGGGATTTCACGGAAAAACCTTATAATTTTCATATCCGAGGTCTCGCTTCCAGGGGTGCATGATCAACCTACTTTAATTTGTGGGAAAGGCAAAAGCAATCAAAAAGTGGTTTTTCTCCGCTACCGGAAATCCTTTGCGGCAACCGCAGGTTTCTGTCCCGCTAAAGGATGGTGATCCGAAGTCCTCCAGCCTGAACCCCATGGGCTATCCCCCCTTCCTTCTGGAGTCTTCCCGGCCTAGGGTTCCTTTCTCAAAAACCGGCGGTGGGTAAGGGGCAATTTTCCCTTGACATCCTTTGAACAATATTGTAAACAATTTTGCAGACGAAAGGGGGACCTTTGTCGGCTCCGAATTCCGCCCGGATGAACAGACCCCTGAGGGAGACCATTTATGCCGATCTTCGAAGGCAGGTCCTCTCGGGCCATCTCCTGCCCGGGGCCCGCCTGGTGGAATCCTCCCTGGCCGTAAGCCTGAAGGTGAGCCGTACCGTGATCCGGGAGGTGATCAAACAGCTCGAACTGGAAGGGCTGGTCAAGATCACCCCTTATAAAGGCACCGAGGTCTCTCGCCTCTCCCTGCAAGATATTGAAGAGCTCTATGTGATCCAGGCCGCGCTGGAAGGCCTGGCTGGCAGCCTGGCCGCGCAGAAAATGACCAAAGAGGACATTCAGCAGCTTCGTTCCGTCCATGAGCGACTGAAGAAGAACGTCCGGAAAGATCCCGGCGAGTGGCAGAAGTTGAATATCGCTTTCCACCAGTTCTTCATCGATAAATGCGAAAACCAGCGGCTCCACGGCTTAATCAAAAACCACCGGGACCAGTTTGCCCGTTATTGGCGGATCATCCTCTCGATTCCGGGCCAGCGGGAAAGAAGCAACGATGACCACGAAAAGATCCTGAAAGCTCTGAATCGGGGGCAACCACGGAAAGTCCGTCAGGCCCTGGAAGAACATATTGGCCAGTCGGCCAGGAACCTGACCACTTTTCTAGAAGAGCACGCATTTCTGATTTGACCTCAAGCCAGGCCCAAGGTCAACGGATTTAGCCCAGTTTTCTGGTTTTCTGGATTTATGGCGAGCCCCTCTTGCTACCCGAAGAGGCAAGGGGTTGGGGGAATAGACCCATATGGAGGAGAGGAACCTTATGAGCGGGAGCGGGATGCCCCAAAGGGTCAACATCTGTGAATGCTGGGCCCGGGACGGGCTTCAGGGAGAGGACCAGTTCATTCCCACGGAGAAAAAGATCACCATCATCAACCGGATGGTGGATATTGGTTTCAAGCGGATCGAAGCCACTTCCTTTGCCCATCCCAAGCTGATCCCCCAGTTCTCCGATTCCCTGGAGGTGCTGAAGGCAATCAAACGCCCTCCGGATGTAACCTTTATCGCCATCATTCCCAACGACAAGGGTCTGGACCGGCTCCTGGAGGCCTGCCATCAGGGCTACGGGGTCCAGGAGATTACCGCCATTCTGTCGGCCAGCGAGGATCATCTCCTGGCAAACCTCGAGCGTACCTTCGAGGAAGCCATGCCTCCCCTGGCGGACCTTGTGAAACGGGCCCGGCAGGCCGGAATCAAAGTCATCGGCTGCATCGGAACCGCCTTCGGATGCCCCCTCGTGGGGGAGGTACCCCTGGGAAAAATCATCGAGCTCACCGACTGGTACCTGGATAAGGGCGCAACCTCCATCATGCTCGGAGACACCACCGGAGAAGCCAACCCGCGTCAGGTCCGGGAGGTCTTCAGCCGCATGAAAGACCGTTTCCCGGGGGTAGACTTCATCGCCCATTTTCACGACACCCGGGGAATGGGGCTGGCCAACACCCTGGCCGCTCTCCAGGAAGGGATCGTTCTGCACGACAGCTCCTTCGGCGGGATGGGGGGACAACCGGCCACCCGGCGGCCCAAGTACCACAAGGGATTTGCCGGTAATACCTGCACCGAAGACATGGTACTCATGATGGAGGAGATGGGGATTGACACCGGCCTGGATATTGAAGAGGTGATCGATACGGGCCTCCTGGCCGAAGAGTTCTGCGGCCGGAACCTCCTGGGGCACGTGACCCGGAGCGGCGCGGTCCGGCACCGCAGCTCTCGACCTCTTTCTCTTCAGGAGTTGAGACTCAACGGGGAGATTGCCCCCGCCCTCCTGTTTGCCGGGAAGGTGAAAGAAAAACTGTCCGGGCAAGCTCTCGTCGGTTATGTGATCCGTGAGGCTTTAGCCAAGAACTGGCCCGTGCCGGAAAATTTGAGAATTTCCGTTGATGGAGTTTCCGTGAAGGAGGAATTCGGGGGACGGGACATCCTGGTCACGAGGTTCAAGGTGCTGGAGATTCAGAAGGAAAAAAATGAAGGGATCCTGGAGGTCCTGTGCCAGAAGGCCAACGGGGACGTATTCATGGAGGGACAAACGAGACTTACCTTTTCGGGATAGACCCGAATTGCCGAAGCTATTTAAAAGTGGAAAGCGCGTGAATTCCGAATATCGAATATCGAAATCCGAAACAATATCGAATGTTCAAAATCCGAATGATCCAACCCATAAAATAAATGTGGGGGCGCACGGCCGTGCGCCCTATTTTGGGTATTGAAATTTGAATTTTGGTATCAATTTAGCCGTTTGAAAATTATGTCAAAGCCATATCGATTAGGATAGTCATCGCTGAAATCCCCCCCAACCCCCTTTGCAAAGGGGGGCAGGGGGGATTTCTGGTGAATCTTTTCAGCAGGTAAAAGTTGCCTTTTTCAAAGAGCTAAAGTGTTACGAATTCTGCATTGGTTCCGAATTTCGTGCTTCGGATTTCGAATTTAAGCCATTGAGGGGTGAACGCTATGGCGAGCCAGGAGGATAAACCGGAGTTAGTATTCGCCGATCTTCCCGTAGGCCGGACGTTCAAGACCCTGGAATATCCGGTCACCCGGGAGCTGGTCCAGGAGTTCATGGAGACCGTGGGAGACCGTCATCCCTTGTACCAGAAAGGCTTTGCGCCCCCGGGGCTGGCGGCCATCTATGCCCGTCTCTCCTACCTGCAGGACCACACCATGCCTTCCGGGGGAGTTCTGGCCAAGCAGGAATTTGAATTCCAGAATCCGGCTAAAATCGGGGATACCCTGAAGGTCCAGGCCAAGGTGATCGAGAGCTATCTGGATGAAAAGGAAAGAAAGAGAGTTAATTTTCTGATCGAGGCGCAGGATCAAAAGGGGATGCCGGTCAGCACGATCCGGCTCCACGCCATATGGCCGAAGTGATGGTTTCGAGTTGCGGGTTTCGGGTTTCAGGTTAAAAGAAAAAACAAAATTTTCCTGAGCTCAGGATCCGATTTAAAGGGAGGAATGAGAAGAATGTTACGGAAGGTGAAAGCGGGTGATTCTCTTCCCGTGATCGAGAAGGAAATCGATCAGGACCGGATTCTGCGGTGGGCCCGGATCTCCGGGGATTTTAACCGGCTTCATGTAGACCCGGAGTTTGCCAAACAGACCCGCTTCGGCGGGACCATCGCTCATGGCCCCATATCCCTGGCCTTTTTAAACGAGGTGATGATGGAATGCTTCGGAATGGGCTGGGCCAGGGGGGGCAAGCTGCTGGACGTGCGTTTCGTGGCTCCCATCCGGCCGGGGGACCGGATCCGGATTGGAGGAACGGTGAAACAGGTTCAGGGAGCATCCGTCGAGTGCGACCTGGTGGTTGAAAAACAGGACGGAGAAAAAGCCGTCGTAGGCCGGGCGATTGGACTTTTGGAGGCGGAGGGAAAATGAAGCGTCTTTCCAAGTGGGTTTCGGCGGAAGAAGCCCTGGCGGGGGTGAATTCGGGAGAACGATTGATCCTTCCTCTTTGCTGTGGCTTGCCCCAGACCCTGATGGGGGCGCTGATTGCCCAAAAGGACCGCCTGCGCGGCGTGGAGATCGTCAGCGGGCTGCAGATTGAATATCCCTTTCTCCAGGAAGGGCTGGAAGAGAGCTTCTCTTTCCGCACCTGGCAGTGCGCCCCCCGGATCCGCCACCTGCTGAAGAAGGGTACGGTGAAGTACATTCCCATGCGCCAGGGGGATGCCCCCTTTGTCTTTTCCCGCAAAGGGATCTGGCCGATTGACGCGGCCCTGGTCCATCTCTCGCCCCCCGATAAAAACGGTTATCTGAGCTTCGGGGTTTCCATCGGCCACTCCCTTCCCACGGCGCTGGAAGCGAAGCTGGTCATCGCTGAAGTGAACGACCAGATGCCCCGGGTTCTGGGAAATGCCTTCATCCATATCTCCCAGATTGACTACCTGGTCAATACCTCCCGTCCTCTTCTGGAATACCCCTCCACGGAAAAAGTGGGGGAGGTGGAGCGCAAAATCGGAAATCACGTTGCCGGCCTGATCCCGGATGGAGCGACCCTGCAGATCGGGATCGGGTCGATCCCGGACGCCGTGGTTCAATCCCTGGAGGGGAAACGGGACCTGCGCTTCTTTGCCATGGGCATCGATGCCATGGTGGATTGCGTGGAGAAGGGGCTGGTGGAGAGGTCCACAAATCCCGGGCAGCAGCCGAAGATGATCGTCACCGAGGTTCTGGGAAGCAAGAGGCTCTTCGATTTCGTCCATGAGAATCCCCTGGTGGAAGGCCGGCCCATCATGACCACCATCAACTCCCGGGTGGTGGGCCAGATCGAGAAGTTTGTCTCCCTCCTGGGGGCGATCGAAGTGGACCTAACCGGCCAGGTAAACGCCGAAACCGTGGGAGGAAAACAGATCAGCGCCATCGGGGGATCTTTTGATTTCCTCCAGGGGGCGCTCTTCTCTCCCCAGGGGAAGTCGATCATGGCCATCACCTCGGCGACCCCGGATGGAAAGAATTCGCGGATCATCCCCCAGCTGGCCCCCGGCTCGGCCGTGACCCATCCGCGCCACTCGATTCAATATGTGGTGACCGAATACGGGGTAGCCGATCTAAGGGGAAAAACCCTGCGGGAAAGGGCGGAGGCCCTGACGGCCATCGCCCATCCAAATTTCCGGGAGGGACTGGAAAAGTTCGCTCATGAAAACTTCTAATACATTTTTTGCCACAGAGGGCACAGAGAACACAGAGCAATATTATGTTAAAAGCAAAAACCCGAAACTCGAAACCCGCAACGCGAGACTTCCTTATTTTATTTTCCTCTGTGTCCTCTGTGACCTCTGTGGCTTATGAGTATTTGGGGTCTTTATGGATGATATGAAGAAGATCGCGGAAGAGAAGAAGCGCTGGGCGAAGGAAAAGAAGGTCGAAGAACTGCCCCCCGCCCATTCCGAGATGGGCCGGCCCCTTCCTCCGGTTTTTGCCCCCGATGACCTGCAGGGGATCGATTACCTGCGCGACATCGGGTTTCCCGGAGAGTACCCCTTCACCCGCGGGGTCTACCCGGGAATGTACCGCAAAGGTCCCTGGCAGATGCGCCTCTATTCGGGCTTTGGGACGGCCGAGGATACAAACCGGCGGTGGAAGTTTTTACTTAAATCCGGGAATATGGGCGTGGCCTGCGCGTTCGACCTTCCCACCCAGATCGGCCTGGACTCCGATGACCCGATGGCTCAGGGGGAAGTGGGGAAGGTGGGGGTGGCCATCGATACCCTCCGGGACATGGAAATTCTGTATGACGGCCTTCCCCTGGACCAGATCACTTCTTCTTTCAACATCAACACCCCGGCTGCCGCTCTGCTGGCCATGTACCTCGCCCTGGCCGAGAAGCAGAATGTCCCCCCGGCCAAACTGAACGGGACCCTGGCCAATGACATGCTCTGCGAATACATCTCCCGCGGGACCTGGGTCTTTCCTCCCGGCCCGGCCCTGAGAATGAGCACGGACATCGTGGAATACTGCACCCGCCATCTTCCCCGCTTCTACCCCTACAACATCCGGGGAATCATCCTCCGGGAGGCCGGAGCCAGCATGGTCCAGGAGGGGGCTTACGCCTTTGCCAATGCCGTTGCCTACATCGAAGAAGCCCTGAAGAGAGGGTTGGCCGTCGACGATTTTGGCCCGCGCCTCTCTTTCTTCTTTGCCACGGGGTTGCAGATCTTCGAGGAGGTGGCCCGGTACCGGGCGCTGCGCCGTCTCTGGGCCAAAATGATGAAAGAACGATTCGGGGCCCGCAACCCCAGCTCCATGCTCCTCCGTTTTACCGGAACGGTTGGGGGCAGCACCTACCGGGCCCGGGAGCCGGAAAACA
>Ga0315289_10004089_pt1 | contig 21850 bp, 12 predicted proteins | sample YL17G11_40_MG_FD_203452 | JGI IMG/M metagenome (GOLD analysis project Ga0315289, IMG submission 203452) | Sediment microbial communities from Yellowstone Lake, YNP, Wyoming, USA - YL17G11_40 | ecosystem: Environmental > Aquatic > Freshwater > Lake > Sediment | place: USA: Wyoming | collected... | reverse complement strand
GCTCGTTGCCGAGCTTCCACAGCGCCTCGGAAAGCTGCTGCCGCGAAAGGCTTTCCAGCAGGTCGGCCCCGGTCCGCTCCAGGCGCTGGTCCATCCGCATGTCCAGCGGACCTTCGTGGGCATAGCTGATGCCCCGCGTGGGATCATCCACCTGCATGCTCGAGACCCCCAGGTCGGCGAAGATCACATCCGCCGCCTCCAGTCCTTCCTGCGCGAGCGCCTCGGGTAGCTGGGAGAAATTGCGGTGATGCAGGCTTATCGGCGCCCCCGCGCCCGCCAGACGTCGTCGCGTGCGATCCAGCTCCCGGGCATCCACGTCCAGGCCGATCAGGCGGCCGGCCGGGCCGATCCGCTGAAGCATCCGCTCCGCGTGACCGCCATAGCCCAGCGTGCAGTCGACGACGATCTCTCCGCCGGCTGGCCGCAGGTGGTCGAGCACCTCCCGAACCAGCACCGGGCGGTGCGTGCCGGCAGGGGTCCCGCGACGGGCCGGAGGATCAGGGCGGCTGGCCATGACGACGTTATATGCCCCGCCCGCGCTGTTGGCTAGCCAGGCGGACGGAACCTGCCGGCGCGGCTTGACAGTCCGGCCACCGGGCCGATAGCCTTCGCCCCATGACGCCAGATCAGTTGCGCGAGGTTTTTCAGTCGCACTTCGGCTATGCCCCGTTGGGAATCGTCCGCGCCCCCGGCCGGGTGAACCTCATCGGGGAACACACCGACTACAACGACGGCTTCGTCCTGCCCATCGCCATCAACAAGCGGATCCTGGCGGCCTTCGGGGCGACGGACCAGCCGCTGCTGCGCCTGCGTTCGCTTCAGGAGGATGGGGCGGCGGAGGTCCGCCTGGACGAGCCGATCCAGCCGGGACCGCCGCGGTGGACGAACTACCCGCGCGGGGTGGCGGCGGGGCTGGCCCAGCAAGGCGTGCGGCTAAGCGGCGCCGACCTGCTGTTCGACAGCGACGTGCCGCTGGGAGCGGGCCTGAGCAGTTCGGCCGCGCTGGAGGTGGCCACGGCGATGGCGCTGCTGGAGCGCCACGGCCAGGCCAGCCACCTGAGCGGACCGGAACTGGCGTTGCTGTGCCAGCAGGCCGAGCACCGCTACGCCGGCGCGCCGTGCGGGATCATGGACCAATCCATCGCGACGATGGCCCAGGCCGGCAGGGCCATGCTGCTGGACTGCCGCAGCGGACACATCGAGCACGTGCCGTTTAACGACCCCTCCGTGGTGCTGCTGGTGGCCGACACGCAGGTCAAGCACGCCATCTCCGACGGTGGATACGCCGCGCGGCGCGACCAATGCCACGCCGCCGCGGCCAAGCTGGGCGCCAACGCCCTGCGGGATGTGTCGATGCAGGCGCTCGCCAGCGCCCAGGCCCGCGACACGTTAAGTCAGAAGGAATTCATGCGTGCCCGCCACGTGGTGGGGGAGATCGCCCGCACCCTGGAGGCCTGCCAGGCCCTGCGGGCGGGCGATTACGGCCGGTTCGGCGGGCTGATGCTGGCGTCGCATGCCTCCCTGCGGGACGACTACGAGGTGTCCTGCCCGGAGTTGGACGTGATCGTGGATTCCGCCACCGCCCAGCCGGGGGTGTACGGGGCCAGGATGACCGGCGGGGGCTTTGGCGGCAGCGCGATCATCCTGTGCCGCGCCGGCTCAGCCGAGGCGGTCGCCAAGGCCGTCCAGCAGCGATTCGCCCAGTCCTTCGGCCGGAGCTGCCCCGTCTTCGCCACCGCCGCCGAGGCGGGCGCGGGCTTGCTGCGGGAGTAGGTGGCCGTCGATGTCCATCTCCGCCAAGTTTGCCGCGATGGCCGTCCTGATCGTCTGTTCGATGCTGGGCGGGTATCTCTGCGGGCGGCGGGGCTGGCTGGGAGAGCGATGGGCCGAGGTCCTGATGACCATCGTCCTGGTGGCGGGGTACCCGTCGGTGGGTTTCCTGGCCATCTGGACGACTCACCTAGCGGGGCCGGACCTGTGGCTGCCGTCGCTGGGGATCGTGCACGTCCTGGCGATGGCGGCGCTGGCATGGGGGCTGGCATCGGTTCTGCGGTGGGAGCGGGCGCAGCGCGGGCTGTTCATCATCGCCGGCTCTGCCGGGAACATCGGCTTCACCATGGGCGGGTTCGTGATCTATCTGCTCTACGGCGAGCAGGGGTTGGGCCTGGCCAGCATCTATGCGCAGATCCTCACGCCCATGACGGTGCTGGTGTACTACCCGCTGGCCCGGCGCCACGCGGCCGCGCCGACCGGGGGGCTGGGACGGCTGATGTTCCGCAGCCTGTTTGACTGGCGGAGCCTGGGGCTGCCGGCGGCAATCGCGGCGGCGGGGCTGTCGCTGGCGGGGGTCCCCCGTCCGGGGGTCATCGACCGGCTCTGCGTGGTGGACGTGCTGATGTTCCTGGTGACGGGGATGGCGTATTTCTCGATCGCGCTTCGCCTGCACCTGCTGGAGGCCCGCCCGGCGGGGCGGCTGATCGCCTGGAGCCTGCCCATGCGGTTTGTGGTCGGGGCGGCGGTGGGGTGGGCGCTGGCGGCGGCGACGCTGGCGACGGCCTGGCCGATGGAGGCGCTGGCCCGCAACGTGCTGATCATCGAGTCGTTCGTGCCCACGGCCGTCACGATGGTGGGCGTGGCGAACATGTTCGGCCTGGAGCCGCGGCGGGCGTCGGTGCTGTTCGTAGCTAACACCTTGTTCTATCTCGTGGTTGTACTGCCGGTGGTGCTGGCGGTTTTCCGGCTTTAAGTCTGTTGCGCCGGCCAGAGGGAAGCGGTTATAATGACAGGTGTCAGGAGGTGCGCGAACCAAGGCATGACCGAACCTAAACGAACCAGCCTTTCGGTACAGGCTGAACGCACGTTGCTGGTGGGGGCGCTGCTGGGGAACTCCTCGGCAGACCCGGCGGACCCTCTGGGGGAGCTTAGAAGCCTAGCTCGCACGGCGGGGGCCGCGGTGGTCGACGAGGTCATCGCCCGCCCGGCGAAGATCAACCCGGGCATCTACATCGGTTCAGGCAAGGCCCAGGAGATCGCCCAGCGGGTCCAGGTAGGCGACATCCATACGGTCATCTTTGACAACGACCTTTCGCCCGCCCAGATCCGCGAGCTGGAGAAGATCGTCTGCGCGAAGGTTTTGGACCGCAGCGAGCTGATCCTGGACATCTTCGCCGCCCACGCCCGCACGGCCGAAAGCCGCCTCCAGGTGGAACTGGCGCAACTGGAGTACACGTACCCGCGCCTCACGCACATGTGGCCGCACCTGGAGCGGATCGCCGGGGGCGCCGCGGCCGCCACGGGCGGGATCGGCACCCGCGGCCCGGGCGAGAAGCAGATCGAGATCGACCGCCGGCTGGTGCAAAAGCGCGTCTCGATGCTTAAGGGCCAGATCGACCGGATCGACCGGCGAAAGACCCGCGAGGTCCGCAGCCGCGGCGAGCAGGCCTTCACGGTCTGCCTGGTGGGCTACACCAACGCCGGCAAGAGCACGCTGATGAACCGCCTGACGAATGCCGGGGCGCTGGTGGCCGATCAGTTGTTCTCCACGCTGGACACCAAGACCCGCCGCTGGGACCTGGGCGACGGGGAGTCGGTGCTGCTGTCGGACACGGTGGGCTTTCTGCGGGACCTGCCCCACCATCTGGTGGCCAGCTTCCGGGCCACGCTGGAGGAGGCCATCCACGCCGACCTGCTGCTGCACATCGCCGACGCCTCGCACGACAGGGTCGAGCAGCAGATGAGCGCGGCGGAGGCGGTGCTGGCGGAGTTGGGCTGCGGGGAGCACCGCCGGCTGCTGGTGCTCAACAAGATCGACCGGATCACCGACCCCACCATCCGCATGGTTCTGGCCGGCAAGCATCCTGAGGCGGTGTTCCTGTCGGCCGCGACAGGCGAGGGGCTGGACGAGCTGACCCGGCGGGTGGCGCATCGGTCGCTGGGCGAGCCGATGCGCGTGACGCTACGGGCCAACGCCGCCAATGGCCGGCTGATGCAATACATCGCGCAGCACGCCCAGGTCCAACACGAGAGCTTCACCGACTCCACCGCGCATATTGAGGCCACCATGGCCCAGCGGCGGGTGGAGCAACTGCGAAGCTTCGGCGGGGACGTCCAGATTGTCTGCTGCGCCAGTTGAGCCGCCGCCTATAATCCAGCGATAGGAAGGACCGTTCCGCAACAGGAGCGGGGTTTGCGATAACGGCATGGAAGCTGTCCCCAAGACGTCTAGCTCTACGCCGCGGCCTATTCCAGTGCCGCGGGCAACCCCAAAACCCGTGGACTGCCACGATGTTCCGGCGGCCCCGGCGGGAGCGCCCACGGAGCCGACATCGCTGCGGGCGGGGATGGAGCGCCTGGTCGAGGCGTGCGCACGGGCCATCGCTGGGCGCGTCGGACAGGACTCCCGTTTGAGACTGGAGCGTCTTGCCGTCCTGTCGGCTCAGGAGTTCCGCCGCACCGCGTGCGAGCCGACCAGCTTGTTTGACTCCGCGGGGCCGTTGGCCTGGCCAGTGGCCGGGCTTGTACTGGATTTCTCCCCTTCGCTGGCCTTTGGGTTGATCGACCTGCTCCTGGGCGGCCGCGGGAACGAGACCCCGTTGCCAGCGCGGGCGCTGACGGCCGTGCAGCGTCGTCTGCTGGCGATGGCGGCCCGGAGCATCGCCCAGACGGTCGCGCAGACGCTGGGCCAGCCGACCGGGCCGGCTGGGGATCCGTCAACGCTAGCTGCCGGCTGGGTGGACGTGGAGGCCGGCCGGGCACGGGGTCTGTTGCGTCTGGGGGTTCCGACGGCGCTGGTGGAGGCCCTGGGGCAGCGACGGTTGGAGGCGTCAACCGGCCTGGTCGAGCTGCGGGTCCAACTGCCTGAGGCGCCGGTTAGCCCCGGCCAGTTGAGCCAGTTGGCGCCGGGGGACATCGTGGACACGGAGTTGCCCGCGGACGCCCCGGTCGAGATTGTCGTGGACGGGCAGGTGCGGTTCACCGGCCAGTTGGGGCGGTCCAATTCCCGGCGGGCGGTCCGGCTGACGGGTCCCGCCCAATCTCCCGCCGAGCCAACCCGGGACTGACGGGACGGTTCGGGGAGTGCCATCATCCACCTTCTGCGTTTTCTGCGCCAAGGTCATGATCAGAGCTTAACGCACCGGTTCTGGTTCTGCCGGCAGTCGGGAGGCTGGTCCACGATCGGCAAAGGCCCATCACGGCTGTTGCGCCTGCCCCCGCCGGGAGATCCAGGTGTCACGTTGCCACGCTAAGCGACGAGTCGCCGCTAAAGCCGCGCGACGTTTTGGCCGATTATCAACAGGCCTGAACGCACCCAACAGGTCGATGAGCCTCAGGCGCTGCCGACAGAGCGACGAATCGCTAACGGCGTTTCCCGTCGCTCTGTCCACGCGCCTTTTCTTTTCACACCATCCGCTCCCCAAGAAAACCAGCCCGAGCGGTGGCCCGGGCCGGCTGGCTCTTTGGAATCGTTAGGATCAGCGCGCGTACTCGACGCAGCGGACCTCGCGGACCACGGTGACCTTCACCTCGCCGGGGTACTCCATCTCGTCCTCGACCCGCCGGGCGATGTCGCGGGCCACCTTGGCTGAGAGGCGGTCGTCCACGTTCTCGGCGTCGACGATCACGCGCACCTCGCGTCCCGCCTGGATCGCATAGGCCTGCTTGACGCCCTCGAAGCCCGAGGCGATCTCCTCCAGCTTCTGGAGCCGCTGGACGTAGCGCTCCAGCGTCTCGCGGCGCGCCCCCGGGCGGGAGGCGCTGATGGCGTCCGCCGCCGCCACGATCGGCGTGTAGAGGCTGGTCGCCTCCACGTCCCCGTGGTGGCCGGCCACGGCATTGACCACGTCTTCCTTCTCGCCGTAGCGCTTGCACAACTCGGCTCCGATCTGCGGATGGCTGCCCTCGACCTCGTGGTCCACGGCCTTGCCGATGTCGTGCAGCAACCCGCAGCGGCGGGCCAGTTGCCCGTTAAGCCCCAGCTCATCGGCAATCACCTGGGACAGGTAGGCCACCTCGCTGGAATGCTTGAGCACGTTCTGGCCGTAGCTGGTGCGGAAATGCAGCCGGCCCAACAGCTCCTGGAGCTTGCCGTGCAGGCCGCGGATGTTGACGTCCATGACCGCCTGCTTGCCGTACTCCAGAATCTGCTTGTGGATTTCCTTCTCCGTGGCGGCGACCACCTCCTCGATCCGCGTGGGGTGGATCCGCCCGTCCTGGATGAGCTTCTCCAGGGACCGGCGGGCCACCTCGCGGCGGACAGGGTCGAAGGCGGAGACCACGACCATGCCGGGCGTATCGTCCACGATCACGTCCACGCCCGTGGCTTTCTCGAAGGCGCGGATGTTGCGCCCCTCGCGGCCAATGACCCGGCCCTTCATGTCGTCGGAGGCAATCTCGACGGTGGAGACGGTCGAGTCGCAACTGTGCTCGGCGGCGTAGCGCTGGATGGCGGTGATAATCACCTCCCGCGCCTGGGCCTCGGCCCGCTCGCGGGCCTCCTCCAGCCGCTTCTGAATCAGTTGGGCAACCTCCCGCTCCATGTCCTTCTCGACCCGGTCCATCAACATCGCCCGGGCCTGGTCCATGGATAGGTTGGACACCTTGAGCAGCATGGCCTGCTGCTGGCTGAGCAACTCAGCCAGTTCCCGGTCGCGCTGGGCCAGGCCCTTCTCACGCTCTGCCAAGGCCCGCTCGTTGCTCTCCAGCACGCGTTCCTTGGTGTTGAGGTTTTCGAGCTTCTGGTCCAGCAGGTCCTCCCGCTTGGCCAGGCGCTTCTCCTCCGCCCGGAGCTGCTGGCGGGTGGTCTCGGTCTCGGAGTCAAACTTCTCGCGTTGAGCGATCAGGAGGCTCTTGGCCTGGGCTTCGGCCTGGGCGACGACGCGCTTGGCCTCGGCCTCGGCGGCGTGTCGGCTGGCGGCCAGTTCATTCTCGATGGCGGCGCGGCGGGACTTTTCGACGGTGTGGCGGACCCCCATGCCGATCAGCACGCCCACCAAGGCGGCGGCCAGCAGCAGCAGCGTCCATGTGGCGGGACCGTATTGAGCTAAGACAGATGGTTCCATGGCGCACCCGTTCCTTTATCTATGCGCGCCAGGAGAAGTTGGCCCCCAGCACATCCGGACACGGCGGGTCAACGGCAGATCAGGCAGGAGTCGTGGAGAGTCGTAGCCCTCTAGAAGGTTGGCCAGCCCATTGGAGAGGCGGCATCCGCGCCTCCCGGTGGGTCGTGTCCAGCCACGCCTGAGCCCCTGGCCGCGATACCCTGGCTAGGGCAATCGGCCTGCCCAACAGCATGGCCCAAAGCCACCAGATTACTTCAAGGACTTGATTCCACAAGCTCATGCGTTTCGTGACCCGCCCGTATCAGCCCAGCTAGGCTGGGCCGGTGCTCCGCCGATCGTGGCCGCCGAAAACAGCCGGCATGGGCCTGGAAACCGCAATGCCCTGTCGCAACATAAGTTACGAAGCCAGCAACCGGAGGATCGTTCTCTCGGACGGCTTGCCTGCAACCTTGCTCCTGGTCAGCGCTTCTGTTTGTATTACGCCGCCAAGCGGCCACTTGGCCTAATCACGGCGGCAACAGAACCTTGACCAACTGCGATCATAGCCCCTTGCCAAGTCCCGGTCAAGCCCCATCTCCGGAGGGAAGTCCCACTTCGCGGCATGGCCGCGTCTGCCGACCAGGCCGAATATCCGATATCTCTTGTGCCGCTTATCCGGTTAACGGTTTCCCAGTGCGCGGACGACCTTGTACAGGGCTTGAGTGCCCTCCTTGCCGAAGCCCTGCCGCGAGGCCGCACGGAAAAGCTGCTCCGCCAAGGCCATCCCGGGCAGCGGCACACCTAGGTCATGGGCGGCGTTGGCGGCGATGTGCAGGTCCTTGAGCTGGTAATCCACGAAGAAACCGGGGGCAAAGTCCCCGCGGACCATCCTGGGCGCCAGGTTGGAGATCATCCAGCTCCCGGCCGCCCCGCCCGAGACCGCCTGGAGCATGGCGCCCTTGTCGATTCCGGCGGCGTCGGCCAGCGTCAGGGCCTCCGAGGCCGCCACCAGGTGCAGGGCGCCCAGGATCTGGTTGCAGAGCTTGACGATGTACCCCGCGCCGGCCGGGCCGCAATACGTGATGGTCTTGCCCATTGCCTGGAGGACCGGCAGGACCTTGTCGAAGTCCTCCTTGCGGCCGCCCACCATGATGCTGAGGGTGCCCTTCTGGGCCCCGATGTCCCCGCCGGAGATCGGGGCGTCCAGGAAGAATGCCTGCTTCTGCCCCAGCCGCTGGGTGCATTGCCGGGCGACGGAGGGGTTGACCGTGGAATGATCCACCACGATCGTCCCCGGGCGGACGCCCGCCAAGACGCTATCTTTGGATTCCAGGATTACCTCCAGCACGTCGGGAGTGTCGGTGACGCAGACCAGCACCACGTCGCTGGCGGCGGCCGCCTGGGCGGCCGTGGAGGCCAGCTTGGCCCCCTCGGCCTGGAGCGCCTGGGCCTTGCCGGCGGTGCGATTGTAGACCGTCAGATCAAACCCAGCCTTGAGCACGTTGCGGGCCATCGGCGCGCCCATGATCCCCAGGCCGATGAACCCAACCTTCGATGTCCCAGCCATCGCATCCTCCTTTCTGTTGGCCACACTGTAGGGGTCGCGGGGCGGCCGGGCAACCCTGCTTTGGCTTTACCCGCGCGACGGGAACCGCTTATAATCCCCCGCCGGCCATTGGCCGATCAAGGAGCCTTCCATGTCGGAACCGACCTTCCCTCAACTGATGCGCACGCTGCTGCGCCGCGAGCACCTCAGCCGCCAACAGTCTCACTGGGCCTTCACCCAGATCATGGACGGGGCCTGGACCGAGGCGCAGGTGGCCGGGCTGTTGGTGGCCCTGGCGGCCAAGGGTGAGCAGGTTGAGGAGATCGCCGGGGCGGCCCAGGCGATGCGAGAGCACGTGGTTCCCATCGACGCCGGCGGGGCCGACGTCGTGGACACCTGCGGCACCGGGGGCACGGGGCTGGCGACGTTCAACATCTCCACGGCCGCGGCGCTGGTCTGTGCCGGGGCGGGCGTGAAGGTGGCCAAGCATGGCAACCGCACCAACACCCGCGCCAGCGGCTCCGCCGACGTGCTGGTGGCGCTGGGGGTGAACATCGAGGCCGACCCGGCCGTGGTGGCGCGCTGTCTGGCGCAGGCCAACGTGTGCTTCTGCTTCGCCGTCCGCTGCCACCCGGCCATGAAGCATGCCGTCCCGGTGCGGCGGGCGCTGGGGGTGCGGACGATCTTCAACGTGCTGGGTCCGCTGACCAACCCGGCCGGCGCGCGGCGGCAGGTGATGGGCGTGTTCGACGCGGCCTGGACCGAACCGCTGGCCAACGTGCTGGCGGCCCTGGGCGCACAGCGGGCGATGGTGGTGCACGCCGACGACGGGCTGGACGAGGTCTCCACCACCGCGCCCACGCGGATCAGCGAACTCCGGGACGGCCGGGTGACGACGCGGACGGTCGAGCCTGAATCCTTCGCCCTGCCGCGGGCGCGCCTAGCGGACTTGATGATCGGCTCGCCGCAGGAATCGGCGGGTGTGATTCGCAAGGTGCTTTCAGGCGCGCCGGGGCCTGCTCGGGATATCGTGGTGCTCAACGCCGCCGCCGCCTTGGCGGTGGCGGACCGCGGCCGGAACATCCGCGAATGCATGCCTTTGGCCCAAAGATCGATCGACTCCGGCGCCGCCGCCGAGGCGCTGGACAAACTGATCAAGCTCTCCAACGCCCCGGCGTAGCGCAGAAACGTGGATCGATCATTCCTGCCCGACCTATTCCACGCGAGAGTTGAAAGCTTCTGCGGACGGGGCGGCCGGCCCCGCGGGCCGGGTCGGCATGGCGGACAGGATTCGCACGTTCCGAGAATGCCCAACCCATCTGAGACGGCTGGCAGGAGGCGGTGTCGACAGGGGTATCGACGAGTGTCTGCCCCTCGTCGTCCCCTAACTGTCCTGTGCCGGGATCTCACCGTACCCCCAGCCTGTCAGAGAGGTAAGGCGTACCGCTTACTCGCCGGACGGCGGCCCGTGGCACGCGGAACCGTTGGGCGCACCTGTTGCGCGTGCAGAACCCAATCTTTCGGACCGGAACCTGCACGCCCTACCAGTTACCGGCCACTTCTGCTTGATGAATGTCGGGCAAGTATGCCCGACCTACAAACTCATGCCGAGGAAGCCGGATAAGGAGAATTGAGATTTGAGAGTGGTTATGAAAGAGGCTGCGTTCGGGGAGGTTTCCCAGGAAGGGGCGAACCCCGTCCAGTCGCTCTGGGGTATCTGCTCCGCCCGCGGCCGGGGGCGTGGCAAGATTCGGGGGAGTTTGCGGCCTGGGAGGCGTGAGGGGTGTTCACCGATTATCCGGATTTTTCAGGGACAGATACCTTAATTACCTTCGACCGACGAGGGCTTCAACGGGAGAGTTTCGGTATCTGTCCCTCTATTCACGGGGGTTGGCCGGACCCGCTTGATGGTCGCTAGAGTTACGACTGCTTTGGCGCCCCCTCACGTTGCTCGTGGTAGTCGTAGTAGGCCTCGTAGTTCTTGCGGAGATACCCGCCGGGCGTCACACGGACGGCATTGAGCACGGTACCCAGAATGCGGGCCCCCACGCGGTTGAGCGTGTCGCGCGACCGCTGCACCAGGCCGTGCGTGTTCTGGCCCGCCCGCACCACCAGCACCACCCCGTCCACCATGGTGCTCAGCCCCAGCGGGTCGGTCACCAGCATCACGGGCGCCCCGTCGAAGATGAGCTGGTCGTACTGACCGGACATCTGGGCTATCAGGCGGCGCATGTTCTCCGAGGCCAGCAACTCCGCCGGATTAGGCGGCAGGATGCCGGCCGGCATGGCGTACAGGCCTCCCTCCACGTGGCAGACCACGTCGGGCCATTGCGCCTGGCCGCTGAGCACGTTGCTCAGCCCGTCTCGCGGGCACTGGGGGATAAGCTGGTGCACCATCGGCTGGCGGAAGTTCGTGTCCACCAACAGCACCTTGCGCCCCGCCCGGGCGGCGGCGGCTGCCAGGTTCATCGCCACCGTGGTGCGCCCGTCACTAGGGGAGGGGCTGGTCACCAGCACGCTGCGGCGTTGCTCCGCCGGGCCGCTGAACAGCAGGCAGGTGTAGATCTGCCGGAACGCCTCGCCCAGCAGCGAGTTGGGATTGGTCATGAAGGCCAGCCGCAGGTCCGAAACCTCCTCGTCCAGGTCTTCGGCGTGCGGCACCATCCCCAGCAGGGGCAGGTCCACCTTGCGGGCAATGTCGGAGGGACTCTTGATGGAGGTGTCGATCAGCTCCAGCAGGAACGCCATGCCCAGGCCGAACATCAATCCCAGCAGGAAGCCGGCCGGCACCGTCACCTTCCAGCGCGGCATGGAGGGGGCGTCGGGGGTGGAGGCGGCGGCGGCGATCTGGACATCCTGCTGGCCCATGGACAGCAAGCGCAGCTCCAGCAGCCGGCTGTCGATGCGGGCGATGCTCCCGTTGAGCTGCTCCTCGCTGGCTGCCAGTTGTCTGAGCCGTGAGAGGTTGTCCTGTAGGTCTCGCAACATGGCGACGGCGCCGTGGTATTTCTCTCGGGTCTGGGTCAGCTCGATCGTCATCGCGTCAAAGGCCGCCTGGCGTCCCTGCACCGCCGCCTGCGCCTGAGCCTGGGCCACCTGTTGCGACTTCTCGGCCAGTTGCCGGCGGATGCTGGCCAGGCGAGTGTCGTAGTCCTTCATCCGCGGGTTTTCCGGGCCCAACTTGCGTATCAGATTGTCCTGCTCGTTAATGTAGTTCAGCTCCGCCATCCGCAACGTGCGGACCGCCGGGTCGTATTCCACCGCCTGAAGCACCTCGGGGGATTGGGCCAGTGTTCCGTTCTGCTGCATGGCCATCACGACCCGAAGACCCGACTCCAGCCGGGCCTGCTGCGCCTCCAACTCCAGAACGGTCTGGTAAAGCGTTTGCACCGCCATGTTCGCGGCGTTGGTCTGGCTCTCGATGTTGGGAATATTCTCCGGCCGGGCAACCCGGGCCTCCCGACGGATCCCCTGAAGCTCCCCCTCGTACCGGATCCGCTCATTGCTCAGCCGGCCGCTGTCCGTGGTGTAGCCGCCTTGGAGCTGCGTCCGGTTATAATCGACGTACGCCTCCGCCACGGAATTCACAATACCCGGCAGGTCGGTGGCGACCGGCCCGGTCATGGAGATCATGACGAAGTTGGTGCCGGTAACCGGAGCGACGCTCAGTTCCTGCCTCAGCCGCCGGACCACCTGGCTCTGGTCGCCCTTGCTGAACCAGGCCGTTCGGCGCAGCTCCTCCTTTTGCCCGGCCGCCTGAAGGATCGGGTCGATGGTCGCCAGGCGGGCGTGAGTCATCTTGATGCGGTCCATGATGTCCATGCCGTAGAGCGTCTGGCCGGTCGACAGCTCGCTGGCCTTCGGCACATCCACCCGCAACAGCGCCGAGGCGGTGTATAGCGGATAAGTTTTGAGCCATACGACCGTCGCGCCGACCGCCAGGAACGTGGCGATTGCCGTCGACAGGATGATCAACCACTTGCGCTTGCGGAGGATCTGGAGGATGTCGCGGCCGGTCATTCCGGCGGCCGGCGCCCCGGCGGGACGAACGACCCGCGCCTGCGCCACCGCGGGCGAAGGCACGATCTGCGGAACTCGGTCGTGGATCGGAAGATCGGTCATGCGGCGTCTCTCCTTACGGCTGTCCTTTCAACTTGTCCGATACCCGCTGAAGGGCCTCGGCCAGGGTCCGCTGAAGCTCGCTGTCCTGCTGGGCTCCTTGCACCGCCACGGCGCTCTGGTACTGGCGCTGGGCATCCGCCAGCCGGCTGCTCTGCTCGTACACCCACCCCAGGTGATAGCGGCTCAGGGCTGAACTGCTGTTTCCCTGCACGGCCCGCGACAGGAACGTCTCGGCCTCCTGCGGCCGTTGGAGTTTGGCCAGCGTCCAGCCATAAGTATCCAGCACATCCGGGCTGTACGGCGCCTGGGCCATGGCCTTCTGCACGTGAGGCAGAGCCTTGTCCGGCTGGTTCAGGTCATTGGTGTACAGGTATGACAGATTGTTAAGGGAAGTCGGGTCGTTGGCCTCGTCTTCGAGGACGGCCAGGTACGTCTGCTCAGCCTGCGGATATTGGCGGGTCTGGTAGTAGCACAAGGCCAGCTCGCGGTTGATCGTCGCCCGCTGTCGGGGGTCTTTGACCAGCCCCAGCCCTCTTTTCAGCACGTCGGCGGCGGACGAGAAGTTGTTGGACATCATGGCGACCTTGCCGGCCGCCAGGTACATCATCACGTCCTCCGGCCGGCTGGCCAGCCAGGCGTTCACGTGCGTCAAGCTCTGCTCCGCGCCCCAGGTCTGGTGCACTTGCGCCAGCACGTGGTCCAGTTGGGCCCCCGAGGATTGGCTGATGGCCTCGGCGAATACCTGGTCGGCCCCCTGCGCGCGGTTGAGCTTGGCCAGTGCTTGGCCCTGCATCGCCTTCAGCAGCGGCGAGATCTCCGGCGACATCCGCTGCTGGGCCAGATCCACGACCTTCTGGTACTGTCCGGCCACCAGCAAGCCCTGAAGGTAATCCCGCAGCACCACCGGCGAGCGCGGGGCGACGCCGATAGCCTTCTCCAGGGCCGCAACGGACCGCTGCAAATCACCCCGGCCGGACCACATCTGCGCCTCGGTCAGCCACACGGCCGGGTCGTACGGGTCGGCGGCCTTTACCTTCTCGATCAGTTGGTCCAGCTGGTCCCACCGCTGCTGGCCGAGGTAAACGCCCATCAGCATGCGCTGGGCGGGCTTGTAGTCCTGCGTCTCGGAGCGGCTCAGCAGCTCTCGCAGGACCATGGCGCAGCGTTCCTTTTCGCCGGCCTGTAGGTGCATCGAGGCCAACTGCACGGCGATCTCGGGCGCGCCGGAAGAGACGCTGGCGGCCTCCAGATCCATCTGCGCCAGTGCCAGTTGGCCCATGAACAGTTGCAGGTGCGAGCGCGTCGCCAGCGCCTCGGGAAACTTGGGGTTGTCCCGCAAGATCTCGTTGAGCCGCTCCAGGGCCTCCTGGGAGCGGCCCTCCTTCATCATCACCACCGCCTGAAGCGTGCGGGCGGTCGGATCGCCGCTCTTGTGGGAGAGCATCTCCTCCAGGGTGCGGCTGGCTTGCTCCAATTGCATGCCGTTGATCTGGAGTCGCGCCAGTTGCTCCCGGGCGGTCGCGTCATCGCTCTTGAGCTGGAGGTATCGCTCCATCGCCTGGGCGGCCGGAATCCATTCCGCCCGGTCCGAGTAGAACAGCGCCAGCGCCTGGTGGCCGCGCGGGTCGTTGGGATCGGTCTCCGTGGCCTTCACCAGCGCGTTGCGGGCCTGCTCGGCGTTCACTTGGCGCAGGAAGTTGCCGTAGATGATGTAGACGCCCACCTTGTCCGGCCAGGTGCGGAGCATCTCGACCATCAACTTATCGGCGTCGCTGGAGCGGTTGCTGCGAGCGTAGAAACTCACCAACTCCTGCGCCGCCGTAAGCTTCTCCGGCGCCTCGCGGTAGATGAGCTGGAACAGCCGTTCCGCCCGATCCACCTGGGTCACGCGTTCATAGAGCTTGGCCAGGCGCGCCAGGTTGTCCCAATCGCGGGGACTGCGCCGCGCCAGGCGTTCTCGCTGGCGGATCTGCTCCGCCGCCGGCATGGCCGATTCCTTCATGTTCAGGTACTTCGCCAGCACGTACGTGTCCCGCGGAGCCAGGTGATAGGCCCGCTCGATGTAGGCGGCGTGCTGCACGGTCTCCCCCTGGCGCTCCGTCACGACGGCGATGCCCACCACGGCCGGAATATAACTGGGGTCATCCTCCAGCAGCTTGCGGAACTGCTCGTCAGCCTGGGCAAGCTGGTTGGTCTCAAGGTAGATCTGCCCCAACTGCGCACGGGCAGCCTTGAGGCTGGGAGTGCCGGCGAGGACTTCGTTCAACAAGGTGATGGCCGTGTCCTTCTGCCCCTGGGCCCAGGCCAGGCGGGCCTGGTAGAGCTTGCCGCCCGCGTCGTCCAGGTTCGCCGCCACGGCCTGGTCCACCAGCGCCTTGGCGGCTTCCCAATCCTTGCGGACAATAATCATTTCCAGCAGTTGGTCAGTTGCCGGCCGGTCGCCAGGTTTGGCCTCCAGCGCCTGGCGCAGGAAGGTCTCGCAGCCGGCGCGGTTGCCGAAGGCCAGACTGACCAGGGCCTTTTCCATCGCCCGCCGGTACGGGTCGGGATTCATGTCGGCCATCTGCATCCGCAGCGCCACGCGGCGCTGGGGATCCTTCTCCTCCAGGAACTGCCGCTGGAGCTCCAACAGCTCCACCTTGTCGGGGTGCGCGGCCTTGGTCTGCTCGAGAATCTCCCGGGCCTTCGGCTCCTGGTTGTCCAGGGCGTACATCACCAGCAGCCTCAGCGAGACCGTCAGGTCCTGGGGCGCCTTGCGGTGCAGGGCTTCCATCATCTCGATGGCCTCATCCCGGGCCTCTTGGACCCACAGCGTCTGGGCCTGGTCCAGCAGCAGCGGGATGCTGATCGGCGACAGCTCGGTGTCGCCGGCGAGCTGCTCCACGTCGCCCTGACCGGTCATTATCCAAAACGTCTGTTGGAGGCTCAGGGCCTGCTTGTTGGCCGGATCCTTGCCAAGCAGTTCGTCCAAGTACCGCAGCGCCTCGGCGTAATTGCGATACTGGGCCTCCAAGACCGCCTTGTACAGCAGCACGCCCGTGCTGTCCGAGTACGCCGGCGTGGCCCGGAGCTGGTCCAGCAGCTCCTCCGCCTTGCCGTAGCTGCCCTGCTCGATGTACAGCCGTACAAGCGTCATGGCGGTGGTGTAGTCGCCCGTGCCCGTGTGCCGATGAACCCCCTCCAGCAGCTCGATGGCCTCCTTGTTCCTTTTCTCCAGGAAGGCCAGCCGCCCTTTCACCCGGTCGCGATAGACCGGCAGGATCTCCAACTCCGGCTTCTCCGCCAACTGCTTGGCCTCCTGCATGTAGGCTTCGCGATTGGTCGGGTCCGCTTCCGCCTGGTCCACCAGGGTGTTGGCCAAAAACAGCGTCAGTTGAGCCTGGCCGGTGCTGAGGTGCTGTCGCGCCGCCTGGTTGGCGGCAGTGTCTTCCAGGCCGGCCAACTGCCCCTGGAGCGCCTCCAGGCCCTGACGCACCGCCTCGATGGCCTTGGGGATGTCCTTCTTGACCATGTAGACCCCGGCCATGCCGCGGTAGACCCGCTCATCGGTGCTGTCCGCCTGCATGGCCTTGACCAGCGCTTCCAGCGACTGGTCGGGCTGTTGCCGGAGCCGGTAATAGTCCGCCAGCGCCAGGTAGCCCAGCACGGCATTGGGCTGGGCGGCGATGGCCAACTGAATCTGCTCCAGCACCTGCTGGAACTCGCCGCGCTCCTGAAGGTAGCGGGCGTACCGGACGCGCAGCTCCACGCTGCCGGGGCACTTCTCGAGGGCCTGGTTGAATGCCTCCTGCGCCTGCTGGGTCTGCCGGGCCGCCATTAACACGCCGGCCAGGCCGATCCAATACTCCGGCTCATCGCTCTTGAGCTGCGTGGCCTGCGTGAGGTTGGCGATGGCGTTCTCGGTGTTGCCTCCGGGAACCGCTTCAGCCATGGCGGCATAGGCGATGCCCCGCCGGGCGAAGGTGGCGTGGTCATTCGGGTCCAGTTGCACTATCTTCTCGGACCGGGCGATGTAATCCTGCCAGTGCTCCGCCCGCACAAGCTCCGCCTGCCTGGCCATCTGCGCGCGGCCCCAGACCAGCTCCGCCAGCAGCCGGTGCGCGTCCAGGTAGCCCGGATCCATGCTGACAGCCTGATGCAGCACCCTGAAGACCATGGAGATCGTTTCTTCCCGCTGGGCCTCCGTCAGGTCCTTGCCCTTGGCCTGTAGATACTCCAGCTCGAATCGCGCGTACTGGTAGAAATGCGCCGGCTGGGGCTTGACGTACAGCAACTGCCGCAGGAAAACCTCGTGCGCCTTTTTCCAGTTGCCCTGGCTCTGGAAGGCCTCGACGTCTTTCAGCACGGCCACCGGATCTCGGGGAAACCACCGGTATCGCCTCTTGCTGAGGGCGTAGCCGAACATCGCCAGGAACACCACCAGGATCCCCACCAGCACCAGGATCACCTTCTTGTTCAGTTTCCGCTTGCGCTTGGCCATCAAAGCACCTCGTCGGGTAGTTGTCCGCATCACCGGCCCCGCGGTTCCAAGGCGTTCAACTGCTCGGGGCTGGGCAGGACCTTCATCACGTGGGGCAGTGCCGCTCGGAAAAACTCGCCGGCCGCCTGATCCGCCTGGACAACATCCTGAACCTCGCTAAGCGGACCGAACTGGATCTTGGCGAAATAGCAGCGCCGAAGTCGCGGATCATTGAGCCTCAGCCGGACCATCTTCCACGACTCTTCCGGCCGGCCGTTGAAGTCAAAAACGTAGTACTGGGTGGACCGGCTGGTCTTCATGCCCAGGCGGTCCGTTACCTCGAACTGCGTGCGCCGCACGGCCGGGGAGGACCAGCCATTCGTCAGGCCCGGCGCCTCGAACGTCACGTTCTGGCCCCCCAACAGCGTCGCGCCGCCGGCAATCCAGCATCTCTCCGGCACGTGGGGCACCTTGTCGAGCGCGCCGGTGTAGTAGTACACCTCGAGCTGCCAGAACCTGAACGCCGCGTCCGGTCGCATGTCCTCGTAGATGCGAACGCAATACCAGTTGCTTTGTCGGGCGCCGTAGCGGGTCCGGTCGGCGCTGGTGCCCACCCCCAGCACCTCCTTCACGTCGTCTTCCAGCAGCACCTCGCCATCCGGCCGGCCGTCGCGCCGCAACTCGCCGCGCGCGTCCGTGTCCAGACGTCCGTCCTCCTGCACCATGTGGTAGGGACCCATCTGCGTCGCCAGCGTCTGGAGCGCGAACTCCTGGCTCACACGGACGCCTTCAGGCCAGGGCACCGCCTCCTTGTGCACCGCCCACTTGAGCGTCTTGACCGTCCAGCTCCATCCGCCGGCGGCCAGACCCAGGATCAGGGCCGCCAGCACGAAGTGCCGCTGGCCGCGGTCTCCCAGGGAAAACCGGCTTGTGCGGACGGCGGAAGTCATTTGGGCGACTCCTCGGCGTCGGCGGCGGGCGCCGCTTGGCCCGAATCCTCCTCCACGAACAGGTGGCGCAGGAGGTAACTCAGCGCCCACAGCAGCCCCAGGGCCGGCGCCAACATGAGCATGCCCATGAATTCGTGCATGAACTTCTGGCCCAGCTCCGGCCGGTCGATGACGTACATCCCGGCCGTGATCGTCACGCGCGCGATGTTCAACACCACCGCCACCGGCACGGCCGCCACAACCAGCACCACCCGCTGCCACAGCGGACGGTCTTCCAAATAAGCCCACGCCACGCCCAGCGCCACGTACGCCAGCAGCGACCGCATCCCGCTGCACGCCTCCGCGACGGTCAGGCCGTACTCATGGCCCGTGCGGCTGAGAATCTTCAGATTGCTGGCGGTGGCCTCCATCTGCACGCCCATCAGCCCCAGCACGGCCGTGGAGGCCGAGGCGGCCAGGTTTTGCAGGGGGGTGGCGATGCCGGTGTACAACATGGTCGGGATCGGCATGGCCAGCGCCAAGTAGAGGATGGGGACCCAGGCATACCGCGTGACGGCCGGCCCCGCCAGGTAGAGCACCAGCCCAAAGAGCGTTGCCACCATGGCCAATTGGCTGATCCAATGCGTGCCGATGGGGTAGAAGCCCAGCAGGCTCAGCACAATCCCGCCCACGAAGATCGGCAGGCCCCACAGGCAGACCCGCCGCGGGGCCGCCAGCAGCTCCTCCCGCCGGCTATACAACAGGTACAGGCTAAACAGGGGGATCAGGAACCCGTGCGACCAGTTGGGGTCGTGTCGCCAGCCGCTCACCAGTTCCCGAAACTGCCAGAGATTCAGCCAGGTGAACAGTCCCGCCAGCACCGCCACTTTCGCCACGTCCGACGGCGCAAAGCGGCCCCGGGACGAGGGAGCCGACGGGCCTTCGAGCATGTCCGCCAACGACCCCTCGGACGTGGCGACCGGTTTGGCTTGCCGGGTGCTATCCATCAGACGCAGACACTCATGCCGCTACAGCCGGGTGAACCGGTTGCCGTGCGGGGTAAAAAGCAACGGATCGGAGAAGTTCCGATCGTAGATGAACCCAAAGCCGTACGTCATGCGGAACGCGTTGCGCATGACGGCGTAGAACATGGCCCGAACCTCGGTGCCGATCCAGATCTGGTCGTCGGCCTTGAGGTAGACGTCGGGCGCCTCGTCGCGGAAGATCGCCTCGATGTCCAGCGGGATGTACTGCTCCTGATACTCGCCGACCCGGCGGACCAGCAGCGAGTTCTCCGGCCAGGCCAGCGGCCCCAGATTGCCCGAGGCGGCCAGGGCCTGCTTGATGGTGATCTGCCGGCCCGTCAGCGAGTACACCCCCGGCCGCAACACCTCGCCGCCGATATAGAACTCGCCCGACTTGAGGTACGGTACCTGGATGATGTCATTGTCCCGGATGACGATATTCATCCTGGGCTGGCCCGCTTGGAGCTCTTCCAGATTGATCGCGACGATCCTCGCCAGGTTCGACTTGTCCGCCTTCTTCCAACCGAAGGGATCCTCCCCGCGGTCGCGCCGACTTGGGGGGCGTGGCGGAGCTTGGACCACTTCTTCCCTTGTAGGAGGCCGCTCCTTGACGGCGGGTTCCTGGACCGTTTCCTCTTGGCCCGGAGGTTCCGCCGGGACTTCCCCAGCCGCCTGGGGCGCTTCGGCCGGGGCCGCGGCAGCCGCCGGCGCCTCGACGGGCTGAGTTTCGCTGCGCACCCAGCGGCCTGCCTCGTAGCGCCAGCCGCTGGCGTCGCTGACCTCCGCATCCTGCCCCGTCGGCAGGCCCGTCGCCAGCTCGGCAAAACTCACGACCGCCGGCGATGGCTCGCGGCGCTCCGGCAAGGCGCCTTCCAGCTCGCGCAAGGCGCGATCAACATCCTGCTGCGCCGCCCCGGGCGGCGCCGTGACCGGCCGGGCCGAAGGCTCCGATGGCGCCGCCTCTGGCAGAGCCGGTGTCGGCGCCTCGGCCGACGGCGGCAAAGCGGCCTCGACCGCGGGCGGCCGGGAGGCCATCGCCTTCTCGGGGCGGATCACGTAGAGGTACTTGATATCCGGCTGGACCACGCCGCCCGCCAGCGCCAGCATCTCCAGCAGGCGCATGTCGCGGCGGAACAGCGTGTACTGCCCCGGGCGGGCCACCGCCCCCAGAATGGACACCACGTTCTGGCGCCCCGCCGCCAGGATCACCGTCACCTGCGGGTCGCGCAGGATCTGCGGCGAATAGGCGCGGATGATTTCCTGCTTGAGCTGCTGGAGGGTCAGCCCGGCGGCCTTGATCCGATCTCCCAGCAGGGGCAGGTCAAGGAATCCGGCGGCGGATATCTCCCGCCGCATGGGCGCCTCTACGCCTTCCTGGTAAAGGTCGAGAATGAAGATATCGACGATGTCCGTAGGCCCCAGCACATACTCCTCTTCCACCCACGTCCAATCGCCTTCTTGTGGGAACGAGGCGTTGGGAACCATCTCCTGGGACTGGTCAACCAGCCCCACGTTGGGCAGGATCGGGCTGATGGGGGACCGCTCGGGCGCTTTGATCGGCTTGTCGGGAGACAGCCAGCGAGTCCGGTCGGTCTTCAAAAAATCCTGTGCCCCGGTACATCCGGACAGGATGGCCAGGGACCACAGCAACCATGCGGTCGTGCGACTCGATCCTTTCACCATCCTGCCTTTCCCTCTGAATCCTCGCGGGGGGCTGCACAATCGCCCGCCGTACCAGATTGTGCCTAAACCCCGCCGACCCCCGCCCCTTCTTACACTTCGCGGGGGCTGGGACGGCGCCGCTCCTGCCTCCACCAGCGCAGACTGGGCAGGGCCAGTGACATCCATATCTATCGGCCAAGATCCCGCCGTGGCTTGATAACTCAAAGCCGCGCCAGGACATGCATGGCATCTGGCCATGGGCGACACGACAATAATACGCCAGCGCCTTCCGTATGGATCGATGCGACGACGTTTTTCGGCGAGGAACCTTCCGCCCCCGGCGATTCACGGACCCAGCCGGCCTATGATCTCCAGCGGCACGGGCTGGTCGTACCGCCCCGGCAAGATCATCAGCAGATCCCCATCCTCCAGGCGGATCATCTGGCGCACCGCCCGCCCGGCCAGATTCACCGACACCGGCCCCCTCCAGTCCCCCCGAACCATGAGCACCGGATCGACCATCCCCTCCGCCCCTGGGTGAAATGTCAGACGAGCCGTGCCCGTCCGAGGCGCGATGCTGTAACAGCCTTGGGACTCGTCAAACCCGTCCCGGTTGCGGTCGCCGGAGGCAAAGCCCACCCGCGAACCCTCCGCGGGCGCCAACCGACCCGGAGATAGATACTCACTTGTCTGGGATGGCCTGCCCCCGCCGCCGGGCACGCTCGCATAGTCGCACCGCCAGATCGGTCCCAGGAATGGATTTACCAGCCGCCCCGCCGAGACCTCCCCATCCGCCCAGGCCACCGGCCGCGCGCTCCGAAGGCTCAACCAGCCGATCTCCGGGCCTCCCGCGTTGTTGAGCTCCAGATGGGTGACCCACCGGCCGTCGTGGTAGATGGTGTACTCCCACCGGATCTGCCGGACCGCCAGCGACAGCCACTCCCCCGCCCGCGAAGGCATGTACCACGTGTTGGCCAGGCACACGCGGATCGGGTTGCACTCCAGCAACTCGCAGGATCCAATCCGCCGGTCGCCCATCAGGCCGATGTCCTCGCCGCCTTCGCTGGGAT
>Ga0315289_10004088_pt1 | contig 21850 bp, 20 predicted proteins | sample YL17G11_40_MG_FD_203452 | JGI IMG/M metagenome (GOLD analysis project Ga0315289, IMG submission 203452) | Sediment microbial communities from Yellowstone Lake, YNP, Wyoming, USA - YL17G11_40 | ecosystem: Environmental > Aquatic > Freshwater > Lake > Sediment | place: USA: Wyoming | collected... | reverse complement strand
GTTTGTGTGCGTTTGTGAGTGCGAGTGAGAGTGAGAGAGAGAGAGAGAGAGAGAGAGAGAGAGAGAGAGAGAGAGAGAGAGAGAGAGAGAGGAAGGGGAAAGAGATCGTGAGGGAGAGAGACACCGAAGAAAGAGGAGGGGGAGGTGAAAATGACGAGAAAAAGAGCCGGGAAGGAAAACAAGTTCCGGAAAAGAAAAAAAAACGCACACTCCGCCAAACACGATGAAGATGACAGTCACCGCCGGCCCGATCGCCATCGCCGCGTCGGCGCTCGGCGCCGCCGCGCCCACCGCGAGCCCCATCGCCGTAGACGTCAGCGCCTCCAGAGACAGCACGCCGCAGAACTTCGCGAATCGCAGCGGAGACGGGTTGAGCCCGGCCGAGGGGTAGACCGCAGCGCCGAAGAGCAAAGGGAAGAGTGCCCCGAGCGGGGCCTCTGCGGAGAGCTTGGCGAGGAAGTAAGGGAGGACCGGGTAGCCGCCGTCGCCGCTGGAGGTGCGCTCGCGCTCGACGATTTGGCGCTCCTGTTTTTTTTTGTTTCATTTTGGGGAGAGAATCGAGAGAAAGGGAGAGAGAGAAGAGAGAAAAAGAGTGAGTTTCTCGTCTTCGTTTCTCAAAAAAAAAAAACTAAACCACCACCAAAAACCGGCGCGCGTCGACCGACGCGCCTTGCGGCGCGCGTCGACGAGCGCCCGCGGCGGGCCCTCGAGCGCGAGGCTCCCGGTGTTGCGAAAAAAACGAAAGACGACGCACCCTGGGGAAGGCCGAGAGCGTCTTCACCAGCGCGCTCATCGCGGCGTTGATCGCCGAGACCTGCAGCAGGCCCATCCTGTCCTGGATCGAGGCCTGCCCCTTGCCCAGGCGCCAGTAGATCGAGCCGAAGATGAGCGCGGAGGAGAGCGACGAGGCCGCGCGGGCGAGGGCCGTGGCCCTGTCCCGCGTCGTCTGGCGCCAGGCGCGCCTTCCCAGCAGAGAGAGCTGGGTGAGGAACGACGTGCGGCTTCCTCCCTGGGAGGCGCGGCGGTGCGAGCGGTGCGAGCTGCGGGAGAGCTGCTCCGCCGCTCCCTTTCCTCCTCCGCCTTCCCTCTCCCTCTCGACCTTCGCAGCCCAGGCGTCCGTGATCCCCTTGACGCGCGCCCTCGAGCCAGCCTCGGCCTCGGGCGAGCTGTGGTCGACGGAGACCAGGTCGGCGAGGAACTCGGCCGGGTTGAAGTGCGGCGGGCAGCCGTGGCCCCCGCCCCGCTCGGACGCGAAGTACGCGAGCGCGTCGGCGGCGGGCCCGCTGTAGGCGACCCTGCCCTCGGCGAGCAGGACCAGGTCGTCGAACAGCGCGAACGCGGAGGAGCGCGGCTGGTGGATGGACGCGACCACGGTGCGGCCCTCGGCCCTGGCCAGCTCCGAGAGCGCCGCGACGACCCTCTCGGCCTGGAACGAGTCGAGCCCCGAGGTGGGCTCGTCGGCGAAGAGCACGGCCGGGGAGCCCACGAGCTCGCAGGCGATCGAGAGCCGCTTGCGCTCGCCGCCGCTGAGCCCCCGGGCGCTCCCGCCGCCGACGCGCGCGTCCGCGACTTTCGCGAGGCCCAGCCTGCGCATCAGGGCCCCGGCCGTCGCCGAGATCTGCGCCTCCGGCGTCCCCTCCTCGGCGCGCAGGCGCGCCGCGAGCTCGAGCGTCTCGCGGACCGTCAGCATCGAGAAGAACTCGTCCGACTGCTGCACGAAGGCGACGCGCGGCGGGGAGCGGGCCGCGGTCCGTTTCGCCTCCTTGGCCGCCGCCGCGTCCCCCCCCCCCCCCCTCCTCGACGGGACGAGCGCGACGACGCTCCCCGTCGCCTGCAGGCCCGGGGCCCTCGCCAGCTGCCCGGCCAGGGCGTGCAGCAGCGTCGTCTTGCCCCCGCCCGAGGGGCCCATGATGGCGACGAGCCTGCCCGCGGCGGCGACGCCGCTGACTTTGGAGAGGATGGCCTTCTTCAGCTTCTTCGCCGCGGCCCGCTTCCGCAGGGCGCCAGAGGCGACGGCGGCCGCCGCCGCCGCCTTGTCTGGGACGAGGACGGAGAGATCGCTCCACACGAGGTCGACGGGCCGCGTGACGTTGACGTCGGAGCTGATCGAGTCCTCCTGCTCTCCCTTTGCGGAGAGCGCGAGGAGGGCCGGGGAGGAGGCGGAGGAGGAGGAGGAGGAGGGCGCCACAGACGGCGAGACGGACGAGTCGCTCTCTTCGGCTGAAGCGTCTTCCCGCTGCTCACTCCTTCGCCTGCGCGCCGCGCCGGCGAGAGCGCGCACTCCCTGGACGGCCGCGGCGCCGGCGGCGATCGTCAGCTGGTGCTGCGGGGCCGCGATGACCGCGGCGCCCTGTTTTTTGTAGAGGAAGGAGGAGGGAGGAAGAGACAGGAGTTTTTTTTCGTTGGTCGAGGTTGGGGGAAAGGGAAAAAAAAGGTGACGTCACCAATGTCGCCGTCAACTATCTCATTGCGAGCGCGGCTCCAACTGGGCTCCGAGGCCTCTCTAATCTCTCATCTTACCAAGAGCCAATCGAGAAGGACTCTGCCCATTGTCGTGAGAGTAGGCGGGGAAGCCAAACAGGGGAGAGAGAGGAATAAAGCGAGAGAATGGGCGTCTCTCGCAAGTCACAAGCCGTCCCGATCGCCGCCAAGAGAAAGTCGAGAGTGTGCATCAGGTGAGCCCCTTTTGAGTGACTGAAGGTCTCAGAACACTTTTTTGACGACATTTCTTCTTTTCCCTTCTTTCTTCAAACGATGCTTCGAAGCGCTTCGAAGCGAGCCGCAGACGATCCACATGCTCCCTCCGTGCCGCCGCTGAAGCGCCGCAGCGTGGATATCGATCCCAAGCTGCGAGCGGAGTGGCGGTCGGCGGAGCAGGGTCAGCAGCTCTTGCTGCAGCAGCAGAGGCAAGCGGCCACCTCTCCGTCGTCTTCCGCTCAACATTCGGCGGCGGTCGATGTCTGCGGCCTCACCGCCGACGACTGGTGCGGTCAAGGGACCGGGAAAAAAGCATCTCAGTGCCCTCCGAAAAGCGCGACCACAACGGGACTCAGTTGGGGCAGAGGTCGAGCGCGTTTCAATTTGAACTCGCATTCAAATATCTCTCGACATTCAAATATCGCTGGCGAGAAAAATCTTTTTCTTCCTCACTCTAAAATCTCTTTCCTTCCAACTTCCGCGTCTCCCGTTTTTCCTTCTCCTCCTCCTCCTCCCTCTCGCCAACAACGGGAGGCAAGCTCACCCGCACGCCCTTCGACCTCCTTGCTCCGAATTTTCCCCTCCAAACCCGCCTCTCTCTCTTCCTGCCAGGTCCTGCGCCCACGAGCTCAACGCCCTCTTCTCCGCCAACGCTCACAACTTCCCCTCGATCGTCGTCAGGTCTCGCACGACATTCACGCGCGCCGAGACCGCCGCCATCGCGGCCAAAATCGCGTCGTCCCCGGCGGCGGCTTGGGCAGCCGGCGTCGGCGGCGGCGCAGGCGGCGCTGGGCAGCAGCAGCAGCAGAGATCCCAACAGCACCTCGTCCTGGCAGCGCACATCCTCTCCGTGGCCTTCGCTCCCTTCCCGACAGCGGCCCTCAGCGTCTACGAGATCGAGGCGCCGGGCTGGCTCGCCGGGTGGGCGAGCAGGTGGTGCTCCGCCGCGGCGCCCGCAACGCCGCGGCTGGGCTCGCCCTCGCTCTCGCCCTCGCCCTCGCCGGCTGCGAGCTCCTCGGGCTCCCTCAGCTCGTACGACAGCGACGAAAACGGCGCCTCTCCCTGCGTCGGGACCGTCGTGAAGCTGATGGCCCTACACGGGTACGCGGAGGGCCAGCCGGCGTGCGGGCAGGGCGCGGGGATTGGGGAGCCGCAGAAGACGGGCAGCGGCAGCGGGGGGAGGCCAGCGAGGACGGTGTTCCTTCGGATTTGGTGAGAAAGGAAAAGTTGGGAGAGAAAGAGAGAAATAAAAATATCTGAAAAGAACAAGCGAAAGAGAAAGAAAGAGTTGCGCCGCAATTGCCCTTGTAAAACAAAACAAACGAAACAGAGAGCCGAACAAAGCGGGAGAAGGAGCAGAGAAGGAGAAACGAGAAGCGATAAGGTCGGAAGGAGGTAAAAGAAAAAGAAAAGCTCGACGGCTTTTTTTATTTTCACTCTCTCAATTTTTCAATCTCCTCGACTCTTTGAGCGCCAAGCGCTCCTTCAGTGCGCTGTCTCTGCCAGCAGGCTCTTCTTCGACCTCGCCGCTGATGCGACGAGCTTGTGCCGTCAACGCTTGTCGGCTGCTCGCGGGAGGAGCCTCTCCGTTGAATGCAAGTCGACGACAACGACAACGTCCGTCGATAGTCTGTGTGGCAGCGGGAAAGAAGAAAGGGTTTGGCGCTCCCGCGGCCAAGCCTACGCCCGCCGATCCGAAAAAGGTAACCGAGACTGCAGAGAGAGAGAATTGAGTGAGCTCTAGGGGCGATTAGTTGATCGAACAGGGAGGCTTTGATGGCGGAATGGCGGCAGATCGAAGGTCTCGTTCTTCGCCAAGGTCGACGCTCGTTTGACCTTCCAACCTCTCGCGACCCAGCTCTCTCACGTACCCGTCTCTCTCTCTCTCTCCCGTACACGACAACACCACCACCAAAAAAAACAGAAGAGGCGGCCGCAGCAGCAACAGCAGCGGGACCCCGCCGCCGGCCCGATCCCCCCGCCGCCGCAGCCCCCCTCGACGCTCGACGCCAGGTTCGCCCAGGCCTCAGCCGCCGCCGAGGCCGTCGCCGAGGGCCGCCCGCCTCCGCCGAGCGACGAGGACTTTGAGCGGAAAGTCGCGAGGCTCGCGCGCGAGGCCGCCGCGAAGAAGGCCGCGGCGGAAGAAGCCAAGCTGGGCCTCCGCGGCGTCGGCGGCGTCGGCGGCAGCGGGGGATCGGTGCTGGACGGATCGGCCTTCCCCGACTACGACTCGCCGCCGCCGCTGTCGAGGACCATCGCCTCGGCAATGACCGGGAGCGACGCTGCGGCCAATAAGAACGAGGGGATGATCTCCAACGGGAGCCTGACCGCGGCCGCGTCCGCAATCTTTTTGGCAGCGGTCTTTGTCTTCACCTCTGGCGGCTTTGGAGGTGGCGGATCGGGAGGGGGCGACGACGACGGCGCGCTCCAGCGCATCTCCCCGGCGAGCTCAGCGTTCAGGCAGCGCACGCTGAGCGACGCCGAGAGAGGAGAGGCGCGGGCGCAGCTGGCGCGGTTCGAGGCCGCCCTGGTGACGAAGCCGACCGACGCCGAGGCGCTCCGTGGCGCCGCCGACGCCGCCGCGGCGCTGGGGGGCTCCGAGGCGACGACGAAGACCCTGTCCCTGCTCGAGAGGCTCGTCGGAGCCTCTCCGAGAGACCCGGAAGCGTGGGCCGCCCTGGGGGACGCGCGGGCGATGGCGTCCGACGGCAAGGGCGCCGTCGCCGCCTTCGAGCGGGCGAGGGCCGAGACGGCAGGGGCCCCGCCGCTGTCGCTCGTCGCCGCCGCCGCCGGCGCGCGGGCCGCCTCGGGAGACCACTCCGGCGCCGCCTCGGACGTCGCCGAGGAGCGCTCTTCCGCGCTCGAGCGCGGGGACGGCGAGGAGGCCTACTCCCTGGCCCTGCTGCAGGCCAAGGTTCTCTCGGAGTGGCCGCGGCACTCCTCCGAGGCCGAGAGGATCTACGCGGAGCTGACGGAGGCAAGGCCCGGCGACTTCCGCGGGTGGGTCGCGCGCGCGGTGCTGGCCAGGTCCGAAGGGCGCGCCGGCGACGCCGCGCGGTACTTCCTGAGGGCCAAGGCGGCGGCCGCGGACGCCGGCGAGGGGGCGAAGCAGGCGGTGGACGCGATTTCGAAGGGGTTGAGGGGGTGAAAAGGAAGGGAGGCGTCGTCGTCGTCAATGGCGGAGGTGAAGAAGAGGAACGAGGAAAACGAAAAACATAACAAAGTAAAAAAACAGAAAACTCAGTTTTCTTTTCCGCGTTCCCACTTTCTCTTCGATCGAATTGCTATGACTGCCTGGCGCGCTATCCTGGCCGCAGCCTTCCGTGCCGCTCGGAGCTCGAGCGCCACGCAGAGGACCGCGGCGGCGGGAGCCTGCGCTGCCGCCGCTGCCGCAGCGTCGGTCGCCCACCGGGGCGGGAGCATTTCCCAGGGCCTCTCGGGGGCGCACAGGGGATTCTACGCCGCCGCGGTCTGCGCCGCTGCGGCTGCTTCTCTCGGTGAGTAGCTCTCTTTGCCGGAAGGAGAGAGTAAAAGGGGTAGGGGCTCGAGAAGCGGTGCAAAAAGAAAAGGGAAAGACGAGAGCATTCGAGGCCATCGATTGATCGCGAACGCTCGTCATTTTTCCGACCTCAACCCACTCTCCCCCCGCCCCCCCAAGAAAACGAAAAAACGAAAAAACAGCCTTCCCGGCCTCCACCGCCCACGCCGCCTCTGCGACCTCTCCTGCCCTCTCCCGCTCCTTCATCATGGTCAAGCCTGACGGAGTCCACCGCGGCCTCGTCTCGGCCGTCGTCGAGCGCTTCGAGCGCCGCGGCTACAAGCTCATCGGCATCAAGGTCATTGTCCCGACGGCGGCGATGGCCGGGGCGCACTACGAGGAGCACAAGGGGAAGCCTTTCTTCCCAAAGCTCGTCGAGTTCCTGTCCTCGGGGCCCGTCGTCGCCATGGCCTGGGAGGGCGAGGGCGTCGTCAAGGCCGGGCGCGCGATGATCGGGGCGACCAACCCGCAGGCATCGGCGCCGGGCACGATCCGGGGCGACTTTGGCGTGGTCACAGGCAGGAACCTGGTGCACGGCTCCGACTCGCCCGAGTCCGCGGAGCGCGAGATCGCTCTGTGGTTCCGGGAGGGGGAGCTGGCGAGCTATGAGGCGCACTCGGGCAAGTGGGTTTACGAATAGAGTTTTTATTTTCCCCTTTTCCTTTTTTTGTTTCTCTAAAGAGCTCTTCTCTTTCTTTCTGTTTCGTTCGCTCTTCGATCACGTTTTTCTCCTCTGATTTCTTGCTCGCGAAGAGCAGAAACAGAGAGAGAGAGGCAGTAGAGGGAGCGTTGGAAAAAGAAAGAGTAAAAGTGGTGGAAGATGACTTTTTTTCTGACACGAAGAGAAACAAAATCAAACAGAAGCAAGAAAAACTCCAACTCTCTCTCTGTCTCTCTCCCTCCAAGCTACACCTTTATTCTACTTGCCAGATATCCTCAGCCCCCCGGCGTTCCCCGTCGAGGAAGCCGGCGGCGGCGGCGCGGGCTGCGAGTAAGGCACGCAGACGCCAGAGGCCCTCCAGGGAGAGTCGGCGGGGACGGCCCCGCCGCCGTCGATGAACGAGCAGACGTCGTCCCAGCTCGTCAGCATGCACCTGGTGTCCGGCCTGATCGCCACGGCCGCGGCGAGCTGCGCGTCGGCGACCGTCGTGGAGGAAGGAGCGGCGGAAGCCTTGCCGTTGGTGTTCCAGGGCAGCGGCGGGAGGGGCAGCAACCCTCCCCCTCTCTTGTCCCCCTCCGAGGCGAGCCTCGCGTTCGCGTCCGCCCCCGGCTGCGGCAGCAGCGGCCCCAGCGGCGAGGCCCCCAGGAGCTTCTCGAGCGGGTTGGCCCCAAACTGCGCCAGAGCGCGCCTGCTGCTGCTGGCCAGGCTGCCCTCTGCCGCCGCGGCAGCAGGGGTAGGGGAAGGAGAGGAAGCCGGGGAGGGCCTCGACCCTTCCTTGGCCCGCTGCGCGACGGCGCCGGCGACGGCCGCGACCAGCTCCTCCTCGGTCGCTCCGGCCTCGAGGGCCGCGGCCACGGCGGCCTCGTCGACGCCGTTGTAGCCCGCCGCCTGCAGGGCCGCGGCGAGGGTGGCGGCCCCCTTGTCCTGCGCGGACTTTCTCTTGGAGACGACGCTTTTGCCGTCGCTGCTGCTGTCGTCGTCGGAGGAAGAAGCCTCGCTCGCGCTGTTCCTGCTGCTCCCTTCTTCCTCCCCTTCCTCCGCCGCGGCCTCCCTGATCGCAACCTCTTCCTCGCTCTCGACGGCCTGCACCCTCAGAGGGGGCTCCGAGGCAGCAGCAGCGGCGGCGACCGCGGCCGGGGAAGGAGCGCCCTTCCCGACGGAGGCGGCGCGGGCGGCCCTGGCCGCCGCCGCGGCGAGCTCGGCCTGCCTCGGCGACGCGGCGTCGTTGATCTGCGGCGGCAGGTCTGCGGCGGTGCTGCCGCCGCCGCTCTCGGACGGCGCCGAAGAGGCCTTGGCGGCAGCTGGAGAAGGAGCGACGCCGGAGACGACGTAGACCTCGACCTGCACCGGCGGCGTCCCGTCGACCCCTGGCGCCGCGGTCGCGCTCCCGGCTGCTTTCGCTCTCGCGGCCTTCCTCGCCGAGCATCTCCCGACCCCGGCCAGCGCGGAGACGTCGGAGAGGACCCTGTTGCCCGTGACGAGCACCCCGGCGTTGGCCGGCGTGACGGCGACGGCGCTGCCGGAGGCTCCTCCGGCTCCCCCTCCGGCGGCGCCCGCGCTCGCGCCGCCGCCGACCGACGCGACCGCCTCGAGCCCCGCGAGCGACACCAGCGTCGGGTTGTTCGAGACCTGCAGCCCTCCGCCGACCGTGGTCAGCCCCGAGAGCCCGCGCAGGCTCGTGAGCCTGGTGTTGTTGGTGATGGAGACGCCCGCGGTGGCCGAGGCGGCCCCGGAGAGGGGGGCGGCCGCCGCGGCCGCGGCCGGGGCCGAGGGGCCCCCGCTCGCGCCCCCGCCGACTCCGACCGAGCTCAGCGCCTCGAGCCCCTCGAAAGACCTCAGTCTGTGGTTGGCCGCGACCACCAGCGAGCCCCCGATCGCCGTCAGGTTCGGCGAGGCTCCGGCGAAGCTGACCAGGCTCGGGTTGTTGACGACGACGACGCCGCCGCCGAGCTCCGTCGCCGCCGGCAGCAGGCTGCCCAGCTCGGGCAGCGCCGTCGCGACGAGGTACGTGGGCCCCTCGACCGTCCTGACGTTCTTCATCCCGGGCGCGGACTGGATCTGCCTCGAGCCGAGCAGCTGCAGCCCGCCGGGGCCGACGCGGGCAAGCCTGGGGAGCGCGTCGACGTGCTTGACCTTCGCGCCGTCGCCGACGTCGAAAAAGAGCCCTCCGACGCTCTCGAGCCTGGACAGGCCCAGGAGCCTCAGCAGCGCCGAGACGTCGGGGCCGTCGGTCCCCTTGCCGAAGCCGCCCACGGTCAGCACGAGCCCCGCGGCGAGCTGGGAGCACTCCTTGCCGAAGAGGAGGCCGTCGCAGTCCTCCTCGGGCTGCGGGTCGGGGAAGCCCTGCGCCTCGAGCGAGCACGCGGTGTTGGCCAGGGAGCCCGAGGTACCGGTGACGGTGATCGAGAGGAACTGACCCGGGAGGCCGCAGGTGCCGTCGGGCTGGACGTTGTACAGTTTCGGCGATGCCGAGGAGGAGGGCGACGACGAGGAGCCGCCGCCGGCGAGCGCGGCGAGCGGCCCCGCTCGGAGGGCGTCCCCGAGCGAGGGGGGCACCCAGGAGGAGGAGGGTTCGGCAGAAGCGAGGCGGGGGACGTTGGACGCGGCGAGGGCCGCGGCAGCGGCGAGGAGGAGCTGCAGGAGGCCGCGCGGGGTCGAGGCGGAGGCGGAGGCGGAGGAAGAGGTGGTGGGGGTGGTGCCGCGCCGCCGCGATGAGGAAGAGCCCTGCAATGAAGAAGAAAGAAAACGAGTTGTGTGAGCGTTGTTACGAGCATTGAGGCTTGTTCTTCTTCTTATATGCACTCTGAGAGCTATGATAACGGCGGTTTCGTCCCTCTCGGCTGGAGCAGAAGGGTATAGCGGGCGGCGCGCGGGGAGCAGCGAATGTTGGAGATCTGCCCAACTGCTGCCTGCAATTGAAGAAACGCCTACCTTCATTCGAGCTCGATTGACGCTCTCTTCGCTCGTTTTCCCGTGCTCCCTTTCGCCTAGAGAGAGTGTGCTTTTGTACGAGACCTGTTTCTGAAGTTCAAAGTTGAGGAAAGAGAGCAAAGAGAGAGGAAGGAAGAGGGAAGTGAGCGAGGTCGCGCTCATACTCGCCACCGCTCCGGCGAGCACGGCGGTCGGCGAGCAGGCAGCTCTTGCATCTCCTCGTTTTCGCGGAGAGAGGAGGGGGAAACAAAGGACGCTGCTGGTTCCTCGCGAGTCCCACGGCATCTCTCAAAGAGAAAGGAACAGTGACAGAGAAGGAAAGCACATCAAGCCGTACCGCCAACGGGAGCAGGAGCAAAAGTTGTAAAACCTTGGAAAGTGAGGAGCGAGAACGAAAACGAACTCTTCTTTTTTTACAGAAAAAAACAGACTGTAAATCATCTCACACCAGAGAACATGCGGCGGTTTGCCGTTGTCAAGTAATCATCAGCAGCAGCTGCTGCAACATCAGCAGCAGCAGCAGCAGCAGCAGCATCGGCGTCATTTTGCAGAAAGGGTGACCCGCGCCGGAAAAAAAGGAGAAAGCCCAAACAGAAGAAAAGTTCAGATTGAGCCGAGGAGCGTGTTTTCCCTGTCTCCTTCCAAGCCCTCAGAGGGGGAAACAGGGAGAAACACGAGGAGCAGCTGGCGATCTCCTCCGATCCTACTTCCCCCGCCCCTGGGGGTTGGGTGGGGGGGGGGGGGGGCAATAATGAAACAATGGTGGTGGTTTGCTTTGAACAACGGGAAAGGCGGGAAAGAGTTTTTTTTGTTTCCTGTCACCACTCACGAAGGTGAGCGTGTGAATCCCCTCTACTCTTTCTCCAGTTATTGTCTAAGGATGGGGGATGGCCGTGTGGCCCGTGAGCGCAGCAACCAGGGGGTGCGAGCGAGCGGGCGACAGGGGGTTTGAGGTCTAAAGGCGGTTGATGGTTTGGTTTCGATGGTGAATCTTTTTTTGCTAAAAGGGAAAACTCAAACGGAGGGGGGGGGGGGGGGGCGGAAGAAACGAATCTTCGTGTGTTGTTGGGCAAGTGCATGCAGTGCATTGTTGGTTGTTTCGAAATCGCGCGTGTTTCACGCGCTGACGAGCGACGAGAGGCGCGAAGACAGCCCACGGCCTCCTGCGCTCGCGCCGCTGCCACTGCCGCCGCCGCCTCCGACCCGGCGCCTCTTCGCGTCCGCCAGGGCCTCCGCCTCCGTCTCGGCGCGACGAGTCGTCCTTGCGTGCTGCCGAAGGAGCGCGTGCTGCGCCGCGGCAGCGGCGGAAGCGGCGGCGGCGACTGCAGAGCCGTTCCTCCCTCTGCTCTCCTCGCTCGCCTCGACCTCCTCCTCGAGCATCATCGCCGCCTCGGCGATCCCCGTCGCCGCGGCCCCGACGTCGAAGAGAGGGCTCTCGGCCGGCGCGGCGTACGAAGAGAACATCGACGAGAAGAGCGAGGGGGCGCCGCTCCTGGACCTCGGGGCCGAACAGGAGGCCGCTGCTGCTGTCGAGTTTGCCGCCTCCGCCGCCGCTGCTGCTGTCGAGTTTGCCGCCGCCGCCGATGCTGCTGTCGAGTTTGCTGCCGCCGCCGCTGCTGCTGTCGAGTTTGCCGCCGCCGCCGCTGCTGCTGTCGTTCCCTTCATTGTCGGCGTCGAAGAGGGCTGCTGCTGCTTGAGCGACCCGGGAAAGAAGCCGCCCCAGGAGGAGGGAGAGGAGGCCGCGCGGAGGGAGGACGCGGCGGCGGCCTGGCCAATGGGGTTGGTGGTTGTGGAGAGGGAGCAAGAAGAGAAGCGGTGAGGAGGGTCAGAGAGGATGATTGGAGGAGGAGCTCGATGTGTCGACGATGGACTGTCGTTCTTAACACCAATTGGCGGGCGCCTCCCAGCCGAGACCCGTAGGTCGCACTTTGGCAACCGTGCAATCGAATCATCTTCGATCCACCAGAGGGAAGCCAAAGGAGAGTGCCCGAGCACCTCGCGAGAGCGTCGATTTCATTTCGGCAAGAGCTGCGGGCCGCCACGATCTAAAGCATCGAAAACGACTAATCCACTCACCATCCGGCGCGTCCACGGGCTCTCCGCAGGAATGAAACTCCCGAATCCATTCGTGAGGGATGCCTCATCAGTCTCCCCCCTGTCGTTTGCGCGACGATCGGGGATCGGAATGATCATTTTGTAAAAGCTGACAGCACGGAAAAGATCCGACCGAGCTTTTGGATGTTTGAGCGATGCCGTTTCCCGCCAAAGAAAATAAGGGCGCTTGTTGCGACACCGCAAAGACAAAAAAAGAGGGTCACGCGTTTTCTCTTCTCAGCCGCTAGCTTTTTGGCTGATTTTTTTTTTGTGGGAGGGGACTCTCTCTCTCTCTCTTGTCTTTTTACACACTGAATGAAAGTAGGGAATTGAGGAGAAAGGCGAGAAGAGACAGGGAGATCATTTTCCCCCCACTCTCTCTCTCACTCTCTCTCCTTTTCCCAGAACACAGTAGAAAACACGTTCTTCAAGCCGTCAGCGCTGCCACCTTGGCCGCCACCTCCTTGTACGCCGCGTCAAACGTCTTGTCGTCCTCCTCCTCGACGGGGGGCTTGGAATCTTTCCCTTCTTTCGCCTTGGCGGCCCTCTTTTTCGCCGCGGCCGCGGCGGCCCCCGCGGGCCGCGTCGCGAGCACCAGCATGCAGCTCGTCGGCCGCTTCGTCAGGCCCGCGGCCCCCAGCGCCTCCTTCGAGCTCACCCACACGTACCCGACGCCCTTGTCCTCGCAGAACACGGGCAAATGCGCGATGACGTCGACGGGGGAGACGTCGCCGGCGAGCACGCAGACGCCCGTCGCGCCCTTGCGCAGCGCTTTCACGACCTCCTTGACGCCGCGCTTGACCTGCTTGCGGGCCGTGGCCGATTTGGCTAGTTTCAGAACCTTTCTGGCGAGCTTGTCGTCGGCGAGGGGCTTGGCGATGGGGAGGATGGCGCGCGGGCGAGGGGGGCGGTCGGCCTTGTCTTCGGCGTCGGCGGCAGCGTCCTTGCTCTTTTTCTCCTTGGTCTTCTTGTCGTTTTTTTTGTCGGCGGCCGGAGCGGTGGCGGCGGCTGCATCGGCGGCGGCGGCGGCAGCTTCCTTCGCGGCCTTCTTAGCGGCCTTTTTGGCGTCTTTGTCCTTGTCCTTTCCCATGGCTGGTTAACGATCGGTCGTAAGAAGACTGACGGGTGATTACTAGCTTGCAAGAGAGCAAGCAAGCGAGAAGAGAAGACGAAAGGCGATCGGGATTGGCCAGGTCGTCAACTGAATGCGTCTTTAGTTTAAAGCTTCACTAGTCGGCGCTCTCTTCTTCGAGCGGCTACAGCTAAGGATGCTGAGTGCAAGAGATCACGGAGAGAGCTCTTGATCGAAGCTTGAGAGAGCGACGAGGAGGGCTTGGCTATCTCGGCTGGAAGTAGAGGAGAGCCGGAGTTTAGGAGCAGAAGAAAGAGAGAAAGTGAGCAACAACGCTGCTGCCGACGAAAAAAAACCTCAAAAATTTTACTTTTTTTTCCTCTCTTCAATAATTTCCGACGACGATGCCGCGAGCAGCAGGAGGAGGCGGCACGCTCGCGGCCTCCGCTGGCCTGCCGCTCGTGCCCTCCTTCGAAGTCAACGAGCTCATAAGTATAGACAAGTATCTGCGTTCAGCCGGGCTGCTGCTGCGACAGGTGAGAGGAGAGAGAGAAAGAGAAAGAGATAAAGAAAGAGCATGAACGATGGGCGAAAGGAGCGGAGCAAGACGCACCCTCTCGACCTCGGCTCCCTTTCTCTCTTTTTCTTTCTCACCCGTCTCCCACCCACCACATCTCTACCCATCAACCGAACAGGCCGACGCCTACCGCCTCGCCGGCGATGACAGGCAGCTCTACATTATGCTGATGCGGTTTGCAAGGTTCGAAAAAAGTCGAACTATAGCTCGTTTCAAAGTCCTTTTTTTGCCTTTTTCTTTTCTCTTTTCGCTCCCTCTCATCTCTTCCTGCGCTTTCTCCTGAAAAAAAAACGATTCCGAAAACAACAGCCTGCTCGTCGAGACCATCCCACAGCACCGCGCCTTCGACGCCAAGAGGCCTCCTGCAGAGTTCAAGAGGCTCCAAGGGGTGAATTATTTTCGTCTTTTTAACTTTTTTGCGCTCTTTACGCTCTCTCTTTCTCTCGACCATCTTTGCTAACAACTCTCTCTACGCTCTCTTTTCCCTCTTTCGAAACTCGAAAACAAAACAAAAAAGATCCTCCGCGACTCGGCGTTCCCGGAGCTCGAGCGCCTCAAGGCCACCATACGGCTGTCGGCCGCCGTCAAGGAGGCCGCGGCCGGGAGGAGGTTCGCCGGGGGTTCGAGCTCCGAGGGGGAGGACGAGGGGGCAGGGACGGGCGGGGGAGTCCGTCAGCAGCAGGGGCGCCAGCACGGCGGCGGACAGAGAGCAGACGCCCTGTCCGACGTCTCCGGCGTCGATTGGGCCTCCGCTGCAGCAGCTGCGGCGTCAGCAGCAGCAGCAACAGCAGCGGCAGCAGCAGCAGCGGCGGCGGCGGCACAGATGACTGCGACACCACTCGCCTCCGTCCCTTCCTTCTCGACCGCCGGTCTGCCCTCCGCCTCGGACGAGTCCCGATCGAGGCACTCGCTGCTCGCGCAGACGCAGATGCAGACGGCGACGGAGGCGGCGGCCTCGGGGAGGCCTCTCTCCGGAGGAAGCGCCCTCTACCCTTCGTTCCCGGGCGCGCCCCCGCCGCCGCCGCCGCCGCCGCCGCACGAGGGACTCGGGGCGGCCTTTGCCTCCTCGGTCTCGGTCTCCGGACAGCCCTCGGCCCCGCCTCCTCCGCCTCCGCCTCCGCCGCCCCTGTCCCTCATGGACGCGCCTCTCCCTTCGCCGCATCCAGGGATAGCACTGGGCCCGCAGGAGGTCGGCGTCGTCTCGCTGCCGCCGCCGCCGCTGGGCTCGGCGCCTCCTCCGCCGGGCGCGCCCTGCTGCGCTCCCGCTCCTCCTCCAGCCTCGACTTCCCTCACTTCCTATCCGGCCCCGCCCCCTCTTCCTCCCCCTCCGGCGACGGCGTCGGCCCCAGGGGCCCCGCCGCGGGCCCGGAAGGGGCTGCGGGACGTCCACATCCCGGCCGCGCTCCTCGACGACTTCCTGCGCGCAGCCTCGGCCGCGACCTCGCGGAACGTCGAGTTCTGCGGCATCCTGGCCGGCAGGCTCGTCGGGGCGGGAGGAGACGACGGCCCTTCTTCTTCGTCGCACGCCTCCCGCACCTTCTCCATCTGCACGCTCATCATCCCGAAGCAGGAGGGCACCTCGGACACCGTCGCGGCCCTGGCGGAGGAGGAGATCTTCGCCGCGCAGGACGCGCGCGGCCTGTTCCCGCTCGGCTGGGTCCACACGCACCCCTCCCAGTCCTGCTTCCTGAGCTCCGTCGACGTGCACACGCAGTCCGGGTACCAGACGATGCTCGACGAGGCCGTGGCCGTCGTCTGCGCCCCCAGGGACGTCGGGCGCCGCTGCGGCATCTTCCGGCTGTCGACGCCGGGCGGGCTGAGGCTCGTGCAGCGGTGCGAGCGGCGCGGGTTCCACCCGCACCCCTCGACGGCGACGGGCCAGCCTCTCTACGAGCTGTGCGGGCACGTATATCTGAACCCGAGGGTCGGGCACGAGGTGCTGGACTTGAGGCAGTGATTGGCGGTGGGGGAGGGGAGGGGGGAAGGGGTGGGGAGAGGGAGACGTAACAGAGAGAGGCGTTCTGTAAAAGAAAGGGAGGTTTCAAATTTGAACCTCTCGTTTTGCCATATTGCGATTTTTTTGACCAAGAAAAAGGAGTCGAACAGAAGAAAAGAATAAAAAACTCAACTCAACTCGCTCTCTCCCCTTCTCTTGCACACCCTATTTTATCTATCTTTCCGCGTAGTTTCGTCGAAGCCAAGAGGAACCTCGACTCCAGGCGAAAGAAAATAAACGCGAGAGCCTGAAAATGCGGGGCGCAGAAGCAGCAGTGACCTCGGGCAGGCCGATTGCGGCGGCAGCAGCGAGTTCATCGAGCTCCTCCGCCTTCTTGCCTTCTCCTCGCTGCTGCAGCAGCAGCTCTCGGAGCTCTCCATTTCAGCGCCGAAGCTGCCTCCGAGATCCGAACAGCGCCGCAGCAGAGCGTCTCGCAGGCCTCCTCGGGAGCCGAACTGCTCCGAGAGCCTCGCAGGCGGCGCCGACAGCCAGTCAAATCTGGTGTCGCCGACGCCGCAATCGAGCCGCGGCTGTCGTCGCCGCCGTGGCGGCGAGCGACGAGGACTCTTTGGCGGCGTCGACCTCGACCTCGACCTCTCGAACGGCTTCATCTCCTTCGCGTGCTGCCTTCTCTTTCCCGGCGCGCTCCTGCTCCTCCAGGCTCGTGGCGGCCTCGATCGCGTTCCTCTCTGCGCTGAGCCACGCTCCCGAAGCCCTCGCGGCGACGGCAGCGGGAGCAGCAGGAGCAGCATCAGCCGCCGCGCCCGCCGCGCTCGCGACCTCGGCCGCGTTTGCCGCCGTCGGCTCCGTCGCGGAGGCGGGCGGGCCCTTGCCCCCGGCCCTGCTCGAGGCCCTCTCTTCCTTCCTCCAGGCCGTCGAGGACATGGGCCCGGCGGGAGCCGGCGTCTTCGCCGCGACCGTCGCGCTCGCCGAGCTCGTCCCGCTGCTGCCGACGACGCCGCTCGCGCTCGCGAGCGGCCTGCTCTTCGGCGCCGCCAAGGGCGCGCTCCTCGTCATCGCCGGGAACCTCACCGCGGCGACGCTGGCCTTCTACATCAGCAGGGGCATCGGGGCGCGGTTCGCCAGGAAGATGGTGGCGGCCGAGGGCGGGGCGGGCGAGGGGGCGGGCGGGGAGGAGGGGGCCGAGGGCCCGAGGGCCCCCGCGCCGGCGGCGGCGGGCGGCGGGCTCGCCGCCCGCTTCGCCTCCGTCACCGCCGCCATCGAGGCCGGGACCCCGGCCCAGAAGTTCGCCGCCGTCTTTGCGCTCCGCCTCACGCCCGTCGTGCCCTTCTCGGCGTCGAACTACGCGCTGGGCCTCTCGCCGATCGGCTTCCCCGTCTACTTCGCGGCGACCGCGCTCGGCGGCAGTGTCTGGGCCTCGGTGTACGCGAGCCTCGGCGCGGCCTCGAGGGCGCTGCTGGGCCGCGGGGCGTCCCTCGACGTGCTGGTCGCGGACTTGATTGAGCAGGCGACGGGCATCGCCGACGACGCCGCGACGGGGCTGGTGCTGCTGTCGGTCGGGGCCGCGGCCGGGTGGGGCGTGGCACTGGCGGCCAAGGCGGCGCGGGGGGCCGGCGGCGGGGAGGGGGAGGAGGGAGGGGGGGGGCAGGAGGGGGAGGGGGGCGAGGGAGGGGGAGGACGAGAGGGCGGCGCCAGAGGGGACGGGCCGGCAGAGGCGAGCGGCCCGAAGGCAGCAGGGGCAGCAGCGGGGGAGGGCACGGACGGCGGCGGCAGCGGCGGCGGCGAGAGGCCTCTCCAGGCGCTTCGGGAGTGAAAGAGAGAGAAAGAGAGGAAAACTTGACCTTTTTCATTCAGAATCGTTTTTTTTTCTCACTCAAATTTTCATTGCAATTTTTTCATCATTCCCTGTCCCTCGCCTCAAAGCCTCCCCCTCGTCCTCACGTCCGAGTTCAGCCTCGCGTCCCTCTCCCTCTCGTACGCGGCCCGCTCGGCCCTCGCCAGGAAGGCCCTTTTCTCGACGTGCGCGTCCCCGCCCTTCTTGTACTTCTCGAGCTCGTCGTCAACTGCGGCGTCGGCGGCCTTGAGCGAGCTCCAGTCGGCGCGCGTCTTCTTGACGACGTTGACGCGGCGCGAGGCGGCGTCGAGGGCCGCGAGCGTGGCGTCGAGGCCGGAGCGGCCGACGGCGGCGGCGTCGGGGAGGAGGGGTTTTGAAGAAGAGGGGCCCGTCGCAGCCGCCGCTGCGGTTGCTCCCGCTCCCTCCTCCCCTGCCGCCGTCGCCGCCGCCTTGCCTTTCTCCTTCCCCTTCTCCCTCTCAATCGCCGCGGCCGCCTCGGCCTCCGTCACCGCGCGGGTCACCTCCACGTCCCTCCCGGCGAACCGCTTCGTCTCCGTCACGCGCACCAGGCCGTGGTCCTTGGCGGCCGCGGCGGCGGAGGCCGCGCCCTGGAGCGCGGCGCGGGCCGCGGCGAGTGCGGACGGGTCCTCGGCGGCGGCGAGCGCCGCCGACGAGCGCCCCACCCCCGACGCGCGATCGAGGGGAGCTGCTGCTGCTGCTGCTGTTGCTGCTCCCGCAGCTGCTGTCTCGGAGGCCGGGGCGGCTATATTTGCGGGCCTGGAGCCCCCGAGGCCCATCTTCGCGAGCCACGCTTCTTTGGAAGCGAAAGTGGAGGGGGCCGCCGTCGGCAAAGGCCTTGCCCTCTTTGCCGCCGGGGCGCACAGCGACGCGAGGGAGACAGAGGGGGCTCCGCCCCCTCCTCTTTCGTCCGCTGCCGCCGCTGCCGCTGCTGCAGGCGCTTTTACCGCGCCCGCGGCTCTCGGGATCGGCGCGAGAAGCGCCGCGACCGCGGCGACGGCTGCGGAGGGAGGAGCAGGCGGCGCCGTGGCCCCCCCCGACAGCGCCGCCCAGGCCTCCTCGACCCTCGCCCTGGCCTCCGCCCGCCTGCCGACGCCCTTCCCTCCCGCGCGAGCGGCAGCCGCTACTTCGTCGTCGTCGTCTCCGCCGCCGCCGCCGTCTTCCTCGCCCTCCTCCTCGTCCTCGGGGCCCTCCTGCTTCCTCTTGCCTCCTGCGCCTCCACCTCCTGCGCCAAAGCTCTTCCTGCCCGGCGCCCGCCCGGCCTGCGCTCGCCTCGCCGCCGCGGCGGCCTCCAGCGCCTCGTCGTCCCTTGCCGTCGGGTCCCGCTGCGGGTCGTAGTCCTCGTCCTCCTCGTCCGACGAGGGGAGGTCGGGCATCGAGGCGATGGTCGTCATTGATCAACGGTGCCGACGGAAGAGAGGGGGGGGGGGGCGATTGGGGGGAAAGCTTTCTTGAAACGTTTTCTCTCTCTCTGTCTGTTTGCGCGCTACCGCTCAAAGAAACCGCGGGGGGTTGAGCAGCACACGACAGAGAGCCTGGCGCTGGTCGACGAGCGAGGGAGAATGGATGTGGCCCGACAGAGAGAAGGAGCGAGGATGCGTGTTCTTTCTTTTTCTCGTTGTCGAGTGTGATTTCGACCTTTCTTCGTCGTCTCTCTTTTCCTCTTTCTTTCCTCCTTCTTCGCCGCCGCCAACAGGGAGAGCTCGCGCGCTCTCTCCCCTATCCCAGCAACTCGCTCCTTCCACCACATAGAGAGACAGAAGACTTCCTTTAGATGTTTTTTTTTGTCAAGTTATTTCTGAAAAGTTTCACTTCCTCCCCCTCTTCTTTCTCACGGCAGCGAAAACAGCCCCCTCTTTTTCTCCCTCTCGGCGGGCAGCCCGCGCTCCGCCTCGGCCAGCTCCCCCAGCAGCCTCCCCGCCGTCTCCCTGTCCAGCCGCGCCCTCTGGCCCCTCTTGGAGTAGAAGCCACCAAGCTCCCGCAGCGCCGAGGTGAGCGCCGAGTGCGAGGCCGAGCCGCCGACCGCGGGCGCCCTGCCGTCGCCCCACCGAGAAGTCCACTCGCGGACGTTCGCCTTGGCCGGCTCTGCCTTGCGCCGAACCTTGTTGTTATTGCGTGTTGAACGGGAGGAAGCGAGAGAGAGAGAGAAAGAGAGAGGCGCGGGTGAGTGGGGGCGGGGAGGGTAAAAAAGAGGGGAGAGAAACCAAGGAGAGAGAGACAGAGAAAATTAAACTTGAGAGCATTCAATCCTCACCTTGGACTCATCGGCGTCGCTCAGGTCGGCCTCTATCGCGTCCTGCAGCGACTTTATGAGCGCCCTGGACGTCTCGACGTAGGCCTCGGGCAAGGGGAGCTCCCTGAGGTCCGGAACGAAGAGCGACGAGGAGCTCGGAGGAGCAGAGGAGGCCGAGGCGGCAGCTGCTGCTGCTCCTTCGTCGGCGACGGCCTGGAGCGGCGACAGAAGCAGCGCGGCCGAGGCGGCGAGTGCCGCCGACGCAGAGGAGAGCAGCAGGGACCTCCGCGTGTTGTGCCGCGCTGCTGTTGCGGCAGCAGCTGCTGCTGCTGCGGACAAGGAGGAAGAAGAGGTTGAGTGAAAAAAACAGACGTTTTAGTCAAAAGTGTTGCCCTTGTTCCTCGTTCATTTTTAGACAAAACTGATACGTACCTTGATCTGACGAAGCTTGCAATGCCACAGACTCATGTAGTTGAGACGAGGCATCGAAATTGCGGCGAGCGGGAGCACGAGGGAGTTGGGAGCGAGTCGATGGCGAGAATGACGTTTGCGACGCCGATGACAGTGAAGCTTGCGCTGCCGATTTCGCCGAGGTGCGGGAGGCTACCCGCATTCTGATCAGATGGGAGCTGATAAAATATAACAAAGAGCCCTCGAGCGCGGCGATTTGGATTTGAATTTGGATCGAAGCTCGTCGCTGAGGGGAAGGCGCGAAAAAAGTCCTGGTGAGCTTTTGGCTAGAAATTCTAGATTCTGAATCGACCTTTTATCACTCTTTTCTTTCGTTGTTGAAATTCAAACTATTTTGCTTCTCCGCTCCCATCTCTCTCGACTCGCATTTCGCCAGAATGCGCCCGCTGGCGTGCGGCAGTCGGATGCATGCGAGCGTCGTCACACTGGATAGCAGATGTGACGCGAGGGTAGGCGCGCCGAGGGTCGCGGGTATTGAAGATCGGCGACGGAGGAGACGAGCAGGAGCAGAGGTTTCGCCGCGCCACTCCTCCTCCTCTCGACCCCTCCCTCTCGCCCCCTCGGCCGGCAGCGACGCGACCGCTGCAACAACAGCGAAAGCGCCCCCCGCCTCTTCCTCCTTTGCCTCTGCCGCCTCGGGAGAATGGGACGGCATGCTCGTCACCTTTGACGCCGCGGGACCCTCGAGAGAGGAGGCAGTCGCGAGAGAGCTCCCGCGCGAGTTCGTTCCCGACGCGTTTCGCGAGTGGGAACTCTCCGTGAGGGACTGGCAGACGCAGTGCTCGATGAGCGCTACTGATTCAGATGACGGAAGCGGAGAGTCGCTGGAGTACAGGTTGAGGAGGCTGCTGCCGAGCGTCGGGTGCGAGGCCGACGCGACCGCGTTCGTCGACGAGGCCGTCGTCGGCAACGCCTCTTCTTCTTCTTCTTCCTCGACGCCCTCTCCCTCCGCACCCCCGCGGCTCCTCCTCGCGACGATTCCGGACGGAGGATACGCGCTCGTTCCCTCGAGGCTCTCTTCGAGCGAAGGGCCGACGCGGGTGGAGGCCTGCCTCCCCCTCTCCGAGAGGGCCGCGGGAGGAGGGCGGCGGAGGCTCCGGCTGGTCCTTCTTGCTCCCTCCTCCCCTCCCGCCTCGCCCGCCGCCCCGCTCCCAGCCTCGCTCGAAGCCGTCGAGGTCCAGTCGGAGACGTTCGACTCGCCCTTCTGCGTGAGTGGCGCGACGCTCTCCGGGTGCGGGGGCAGCGTGCCGCAGTTCAGCTCGAAGGCGAGGATCGCGGCGGAGGAGCTCGACGGCGGCGGCGGCGGCTCCCTCTCTTGGACCCCCGTCGTCGAAAGCGGAGACGACGGCGGAGCAGCGACGACCTCGCGCGCCTTTGTCTTCGACGCCGCATCCGCGTCGCTGACTCCCTCCACGACCTTTCCCCCGGCTCGCAGGGCCCGGGAAGGCGCGGCGGGGAGGCTGCTTCTTCCCCTGGGCTGCTGGGCGGCGCTGCGGCCGAGCGCCGCGCCCGAGGGAGGGGTCGTCTTCGAGGCCGGCGTCCTGCTCGCCCCCGCCGCCGGGGTCTCCTCAACGCCCCGGGGGAGGCGCCGCAAGGTCGTGACCGTGACGTACAGCGGGGCGGGGGAGCTGACGGGGGTGCTCCTGGCGACCGAGGAGGCGGTCGAAGGAGGAGAGGCGTGATTTTCTTTTTTGATGAGAGAGAGAGAGAGAGAGAGAGAGAGAGAGAGAGAGAGAGAGAGAGAGAGAGAGAGAGAGAGAGAGAGAG
>Ga0315289_10004085_pt1 | contig 21874 bp, 38 predicted proteins | sample YL17G11_40_MG_FD_203452 | JGI IMG/M metagenome (GOLD analysis project Ga0315289, IMG submission 203452) | Sediment microbial communities from Yellowstone Lake, YNP, Wyoming, USA - YL17G11_40 | ecosystem: Environmental > Aquatic > Freshwater > Lake > Sediment | place: USA: Wyoming | collected... | reverse complement strand
AATTGCACTCTGTCAAAAAGTATGCGTAGTTGACCACGGCTATCTGAGATGCTTTCGCCGCCGCCTTAGCCAATCGATATGGACATTCAACAATATGCAGACACGGGTTCACATTAGCCTCATGGGCGCAATCTGCTGCCGTGCGACCATGACCACGCAAACAGCGATAATTATCTCTACCCCAAATAACAGCGGCTTTTGGAAAATCACCTGCAAGCTGCGTTTGTAACTGCAACGTGCTAACAACATAAACTGTTTTAAGCTTTAGTAATCCTGCTATTGCTATGGCCACTAAGGATTTGCCTACCCCTGTTGGTGCATCCAAACAAGTAACAAAAGAAGATGGTAACCACTCCACAAGCTGCTCAACGGTGGCCTTCTGGTATAAACGCCAGCTATCATATTTCTCAGGCACGCCGGGGATATCACATGGTCGGATAGGTACAATCATTCACATCACTCTTTGTCCAGCCTACAGGATCAACTAGAGCAGCACACAGCCTATCCACATGTCTATCAACCCATGAAGCCGCCTCATCTATACCCACAACCCGTGTTACCAGCGTTATAAACCCGCTATCATATGGCCTATTCTTAACAGGAACATGCACATATCCCTTCGGGCGAACTGAAATCACCACGCTGGTATGATACTGATCCAAGGGAATAATCTCCCGCACATCAAGATTAAAAATAAGAGAATCGGGATCAATGCCCTTATCTTTAATAGCGGCAACCAACCATCCCAATGCTTCCTTCTTCATATCCATCAATTTAGCATATTCCTTATTAGTCAACGTCCTTGGTATCTTATCCAGCCTATTCAAATAAGATGATACATCAAGAAGCTTCTTTCCCATATGACACCTTCTCCACCAATACCAACCGCATCATAGCCAACCTCAACTCTTCTGGAGCTGGCTTCTTCAAAATCTTACCGGAATACTGAACACAACCTTCCTTGAAAAGATTGCTCATGGCAAGAGAAGAAAACGCAGGATGTACTGGTTGAATACCAATAGGGCACATAAAATCTTTATCGGCTATCCCAAAGATACGGCACATAAGCGGTCTAACCGGATATATGTGACACGTTCCAATATCCGTCACATATGGACACCTACCAACAATTGTGCCTTTGGTATGTACAGCATACCCTTTGTAAAAACAATATGCCTCAATAAGCATCTGCTCTAGTTCAGATACCTCTGTCCCCTTCTTGCAACACTCATGACACCCATCAGGGCAAGCTAGGCTATTGCTACCCACGATATGATAAATCTCCAATAGCCGCTCAAGAGTAAACCACGGTATCCTTTTACCATCACGGAGCGGTCCAAGCCTCTCCGCCAACGCACGATCCTTCTTACCCATGACTCTCCTTAACAAAACGATACTTCCCACGTAATCCTGTCCTGCGACACTTGGTACAGGCATAACGAGGAGAAGACCAAGGCAAGCGCATAGTCCCACCACCCTCTGAAAACTCACGCTCTTGTATGCTTCGCAACCCACGCCTACCCTTACAATAAGCACATACTGACTTCGGAAGATGTACATTGGGGATATGACAAACAAGATCGGATTTAGCTTGTGCTACAACCGATTCCTCCGACGCTTTATGTGCCCGTTTCAACTCAGCCACACTTTGAGACATATCAAGCACATCTTGATATAAATGAGCTAGTTCCTCCTGCAAATCCTCCACAAAAGCGTTAGCTATCAACGTCTCCTGATCAGCATCAGCAAAAATAATACCCTTGACACCCATATTCATCAAAACCGCCCTGCCGCCAGCAAGAAAATGAATCAATCGTAGTCGCCAAAACCTATACTCAAATAACGATCTTTGATAAGCCCACAAAGTCTGATTCCCCTTAAGGATTCTCTTTAGAACAAAGATACTCTTCATCTCTCACTCCTTCTTCTCCTGGTTGATAATCTGAACAATCCTTACGCTCTGAATGACACCTGAGATTAGCTCTGTGCTTCTTCAAACGGCATTTTGGATAACTCCTATTCTCTTGTCCGGGATAGCGATTTCCCCACCCCTGTTCCACCGTGTAATGCCGACACATCTCTATCAAAGGAGTCTCCCATCATTATGATCAAGCTGAACAACACCATCAGCACTGATTGGCACATTCGGAACAGGAACTTCACTCCACCGTGAATCTACAGCAATCTCCTTGCCATCATCCTTTGACATACTAATTCGAGAAAGACCAGTCATCAGCCGGCGTACGTTTCTCTTCCTGAGACACACAGGGCACTTCGGCTTTTTATTGGGGTTGAATTCATTAAGACGCAGGAACTCATCAAACTTCTTTTCACAGGCATCACAGACGTATTCATAAAGCGGCATTATCTAACTCCTTACGAGAGCCTCTGAATTCCATCTTTGAGCAATATTTCCAACCTTGGGTAACCAAACGTTTTGCCCGCTCATCAGAAACCCGCCTAGAAACTAAATCCTTCTTAACACACTTCATGGAATAACCCTCCCAACCAACTTATCCCCTAACTGCTGACACATCACCTCATCGGCACACTTACCGCAATCATTCACCTTATCACAGGCATTAGCCCACCGCTGAAGAATATCATCTTCCCGACGAGATAAATGAAGAGACTCACCCCTACCAAAAACAGCAGTTCCCTTTTGCTCTACTCCTTCTGCTACTGCTTCTGCTACCGCCCCCATAAGAAGATGTGCCTGCATATCCTTAACATCACCTTTAATCTGTGGTTCATACGCATAATCAATACAATACCCACTTCCGATGAGAACAGTCAGGACTTTTACCCCAAGTCTCTTTTGTAACCTTGAAATAGCTAACTGTGGTATCGCCGTATTCCTTGCCCCGATTACAGTCTGCAATTCCTCTTTTGAGACAAACTTATGTGGTGTCTGTGAAAGCCTTTCTAGAATCTGTACCTGCTGTTTCGTTACTCTTGTTTTCTCTGTACCAATAGTAACCTCATGACGATCAACATCAATGATCATGCGCACGCAGTACCTTTTACGTGCCGATCTCTCCATTAGGTATTATATGGTGCAAAATACCAGATCACAGACAATATGACAATGATAAAGAAGATAGCAAGAAGTGTCCACAAACAAGCCTGAAAAGTATCCTTCTTCATCGCTTCACCTCACATTCTTTAACCATATCCCACAACAAAGACAGCTTCTCACCCATCTCTTCTGCCGAACGCAAGGTACTATCCTCTGTGAAAAAACCATCGGGATTCCAATGATCACGAGTCCACCGCTTCTCTTTATTGAGTTCAATATCACCCTTACCAAGAAAACAGCAATACCCGCTCTCTTCAGATGATACCTGTGACCGCCTGATCCAATACACACATGGCACAAAACTAGGATCATTCAAATGACCCCTGTAACAATAATGACCCTTTGGTATAGGCTTCTTACTCAACGCCCCGCACACAACGCAAAAAGGCATATCCTGACTACCGGTCCAATAATGATGTAGCCTCAGATAGTGCAAGAGTGTCCAGACCCACCAGCGCAAAGTCTTCATGAATCACCTCTATCCGATGTTCTGAATATCTACGGTACCTGTTAAGTTAGCATCTTTCTTGGCAGCCGTAGCTAGAACATCTACCAACAAACCGCACAGCTTCTCCTGCATAGCTTGTGAACCCCCTACCCTTATTGGAAGTTCATATGTAAGCGTAATGTGATCAATAAGAGGCTGACCACAGTGGCACACCCCGACTATCTTCCTACACCCCCGTAGAGCATGGCAAATATACCTTCTCTCTAATGTCACATAGACTACTGAAGGTGCTTCTTGATTGGCCCCATATGCTTCTATGATATGAGTATCATTCCAGAACAAATCGCCGCCACAACAAGAACACTTCCTCTCAACTCCATCACTAAAACAACTCTGCATCATCATCATTACCTCTCGCATTCACTGTGCCTTTAAGCGGATCAATAACTATCCGACCGGATTCTAAATTAAGCCTACCCGCTATCCTGCAAAATGCAGCGTGCCAATTTAACCTTGCGGGTGTTTCTGATGGAGTACCCAACACCTTCTCCAAACGATCGTGCAACTCGGATAGCTCTTTGCTTTCCTCTGGTGTTAGCGTGGCCACAACCTCACCTAATTTACTCATCCCAATATAACCAAATGAACCGGATTCTTCTTAAACCCCTCAAGTATCTTGGCAGCCCATGCCACATCATCAGTGGTTGGCTGCACATGCTTGCCATTGCGAATAACTGTGATGCTCATCGTAGAGAAACCATGCTGCCGCATCAATACATCAACCTGTGATTTATCCTTATCGGTAAGCATACCGTAAGCCGATATCACCCGTGCTGTCTTCTCATTAGCCTGCGGATCGTCAGGATGAAGATCAGGATGTACCTCGTGTAACCTCTTCCTGAAGGCCCCTGTAATCTCCTCTGCGGTCGCTCCAGGCTTTAACCCCAATACTTCCCAAGGATTCATTTCAACCCCCAATATCCTATCTATAAGCCGCACCTTATTTTGATAAATGCCTGATCTTTCTCATTAAAGGATTAAGCCGACATTTGTCCCAATCAGAAACATAGCACGGCGTATCAGCTTCAGTTCCTTCTTTAACAAGCCTACAACGATAATGATCTCCGGTAAAGTTCCACATCATCTCAAAAAGATTTCGATGCTGCATATGGGAACAATATTTACTCTGACCCGGATACTCCATTTTAACCACATGATCAATAGGTTTCATATTACCCGAACCTCCACAGCTGAAAGAGCGGATATATCCAAGCTGGGGCCGACTTCCGGGAGAAGATCACCACGCCTGTCACGGGTTCGGTAAGTGCTTTCCTAGCCGCCTTCATGCTAAGCCCCGTCGTCAGAACATCATCAACCAAAAGCGTTACTGGAGAGGCAACATTAACATATTGCTCAAGGGCTTTGGCGAGGCGATCCCCACCAGTGGGTATCCCTACCACCTTACCGAATGTCAGGACTCCTGAAATCACCCAGGCCAATGCCTCGATATCAGCATCGGTAAGTGCATCACAATCAATCTTCCAAGTCAGAGGAAATCCCGAATGACTCCAAAAATCAATATGCTCAAACATCACAACACCTCTTTAAGGTAGCTTACCCATTGGGCTGCTCTAAGCTCTTTCATTTGTGCAATCTTCTTCTCATCCCCTTCTATCCACCTATCGAAATTCCTAACCGCTTCTTGCAAAGCTTCGGCTTTAGTTTCAAATATGTAGATAGCACTGTTCTCCAAATAGCCCTTAATAAAGCCCCAGCCGCCCATGCGGTGTACAGATGCTCCCGCTCATCTTCCATAAAATCTTCTATCCACTGTTGTCTATGATTCATCTACGCTACCTCCCGCCAATATTTTTATCTTTGCTGCCGTTTTTAAGGTCTCAAAAGCAGGCAACCTGGCAGCTTCAGCTCGACATAGATCACAGTTATCATCAACCTGCTTTCGAAGCCACAACAATTGAGTCTGCTTCGAGTTGTTGGTTACACTAAAAGGCTCCCAACCGGCCTTCAAATAGCCCTGTGCTAAGTCCCAATTTACAGGCATCTCTATAGCCCGCACATCCCAATGCACCCCATCATCAACGTGTTTATCTACAGCCATCAATTTCCTCCCTTTAAGACATTGTCAATGGATCAGGGAAGTAAGATTCCCAAGTTTCTAGTGCAATCAGACCAAAGGGTCTAGGTCGATGCTCCCATTCTTGTAATAACCCAATAAACCAGTTTAGATATTCTAGCTTAGTCATTATTCGTCAACTCGATTTCTCTTGGCCATATTCTCCCCCAACGGCCCACTTTCGTTGGGGCAAGTCCTCAACCACTGATTTTACCTTCAGCCGAAGATCGGTGATCTTCCCGAAAAGGACCCGATGATCACATATCTGAAGGTAAGAGACCTCTCCTCTACGCCTTATAAAACCAAACTTAGGACACCAATCGCCACACTGTCTCCTCAACCCGTTAGTCGTATCTGCCACAGGGCAATATTGATCAACGGGTGCTGCTCCTGAAGGCACGTCGGGATTAGGACGAACTATCTTCAGATGACCCATCGTGTTGATGATGAACTCCCTTTGCTCTTCATTTTTATCCCTAGCCGGGAGAATCTCCTGTGCCTCTCCGGTAACCTCTTGTGGCATATATGAAAATCCTTCCACACGAAATGGCTGTCTCTTTCTGCTTGCCTGAAAAGAACTCACTTGATCTGTTTTGCTCGCCTGAGAAGGCACATCTATGGTGGGTTTTGTTGGATCGGCCTTGGTCTTGAATAACTTAGCTGCCAAAGCCCAATATTGACGATGCAGCTCCATTGCCTCTGAAAGACGGTTAGTTTCCTGCATTGCAGACCCCAACCTTGAAAGCTCAAGTAAATCCTCAATCTTCACATTGTTAGGCCGAAGTGGTGATTCGCTGAAGAATGATCTTCTTGAAGCCCTATCAAACGCATGTGCCGCCATCAAAAGATCAGGTATGCTTGGTCTCCACCCCGTAGCGGGAAGTATGCCCGCCGCCACCAATGTGCGATAGAGTGCGGTCGCTAAATGATCGATCTTCACTTCCTCTACGGACATCAAAGGGGTCTTCCCTAAATTGGCTGAAGCTTGGATCGGCTGGGATGGATGAGGCTGTTCCGCAATCAGGTGATCACCATCATGCTTCTCTTCATGAGTAGCCTTACATCGATCACATAACCTTGCGTCAAAAACACAGGAATCCAAAACCGTAATCCTCCGACCACACTGTTTGCATGCATATGTTTTCATCCTTCTCACCTCTCATTATTTATTGTATGGTAGTCGTATTACGGTATTAAAACGCACGAGGCTATTTATTATATGGGTTTTCGTTTTCCTCTTCCAATCTTGGCGGAACAAGCCACGCATGAACCATCCAAAACGTCAAAGGCACACTAAGTAAGGCAAAGCCCAAACCCCTAATCAGCATCGCCTCTTGTGTTACGAACAAATTCTCTGCTGGTAGCGTAGAACACCACAAAAATAGAATGGCCAGCACGTAGGCCATTATCCACAGTACAAGCCCAAGGATACGAACTGCTCTATTATCAAACAAGATTGAATGAATCATAATCCTTCTCTCCTAACATAATCGCTGTGCAGCCTACTGTACCAACAGGCGGTTCTTGAGACATCACCCACTCTTTAGCTGTCCCTTCCCGGTATCTAAGCCACAACTCTGCATAGCACTGCGGTGCATGTGGATACGTAATAGAGTCCAGAGGAACAGGATTCTCCAACTTAGCCGGGAAAAGCTCCCACGTACCATCGAAACCCCCACACACTCCTAAAAGAAACTTCTCCGCACACAACTTATCAACAAAACCAAGAAGCAAAGAGAGGATTAGTTTGGCTGGTCTAGTCCACTCACCAATCTTATATTCCTCACCATAAGAAGCAGTAAAAGCAGAGATATACCTCTCCCGCTTACTATGATCAACAGGATCAATCAGTGTATCCTTTCTAACCACCTTCCAACCATCAACTATCATCCTGATGCCCCCTTCTGAAACGTCGGCGTTGGGTCAATCTTCAAAGGTTCAAGAACTGTAACCCAACCTAACCCCATGCACCCATGACACGTCTTTCGGATCAAGGGTGCATATGTCCCAGTTGTCGAATCAATAGGATGACCAAAACTATCCGTCTGAACCGTCCCCGAACCAAGACACACAGGACATTTTTGTGCATGTGCCAATATCTTGCCTCCTTAATCTTTGATATCCCCAAGAATTGAACCCACCTGTAGAAGCTTCAATGATGTTTGAATATCCTGCTTGGCCTGCATCAAGCTTCGATAACGACGCTCGACCGTCGCATAGAAAAGATCAATAATCTCCTGTGCATTCTCAAACTCCTTCAACTGTTGACGTAGCTCAAGAGAAGCCATCCTACGATATGAGTTTCGTTCTTCCCACGAAAGACTTTTTGATGTCAAGGACAGAACATTTTTCTCGACATAGCTATCCTCTATCGTTTGAATTTCAAACTGAAGGTCTCGAACTTTAACCTTAGTCTGGCTGCGGACTGTCCCAATACTGTGTAGAATTTCCTCAAGACGCCCACAATGACCTCTAATAAGAGGCATCATCTCATATAAATGCTTAGCGTCCTCAAGACTCCAATTGGACTTGTCCTCTAGTGCTTTGAAGGTCAATGCCTCCATCACTAAGGGTTTGAGGCTTTCCAAAGATTGCTTCATCGACATCTGGCCAGTCATACTCTATCTTTTTGATTACCTTACCTCTCTTGGAAATTATACAGATACCACCAACACCCGGCTTCTCAATTTCCAGCCTTTCCAGCCCATACAAACGCAAAACCAACCGTACAAATTGAAGCTGGCGAGGTCCAACCCTTTTCATCTTTGCCAATAATCGCATCAACCAAGGCGGGCAAGCCGCATTCAAAGCGGTGCTGCTCTCATTAACCCACTTGATCCGACGGATGTTCACTTCCTTCTTGAGCATCTGCTCCCGATCTGCCCAAGTGAACGCCGTTATCCCCTCCGGGATTGGGGTCAACCTTCTTGGTTGTCCTGGCAATAATTCTGCCGGCCCACGAAGCTGCATCTGCGTCTCCATACCTTCCCTGCATCGTAGCTCCCCTCAAGCACATCAGGGCAGCCTTCCGCAATATTACCACGTTTCTATTGGTGACGGAAAGCTTCATCTCCTCTTCCGTAAGATCAGCTTCCGTTACCTCAACGTGAACTTCCTTCATCTCATAATCAATCGTACCTTTGAAACGATGTACACAAATTATCTTCACGTTAATCCTTTATCTACTGTGTATAATTAGGTTTGAACCCAATGCACCTTGAGGTATCAAAATTAACCTCAATTGGCTTCTGATAGAACTTAGCCTCTTTTTTCTTACTGGCACAATGCGGTTTTCCCTCTTTATCTTTATTACAAAGACAAGACCCACATCGATTATAGCAACTCATCTATCACACCTTATCCCGTGGGCAAGCGTCCCGCCTGTTTAGAGCATCTTTCACTCGCCCACGGGCGGTGTCTCCTTGCTTCCTTATTGTATGGACTCTTTATCCAACTCCAGCTCACCAAAAGCGTACACCTTTGAATCAATCTCAAAACCAATAGCTCTTCGATCAAGATGCAGAGCAGCCATCAACGTAGTCCCTCTCCCGGCAAAAGGATCAAGTATTAAAGACTGCTCATTGCTATAAACCTTAAGCAAGAGTTCAAGCAGGGCTACAGGTTTTACACCTATTGGACAACCCGTAGGCTTATTCACAAAAATTACATCCCGAAGCCATGTACCTTCCTCCGATGGTACAAAATTCCGACCCTCCTCGCAATAACCCTTCCACTTTTTCGTACTTCGCTTCATCGGCTTAGTGGTCTCTGCATACTCACCACCCGTCCGTGCATTGAAGATACCACCAACACCTGGAGTATACACAGTAATATCCTGAAAGCTAACTAAGGGAAGATTCTTTGATATCCACGCCCCACCATTGGAGAATGCCCACACCAAACGCCACCTGATATCGGGAAAACTACGCCAAAGTCCAGCGCTAAACGGTTGCTTAGAAAAGCAAATAATATTTGCCTGTGGGGAACATGCTTCAAAAATATACTCCCAAAATGTGGAATTGCTTTCCCACATATCCCAATCCTCATAAGGTGGATCAAGTATTACCAAATCGACTTTGCCAGCCAAATCACCACGCATCCTAGACAATTGCTGCAAGCAATCTGCTTGATGGTATTGGACTCGCCATAACCCATCACGCCCTATCTTTGTTATCCATCGAACACCTTCAATCATTTTAACAATGCTCCTACATCAATATCTCCCTTAGCAATTGAAACCAAGCATGGAATTATTGCCTCAAACCTCAACCGTGCATCCAGTGCTAGACTTGTCTTAAACTTATCCAAGCGCATACCATCAAGCTCTACTGTGTGTACACCCGGGTTATCTATCAAAAGCTTCTTCAATTGGGCTGCCTGTGCAGGATTCATCCCCTCATTAGTCTTGATCACAATGGTCAATGGTTTTACATCTACCTGTGGCTCAGCTATCTTAATTACTTGCTTCTCTACAGGCTTCTCTACCAAACCATTGCTATCAGGAAGATGTATCCCTGAAGCCGACACCAACTTAGGTAATAAATCAGACTTCAACCAATCTTCCTTAGACCATATCTCCTTCATAACGCCCCAATTATTGCCCTTCTTAATCGTCACAGTAATAGGGGGATATCCTTTAATTGGAAAACACATACCCTCAAGAATCATGGCAACCATATCAACATCTGTCACCTGCGTCGGGTCTACTTCCCAAGCCAAAGAGTCATGATTCTGCATAATCATACGAACGATTTTGTTATTGGGTACAAAATCACGTTTGAGAATCATATCCTCACGGACCATTGCGATCTTAGTGATATCAGCACTCGTGCCTTGAATGATGCGGTTGACCGACGCCCTCCTTGCCTTCTGTAAAAGTGCTCTCCTAACTTTTGGTTCCTTATCATACTTTGAATCAGCGGCTGCACTATACTCAGGCACTACCTGACGCCGACCAAAATGAGTTACCACCTTATGCGTTATATCAGCTTTCTCCCTCGTACGATCCACATAAATACGCACAGCAGGACGAGCTTTGAAATATGAATCCAACATATCTGCCGCCTGCTCAGGAGTACGCCCTACCCTAGCTGCTAAACCATACTCAGACATACCATAGGGGATAGCGTGATTGATTGACTTGCCTATCTCACGTTGCTGCTTTGTAACCTTATCTATAGGAATACCCAACGCTTGAGCAGCAACAATCTTATGGACATCTTCAAAACGCATAAACTGTGCCAATAAAGACATTTCCCCGGCCTCAGCTGCCAGAATCTTAGACTCAATCTGATCATAATCGGCCTCATACAACACAAAGCCAGGTGACGGCATAAACGATTGACGTGGTGCTGTCTCTATACGATAGGCAAGATCACCATGTCGATTAACAATCCAAAACCTATCATCACATTCCCCCAACTCTTTAATACCAAAATCAGGCAGCAAAGAACACAAATCAGTTTGCAGTGTATACTGCGGAACCCCAAAATGTTTCAGAATATCCGCACGATAACTCTGTAGCTGATCGTCGGGAAACATCGGTGTGATATACCATGTCTTATTCTTAGCTGAATTCTGAACATTAGGCTTCGTACTTGAAAATCTACCCGATGTTGTAAGCCCATATGTCGTATGGACTCTATTCTGAGCATCCAACAAAATCACCATCTTACCATAAAAGTCCTTAGCTGCCTTAATAATCTCTCGATAACAAAGCACGCTATTGACAACGGGAAACTTCTCACGAATTTTACCCAATGCTTCATCAGCGGTGCTTGGGTCTTTTGTCTTAGGCGACCGCTTCTGCACTGGTATCTGAAGCTTATCAAAAAGAATATCCCGACACTGATATGTATTGCAAGGATCAAAATCAACAATGTAGCCCAATCTCGAACCTATAAAATCACACAGATTCTTTCGTATCAACTCTGCTTCCTGAATCAACCGTGCGGCCTCTACATTCATATACTCACGGTTCATAGTAATCCCTTGAAACTCCATTGACACGGCTATCATAACAACAGCCATCTCCACCTTGTATAACTGCTGACACTGAAGCTGTGGATACATCATCCCATGCAGACGCAAGGTATAATCAGCATCGTCCCCCGAATAAGGTGCAGCTACATCCAAAGGCACTAGATCAAAAGAAACAATCTTCTTATTTGCAAAAAGATCAGGCACCATCTGCTTCATCTTGTACTGAAAAAACTGCCAAGTTAAATCCTTCAAGCCTAGCCCGCCGCCACCGCCCTCATCTGCATCCTCACCAGTGGATCGCATAAGAGAAGGAATCGCATTCCCCGTAAGATGTGTTTCAAGCATAGTGTCAAACGTTGGAACATAAGATATCCCCTCACGCAGGCAGCAGGCTAAATCGTACTTAGTATGATGCCCCACATTTGGTCTTGCCCGGAGTACCTGCTGCACGTATGGAGCAACAAACTCAGGAAGAAGCTGATCGGCATCTCTATGTCTAACAGGAACATAAAAAGCCTCGCCATAGCGAGAAGCAAATGAGTATCCTACAATGAAATCGTGCAACGTCCTCGTCTCTACATCAAACGAAAACACATCAGCCTTCATCAACTGATCGATCATGGCAAGGAAAGCTGCCTCATTCGTGACGCAATGTCTTACATTAGCCATTTAACAACCTTGCAATTCTTTAACCTTATCCAATTCTTTAACCTTATCCAAAAACTGCTGAAGCTGAGCGGTATCTTTATTCCGAGCCATTTTATCAGGATCAAATCCGGTAGGAAGTCGTATAACCCCGACCTTCAATAAACCCTTTGCATCTTCTTTCGTCTTAACCAATCCGCCGGCCCCGCCTGCATCAGCATCAGGTATCACCACTACTTTATCCGTCCATCGTGCTAGTGAAAGTATCTGCCATCTAGTCATATGATTTCCAAGATAAGCTACAGTGTTTTGCAAACCCAAACGATGAAAAGCGATACAATCAAGCGGCCCCTCAACAGCAATAGCGAAGCCATTTTCCTTAATAAAGGGCAAGGCCATATGAATCCCAAAGAGGTGTATATGAATAGGATAATCCTTCTGATACTCATACTTTTGCTCACCAACAAACATCCTCTTAATGGTACAGCAGTAAACTCCAGAAACAGTCAACAAAGGATACCCTAAATGATCCTCGCACACATCAAGATGCCATTGTGCTATCTCTCCCGGCGTGATCTGGCGTTCGAGAATGTAATCCTGTGCGGTCATAGCTAAGTTATTGTATGGAGATTACTGTCCCAACTGCGGAGGCTTCTCCCCATCAAAGTACGGAGCACTCGCCCGAACATAAGAACCAGACATTATCACATAAAGGGAAGTCATAAGAACCAGATCATCCCTCCCTAACTTCAACTCCACCGTCTTACCACTCTCGGTGTACATAACACCCTCAGTCAACTTTTCCGTAATGTAATCCGCCTTTAGTCCAGAAACCTTTATCTTAGCAGCCGGCGTCAAATCAAGAGTACAAGTAGCAATTATCTTACCTTTCTCTCTAATATCAACAAACATCTTAGAATCAGGCATCCTCATTCACCTCCGCACGGCTGTGTGCTTTACGCCATACGCCATGAAAATCTCTATCATATGCTGGATCAAAAAGTTCACCTGTCTCCAACAAATATGCCACCCGTTCCCCCATATATTTCGCCGCCTTAAAGCCCAGATTCTTTTTTACATGATTGGTAATGGCACCCCAATCAGCCTTTCGAACTTCTTCCAAATATTGCTTAGGAATTTTAGCCCGATCTTTATGCCGATATAAATGCCTCCCAAACTCAGATCGATAGCACCCCGGTGCTGCTGAATCTGGAAGAGCCAAACCATTATCAATAGCAATAACACCACCATCATCTTTGATCAGGAAATTATGGAAATGCCTATCCTCATTACCAATGATTAAATCAAAAAGAGCCATCCTCCACTTTTCCTCTTCCTTAGCTTCAGATACGTCTCGAATATCACCTTCCTGCCACAATTGAATCGACCCTAAATCACCAAACTCATCCTCTTTAACTGTCGTTGGAGGTACAAGATGCCAACCCAAAGCCTCTGAAATATCATAAGCCAAAGCCTCACGCACATGATATGTACCCTGCGGAATATCACCTCGCAAATTTGACGCCTCATAAAACTGCATCTTCCATACTGCTGTCTTCCCATCCTCAAGACGTACTTTGTATGCAGAATTGCACCCATCATTAAGTGCTTTTCTAGAGATAATGGGCATATTAGCTAAGGCAGCTGTAATCTCAGGAGATGAATCAAACTGATGCTGAAAATGAGATGTCAATTTTTCTTCGGGCTTCGGCGTCAACTCTTCTTTCGGAAACAAAGCACCTTGCTTCTCTTCCTTGACTTTCCCACCGGCTTTGGCTTCAAGCTCCTTAACATACTTGAGATAATCCAATTGCTCTAAACGATATTGCCGATATATCTTTCCATACTGCTTCTCAAACTTCCTCGCTTCCTCAAGCTGGCTTTTTACATCCTTACCTTCGGCCCCCATTGCCCTTAATCGAGCAAGATGCTGCACCCACCCCTGCCATTGTCCCCGAAGGTCCATACGCCTCGGCTGCATCTGTTCTCTCAAAAACTTCTTTGCTTCTACGTGCAAAGCAGCTACATCTTGGCCTTCTGGAAGATCACGACGTACCCAGCGATGTGACTGATACCCACCATGTTGACCTTGAACTGTAACAGGCTTGTAATCAAAGCCTGGACGAAGCTCAGCTTTGATGATCTCTAGTATGTGATCTGCCATTCTTCCGTCGCCCTCCAGTTTTCACACCAGACTCAAAGGTAAGTCCTCTTTCCCGACGTATAAGATGAGCACAAAACCTACCATAGAGTCTACCATCCACATAATCGGCATTCTCCCTATTAAGTGGCTGCTTACAGCGTGCACACCTTACAATACACCAACCTTTTGCCCTGAGCCTCATGATAGCACGCCATACCTAATTTGATCAAACTGATCGTGAGGATACAATATCCGCCCACACATCCGGTAAGGTATCACTAAAACCAAGACTCTTATCTTTATCTGCATCTTTCAGAAGAATGGGTCCCCCTCCAATATAACCGTGCTTTGAATGAAAATACAACAGATTTTGACATGGTGCATTACTCACCATCAGCTTACCAAGAGAAAACTCATCTCCACCCTTCATTGAGCCATTACAGATAATTGGTCCAGTCACCGTATCCATATCAAAACGACGATGAAAATGCCCCATAAGAATAGCATCATAACGCTTATCTGCCCCATTGAAAAGCTTGGTCAATCGCATATCAGCCCTCTCAATACCATACCAAGGCACCTGATTCCACGACTGAATCTGATCACCATGATATAGCAACAGCTTTGTATTCTCCACAGTGTACAAAGCGTATGGGGACTTGGGGATAAAAAACTTCACATTGGAAAGTGCTTTACAGAACACCGCTTGCCACTGATAGCACATATAATCCCAATTGAGATATTTCTCCTTAAAGTGCGGTCGCCTCGTTAGACGAGGATGATTACCAGGTACACAGATAATATCAATCTGCTCAAAGTGTGGAGACAGATAAGCTATCCCCTGGGCTATCAAGCTGGCCACCCTAACCGCCGCAATCATCATGCGCTCCACGTTGGTGGAAACAAGCTCATCATGAATCTCCCCGGACAACATATCGCCTTCCTGTGCTATCACCAATTTTGGCACGAACAATGAACCACGGCGAAGTTCAACGAGCTCGACCGTCTTGCGAAACGTCATATCCAATCGCCTGTTCATGATCGTAGGATCGTACTCGTTCAAACCCAACGTTTCCTCCCGGCGTACCACTTCCATACCATGCAGATCACTAAGTTGCAAAACATCCGTCTCACTACCTTTGGCTTTGACTGTAGACATGTCCTGCTTACGTGGTGCTATGGTCTTCACTACTATTGGGGGTATGATACTCGCCAAACTCTGAATAACCTCATCAACTGACTTCCGCAACTGAAGTTCATTTATTGCCACATGGTAAAGATTCCGATAATGCTTTACTAGATGATGCTCTTCGCCACTCTCCACATCAGCTTTGATCTGCTCGTCAGCCGTAAGATCATTATCCTTCGCAGCAGACCTTCCTCTAATGGGCAGGCCAACATCAACAGGTCGGATAAACCCCTTATCTACCTTCTTGCTACGAAGAACACCGAAGGAGCGCATAGCTCTACAAAACTGCTCTTTGGTCGGATAACCATACTCTTTTGCCATCTCGATGACTTGATCTGCATCAGCCTCAAGATATTTTAACTTTAACTTCCCCCATTCCTCTGGTTTATCAATCGGAAGTCTAGTGTAAATCTGCCCCTTGGCCATTAAGCCTCCTTAACTGCCCTACTTTCCTCATCGATTTCACAGGCAAGCATAAGATCAAGATAATTATGGGTATCATCATCAGTATCTATCTTACGCTCCCCGGCCTTGTGAATATCAATTCTCTTCCGCATAAGATTAAAACGCCTCTGAATCTTATGCATAACAAAAAATGCCGCAACACCTGAACCATCAGGGTTTCCCATTGGGCAATCAAGCGGAACTAACCCAGCTACCACCAAAAGCTTCGCCATCGTTGTAAAGTTGACAAGACAATCATCGTCATTGGCATATCCCCGCCGTCTATCCCGACTAATTGCCATACGCCGCTCAGTACCTTTCGTGATCAACTCCTCAAAAACACTAGGCTTCATAGCCCCTCCTTGAAAATATTGTATTGAGAAAACAATAATAAATGTAACATACGATATATTATATGGCTTCCGACTAAAGCAGAAAGGCGACCTTGTGGATCGCCTTTCTACCCGCTGCCGTTAGTAAGGGGTTGTAATCGCCCTTACCCACTACGAATACTTAAGCTGCTTCCAATGTGCCTCAGTATGGTGTAGAGGTATATCTCAACACGTTAATATGAACCTTAGCCTTCTCGGTTGAGAAAGTAAATTGAGTATCACCAAAAATAGCCACCATCCTAGCTCTAGCTACCCTTGATGATTCTGCCCAAACTATCCTCTGAAAAGCTCCATTCTCAGGATGCCCCTTACTTAAGATATCAACTTCCCACAAAGTGAAATCCCCATCAATCAGAAAGGCTGTGCCAGGGATACCTTTACAAGGAAGAAGGGTCATAGTCATACCAACACCTCTCCACCTGTGATCTCCACCTTAACAGTTACTACCCCTATGATCTTTCCGAGTATCTCTACAGCACCCTCAGCACCCACGATGCAAGGTACACCCAACTCCCGGCTAACAATAGCTGCATGGCATGTCCGCCCGCCCCGCTCTGTGATTATAGCAACCGCCCTCTTCATCGCAGGAACATACTCAGGAGATGTCATCTCAGCCACTAAAACCTCACCTTGCTTAAGGGCAAGCATATCCTTCTCAGTATGAACAATCTTTGGCCGCCCAACAGCTGTTCCTAGACTTGCTGGATTACCTGTCAAAATAACTTTCATTATTCTATAACCCCAAAGATTCCCAGAATAGCATATATGAACAAACACATTAGAGAGAACGATACACACATTGCTGCTACATTCCAAAACCACACAGTCTTCATCTTTTTCCTTTCTATCTAGGAGGCACTACTCCGGTTACAACCGTGAAACTCACCCGAACACAACCACTACTAACCGGCTCTATTGACTGCTCCACTGTTTTTGGAGTCTCTGCCAACACAACCACTGGAGTCTCGATGTGTGTCGAAACCACTGCTACAACAGGATTTGTAATCGCCGCTGTAACCAGATTTGGTTCAGTAAGGTTTTGATAAACGCCATGCAGCCCCCAAATTAGACTTGTCATACAGCCAACTGCACACACGCCCAAACCAACATTTATTGCCACTTCTCGCATCTTCATAACTCTATCTTACCTCTTTCCTTGTTGTGTGTCAACCTAACTAAGAAGATCATCCCATTCATCTTGATGTTTGAGTTGCATCGCAAGCCACTTCACTTCGAGTTCAATCTTTGCCATATTCCGAGCGATAGCTTTGGCTTCCTTCCAAGAGCATGCTTCTCGTGCCATTTTACAAATAAAGGTATAGTAAGCGAAGCCCTCTAGTGTAAAAGACACACCCGCACCCTTTGACTTACGTCCCGAAACCGTAATCTCATATGTCTTATCCGTATATCCCACAAAAAACACAAATGAATTGTGCTTATGATAAACTTGACGAATAAAATTCTGAAGCATACAGCGAGACTTTTTCTTTGCGTGAAATGGCGGAACAATCCTTTCCTTTTTATACGATAACCAATTTGAAGTCTCTTTCGGGTTCACACTAAGCTCTGCACCCGCACCAAGCTCTCGATAAGCATTGCGATACCTCAAAGCCACTACAACATCATCAAAATAACGTTCCCGGCTCACAGGAACACCGTTTTCAATTGTCAAGATAGTTACTGTGTAGGGTTTTTTGGTGCTGATCATTATCATTGCCTCCAAGCATTATAATAACACAATGCTTGTTGTATGTCAAGCCGAGGTGAACCTATTTACTCTGACAACCATTGCCTCGGCTACAAATATGCAGCCTTGTACCATCATCCGTTTGTCGCAAGAAACGCAACTTAACCTCTCCCCTCACCCTAGCACAACAACCACAATAATCCTCTCCATTATTGATAGCTGCGTTTCTCTCAGCCTCAGTCTTAATCGTTTTAGTTCCCATTGCCTCTTCCCCCACACCACTCACAACCGCAGCCTACTGCTCGTGCTTCCCACTCTGTATACCGGGGATCGGATACAACAGCATCTGCCTCTTCACCAAACGCTTTTTCAATGTCTTTTCGTACTTCGTTCATCTCTTAGCCTCCGAGATAAGAATATCACTTTCCTTGTTGTTTGTCAACCTACCACTTCAGGATAAGCAACTCTAACGTGCCTAACTCATTGCCGTGGCAAATCTGCACATCTACCTCTCGGAGCAAAGCCAACCTCTGCCAAACCTGCTCTTGACTAAGCTCCCGTACCTCTTTCATTCGACTACTAAAAAGGTATGGTGGTATATCCGCACGCTTAATCAACTCAATCTTATCAAAAATCCTACCTTTAAGCACTATCAAGTGAAGCTGCTGGCACAACCGCCTTGTCATAACCTCAACAACACGCCGCATATTAACAGCACTCGAATCTAATGCCAATAACTCTTGCTTTCTTCCCTCAATTAACGTCTCCACAACATCATTATCCGTCCCTCGAAAAACGAGTTCAGAAATTAACTTCTCATCAATCACTTTGAAAAGGACAATCTTCTCCATTTCCTTGATCATACGTGTCATATCACCGGCACAGAGCTCTATCAACTTCTGCACAGCACCCTCTGTAGCCAAGGGTAAATACGTCTTTACAAACTCACCCAAATTCTTTTCGTTAATGGCTGAGCAATCAATATATGCGACATAATCACTCGTAGGTATCCAACGATCCTCTCCTAGCCTCAAACGCACCGAACCAGCTGTCATCACAAGAATAGTACGTTTATCACGTACCCTACCGGTATCCTCAATCCAAGTTGAAAGAAAAGCCCTACGCTCAAAACGATCCACATCCCGCATGATCACAACCTGTTGCTTAAAGAGTGGTTGATTTATGATAGCATCAATATCCTTAACCTTACCTTGATTTGAAATTGTTACCACCTGGGCTTTATCAACCTTAAAATGATCTACTATCTCCTGTACGACCATATTTACCAACTCTGTTTCAGAACCTGAAACCATAAAAACATGATTGGCCTTCATCTCCCGCTCTTTATTCGCACACCACTTCAGATAGTTCATACGATCTTCCTAGCCATCACAACTCTAGCGGCACACAGAAGCGTCAACTTTGCACAGGAAGCAGGAACTTGCAACATCACGGCTAAATCGAGCATATCTGACCGCTTATCTGAATCAACCTGTGCCATATTCAACATCCGCTCATGCAAAAACCTTACTTCCAACGTTCCCCATTCCGGTATTGCTCTCGTGATCAACTCAAGGTCCACATTATGACACGCATTTAGGAATGTCGTCACATTGGTTCTAGCTGCATCATAAGAATATTCTGCCATAGCCCGTCCCACCGATCCCGCCCCTGCCACACGATCAGCAGCAACATAAGACCACCCTGACAAAACAAGTGCCTCAATAACTTCTGGACGTGACATACTTCGAAAACCTACACGTTGACATCGAGACACTATGGTGCTTGGTAAATCTACAGATGAAACAAGAAAAAAGAAGGTATTGGCTGGCGGCTCTTCCAATACCTTTAACAGAGCATTCATCGCTTCTGTTGAGAATTCCTCACACTCAATGATAAAAGCTTTACCTTTTGTCCCCATCGCCTTAAGATGGGAATCCTCTATGATACCTCTAACAAAGTCCACACCAAGTGCGCCCCTGTGTGACATACAATCACCCGGCTCAGCCACAGCAAGAGCTACCTGTTGTGCAACAATAAACTTTCCTACCCCGGCGGGTCCACTCAAAAGAACGACCCTAGTCAAAGGAAGAAGTTTCTCAAGCTGTTTACGTGCTTTCTCATTACCTACTAATTTTGTCATTCACAGTAACGCCAATCCCTAATAAGCTGTAACTCACGCATGCGATCAAACTGCTTTCTCAATTCCACTAAGCTGATATGCTGTTTATGTGCTAATTTCACCCGATCTACCTTGCCATCACTCTCCAGTTGCTCAATCATATCTTCCAACAAGCCGGCGAGTTTACTATCACCTGAATCTCGCAATTGCTTAAGAACACACTGGATATTGCAAGAACTCTCCACATCATCAAAACTCTTGGATGATGTATCTATAAAGGACATTGGCATTGTATCGCCATCTGTGGTTTGCAAATCAAATAATGGAAGCTCTTTTCTTAGCCGAAAATCCCGCCTTGCTCTCCAGCCTCTCAACCGTGTCAGAACAAAAGTGTACATATAAGTTGAAAACGCAGCTTTGGTCGGATCATAAATAGACAGATAGTTTTTTCTAGTCCGTGTAGCGGTAACACCACAATGCGTACAAAACTCATCCTCAATTAGATCGCCACACTTATTACAAAACGTCTTCCCCTCTATAAACCTCGTCAACAACTCCTGTATCACATCTGAAACTTCATCTTCGGGAAAGCCAAAACTCCGAACTGTCTTTGCCAACCTGCCAGACCATTGATCATACAACTCTTCAATGCTGACTGGTGGTGTTTTCGTCCTTGTCGTCGTCATATTCTACCCTCGCATCATTTACGTTCCACCTTAGATAGATCAACAATATTAGGATCAGACCGATCTGGTCTATAGCGTACAACTCTCGGATGTCTGATGCGGTAATTCTTTGTCCAATTCTGGCCTTCAATCTCTATAATGATACTGAGGCCGGCTATCTCATCAGAAGTCTTTCCATTCAGCAGGGCATATAGCTCTGCTCTCTTAGCATCATCCCCAGGTATGACCTTTCCTACCTCAACCAACTCGTGATCAGGAGTCATAATAGAGAAAAGAAGAGCACCTATGGTATTCTCCCACTTTCCACCTATCTTCCCTGCTTCCCAACCTGTCACAATAACATCAACAGTAACCGTCTCTTTACATTTCAGGATTGCGTTTGAATCATAATAACGCATAAGAGGATTCTTCAGCACAATGCCCTCAGTTGGCACACGCAAATCATCAATATTTGCACCTTCTGCAAGAAACATCTTGAAAAATCCATCCCGCTCTTCCTCTGACTTAGTAAAGAAGGAAGGCATCAAATGGATATAGAATTCACACATAGGCAAAGCAGCACGAATGCCCTCTACTATGGCCTTCTTTGCAGCATGCCTAGTAGTCCACTGATCCTTTGTAACATCCACACCATTAACCCGCATTACATCAAAGATAAACAAATGAGCAAAGCCATACTGCTCCTGAGTAGCTATGGCTGTCTCAGGATATGCTCCTACAACACTCATAGTTGCCCCTTGTGTACCTACGGCATCCCCAGCAACCATACAAAGGATTTCAGCATCTAACTTGGAATCTGCGTATAGGGGAAGATACATTCCTTGAATATGGGGTAAATTTGAAGAGATTTCCTTTTGCTTACCAAAGCGATCAACGTTGCGGGTAAACGCATGAATAGCACCAAACTCATCAATAACTGTCAC
>Ga0315289_10004082_pt1 | contig 21881 bp, 19 predicted proteins | sample YL17G11_40_MG_FD_203452 | JGI IMG/M metagenome (GOLD analysis project Ga0315289, IMG submission 203452) | Sediment microbial communities from Yellowstone Lake, YNP, Wyoming, USA - YL17G11_40 | ecosystem: Environmental > Aquatic > Freshwater > Lake > Sediment | place: USA: Wyoming | collected... | reverse complement strand
TGTCGTCCCTGCTCGCCGCGGCTTCGGGAAGATGAACGTTGACCGTCGCCTTGCCCGTAGGCTTATCCCAGCCGCTTCCGATGACCTGCCAGTAAAGCTCCGAAACGTCGGGATAGCTGACGATCCCACCATTCACCCGGTAATGAATGTGGAATGTCTTCTTCTCGTTTCGGGCCGAGAAATACCACTTAGCCGTGTAGTTGCCGTCCTGGACAGACGCTTCCGTTTGCAAGGCGCCGCCCTGATCGTCCGTGACACTGAAATCTTCAATGCCGACGCCATAACCGGTGCCCTGCCTTTCGACCCGGAGGGGGATCCACAGCGAAGCCCACGAGAACCCTCCCTGGAACTCGTAGGTGCGGTATTCGTCCACGACGAAAGAGCCGTCCTTCTCGACATTGACCTCGATCCTGACCTCGGGAAAATAGAAGTTCTTGGTCTCGGCATGGAGAAGGGCGGGCAGCGCCAGGAGAAGGAACGAAATCGTCAACGGGGAAATGAGTTTTGCCGGTCTGTTTGGCGTCATGGGTGTCGCCTCATTGTCATTTTAAAAAGAGTTCGATGACGGGGACTACGATGTCCGGCTTCATGACGGGAAGTCTGAGGATGAGTGTGTTCGAACTCCGGCCTTCACTCTTCCCGGGCAAATATCCCGTTTCCATGCTTTCGGAGAACTTGACCTCCGAAGCGTCGTTGAGGAGCTGGGCGTAAGCGACTTTGCCGGCGAAACCGTCCAGAGCCAGGACGCCCATGGGCCACTCCAGGACATGGACGTAGAGGCGCTTCATCTCAGGGCTGTAGGTCAGGAGGCAGTTCGCGGGCGTCCTGAAGGCCGCCGGCGCCTGCGTGCAGCCGGTGATGGACCGGCTGCTGGTCTTCATCCATTCGCCTATGCCGTTCAGCCGCTCCGTCGCCCTGGCATCGAACGTTCCCCTCGCCGTAGGGCCCACATTGAGGAGCAGGTTCCCGCCCTTGCTGACCGTCTCGATGAGCATGACGACAAGCTGGCGGACGCTCTTCCACGTGGCCTCGTCCCGGTAATATCCCCACGACCCGCTGAACGTCTGGCAGGTCTCCCAGGGCACCCGCTTGCCGTCGATCGTCACCCACTCCGGCGGAATGAACTGCTCGGGCGTCCGGTAGTCCCAACCCCCGGGGATGTCGAGGAGGTCCAGCCGGTCGTCGACGATGATGTCGGGCTGAAGCTCCCGGATCATCTTGATGAGCTTCTCCGAATCCCAGTCCTTCCGGCCCTTGCCGTTCGGCCCCGGGAACGAGAAATCCATGAACAGGCAGTCGATCGTCCCATATCCGGTCATGAGCTCCCGGACCTGGTCATGGAGATACTCGATATACTTCTTCTGATCGCGGTTCTTCGCCCTCTCCGCGAACTCCTGGTTGCCGAACATCGGGTGATTCTCGTCGAGGGTGTATTCGGGATGGTGCCAGTCGAGGAGCGAGTAATAGAAGCCGACCCTGAGCCCTTCGGCCCTCATGGCCTCCAGAAGCGGTTTGATGAGGTCCTTGCCATAAGGCGTTTTTGTCGCCTTGTAGTCCGTGAACTTCGAATCGAAGAGGCAGAATCCCTCGTGGTGCTTGGTGGTCACGACGAAATATTTCATCCCGGCGTTCTTCGCGGCCCTGGCCCACTCCTGCGGGTTGAAAAGGTCCGGGTTGAAATGGTCGAAGTATTTCTGGTAATCCGCGTCCGTGATGTGCTCCTGGTTCTTGACCCATTCGTGGCGGGCCGGAAGGGCGTAAAGCCCCCAGTGGATGAACATCCCGAAACGGGCGTCCGTCCACCACTTCATGCGGGTCTCGCGCCGGGCCTCGGTTTCTTGGGCGGAGAGCCCATTTCCCGGACCGCCGGCCAGGACAAGTCCCAAGAGGGCCGATAAAACGATCCCTTTTTTCAACGTGAACCCATTCCTCAGCATCCGATCTCCTTCCTTCGGCCGCGACCGTGGCCAGGCTTTCAAGCCGCGCCGTGTCTATAGATGTGTTCCAGGATGGCTCCCACGCCTTCCGGGCCCAGTTCCGTGAATTCAAGGCCTGCCTCGAACACCCGGTCCTCGAACAGGCGGTTCAACCAGCGGACCCTCCCGGTCCCATGAACGAGCCTCCGGGTCTTGGAAAGAGCGATTTCGAACACAACGTTCGAATCCACCGGGAGGGGCATGTCGGTGAGGATGCGAACGCCTCCGGCGGATATATCCCGCGTCAGAGAATAATAGGTCTCCGGAGACCCGCGGACGTTTCCCTCAGGCACAAGGCTGAGAACGACCTTGTCCTCTTCGAAAACCCTTTTCTCCTTACGCTTTTCCTTCATTTCCCCCGGCCCCCGCCAGCCGTATCAGCAAAGAATGGGAAATCCTTTCCGGCGAGGAGCATAACAAAACACGGAAATAACGTCAAATTTTGACATTTTCAGCGCGTCCGGATACGATGAATTTCAGGACATTTAATCCCTCCGGAAGTTCGTTGACAAAGCCCATGATTTTTTATAACGTTGGCTCCAGTTTCATGCCCATGAAATTCCCGAAACGAAAGAGAGGTCATCATGAGCGCTAAGTTCCGCCTGGGTGCGATGATGTTCCTGGAGTATGCCGTCTGGGGGGCCTGGGCCCCGGTGCTGACGGCCTACCTTCAGAACGATCTCCATTTCACCGGGATCCAGTATGGCTTCATCATGAGCCTGTTGCCCATCGCCACGATCATCGCCCCGCTCGTCGGGGGCCAGCTGGCCGACCGTTACTTCCCCACCGAGAAGGTCATCGGCGTCAGCCAGCTCGTCGGCGGCGCCATCCTTCTCCTCGGCGCGGCCGTCGCGAGCTACACGGCCATGATCTGGATCATGCTCGTCTATTGCGTCGTCTACGCGCCGACCCTGGCCCTGACGAACTCCATCGCTTTCATCAACCTGAAGGACTCGGAGAAGGATTTCGGCCGCGTCCGAGTTTGGGGGACGATCGGCTGGATCGCCGCCGGCTGGTCGCTCACCGGATGGCGCTTCCTGGCCAAGTCCGCACCCTGGATCTCGGTCAAGGGGGACACCCTCTTCCTGGCCGGGCTCTTTTCCATCGTCATGGGCATCATGGCCTTCGGCCTGCCGCACACCCCGCCCAAAAGGGAAGGGGCCAAGCCCTGGGCGTTCCTTGAGGCCGCCAAGATGCTCAGGGACCGCGATTTCCTGATCTTCACGGTCATCGCCTTCATCGTGGCCACGGAACTTCAGTTCTACTACGTCTTGACCGCCCCGTTCCTGACTTCGCCCAAGATCGGCGTCGCCTCCACGTGGCTGTCCATGGTCATGACCATCGCCCAGTTCGCCGAGATCTTCGTCATGGCCCTGCTCCTCCCAAAGGTCCTGCCCAAGTTCGGCATAAAGAAGACCATGACCCTGGGCGTCCTGGCATGGCCGCTCCGATATATCATCTTCGTCATCGGCGGACCGGCCTGGCTGGTCATCGCCTCGCTCTCCCTGCACGGCTTCTGTTACGTCTTCTTCTTCACGGCGGCCTACATCTACGTGGACACGATCGCGCCGGCCGACATCCGGGCTTCGGCCCAAAGCCTGATCGCCGTGGTCATCCTGGGGATCGGAAATTTCGTCGGTTCGAACTTCTCGGGCTGGATCCAGAACGTCTTCACGGCCGGCGGGGCGACCAACTGGCAGAACGTCTTCTGGGTCCCGACGGTCCTGACACTTGCGTGCGCCGCGGCCTTCGTCCTCCTGTTCAAGGAAAGAAAGACCCCAGCTCCTCAACAAGGATAGAACATGGGGGACGCGTGCCAACGGGCCGAGTCCCCGATCTTATCGGGGCATGTGCCGGAGACACGTGTCCCCGCTTTGGAGGTATAAATGAAGACTCACAAACGTCTCGGTGTCGGTTTCGTGGGAGGGGGCTTCATCACCCGCTTCCACCTCCGCTCATGGGTCGGCGTCCGCGACGCCGATGTCCTGGGGATCGTGGATCCGGACGAAACGCGGGCCCGCGAGGCCTGCGCCCTGGCCGGGAAGCTCCGTATCGGCGACGCCAGGCCCTACAAGTCGCTGACCAAGATGATCGAAAACCCGGACATCGACGTCGTCTGGATCTGCTCGCCCAACTACACGAGACTTGAGGTCATGGAAGAGATCGTTCACGCCCGGCAAAAGGGCGGGGCGAAACTCATCGGTGTTGCCTGCGAGAAGCCCCTTGGCCGGAATGTCAGGGAGGCCAAGGCCATGCTCGGCCTGGCCCGAAAGGCCGATCTCCTCGACGGATACCTCGAGAACCAGGTCTTTTGCCCCGACGTCGTCCGCGGCAAGGAGATCGTCTGGGCACGCGGCGCGCGCTTGTGCGGTCGGCCCTATCTCGCCCGGGCCGCCGAGGAGCACAGCGGACCCCATATGCCCTGGTTCTGGGAGGGCCCCCTCCAGGGCGGCGGCGTCCTCAACGACATGATGTGCCATTCGGTGGAAGAAGCCAGGTTCATGTTGACCCCTCCCGGAGCCGAACGGGGTGTCCTCACGCCGGTCAAGATCACGGCCCATACCGCCTGTCTGAAGTGGCAGAACCCGAAATACGCCAAGGTCCTGGCCGATAATTCGGGCGGAAAAACGGATTACATCAACCGCCCCGCCGAGGATTTCGCGCGCTCCCTTGTCGAATACAGGGATGAGAAGGGCAGCCCATTGATCGTCGAGACGACCACGTCGTGGTGCTACGTCGGCGCCGGCCTGAGGCTCAGCATGGAGCTCCTCGGGCCCGAGTATTCGCTGGCGATCAATAATCTGGACGCTGGGCTCAAAATTTTCTTCAGCCGAAACGTGAAGAGCGCCACGGGCGAGGACATGGTTGAAAAACAGAACGCCGAAGCCGGTCTCATGCCCGTGGTCAGCTCGGAAGAAACGGAATACGGATACACCGCAGAGAACCGTCACATGGTCGAATCCTTCTTGGACGGCAAGCGGCCGGATGAGAACTTCAGCGACGGCCTGAACGTCACCGAGCTTCTGATGGCGGCCTACATGAGCGCCGAACGGGAAAAGACCGTCACGTTCCCCGTCGCGGGCCTTGAGGACTTCATCCCGGCTGTGGCCAAGGGGACATGGAACCCCAGGAAGAAGTGACGGCCGTAAATCGAACAAACATGGAGGTCTTATGAAAAAGCATCTATGCCTGACAATGGCCCTCTTCATCCTTCTCGTGGCGACGGCGGCCCGGGCCGCGAAGCAGCCCACGGCCCCCCGGATCCGCCACATTTCCCCGGAATGGCAGCAAAAAGTCGCGGAAACGAAGTACCAGGACGTCCGCATCAAGCCCTTCCCGATCGCCGTTCAATGCTGGACGTTCCGGAAATTCTCGTTCTTTGAGACTCTGGACAAGGTCAAGGCTCTCGGGATCAAATACGTCCAAGCCTATCCCGGACAGTCCCTGGGGGCCGAATTCCCGAAGGCCGGGTTCGACGAGAACATGACCGACGCCCAGACGGCCCGGGTCAAGGACAAGCTCAAGGAAGTCGGGATCGACGTCGTGGCCTACGGCGTTTGCGATATCGGGACGACCGAGGCGAGCATGCGCAAGGTTTTCGATTTCGCCCGGAAGATGGGCATCCGGACGATCGTGACCGAGCCCGCGGACGACGACTTCACCCTTCTCGAGAAGCTCGTTGACGAGGTTGACATCCGCCTTGCCATCCACAATCATCCCGCTCCGGCCAAATATAATCTGCCGGAGACCGTTTACGACCACGTCAAGGGACGCGACGCGCGCATCGGCTCCTGCGCCGACAGCGGGCATTGGATGCGCGGCCTGAACGACCCCCGCGAAGCGTTCAAGCTCCTTGAAGGCCGGATCCTTGACGCCCATCTTAAAGACCGCAGCGACACCGGCGTCAAAAAGGGCGTCAACGACGTCCCCTGGGGCCAGGGCAAGGGCAACATCCGGGACCTCTTGGCCGAGCTGACCCTCCAGGATTACGACGGCTTCCTGACGATCGAATACGAGAACGAAAAGGAAGTCGCGAATCCCATCCCCGCGATCCGGAAGAGCGTCGAGTATGTCAAGAGCATCACTTACTACGACGGCTTCGAACAGGTCTTCAAGAGGGGCTGGGGCGGCCCCTATGAGAAGGTTGGCTGGAACCATTACGGCCCCGGGTATTTTGAGGTTGACCCCAAGACGGGCGTCCTCAAGGGCCAGGGCGGCATGGGCCTCCTTTGGTATAGCAAAAAGAAATTCCGGGACTTCGTCCTCGACCTCGAGTTCAAGTGCGCCACGAAGGAGACAAACTCCGGGATCTTCATCCGGGTCCCGGAAGTCCCGACGGGCGACGACTACATCTATCACTCCTTCGAAGTCCAGATCTATGACGCCGGCGAAGGGAAACATGTGACCGGCGCTGTCTACGATGTCCAGGCCCCGACCGTCAGCGCCGCCCTCCCGGCCGGCGAATGGAACCATATGAGGATAACGTTCCAGGGCAAACGCCTCCGGATCGAGCTCAACGGCAAGCTCGTCATGGACTGGGAAGGCGTCCCCGGCGGCAAGGTCAAGGATTTCGCGGCCGAAGGTTACGTCGGCCTTCAGAACCACGATTCCTTCGCCCCGCCGTATTTCAGGAACATCTTCATCAAGGAACTATAAGTCGGACGCTTCTCATATCGCGCCTCCGCTTCCAACGGTCGCTAGGCTCCCCGCCTTCCCTGCGGGGGCTTGTGCCCTGCAACCCATGCATGGAGCATCGCCCCTTGGAACACCTGCCGGCCGGGGGCGAACCGGAAAATTATCCCAACAACATGAACCCCGTCCATGAGGAGCATTTTTCCGGGCCTCATGATATAATTCACGAACAGGATTTTGAAGAATAAATGAAGATCAGATATCTCGACGGTCCGAGGCCGTACAACGCCTTCTTAGCGGGAGGCGACACGGTCATTCAAGACCCATACGGCATCAGCCGGGAAATGCGGAACGATTACGCGGAACTGCTCGTCCATTCGCTGCAGTCGGCCCGGGAATCCCTGAAGGATACGCTGAAAAAACTGTCCTTGCTCGCCAAAGCCGGCGTCGTGGATGCCGAATCCGGCGGCCGGGTGAGCCGGATGAAGGGTTTCCTGGCCAACGCCCTCAACCTGAAGCCCATCGTTTCCGTCGACGTGGACGGGAAAGGGACGACGGCCGGAAAATCCTTCAGCCGCCGGGGCAACATGAAGAAGATCCTCCCGATGATCATGAAGAAGGCCGCGATCACCCTGACGTACGAATGACAGAAGCCTCCTATCTCGCCGCCTCCATGGCGTCGGTTTTCCTTTATATGACCTTCCTGTTCGTCCTGGCGCTCATTAAAAACAACAACTCCATCGTCGATATCGGATGGGGCATCGGTTTCATCCTGGTCTGGTTTGTGACGTTCTTCCTGGAGCCGGGCGGAACGGCCCGCCAGCTACTGACCGGGGGGCTCGTCATGATCTGGGGCGTCCGGCTGGCGGCCCACATCTTTGTCCGCAACAAGGGCCGCGGCGAAGACTTCCGATACGCCCGGTGCCGGAAGGAGTGGGGGAAATGGTTTGCCCTAAGGAGCTTCGTCCAGGTCTTCTTGCTCCAGGGTCTCTTCCTCCTGCTCGTCGCCTATCCGGTCATCCTCATCAACCGGTCGCCCGAAAGAGCGCTGGGGCCCCTGGACGCGGCCGGCCTCCTTCTCTGGATGTCCGGCTTCGCTTTCGAGGCCGTCGGCGACGCCCAGCTCAGGCGTTTCAAGCGGGAGCCCGCGCAGAAGGGCAGGATCATGACGCGGGGGCTCTGGAGGCTCACGCGCCACCCGAACTATTTCGGCGAGTCCGTGATGTGGTGGGGGATCTTCGTCATCGCTCTTTCAGCTGAGTGCGGCTGGGCCGGTGTCATCGGACCCTTGGTCATCACCTTTCTCCTCACGAAGGTTTCAGGCGTTCCGATGCTCGAAAAGAAATACCGGGGCAACTCGGAGTTCGAGGAATACGCGCGGACGACGTCCGCCTTCCTCCCCTGGTTCCCGCGAAAGACTGAGAAAACCTGAGCGTTTCAAGCTACAGCCAGTTCTGGATCGCGCCCCGCCCAGACCCGCCCTCTAGAATCCCGGACTGATGCTGAGCTGGAAATGCCAGCCCCTGTCCGGCCGCTGGAAGGGGTAGACGTAGTTCACTCCGAGGATGAGATAGCCGAAGAGGTTCGTTCTCAGGCCGAAGCCGGCGCTCGAGACGGGCTTCTTGTCTTTGATGCCATAGGGAGCGTCCCCGCTATTCCAGGCAACTCCCCAATCGTAGAACCCGTAAGCCTCGATCGGGAACGGCCCATAATATCCCTTCCCTATCCCCAGGACCCTGAAGAGCGGGAAGCGGATCTCGGCGTTGGCGACGATCATCTTGCTGCCGTAGAGTCTATTGCGATCAAATTCCTGGGCGTTGCTCGCGCTGAAAGATTCGTATCCCCGGACCAGGTCCCAGTAGCCGATGTAAAGGGGCCATAGCCGTGTGTCCTCGGCGCTCTTGCCGTAGCGCCCGTAATGGAGGGCCCGGAAGGCCATCGTGAACGGTTTCAAGGGCACGAAGTAGCGCCGGTAATCGGCCATCGCGGTGACATACGAAAGAGACCCGATGGTGGGCGAAACTTCAAGAATATAGCTCTGGCCCAGGATAGGACTCGTGGCCCCGAAGATCGAGCTGTCATAGACGAGGGCACCCGACGCGTAGCCGTAGCTCAAGCTTTTAGGAGTGGGAAGAGTTTGCTTTTCGTATAATAGCAGGGTGTTGTCGATGATGGAATAGGCGCGGGTGTAGACCGTCCAGTTGAAATCCAGGAGGCGGTAGCCTCCGCTGAATTCCAGACGTTGGACTTGGGTGATAGGATAAAGGGCGAAAGCGGACAGGTCATAGTTGATCTGCCGGTAGATGTTCTCTTCTTCGATATAGGCCGGCTCTCCGAAAACCTTGCCCATAGAGACCGTATAGTATGGCCAAGGGTATGAAATGCGCTGGATGACGGCGCCCCAATTCAGCCGATGCTGGCTGTTCAGGTAGGCGACCATTGCCCCGGTATCGATGAGGCGGTTGCTGGTCTGGGCCATGGTGACCAGGGTGTGGTATCCCAACATGTCGCTCCAGAACGCGGCGAGCCCCCCCGCCCCGTAGCTCCCGTAGCGATCGACGCCGACGGCGACCGTCGGAGGGCTGACGTAATCGAGGCTCAGTTTTGGCCGGTAGCCGGAAACCAGGAAGTTGGTGTCCTTGGGCAGGCCGAACAGCGGGTTCTTCAGCAGACCGAGCAACGAGCCCTCCGCCTGTTTCCGGGGAGGCAGAACGGCCAGGTTCACATCCCCGAATTGGGCCAGGAACGACTGTCCTTCGAGGACCTGGGGCGAGTCGATCGCGTAGATCGAGTAGCGGCCCTGGTCGTATGCGCTGAAGACCAGACGGCCCGTAGCCTGGGCCACGGAGATCGCCGGGCTCAGGTCGGTGATCCCGCTGATGCCCGTGTAGAGGTTGGTGATTTCGTAGATCTTGCCGCTGGCCAGGTCGGTCCTGTAAAGATCGGTCTTGCCGTTCTGGTCGGACAGGAAATAGAGGCTCTTCGAGTCCGGCGACCACTGGGGATTGATGTTCTTCCCTGTCGGGAAGGCTAGGACCTTCTTGACCTGACCGGTCTCCGGGTCCATTAATCCCAGCTCATAGTTGCCGATGTCCATCCAGTCGAGGTTGGTCGAGAAGCGCTCCGTGATAAAAGCGATTTGGCGGCCGTCGGGGGACCAGGCCGGCTGGAGGTCGCCAAAAACGTCCCTGGTCATCTGCTTCACGATCGAGGCATTGAGGTCGTAGATGAAGATATCGGAAACCCCGCCGGCCAGGGCCGAGAACGCGATGAAGCGGCCGTCGGGAGACCAGCAGGGGTTGAGGATCTCGCCCAGTTCGGGGAACGGGATCTCGCGCTCGATCTTGTTCTTCCGGACGTTGATCACCGTGAGGAGCGGCCGACCCTTGGCGACGGCGCCGAAGACGAACCGGTCGCCCTTGAAATCCCATGAACCGGCGGACCTTATGAACTGGAGGCTCTCGAAATGCGGGTCGACGGCCGTGGAAATGATCTTCCTCTTGATCTTTCCCGTTTCCGCGTCGGCCAGATAGAGGTCCACGGAGAAAAGGTCCCGGGTGGACAGGAAGACCATTTCCTTCCCGTCCGGGCTCAGGGCCGGAGAGATGTTGTAGACGTTCATCTCGGTCCCGATCTCGAGGGGTTTCCCGGTCTTGTCCAGGGTCTGCGTCTTCTCATAGAGCGGCGTGTAGGCGTCCTGCATGGCCTTGTGCCAATCTTCGGAGATCTTCTTCAGCTTACCGCCCAGGCTCATCTCGAGGACGACCTCAAAGCTCCCGGAGCGTCCCACGGTCTTCATCATCTTGCCGATGACTTCGTCGCCCAGGCGGCCCGTGATGTAGGACCACAGGGCGTGTCCGTAACGATATGGGAAGTACTTTGAATTTTCTAGCTTATTGATCTGGGGCAGGTCTTTCCTTCGGGTCGTGTCCCTCATCCACATGGCGGTGTTCGGGTCGACGGGCCCGATCGACAGGAACTCGGCCATGCCCTCGATGAACCACAGGGGGATCCGGAGGGAGTCGGAATTCTGGCGCTGATTGTCCGAATGCCCCTGGGCCATGATATCGTACTGGAAGGCATGGACCAGCTCATGCCCGATAACGTGGTCCGTTTCTGACATCGATGCCCCGTAAGGCAGAACGATACGGCGCTTGAAGGACTCGGTGACGCCGCCGGTCCCCTCCCCCATCGTTCCTGGGATGACTGTCGTCTGCTGGAACTGCGGGCCGCTCGAGTAGAGCACCAGGGGTTGGCGGCCCTTGAGCTCATGGTTGAACATCCGGGCAAGCCGGGCGTACCAGCGCTCGGCCATCAGCCCGGCCTGCTTGACCGTCTCCTGGTCCTCCAGATAGAAATAGATGTCGAAGTGCCGGGTCTTCATGATCTTGAAGTCGAACCGCTGGTACTGAACCTTGTTCCGGCCGAAGTATTGGGCCGCGGCGGAAGACGCCAAGGCCGTAAGCCCGAAGGCTAATGCCAGGACAAGTGCCAAAGGCCTTATGCGAAAACGGGAACTCATCTTTATCCTCCTAGATGACGCTATTTTACTCCAAAAGCGGAAAACCTCCAAAGCCGAACCGGGGGGCGTCTCTCTTCGGCCATCTTCAATTTCCATTCCTTGATCCTATAACGACACAGGGGGCCCTTGAGTTTCAAATGAGGGCTCCCGACACAGGACCGGAACATCGGCTTTATCCTACAATTCCTATAATAATGATACATTATTTTTCTGGAAAATCAAGGGTCCTCCCGGGCGCGGCCCGTCTCTTTATTTGACCTCGGTTCGCCACTTGCAGTAAGATGGCGAAGAATTCATCATGACACAACAGATCGTCGTCATCCTGGCGGTCATGATCACCGCCTATATCATTGCCAAACGGAAGAAGCTGTCGGTCGAGTTGAGCATGTTCTGTTCAGCGGTCGTCGGCGGCATGGCCGGGGCCCTGCTCAAGACCCCTCCCCTCGCCGATCTCCCGCGTCACCTCGTCGAAGGCGCCTTCACTTACCTTGATGTCATCCTCGTCTTCTTTACGGCCACCCTGTTCATGGCCATCGTCAGCGAGTCGGGAGGCATCACCTATGCTGTCCGGGCGACGCTCAAGCACTTCGGCCGCCGGCGCCTCGCCGCCCTTCTCATTCTGATGATCATTGTCCTCATCCCCGGGGCCCTGACGGGGGCCGGGAGCGTGTCGCTTCTCGTCGTCGGCGCTCCGGTGGCCATGGCCCTTGACGGCCTGGGTGTCCCGAAGAAGAAGATAACCGCGATCCTCTTCATCACCGCCGGCCTGAGCGCCGCCGCGCCCCCGGTCAACATCTGGGCCATGGTCCTGTGCGCCGGGACGGCGATCCCGTACGTCGGTTTCGAGCTTCCGCTGGGCATCCCGGTCCTCGTCCTCGGCGCATTCACCGTGCTTTTTCTCGGATGGAAAAAAGAAGGCGGCAAGGACATCGCCCAAGCCCTCAACGAGATGCCGGAAGCGCCCAGGGGCATGAAATGGTGGAGGGTCGGCCTTCCGTTCCTCGCCTTTTTCGGCCTCGTCATCGCTTATAAAGTCAAGCCCTTCGCCGTTCCGATCTTCGGTCTGGCCCTTGAGTTCGTCCTGGCGGCCTTCGTCGCCTGGGCCACGAGCCCCCGGAAGATCGATATCCTCGCCGTGTCCCGGGTCACGGTCAGGCGGCTCCTCCCCCTCCTTTCCTCGATGACCGTCATCGGAATGCTCCAGCAGGTCATGACGGCGACGGGAGTCCGCGGTCTTCTGTCTTACGCGGTCATCTCCATTCCCCTGGTCCTCCTCTTCATCCTCTTTCCCGTCATCATCCCCTTCTCCGAAGGCGTCCTCACTTACGGCGGCGCGGCCATCATCGGCATTCCCCTGATCTGGTACCTGGATTCGCTGGGCTATCACGCGACCGTGGTCATCGCGGGACTCAGCCTGCTCTGGCCCCTGGGTGACGGGCTCCCGCCCACCGCCCTCATCGGCCGCTTGAGCCTCTTGGTCACCGACTCCAAAGAGTCCTATTCGACCTTCCTGAAAAGCACCTGGGTCCCCTGGCTGGTCATCACGGCCGTGGGCCTGCTTATGGTCATCTTCAGCACGAAGCTGGCGTTCCTGGTCAAATGGAGCATGTGACAAAAGAAGCGAGAAGGGCCGGACAAACCGGACATGAAAAGGAGGATTGAATGAGCCTCGTCATCATGATCGCGTATGATGTGTTGTGCGCGTTCCTGGCGGGGTTGCTCTTCTGGAACTTCGTCCGGGAAAAGAAGAGCCGGGACGACCTCGTGCTCTACCTTCTGGTCATGGTCCCTCTCATCCTCAGGCTCCTGCGGATCAAATGAGGGACGGTCAAGGCATGAAACGCGAAAAGATGTTCAAGACGGCCGCGATCGCCCTCACCGTCGGCCTTCTCGTTGTCGGAGGGGTCCCTCTCTACACACACCGCCACTTCGAAACCCCCGTTGTCAAAGGCCCGGGTGTGACCCGAGTCGGGAAGCTCAGCGAACATCTCCCCCGGCTCAAGGGGACCATGGCCGACACGAACGTCTTTACCCTCGAAGGGAAGGAACCCGGCGGCAAGGTCCTCCTCATGGCGGACACCCACGCCAATGAGCCGGCCGGGCTCCTGGCCGCGCTCATTGTCATCGAGAACGCCGTCGTCGAAAAGGGCACGGTCCTCGTCATTCCCGTCTTCAACAACAGCGCCAGCCGGACGACCCGGCCGGGCGACGGGTATCCGCTTTACTACGACATTCCGACCGATTGGGGTTTGAAGCGATTCCGGATGGGAAACCGCGACGCCTCTCCCCTCGACCAATGGCCCGACCCGGACGTTTACATCCATTATCCGGAAAAGCAGCTCCTGTCCTACATCGACGTCCGGAACACGAACAGGACCTGGCCGGGAAGGCCGAACGGTCCTCTCATGGAACAAGTGACCTTCAGCGCGATGGAGATCATGAGGAAGGAGAACGTCGATATCGCCGTGGACCTTCACGGGGCGGAGACCATGTTCCCGGTGACGAACTGTATCGTGGCTCCCGAAAAATCGATGAGGATCGCGACTCTGGCCTCCCTCACCGTCAAGGCCATGGAGGGATTCGATAGCCACGTCGAGCCCTCCCCTTCCGGCTTTCGCGGCCTGTCCCACAGGGAAGTCGGCGATCACTCCGCCACCGCGCCATTTCTCCTGGAGGCGCCCATCCCCTTCCTCGACCAGCCCACCGGTCCGAAGACGGAGAAATTCCTGCTCGACGGCAAGGACGATTTCCTGCTCAGCCTGGCGAAAAAGAAGAGGCTGTTCGTCCCTTATGACGAGTCCGGTTGGCCGATGGAGAAGCGCGTCGGCCAACATCTGTCGGTGACCCTGGAAATCCTGCGTCAATACTCCAAGAAATCCCCTGACCGGGGCATCGTCGTCCGCGGTGTTCCCCGCTATGGCGAAGTCATAAAGAACGGGGTGGGGCGCTACTTCCATGATCCGAGCCAAGCGGGGACCGGAAAGGTCATTCCCAATTGACGATATCAAAACGGCCATATAAATCCAAGGTGCTCAAGGAGGCAGGAATTGCATAAGACGCGTTGGCTGAGGTTCTTCGTTTTCGCGGCCGTCCTGGTCGCGGTCTTCGTTCTCACCCGGGGCCAGGCTCCCGAGACGGTTCCGACCGACCTGGATTTCGCGGGCCGGAGCTGCACGTCCATCCTGGTCGGGAAAAACGCTTCCGCGGACGGTTCGACGATGACGACACATACGGCCGATTGCGGGACCTGCGACTGGACCTGGCGGCACGTCCCGGCCGCGGACCACAAATCCGGCGAGACGAGAAAGATCTATCATATCTCCCAGTACAAGACCTGGACGCCCGCCGAAGGTCTCAAGTGGGACCTCTACAAGAAGGGGTTCACCGGAACGGAGATCCCGGAAGTCGCCCACACTTATGCCTATCACCACGGGATGTTCGGCTACATGAACGAGAAGCAGGTCGGCATCGGCGAATCCACCATCGGGACGCAGAGAAAGATGATCAACGCGACCCCATCGGCGCTGCTTGACATCAGCATGCTGACCCTGCTCGGCCTGGAACGGGGCCAAACGGCCAGGGAAGCCATCAAGGTCATGGGTGAACTTGCGGAAAAATACGGCTACGGCTTTCATGACGACGGCGAAATGCTGGCCGTCTCAGACCCGAACGAGGCCTGGATCTTCGAGATCATGCCCGTGGGCCCGCTATGGACCCCCGGGAGCGGCAAGCCCGGCGCCGTCTGGTGCGCCCAGAGGGTCCCGGACGACCACGTCAGCGTCTGTCCCAACGAGTCCAGGATCGGCGAGATCGACCCCGGCAAGCCGGATGATTTCATGGCCTCGCCGAACGTCGTTTCTTACGCCGTCGACAACGGCTATTACGACCCGAAGAGCGGCAAGCCGTTCAGCTGGAAACGGGCCTACTCACCCGCCGAGGGGAGCGCGGTGAGCACGGACGGCCGCCGCCAGCGCCTATGGCGCTTTTTAGACCTTGTCGCGCCTTCGCAGAAGTTCAACCCGGAAACTCCCGACATGGACTTTCCCTTCTCGGTCAAGCCCGACAAGAAGCTCTCGGTCCAGGATATCATGGCCATCACCCGCGACAAGTCCAGGGGGACGCGCTTTGACACGACGAGCGGAATCCGCGGCGGCCCGTTCCAGAACCCGAACTATTACCGAGCTACGAGGACGATCTGCGTCTCGAACGTCGAATACACGACGATCACCCAGTGCCGGAGCGGCCTGCCCGACACGATCGGCGGCATCATCTGGATATCCTTCGGTCCCCAGGATACCTCCTGTTACATGCCGTTATACGCCGGCATCTCCGAGATGCCGAAATCTTTCGCGGTCGGCGACCACTGGACCCTCGACCGGGATTCGGCCCGGTGGGCCTTCGATTATACCGATTTCCACGTTCAGGCGGCCTACAACGCGGCCATCGAGGACGTGGAGGAGGCCCAGGCGAAGTATGAAGCGGCCGTCGCCGCCCGCATCCCGGAGATCGACAAGCAGGCCCTCGATCTCTACAACAAGAAACCCGCCAAGGCCGCCCAGTTCCTGACGGGTTTCTGCCTGAACAACGCCCAGACGGTCGTCAAAGCCTGGTGGGATCTCGGGGACGAGATCCTCGTCAAGTATAACCACCTCGCCTTTTACGATTCCCAGAAGAGGACCATCGGCCGGATCAAGACCGCTTCGCCCGCCTGGTGGAACAAGGCGGTCAAGGCGATGGATATCCTCCTCGAACCCGATAAGAAATAACGGAGGTTCACATGAAACGAACGACATTATTCCTGATCATGGGGATCGCGTTCCTGGCGGGAAGGCTTTTCTCCCAGAACGTGCCGAAGGCCAAGATGCCTGTGCTGACGACGTCGGCCGGACAGAGCCCGGACGTCGAGACGCTCAATATCGTGATGGAAGAGGCCGGGCTGGGCTACGACTATTGTGACGTCCCGACCGCTGAAATGCTCGGCACGGGCGTCGGACTGGGCGGGAAGGAATCCGGCCCGGGTTTCCACGTTGAGATCAAGAGCGACCTGGCCAAATTTCCGAAAGGCACGCCTTACAAGACGGTCATCTTCGCCATTGGCGCCTCACTCAAAGGCATGGGCGCCTCGGGCCTGACCTTGGAAACCGAGGAGGCGCGCCTCAAGAAGCTCATCGACACCTGCAGGCAGAACAGGATCTTCGTCATCGCGGTCCACCTCGGCGGGGAGTCCAAGAGGGGCGCCCCCAAGAGCGACAATGAACGGATGATCGATGCCGTGACCCCATATGCCGACTACCTTATCGTCACTAAGGACAGCAACAAGGACGGCCGGTTCACAACGGTCGCCAAGAACAAGAACATTCCCCTGTCCGAAGTCGAGTACGCGCTGGGGGTCGTCGATATCCTGAAGCAGGTGTTCAATTAGCCCGATCTCTTCCGTTTCGGGCAAACTCAATATCCAAAGAACGTGCCGGTCCGGCGTTCGGTCCGGGGGGCCGACGGAATTTCCTTATTGGAGCCCCCCGCGTCTTTCACGGAGATCGCGGAGGACGTCCAGGGTATAAAGATCGTCTTCCGGACCGGAGGGCCGCCGAAGAGATCAGGCCGGGTGGGCCTGATGCTTCTTTTGGGCGGCCTTCTGGAGTTCCTGACCCTGGCCGGCCAGCGAGAGGAGCTTGTCCAGCATCATCCGGACCTTGATATTGGCCAGCTTTCTCTTGCCTGATCGCTGGGTTTCGAAGTGGTCCCTTACGTAGGCCTCGATCTCGGCTTCCGACATCATCGTTTTGATGAACTCATCGTTCATGAGTGCGGCTTTGAGCTCGTCCGGGCTCTCGCCGTGAATGATGATCCGGTTCTCCTCGAGGGCGCTGGCCTTCCACTGCTCGAACTCCTTGGCGGCGTAGACCGGGATCGGCCCCAGGAGCTTCTTGGCTTCTTTGAGCGTCTCCTCGAAGAAAAACTTCCCTTCCTTGTGGAAATTTCTGGCCCGGTAATAGATCGGATCGCCGGCGGCCACATCGTCCTGAAGGTATCTCTGGTAAGCCTGGATGGATTTCGAGAGAAGCTCCTGGCTCCTCGAAACTTTGATATAAATATTGCGTTCCGTGAGGGATGTCATTCCCTTTATCCCTGTCGGAATTAATTAGCACAAGCCGCGAAACATGTCAAACCTCGGCGATCCCGAGCGATACCGGTCACTTCTTGATGATCGCCGCCGCGACGACGTTGGCCACTTTGCTCCTCATGGCGATGATGTCGCCCTTGTCGTCCGGATGGACCCGGTTCGTAAGGAAGATAAGGGAGGTTTGGGTCTCCGGATCGATCCAGATGGAAGTCCCCGTGTAGCCGGAATGGCCGTAGGACGCGGGACCGAAAAGGTCCCCCCGGACCGTCGCGAGATTCGAATCGAGGTCCCAGCCAAGCCCCCGCCCCGTGCCGTTCACCCGCGGGAAGATCTCGGTCATCCGTTCCACGGACAAGGGGCTGAGGATCCGGACCTTTCCGGATTCTCCTCCGTTGAGCATCATTTGGGCGAAAACCGCCAGGTCATCAGCCGTGGAGAAAAGCCCGGCATTCCCCGAAATCCCGCCCTGGAGCCTGGCCAGGGGATCATGAACGACGCCGCGCAGGGGTATCCCGTCATAGACCTGGGTCGGGACACAGCGGTCAAGGAATTCCGCCGGAGGGTTGTAGAACGTGCTCTTCATGCCAAGGGGCTTGAAGATGTTGTCGGCGGCAAACTCGGCGATGGTCTGCCCGCTGACGGCCTTAACGATATAGGCCAGGGTGATGTAGTTCAAGCAACTGTAGGTGAAGGCCGTGCCCGGGAGCGATTCCTTCCGCACGCCGGCGATGTGCTTGACCATAAGGTCCACGGGGCATGGGCTCCCGTATTTCAGTTCGACCTCCTTGGGGTCGGCGTAAGGCTGAAGGCCCGAGGTGTGGGTCAGGAGGTGCCAGAGGCGGGCGTCTTCCCCGGGGATCCCTCCCTCGAGGATATAAGGCGCAAACTCCGGGACGTAATCCTTGACCTTGTCCCAAAGCCTGATCCTGCCTCGCTCGACGAGGATCATGATGGACGTCGCGGTGGCCACGGGCTTGGTGACAGAGGCCATATCGAAGATCATGTTCGTATCCATGGGCCGTCCTTCGGGGACCCATTGGCTCTGCCCGTAGGCCTTCCGCCAGACGGTTTTCCCCTTCCGGGCGACCAGGAGAACGGCGCCCGGAAAGTCCTTGCGGGCCAAAGCCTCGTTTATGAGCGTGTCGAGAAACGCCAGCCGCCCCGAGGCCATCCCGACCTCTTCCGGTTTGGCCTTGGGCAACCCCTGGGCGAAACCGGCCCCGGCCCCGACTGTGAACAGTCCCAGGATGATCCAAAGGCCGATGCGTCTTTTCATGGTGCGTTCCTCCTTCTCATATTCACCGGACCGCGGCTTCCGATCTCCAGGCCAGGCCGTCTTGACGGATATGCCAGCTCGCGCCGTCCTCATTTCTATAGACCGCTTCGAAAATCCCTTCGGTCGTCTGGATCAAGGGTGGGTAACCCCAGCCGCTGACCTTGAGCGCCTTATCGGACCCGAGGCCCAGCGCGGCGAGGTCGGTCGTGAAAGAACCGTTTGCGTCCCGATAGGCCCGTTCCCTGTAGTAGATCTTGCGCAAGGCCCACTTGACGGGTTCTTCGAAGGCGTCGGCGAAAAGCTCCTCCCCTTTGCCGACGACCTTGGCCGAGAACTGCACGAACCCCCACATTTCCGGGTAATGGATGTTAATCAGGCCCTGGGGGGACCAGATCCAGTTGTCTTCAACGTAGGGAATCCCGCTTGCGGGGTCCTTGGCCTTCGCGTAGCGCCCATCGGCGGTCGTGACGCTGTATTCCACCCTGGAAAAGTTCACCCTCCACTGGTCGCCGGGGTCGGGGCGTTCTTTTTTCTTCGGGGCAAGTTCCCTGAGAACGGCCCAAGGAAAAGCGACTTCAATCGTCCAGCCTTTGTCCTTGTCCTTCGGGTTATTGATCGTCCCGTTGACGGATACGGCCGTTTTGAGCCCCCGGATGTCCCAGGCGTTGACGGCTGCATCAATATCGTCCCGATAGGGCTTGAGGAGCAGGAGGTCCCAGACCGTGTTAAGGGCATTCATCTCGAGCTCGCAGTATTTGTGGGTGTCCCCGTCCGGATCGATGAAGATCTCGAAGTCGTTGTCGTTATACACGACCGAATCGCGTTCCGTGAGTGTCGCCCAGACGGCCGGTTCCTCAAGATCGGCGGCGATGTAGAAGTATCGGTCGTCCCAGAGCATCTTGACCCGGGTGCGAAAACGCGGCCGGGGCTTGTTCGCTCCTTCGATGTCGACGAAACTTTCCGTCCATTCCGCCTTTTTCCAGGAAGCGTCATCGATCTTGCCGTCGAGCACGATGGGCTTCTGGACCCTGTAACAGACATAGAAACGGGGATCGAAGGGAACCTTCGGTTCGGAGACCTTCAGCTCATCCGCCAGTCCCGTCCCCTGGCCCAGCAGCAACGCGAAAAGAAACGCGAGCATTATTCTCCTCCTATATCCTACTTGAGCCGCTTGATGATGTGCCAGCCATACTTGCTTGTCACGTGATCGTAAACCGCCATCCCGATCTCGCCGACCTTGAGTCCGAAGCCCACGTCGCCGAAGGCCTTGACCATGCGGGTGCGGGAGAATTCCTGGTTCGCCGCGTCCGGCGCCGTGCCGGCGTTGGCCATGCTGTAAATGCCAGGATACGCGTCGTTGGTGTATTGCCTGACCAGGGCGTCGAAATCCTCCCCCTGCCGGGCCCTCATGAGGAGCTCCTGCGCCAGTTTCTGCGCGTCCGTCAGGCTCCTGGTGATCCCGGCGTCCGGGATCGTCCCCTGGAACGCGATCAGGATGTGCTGGACCGTGACGTGCTCGGGCTCCGGGACCTGACCGGAGAGAAAGGCCGAGACAAGAACGAGGACGGCGATCCCGACGATCTTTCTCATGGGTTCCTCATGATGATCATAGGTGGATGAATTCTACGGGGTTCCCGCACCAGGCGAGGAACCTCTCGAAATCGGCAAATGACAGGCCCAGCGTGGACGTGTTGGTGTTGGGGTGGAAATTAACGCTGCCGGCGCTTCTAAGCTCCGCGTCCAGAACAATCCGGACCTCGTGACCCTTGTCATGGATGAGTCCAAAGGGCGACACGGAGCCAGGTTCCAGCCCCAGATATTTCATCAAACGCCCGGGCGAGGCAAAGCTGAGCCGGTCCTCGTTGAGCTTCGAGGTCAGCGCTTTGAGATCGACCCTCCTTGAGGCCTCGGCAATGACCAGGTAATGACGGTTCCCCCGGTTGTTGCGTAAGAAGAGGTTCTTGCAATGCGCCCCGCGCAGGCCTCCCCAATATTTTTCAGCCTCCCTGACCGTGAACACGGCCGGGTGCTCATGGCGGACATAGGAGATCCCCAGTTCGTCCAGAGCTTCGCGGACCTCCCTTTCGATCTCATTCACCGTCACATCCCTGTCCTTCGAATCGCTTATCGCATTTGCCCATAGAGATCATCGAGCTTGACGCCCGGCCCCTTTCTATGACAAAGGGAGGAACAAAGTCAAGGCTTGGAATGGGGGGCCGGATTCCTATACAATCGGGGCATGAACGATAAGAATTCCGGCTCCATCCTCCTGACCCCCATCGACATCGGCCCGGTGACGGTGCCCGACCGGTTCGTCCGTTCCGCGACACACGATTACATGGCCAAGGACGACGGGTCCATCACGGACCGGCAGGTCGGACTTTTCGAAGAGCTGGCCGAGGGCGAGGTCGGGTTGATCATCACGGGACACGCCTACGTCCAGCCCTCGGGCAAGGCGAGCCCCCGGCAGATCGCCATCCACGATGACCGCTTTGTCCCGGGCCTGGCCAGGATCGCGGAAGCCGTCCACAAGCATCCCTCGAAGATCTTCGTCCAGCTGGCCCACGCCGGACGCCAGACGAAGAAAAAAGACTGCGGCTCGGTGCCGGTCTCCCCTTCCGCCGTCTATGACCCGTCCTCCAGGTCCATGCCAAGGGAGATGACGCCGGCCGAGGTCAAGAACCTCATTCACGACTTCATCGCCTCCGCACGCCGCGCCCGTTCGGCCGGATTCGACGGTGTCCAGGTCCACGCGGCCCATGGCTATCTCCTTTCAAGCTTCCTCTCGCCCCATACGAACCGCCGCCGGGACGAGTGGGGCGGTCCGCTTGAGAACCGCGCCCGGGTGGTCGTCGAGATCATCCGGGGGATCAAGGACGCGACAGGGGCGGATTTCCCCGTGATGGCCAAACTGAATTCGACCGACTTTCTGGAAAGGGGTCTGACCCCCTGTGAGAGCGTCGAGATCTCCCGCATCCTGGAGGCCGAAGGTCTTGACGCGATCGAAGTGAGCGGCGGGATGGCCGAAGCCGGCAAGGGATCGGTTTGGCAGGGACTTCGTTCCGAGGACCAGGAAGGATACTTCGTTGAGAATGCCGCCGCCATCAAGAAAGCCGTTCATATCCCGGTCTCAGGCCTGGGGGGGATCCGGACGCTGGCCGTCGCCGAGAGGTTCGTCTCGGAAGGCCGGGTCGACATGATCTCCATGAGCCGCCCCTTCATCCGGGACCCTCACCTCGTCCGCAGGTTCCGGGAGGGCGAAGTCACCGCGTCCGAATGCATCTCCTGCAACAAGTGCTTCAACCCGCGCGGCATCCGCTGTGCGGAAGTCGATGTCTAAAGGGGCCTTAT
>Ga0315289_10004078_pt1 | contig 21909 bp, 21 predicted proteins | sample YL17G11_40_MG_FD_203452 | JGI IMG/M metagenome (GOLD analysis project Ga0315289, IMG submission 203452) | Sediment microbial communities from Yellowstone Lake, YNP, Wyoming, USA - YL17G11_40 | ecosystem: Environmental > Aquatic > Freshwater > Lake > Sediment | place: USA: Wyoming | collected... | reverse complement strand
CTTCCTGTGTAAACTGCGGACCCCGGTATAGTATCATCAATGAAATCCCGTACGACCGTGAACGGACATCCATGGCAGAATTCCCCTCATGTCCGGTCTGCGCACAGGAGTATGGGGATCCTTGTTGCCGTCGCCACCATGCCCAGACGATTGCCTGCAGAACCTGCGGCCCGGAAATCGAACTGTCCGATACCCTCGGAAACAAGGTTGAAAGCCTGGATCCAATCCGGGAGGCAGCAGAACTGCTCGATGCTGGAAAAATCCTTGCAATGCAGGGTGTGGGAGGATTTCACCTGGCATGCATTGAAAATTCTGCCGATGAACTAAAACGTCGTCTGGGCAGGATCGAACAACCTTTTGCCATCATGGTGCGCCCGGATTATATTGACCGGCTGGCGATCATTTCCCGTCAGGAAAAACAGAGCCTGGAAAGCCCGGTCCACCCCGTAGTTGTCGTAAAAAAACGTGATCCGACCGCCCATGCAGCAATCAGCAATCTCCATACGATCGGCTGCATGCTGCCGTATACCGGACTTCACCATCTCCTCTTCTCCCACCTGAAACACCCGCTGCTCATTATGACCAGTGCCAATATGCCCGGCTACCCGATGATTACGGATAGTGATCAGGCAATGTCAAAGCTGAACCGGGATGTGGACTTCTTCCTCACGCACAACCGGAAGATCGTTAACAGGTGCGACGATTCAGTAATCCGGGATGACTACATCATACGGCTCTCCCGGGGGATTGCCCCGAAGCGGACAGCAATAGATCTGGGGAAGCATTGCATCCTCGGGGTAGGTCCGGAGCTGAACGCGAATGCGACTCTGTACAAAAACGGGTTTACGGTCACCTCTCCCCATGTAGGAAATGTACGCAATCCGCCGACACTTGAATACCTGAAAGAAACTGTACGGAACCTGCAGCGACTTCTCGGGGCTAAGTTCGAGGTGATTGCTCATGACCTGCACCCCCAGTTCCTCTCCACACGGTTCGCCCGCGAAATAGCATCGGACCACGGGCTAGAACTGGTCCCGGTACAGCACCACCGTGCGCACATCGCAGCGACAACCACCGAACCCTGTATCGGCATCGCGATCGATGGGGTTGGTTACGGTGATGACGGGGCTGTCTGGGGATGCGAGATCTTCTCCGGGCGAGTGCCGGATCTCAAACGCGTTGCCCATCTTGAACCATCAGCCATGCCGGGAGGAGATCTCGCGACACGGTTTCCCGAACGAATGCTCTATGGGATTCTGCCGGATAACGCCATCCTTTCACTCCTTGGTTCACGCGGCTGGTCTGATGTAGAGCTGGGCGTGCTCCAGAAACAGGTCGTGCGTGGTTTCAATGTCATGAACACCACCAGCACCGGGCGGGTGCTCGATGCCGCTGCCGCCCTGCTGGGGATCTGCCGGGAGCGTACCTATGACGGTGAACCTGCCATGAAACTTGAATCCGCTGCAGTTGGCGGACACGCTGAACGGTGGGATCTTAGTTTTAAAACGCTGAATGGGTGTGAGATACTTTCGAGCCGTTCACTCCTGCAGACAGCATGTGCCCGGATGCGGGCAGCACCGGAAGGGGATGGGCGGGTAATCCGGGATATTGCCGCTTCCTTCCAGTACAACCTCGCCCGGGGAATCGCACACCTTGCCCTTCATGCGGCTGAACGGGAGGGGATGAAAAAGATCGCCCTGAGCGGCGGCGTTGCCTATAATCATGCAATCCGGGAAACCATCCGTAAGGAGATAACTGCACATTCCTGTGAATGTGTCATCAACACGGACTACCCGCTCGGAGATGGTTGCGTCTCGTTCGGTCAGTGCGTGTATGCAGGGAAATTACAGGAACAAAGGGACTAAAAGTATTCGGGATCTACGAGATGCGAGCAATTTATCTGGATGAAACATAAAAAGGAAACCACCAGCTATGGAGTTATCTGATCGCATTAATAACCAGGAAAAGAAGATTAAAAACCTTGAACTGGAGATGAACGACCTCCGCCAGGGTCTTACCACGGTCAAGGATATTTATTACGAACTCAATACGGTTACTCCCTGCGAAAAAGCCGCAGTATATATTGAGCAGATAACTGCACTGCCGCTGGATGATGATGACCGGGAGTTTGATGGATTCTGGCGGTTTCATGAGGATATACTCATCCCCGAACCATCAGCGTATATTTCCTGTGCTGACCTGTATGATGCTTTTAAGCGGTACTGCACAAAAACCGGAAGAGACATGGCAGGGCAGGGAGCGTTCGAATTTGTATTTGCCCGGTTGAAAAATCCACATCCAGTACTCTATCGAGGCACGTGGAAGGGCTACCGGCTCAAAAACATATGAGAAAAAACCACGATTTCTAAATTATCCTGCTTTTCATGACCCACTTCAGAATAACCCGCAAATCCGAGATCCCTCTTGTGGGTTCGCTCTACTTTGGCATTATAGACCGGGGTACCAGCCTCCTGCAGGTACGCCCGAGTTGCGGCTGTAACCTGAACTGCCCTTTTTGCTCGGTGGATGCCGGGCCTGAATCAACAACGCGTGCCACCAGCTATGAAGTTGAGATGGAGTACCTGGCAGAAGCTGTAGGTGAAATAGCACGATTCAAGGGAACGGGGGTCGAATGCCATATTGATTCGCCGGGTGAACCGGTTATGTACCCGTATCTTCCCGATCTCATCGCGGCGCTCAGGCAGATTGAGGAGGTGAGTGTGATCTCCCTCCAGACCAACGGCACCCTGCTCACCACGGCAAAGATCGCGGCACTTGAACAAGCGGGGCTTGACCGGATCAACCTTTCACTTCATGCTCTTGATCCGACAATAGCACATCTGCTTGCAGGAGTTGACTGGTACGATGTTGAAAAGATTAAAGATGCTGCAAAAGCGGTCGTCAGGAGCAGGATTGATCTGCTTATTGCACCCGTGTTTATACCAGGGATCAATGATGAAGAGATTCCAAAACTAATCCGGTTTGCGCAGGAGACCGGTGCCGGCAAACGGTTCCCACCACTTGGTATCCAGAAGTTCGAGCACTACCGGTACGGCAGATCACCCAAAGGGGTGAAAGCCCAGAGCTGGTGGCAGTTCTACAACCGGAGCATCAGGCCGTGGGAGAAGGAATTCGGGATTAAACTGCAGCTTGACTCGGTCAGGGACTTTGGCATGGTGAGGCGCCCCTTTATCCCCCTGGTCTTTTCCAAAGGTGAGAAAGTTACTGTTGAGATCCGGGCACCGGGGTGGATACACGGTGAGAGGCTCGGCGTTGCCCGTGACCGGGTGGTGTCGGTATATAACTGCCCAAAAGAGTCAGGACAGGTCAGGGTGAAGATCGTGGCGAACAAGCACAACATTTACGTCGGCGTGCCAGTATGACCAATAATCCCTGATGTGCACAGGAAACTCCCCAGTTCTCAAATCCTTTATACGTGGTTTGAATGCAGGTAATGTTCATTTCAATGCCGGTTTAGCGAAGAGCGCGACATATTTATTACTCACTCAATCATGAGTATAGCTTGAGGAGAAAAGATATGGAATTGCTTCAGGACGAGAAAATCATTATGCAGGATGATGCCAAGTCAGACTTCTTTGGCAAGGGAATACTCTATATGACAAATAAGAGGATCATCCTTGAGGTAAAAACCGGGGGGTTCCTGTCAAAAACCACCGAGGTCAAGCTCGATAAAACATTGGGAACCATAAACGCCGTTTCTGCTCCTGGGGGAAAACAGCTCCAGATGCAGTTCGAAGGGAGCGTCGAACCAACAAATATCCATGTTGCAAACGCTGAGAAATGGGAAGCAGCGATTAAAAGTGCACTGGTCGTCAGTGGCAAGATGTAGAAGCGGCGATGCCGTTTCTGCAGACCTCTTTTTTATCGCTTCTTCGGATTACCCGTTCATCATGCTTTTTTGTAACGCGGGAAATATTATGGCAGGGGTATTCCTAAAAACAGGAAAATAATTGCAAGGATAATAAAGATGATAATAAGCCATTTTCCAATCGTCCATGCTATCCTGCCGATAAATCCAAGAATCACAAATATAACGGCAATAATGATGAACAGTATCCCAAGGGTCAAGAGCCAGTCAATAATTCGTTATCACCACTGCATGTCTGTTCACTATGTTTGGTTTTATAATTTCCGCTGAATTGGGCTCTGAAGAGACATGCATGAACGAATCAGGTTTACCCCGGATCCATGAAAATCGATTTTCGAGAATCTCCCGCCTCATGACCTCTCCGAGGCAAGGCGGGGCAAGAAGTTTTCAGCATTTTTTCGTTCCTTTGACCGCCGCGGGGGCGTCCTCCCATGGGGGGCGGCGGCATCCATCGCATTTGTAAGATGACGATCTCCATGAATAACCGAATATCCGGGGTTCATTGGAAAAACTCACTAACAAGCTGAACCCTCAACCGGGGTTTCCCCACACCACGTAAATCTCCCCAAAATGCGATAACAACTGACCAGGGGATACGTTATCATCGGGCGGGTCAAGGGTCCTTGCACGGTCTCCTCCATCATCTTATCTGTGCATTAAATTTCAAACCGTGATAAAAGGAATTCCCAAGAGCCCTGAATCGTATCTCTTTACGTACACCAAAACAACGCACGGTGAAAGGAAATAAAACAGGGGAACTGACAATCCGGCAAAGATAGGAAAAAAGAGAATTATCCGAACAGGGCGCCGAGCCCTGCCATACCGCTCTCTTCGTCTTCCTTCTTGTGCTCTTCTGGTGCTTCTTCCTTTGCTGCGGGTGCTGCATGGCCTGCTGCTGCGGGCGCTGCTGCCGCAACCGGTGCTACGGCGGCCTTGCTGATTGCATCATCGATGTTTACACCATCGAGGGCTGCAATGAGTGCCTTTACGCGGGATTCGTCTGCTGTTACACCTGCGGCGGTAAGGACTGCCTTGACGCCATTCTCATCGACCTTCTTGCCTGCCTTGTGCAGGAGAAGTGCTGCATAGATATACTCCATCTTGTTCACCTCAATATCTGATAATTATTTTACCAGGCTTTTAACTGCCTGGCTTTCTCTGTACGCTTTACCAATAATCGCATCAACAACGTCTTTTTCATAGATCGCTGCTTCGACTGCAAGCCCACGGGCATCCCTGACTGCTTTTGTAAGGATTGCTCCCATCGTGTCCTTCGTTGGGATCGCTGCATTAACCGACAGGTTGAATGCCTGCAGGCCCGCGAGCTGGATCTGTCCGAGGATAACGGTCTCATCAACGGCAAGCACGGATGGCTCAAAGATATCGCCTTCAAAGTAAGCAACCTGCAGTGCAAGTCCGACATCCATAGGCTTGATATCGAGCTTGGCCAGGATAGTTGCAAGTTTTGCCGATATGACGCCGCCTTTCTTCACGACAGTTTTGGTCTCACGGATCTTGACTTTCCCGCCTTCAATCGCTGCGGGAATACCAGCCTGCTGGAGCTCCCCGACAATCGGACCCGGCTTGAAACTGGTCGGACCCTTCTCGATAACGATATCCTCCGGCGCTTTTTCACCGGCCTTTGCCGCCATCTTTGTTTTGGTCTTTTCCAGCTGCTTGAAGAGCTTGAACGGGTTGTCGTTGGTGAAGATGAGTGCCGAATGGCCGGACACATATTTTGTGAGTCCTTTCACATCGCCGCCAATCTCTTCGAACGCATGCTTGATGAGCGTGTTCCGGGTCACCTTGATGACAGCCTTGCCGCGGAGGTTCCTGCGGATCTGCTGCACCTGCTGTGCCGGGATACCATACATGTCGACAAGTCCGATCAACGTGAACTTTTTTAGGTTCTCCTTGATATCAGCGACCTCATCCTTCTTCCAGGAGGGGAGGTGGTGTGTATACAACGCCATTATTCCAACCTCACTGCAGGACCCATGGTCGTCTTGACAAAGATAGAACGGACATTCAGCGGACCCTGGTCGAGCACAGCTTCAATCCTCTTGACGATCGCTTCAATATTCTCAGCGACCTGTTCGGGTTTCATAGCTGTTGAACCAACCTTTGTAGAAAAGACCGTCTTGTCTTTTGTCCTGATCTTCACCGAGTTGCGCAGACGCTCCACAATCGGGCGTATGTCCTGCCCGCCGGCAATCGGCATCGGCATCCTGCCCCGCGGACCGAGCCGGGGACCCAGATAACGTCCGACCTGTGGCATCACAGCCATCTCAGCAAGGAAGTACCGGTATGTACTGGCAACTCTCCGTGCTTCGCGGGGTGCACCGCCAAGCCGCTCAACTTCTTCAGGGCCGATAATCAGATCAACCTTGGCATCCTTTGCCTGGGTGACAATATCTCCTTTTCCGATCACACAGATCCCGATTTTCTCGCCGATTCCGTGGGGAAGAAGAATTGTTTCGTCAATACGATTTTTCGGCTGCGCCATATCGATATTCTTGAGATTGATGGTAATATCGATGCTCTCAGAGAATTTACGCTCTGGCGCTGTTTCAATCGCCGTTTTCACGGCTTGTAAAATTTTGGCTCTATCAACCATCAGATTCCTCCATAGTTCGCGACCTTTCGATCTCCTATGGTTTTCTCATGTTAATTCACGAGAACACTGTCATACTTGCCTTCAGCGATGGCAGCGAGCACTTCTTTCGGGCGCTTGCCGTCAACGTTCACTCCCATACTCACACACGTTCCGACGACCTCTTTTACCGCGGTCTTCAGCTCGTAGGCGAGCATGCCTTCGAGTTTCATGTTGGCAATTCTGACAGCGGCCTCAAATGGTAGATTCCCTACCACTTTGACGTTGGGCTCTGCGGAACCTTTCTCGATATTAGCCTCTTTTTTAATGAGCGCCGTAGTGGGCGGTATACCCACCGTGACGGTGAAGTTCTTCTTTGCGTCGACTACAATCTTGACCGGGACCTGCATTCCGTTGAATGAGGCGGTCTTTTTGTTGATCTCGTCGACAACTGCCTTCACGTTGATACCGAGTGGTCCGAGCGACGGTCCCAATGGGGGACCAGCGGTAGCCTTTCCGCCGGGTACTAAAACCTCGACCACTTCTGCCATAGTCTTTGCACCATGCCGTCCCGTAAATGGGCACTAAGCTTGGGTCTGTATATTTTGACGTGAAGGGAAATAAAGGTGATCTCGGATCAGGGTGCCGGGTGAAGAATTAGTAAGGGAATCAGTTAATAGCAGGAACCCTTGTGAAAATCCCCCTCCTCGGGGTCGCTCAGCCGCCTTCATTGTGGTTTGGTAATTGATGATCTCCTGAATGTTCGGGTACTTTGACGGATCGATCTTGGGTACCCGATCCGCCTCAAACTGCAGAACATCTTCTAATGAGGCCTGAGTCCCGGCTTATCCCCAGTTCTTCAGTTCATACGACTGGAAGGGATCCACTCCATCCAGATATGTATTGGGAAATTGATACTGGACCGGTACGGGAACGCCCTGTGCAACCCAAAACGTAATTCGGGTGCCATCGTGGAAATTACCGGTATATTTACGGGTATCCGGAAAAGTACCTGCCGGAACCGTCACGATTTCAATGCCTTCATAGGTAAGCGTGATATTCATCTCACCAAAAGGCTCGATTCCCATTTCATACGAAGGCCTGTCTTCCCGGCTAAATTGTTCATTAACCGGCAGATCCGTTACAGGTTTCACGATTCCTTTAATTGTCTCGCCCCATGTTCCCCCGAGGAACTTGTTCGTGGATATATCATAGTACCTATCGGAGACTGCAATCCTCCCGTTTGTTGTATGCATGAGTTTATCGCCGACCCATTCCGAATAATCAGAGGTTGAAGTAATTTTGAAGTGAATTGCAGGAATTCCCTTATAGCTGCCACTGGAGCGTTCTGTCTTAAGAGCATACTCCCACTGGTAGCGGGGATTTGGCGGCATGGTCACAGTATTATTGTTCCGGTATTCAACCCAGCGGTAATCTCCGTTAAAAACCTTGACCGGACTCTCAGTCGCTTTAACTTCTATGGTTGTGGCCGGTTGCCGGGCTGTGGTTACCGCGGGTGATGCGGTAGTTTTTGTCATAGTTTCTGAGATTTTTGGCGTCGTAACCGAAAGTTCTGACGGGGCAGAATCGGTACATCCACTAAATACAACCGAAATTATGACCAGAAGAATCGTGATAACTCCGGCATAGGGAAATTTCAAAATCCATCACCCGTTAAATGCTGGGCATTCACATTTCTCAACAAGTCAACAATCACGATTTCAGGTGTATATCTTCTTTGCATTGACCGGAACAATGACTGCTTATTGCCCATTGCCACAAGCATGTATTGATTTTAGAATATTTACGGTATATATTTTCGGGAAAATACAGGGAATCCAATTACCCTCTCTCCCAATTCCCAAATCCCGACTCCTTTTTAATAAAGATCATATCGATAGCAGCTATAACTCTGGGAGGAGCCGCGATAAAAATAACGAGTTGAGTGATTACCGGTCCTTGGATTTCTCGACCACGCGGACGTTGTCACCACGGATGGTAATCGGGATGGGAACTATACTTTCAAACAGCTCGACGGTGATTTCTTCTTTTGTGGAGTCAACACGTTTGACCACTGCTTTCTCGCCTTTGAATGGCCCGGCAATCAGCTCGACAATCGTACCTTCATCAATACCAGCGACATCTGGTTTTGGAATGAGAAAGTGCCCGACTTCGGCAAGGTTCGTTTCACCTTTGATAACCGTACGCGCGTGCGCAATTTTCTCAACAAGCTGCTCAATCCTGTTCAGCTTTTCGGGAGTTTCTACGAGCACGTAGCCCTGCAGTTCGTTGGGCACTATGATGGCGGTTACTTTGACATCTGTCGCCTTGGTTTCTATCGCCTTCAGGATGTTGTCAGCTACAGTCCGCTCCTGTTTGGAGGTCGTTTTAATCGCAAAGATCCGGTTGATAAAGACCTCAGGGCCAGATGGGATCTGCGGTACTGAGCCGGGTGGGGGAGGAGTCTGTAGTTTCATGCTCATCCATCACATCGGTAATAATAGGAAGAACTCGTAGATAATGAATCCAATCAGGCCGACGAGTAAGATACCTGCGGCAGCGACGATTGCAATCTTGTTAAACTCTTCCCGGGTGGGGGTGCGTGCGAGTTTTAACACCCTCCAGTATTTGCGGAATAACTCCTCGTGGAGTACATCGACTTTGAAGTCAGGTTTTGAAATTTCCATATCTGCTCACTTGAGAAAATCGATCTCAAACTGTTTCTGTACTTTGGGGGTAAGCTTCTCATTACGACCATATATTTGTGGCGACCGTACGCCCGTAACTACCAGAAGGGTCCGCATCTTATTCTGCATTGCAGGGTCAATCTGTGCACCCCAGATGATCCGCGCACCCGGGTCAACACGGTTGTACACTTCCTGCACAACACCTTCTGCCTCTTCCATGGTCATATCCGGCCCACCGACCACGTTAACGAGTGCAGCGGTTGCGCCGCTGATATCCACATCAAGGAGCGGAGAGCGGATCGCCTTTTTGACCGAGTCTGCCGCTTTGTCCTCGCTGTCACTCTCGCCCATGCCAATCATGGCAACGCCGCCACGCTCCATAACGGTGCGCACATCCGCAAAGTCCAGGTTGACTAACCCGGGCAGGGTAATCAGTTCGGTAATCCCCTTAACCGCACGCATGAGAACTTCATCAGCAACCTTGAAGGCGGCATAGAGGGGGAGCTTGGGCACGACTTCGAGCAGCCGGTCATTCGGCACAACAATAACCGTGTCTGCCACATCCCTGAGGCGCTCAAGCCCTGCCTCTGCATTCTCCATGCGGATGGCACCTTCCGCAGAAAATGGCAGGGTAACAATTGCAATGGTAAGTGCCCCTTCTTCCCGGGCAGCCTTCGCAACAACCGGGGCGACACCTGTGCCAGTACCGCCACCGAGACCGACTGCAATAAAGACCATATCGGAACCAGAAACAGCCGCCCGGATCTCCTGCTCGTTTTCCAGCGCCGCCTCTTCCCCGATCTGGGGGATGGAACCGGCACCGAGACCCCGGGTTCGCTGCCTGCCGACAAGGATGCGCTGATTCGCCTGGGTGCGGATCAGGTGCTGGGCATCCGTATTGATGGCGATGAGTTTTGCCCCGTGGATGCCTTCCTCCATCATGCGGGAGATCGTATTCGATCCCCCACCACCACAACCAATCACAGTGATTTCGGTCTTGAGCTCGGCCAGGATCTGGTCAAGGTCTTCGTTATTCTGCGAGGTTGAAACGGTTTCGTCCCTCGCCTTACTAAGTGCCTCTTCAACAATTGACCTCATGAAAACTTCTCCAACCCCGGGATGTGGATGTTAATTTCACTGCAGGAAGACACCATGTCAGGAGTAATCACCCTGCCATTTATCACGACTTCCTGACCCGCTACCAGGTGCTTGTAGGAAGGTCCAGTGGGTACCCCCAGTTCGCGTGCTTTATGGGGGTCGAACCTTACCTTATGTATGATCAGGGTATCTTTCTCCGTTGCAGTGATCTCTTTGTTACGTATGATTTTTACGCACAATGTATTTAAATCATTTATTATTCGTGACGAATGGTCTTCATACGTGATAAATTCCGGAAGCAAGCGGTTATCGTGTGTGGAAAGGTGAACGACCGGCAGTTTATCAAGAGACTGTATCAGGCCCGTCTCGTCAGATTTCACTGTTTCACCAATTAAATCCGGATTACCCCTGACCGTACAAAGTGTTCCCTCCCCCTGCAGATCATGGATATAGCACCGTGCACCTGAAGAGACCTGCTCTGCCATCACCCGAACAGCCTGGTAGGTGTCCCAGGAAAGGTGCCCCATTGCCATGATCTCACTTTCCGAGAGCCGGAGAATCGAGAGCCGTTTGAGCATACCGGAGAGATTGTTGAGTTCTTCACGATCCAGCGCTTTCCGGTCAATATATGCGGCAACAGCCCCGCTTTTTACCATCATTGCCTGTACCAGCTCCTCATCAAGTATCGGAATTTCCCGGGTATGGGCGATATGCCCGAACGCCCCGCGGGAGGTGAGGGCAATCTCAGTCTCCCGTGTCGCATAGTGGGTACCACCAAACCCTATCAGAGGTACCGGATTTACCGGAGACGCAGACAATACGCTCTCAGCGACAGCCCGTGCGGCAACAGGATCAGTCCATTCCTTCTCAGTACTCCCGATTTCGACAAAGAATGAAGGAAGTGATAGTCCGGTCGGTCCATGGTGGGTGACTTCATAGGAGACCCGATATCCTTCAGGACAGTGCTTTCTGAGCGCACGGAGCGTTGCCTGCATCATCGCGGGGGCTGCAGGCGCAAGAGTGCGGGGAGTTCCTCCAACTTCTGCAGTGCCAAAATTTCCGGTCACATGCACGGTGAGGACCGGAACGGGATTGGCACTGTAATGCCGTGAGAGAAAGATAAGGAGATCTGCATCGATCTGTGTATCAATATGATCAGCATGGATCAGCCGCTCAGCCACATCATAAAAATCATAGGTACGATCCTGATCACTATCCCCGCCAGGGGCACTGGTGTCAAGCAGTTGTTCGATGTGGTGCCGGATATTCACTCCCGCCTTGTCCTGCCGGGAGTTGATAAGCGCGACCTTCATGTAAGTATAGATTAGCGGTTCATCACGATTAAGAGTCTCATGGTGAATGAAAGGTAAACACTATGATGAAGTACACAGCATAGTGTTACCATGGACGCAGACAAGATAGAAAAAATATTCAAAGATGCCGGCATTGAAAAAGAGATTACCTGTCCGCAGGCATTTGGGCTTGCAAAAAAGCACAAGATCGCAAAACCCGACATCAGCGAGTACTGCAACTCGCACAAAATCAAGATCCGCGGCTGTCAGCTGGGCTGCTTCAAATGAGTCTTTTTTTACAGGTTGTTTCGGTCTCCGCTGCAGTGGCAGAAGTCAGGAATCTTGCGGTACGGTGTGGAGATGAACCGGTCCCGCTCATCGAGGCACTCCACCGCATTCTCGCAGAGGATGTTCGTGCTGATGGCGACATTCCCGGCTTCACCCGCTCTGTCGTAGACGGGTACGCAGTACGAGCTGCCGATACCACGGGTTCAAGCGATACCATCCCCTCGATGTTCCCCCTTCGTGGCAGGGTTGCTATGGGAGCGTCTGCAAGCACCCCCCTGCGATCGGGTGAATGCATCTACGTTCCTACCGGAGGAATCCTCCCGGAAGGTGCTGATGCGGTGGTCATGATCGAACATGCCGAGCAGATCGGTAAGGAAATCCTCGTAAAAAAACCTGTAGCTCATGGGGAAAACGTTCTCTTTTTTAACGAGGATTTTTCCTCAGGAGACGTTGTTTGTAAAAGAGGGCGGAGGCTTTCACCACAGGACATTGGCGTACTTGCCGCTGCAGGGTGCATTGACGTGCCGGTTGTCAGGATACCGAAGATCGGGATCCTCTCCACCGGGGACGAACTGGTGCCCGTGAATGTACGGCCACTGCCCGGACACGTGCGGGATGTCAACTCGTATGTGGTTGCCTCGTTCGTACGTGAACAGGGATGCACACCGATACTCTATGGGATAGTGCAGGATGACCGGGAGGCACTTCGTTCTGCTATCAGCAATGCAACCGCAGAATGCGATGCTGTCCTGATCTCCGGAGGCAGTTCCAAAGATGACCGCGACATGGTGGCGGCGATTATCAGGGAGCAGGGAGAAGTCCTGATCCACGGTATCGCAATTTCTCCCGGCAAACCCACCATTGTTGGGAGATGGGGGAATATACCGGTGATTGGGCTCCCCGGTCACCCTGCTTCTGCTTTCATCGTGCTCGTTGTAATTGTCCGTCACCTGATCGCAGGAATGACCGGTGACAGGGAAAGCGGGGTGCGATCAGTACAGGCTACGCTTGGTCAGAATGTGTCATCGTCAAAAGGCAGGGAGGATTATGTGCGGGTCGCAGTACGTGACGGGATTGCAACACCCCTGTTCGGAAAATCCGGGCTGCTCAATACCCTCGTAAAAAGCAGCGGTGTCGTACGGATTCCTGCCGAACGTGAGGGGCTGGAAACCGGAACACTGGTCGAGGTGATTGTGTGGTAAAACGCTATCTCACCGTGACTTCGCTGACAGAAACCCTCTCACTCCTTCGCACCGGGTTCGCCTGCACGCCGACACGCGAGATGGTCCCCTTGCTCAATTCAGTCGGGCGGGTAACTGCAGAACCCGTCTTTGCCCGGTACTCGGTGCCTGAGGTGCACCTTGCAGCGATGGACGGTATCGCAGTCGAAAGCACAGAGACCCGGGGAGCAAGCGAACAGCACCCGGTTACGCTGAAGCAGGCAGTGAGAGTGAATACCGGTAATGTCGTGCCACCCCACTATGATGCAGTGATCATGATCGAGGATGTACATATCGATCATGATCGGTTTACCATCCGCAAGGCAGCCCCTCCATGGCAGCATGTACGCCCTGCAGGTGAAGACATAGGAGAGTCTGAGATGGCGCTGCCGTCACGCCACCTGATCCGCCCGCCTGATCTCGGTGCTCTCGCCGCATATGGCATCACTGAAGTGCCTGTGCTCACGGTACGGATTGGCTTGATCCCGACAGGAAGTGAGCTCGTTCCCCACGGGGATCTCCCTGCACCCGGGCAGGTAGTAGAGAGCAACACCGTGATGGCAGAAGCGATGCTGGGCACGCTCGGTGCATGCTGCACACGCTACCCCATGGTGAAAGACGACCCGGCACAGATCAGGAAAGCGCTGCAGCGTGCGGTTGAGGAGAATGATCTCGTAATCATCTCTGCAGGATCATCGGCCGGTACAAAAGACTTCACTGCAGAAGTAATCGCAGACCTCGGAGAGGTGCTGGTTCACGGGGTTGCCATCAAACCCGGTAAACCAGCGATCATCGGGCGGATCGATAAAAAACCGGTCATCGGCATGCCGGGGTATCCCCTTTCAGCGTTGACGGTACTCCGCGAGATCGTGACACCGCTTGTTCACCAGTTCGGACTCCCTGTAGCCTCGTTTGGCACGGTCGACGCCTGTTTTACCGTTTCGGTCTCCAAGGATATCGGGAGTGCCGAGTTTGTCCTGTGCTCGCTGGGACACGTGGGTGACCGCTGGGTGCTCTCTCCCTTATCACGAGGTGCCGGAGTTCAGATGAGTGCGGTCCGGTCCAACGCATACCTGAAAATTCCGGCCGGTGTCGAAGGCTACGAAGCAGGAACACGAGTGACAGCAAGATTAACTGTTTCTCAGGCTGATGCAGAACGGGCACTCCTCATTACCGGGAGCCACGATCCTCTGGTTGATTATCTTGCTGATCTCCTCTCGCAAAAGGAAGTTGAACTTCACTCCACCCACGTGGGAAGCATGGGCGGGATCCTTGCTCTGAAAAAGAACGAGTGCCACGCAGCCCCGATGCACCTGCTGGCCGATGACGGGGACTACAACATCCCGTACTTACATAAATACCTGCCCGGAGAAGATGTTATTCTTATTTGTGTCACGGAGCGGCAACAGGGGATAGTCTCAAAAGACGGTATCGGATTCGATGCTCTGTCCAACCACTCGTTTGTAAACAGGCAGCGGGGTTCCGGCACCCGGATGCTGCTCGATCACCTGCTCAGGAAGAACCGGATCGACCCATCCAAGATCCGGGGGTATGAACGCGAAGTGACCACGCACCTTGCTGTGGCCCTTGCCGTGAAATCCGGAGAAGCTGACGCGGGGATGTGCGTCTATAGTGCAGCAAAGGCACTCGGGCTCCGGTTCATACCGGGGGCATCTGAACGCTACGAGATCGCGATACGCAGCGAGCATCTTGAGGATCCAAGGGTATCGGAACTCTGCGATACCATTGTCTCGCCCGCATTTAAGGAGATCCTGGACCGGCTCGGGGGGTACGATACCAAGGAGACAGGCATGCGGCGTGTACTGCCATGAGCACTGCGATCTGCCTGCTATTCCATCCCGCCATTCCGGTTGATCACCATCAACCGGAGCTCGGTCATCTCCTCAATCGCGTAGCGCGGGCCTTCACGCCCAATCCCTGACCCCTTCACACCGCCGTATGGCATCTGGTCGACCCGGAAGGTGGGAATGTCGTTCACGATCACACCCCCCACTTCCATCGCTCCAAATGCCCGCATAACCCGGTTGAGGTTCTGGGTGAATATTCCCACCTGGAGACCGAACTCTCCCGCGTTGGCCATCCGCAGTGCTTCGGAAAATTCATCATAGGGAGCTACGGAGATGACCGGAGCAAATACTTCCTCGCGGACCACACTCATCTCCGGTTTCGTGTCAACAATAACGGTAGGTGCAAACAATGTCTCTATGAGTTCACCACCGATCAGGATCCGTGCACCCTGTTTTACGGCTTCCTGGACTTTCCGGTGTGCCTCCTCAGCCTTCTCCTTGTCGATCATAGGACCTATATCGGTCGAAGGTTCACGGGGGTCGCCAACCTTCAGAGCCTTCACCGATGAAAGAATTTTTTCAAGGGTGCGATCGTAGACAGGGCGGTGCACCAGCACCCGCTGGACAGATATACAGACCTGCCCGGCATTGATAAAACCCCCGGATGCGATCCGGTTTGCAGCAAAATCGAGGTTTGCATCTTCATGCACGATCACCGCCGCATTCCCTCCCAGTTCCAGTCCTACTTTTTTATGTCCCGCGATATCACGAAGGTGCCAGCCAACCGCACAACTGCCGGTGAACGAGAGATATGCAATACGGGGGTCCCGTGCCAGTTGCTCCGCACGGACATTTGCACAGGGCACCACACTGATCGCTTCCGGGGGGAGACCGGAAGCGAGCGCCATCTCGCCAAGAAGTAAACTGCACACGGGCGTAGCGGATGCGGGCTTGAGAATGATGGAGTTCCCTGCAGCAATAGCCGGTGCGAGCTTGTGGCAGGAGAGATTCAGCGGGAAATTAAACGGTACGATCCCCACAACAGGACCAAGCGGGAACCGCTGGAGAAAGCCAACCCTCCCCTCCGTGTCATCTGTCCAGTCCAGCGGGATTATCTCCCCATGGATTCGTTTTGCTTCCTCCGCAGAAGTCCGGACAGTTACCTCTGCACGGGATACCTCATTTTCCGCAAACTTTTTTGTTTTCCCACCCTCCATCACCATCACGTCGACCAGCTCATCCGATCGCGTATGGATCTCATCGGCGAGACAGGAAAGGATTCGCGACCGTGTGCCCGAAGAAAGTCTGCGGGTTTTTTCAAATCCCCGCACTGCGGCAGCAACTGCGTCCTTCAAATCGTTCCGGCTCGCCTGGCAGACCTTTGCATATAGTTCACCGGTGTAGGGAAAACGCACGTTCGCGATTTCCCCGGTCTGCTTCTTAACACCACCAAGAATAATGGGATATGTTTCCATCAGTAATCATTCCGGTTTATTCTTCTGCGCTTTTTTAAATTCCGCAAAGCACCGCTGCAGGTACGTTGTGGTATGCCTATCTGTTATCGCTACAGCATCAGAATTCGTCCATAGAGATATTCCTGATCCAAAAATAGGTCTACCCGAATGTAACGATTCGGCCCGGTCAAAAAAAGAGTTTTTCCCTTGACCTGCATCAAAGCCGGGTTATTTTTACCGGTACGCGGAAGATGGCACCATTGACGCCGGACTCCTTCCGGTCATCAGCGCACAGGAAATACTTGCCCTGGTTCTTTATCGTAATGGTCTTTTCCTGGGGTGTAGAGATGTCATTGAGCTGGATAAGAGGAGCAATCCCGTCATAAACCCAAGTCTTCTTTACCGGCTCCCAGGTCGGCCTGACATTCTGGATCTTTTCATAGTCATCGACCTTAAGAAGCAGGACATTCACATTCACGGTCCCACTTCCCGGTGATGTCGCCCATATGGTATACTTCTGATCGGGGTAAAGGTAATCCACACCGAGTTCATTAGGAACGTTAAGACAATTAAAGTCATTATAATGGATGTTGATGGTGGTCTCCAGACCGGTATTTTTTGCCGCCTGGTAGGCAGAAGTTGCCTGGGTATACGCAGGACTCGGGGGAACACCGGGAACTGTTGTGGCGACCGTAGCCGCAGGCCCGGGGCCCGTATTCGGTGTTGTCGTACAACCACAAACACATGCAAGCAGGATCACCAGGACTGCAAAAAGGAAAGAGTATCGTTCGAATCTCATGCTGTTCAATATAAAAGTCACGCTTATAATTGTTACGATTCCGATCCGCCAGGTAATCCGTTTTGCGATGCTGCCGGAAATCCGGTATACTGCGATGGGTGAAAAACTACTTTGTCCACCAGCACCAACATTTCTCTACGCACATTTCTGCGTCCTATAATTATTCAAGAGGGGTTTTGTGAAGGAAGTCACCGCTAACTTCAATGCACAGTCGATCGAGTGTGCGGTGCAGGAACACTGGCGCACCAACGATACATACGCAACCGTAAAACAGCACCGCTGTGCAGGGAAACCGTTCTTTTTTGTTGACGGGCCACCCTATACCACGGGCAACATCCATCTCGGCACCGCGTGGAACAAGATACTAAAAGACTCTATCCTGCGCTACCACCGCATGAACGGCCGCCATGTGATTGACCGGGCTGGCTACGATATGCACGGCCTGCCCATCGAAGTAAAAGTTGAGCAGGCGCTCGGCTTTGAGTCAAAAAAGGATATCGAGAAGTACGGTATCCGGAAGTTCATCGAGCAGTGCCGGGAGTTTGCGATCAAGAACAAGCTCCTGATGGATGACCAGTTCGCCAACCTCGGCGTCTGGCTGGACTTCCCCGGCGCGTACCAGACGGTTATGCCTGAATACATTGAGGCGGCATGGTGGACACTCGCACGGGCAGAGGAAAAGGGCATGCTCGAACGCGGGCACCGTGTTGTCAACTGGTGTCCCCGGTGCGAGACAGCGATTGCTGACGCTGAAGTGGAATACTGGGACGAGAACGACCCCTCGGTTTTCGTCAAGTTCCCCCTCAAAGGTACGATAAACGAATTCCTTGTTATCTGGACGACAACACCCTGGACGCTGCCGGCAAACGTTGCTGTGGCCGTGGCTAAGGATTTCGAGTATGCAAAAGTGCTCGCCAAAAAAGACGACAGGGAGACGCTCCTCTGGATCGCCGAACCCTTGGTAAAAGCGGTTCTCAAGAAGGGACGCTGTAAGGACTATGCCATTCTGGAGACAAAGAAGGGTGCCGATCTCGTAGGATGGGAATATGAATCCCCGCTCGCGTCCTGCGTGCCGCTCCAGCATGAGATCGATCACAAGGTTCTCTCCGCAGATTTCGTTGCGCTCGAGAATACCGGCATGGTACACATCGCGCCCGGGCATGGCTGGGACGACTTCGTGCTCGGGACAAAGGAAGGGCTTGCCATTGTCTGCCCGGTGGATGGTGCCGGGAAGTTCAAGGGAGAGACCGGGATCTTTGCCGGCCAGTTCGTGCGGGATTCCAACGAGAACGTGCTGGTGGCGCTCGGCGATCACCTGTTTGCAAAGGAGACCGTCACCCACCGCTATGGCCACTGCTGGCGCTGTAAGACGCCGATCATCTTCCGGGCCACCTCACAGTGGTTCTTAAAGATCTCCGAGATGCGGGACCTGATGCTTGCTGAAGTTGCAAAGGTCACCTGGTACCCGGAATGGGCGGGAAGCGCACGGTTCTACGACTGGATCAAGGAAGCCCGCGACTGGTGCATCTCACGCCAGCGCTACTGGGGCATACCGATCCCTGTATGGGTCTGCCCGAAATGCGATGCCTATCGTGTGATAGGCACCTTCAGCGAACTCGAAGAACGCAGCGGCAGGACGCTCGCGGATCCACACCGCCCCTACGTGGATGATGTCACGATCCCGTGCAGCTGCGGCGGCACGATGAAACGGGTCGAGGATATCTTCGATGTCTGGTTCGACTCGGCCGTTGCATCGTGGGCTACACTCGGGTTCCCGGGTAAAACACAGGACTTCGAAAACCTCTGGCCTGCCGATTTCATCACCGAAGGCCAGGACCAGACCCGGGGCTGGTTCTACTCCCAGCTCGGAGCCAGCACTATCGCATTCGGCAAAGCGCCGTACAGGAGCGTCTGCATGCACGGGTTTGCGCTCGATGCCGAGGGAAAAAAGATGTCAAAAAGCCTCGGCAATGTGGTGACACCAGAGGAAGTGATTGCAAAAGTGGGCGTTGATGTGCTCAGGCTTTACATCCTCTCCTCCTCCGCTCCATGGGACGATCTCAAATTTAACTGGGAGGGGGTTGGCACCACCAACCGTGCAGTGAACATCCTCTGGAACGTGTACCGGTTCCCGCTCCCGTACATGATCCTCGACAAATTTGAACCGTCGAACAGGAATGGCATCTGGGATGGTGCGTACATCAGGGCTCACCTCAGTCATATGCCAGACGAGGACCTTTTCATCCTATCCCGCATTAACTCCGTCGCTGCCACCGTTGATACAGCGTTGAAGGAATGCCAGCTCCACCGGGCAACCCGTGAACTGGTGAACTTTATCTTAGAAGATCTCTCCCGCTGGTACGTTCAGCTCGTCCGCCCCCGCATGTGGTCCGAGAAGGAATCGGTTGACAAACGCCATGCCTATGAAACGATATACTATGTTATGCGCCGGCTCACCGGGCTCCTTGCTCCGTTCTGCCCCCATTTCACGGAGGAGATCTACCAGAACCTCAGGTGCGGGAATGATCCTGCAAGCATTCACCTGCTGGACTGGGATGCCGGGGACCCGGCACTTGTTGATGCATCCCTTGAACATGCAGTTGATATCGTCCGAACGTTTGACGACGCATGTGCAAATGCCCGGCAGGCGGGCAAGCGGAAACTCCGCTGGCCGGTATCAGAAGTGGTCGTGGTGACGAACTCCGAGCCGGTGAAAGACGCAATCGAACGGTTGAATGCAGTCTGCATGGACCGTGCTAACGCCCGTAAAGTATTGGTTGTGATGGGCAGATGGGATCGGATCGGATGGCATGCCGAGCCGGTGATGAAAGCACTGGGGCCCGGGTTTGGCAAAAATTCACCCAGAGTCAGGGCACTCATTGAAGGTGCTGACGGTAATTTCCTTAAAGCCGAAATCGACGCGGGACGGACCGTAACACTCAGGGATGACGATGCAGTATACGAGATACGCACCCAACACGTTACCTTTACCGAAAAGCTCCCCACAGAGGTATTTTCCGCCCCGATGCAGGATGCGACGGTGTACGTGGATGTCAGACTCGATGAAGATCTCGAAAAGGAGGGGTATGAGCGCGAGGTTATTCGCCGTATACAGGAAATGCGCAAACAACTTGACCTTGTGGTGAGCGAGCATATCTCGGTAGAAGTCCTGGTCAATAACATCAGAGTCTACGGCCTTCTCAATAATAATAGCACGCTCACTATCGCCGGGGAGGTACTGGCCGAAGTACCGGGCAGAGGAACCCTGTTTACCATCCTCAAACCGGGCGATACACTAAGATATCATGACTCAATAAAGGACTGGGAAATTGAAGGGGCAACTGAGACCGTCGGTGTGACGATTGGGATCTCACGGGCAGGCAACTAATTTTCCCAGAAACTCTTTTCCTTCGGGGCTTGTAAACAGCGGAAGATCCCGATCAACCGTAACCGCACTGCGTTCTGCCACTACCGTCTGTTGTGTGATCGGATTGAAACCTTCCTTTTCCGTGATCCTCTTATAGACCAGCACCCCCCTCCGCTGCCATGCCGGGGTTATTGCAAGGTTGAAACCCCGCACGTGCATCATCTCGTGGAGGCTTTTTGCCGGCATGCCTTTAAGCTGTCCAGCGGCTTTTTTTGCACTCATCCCTTCTTCAATCAACGCCTGCTGGCAATAGCTGTTTAAGTGATTGCGCCATGCCTCGTTCTGCCGGTTGGTCAGGTATTCAAGGGCAAATTCCCGCGTTGCCGGAATGACCCGTGCATCGAATGACAGGGGAGTTGTCGCTCCGAGGGCCATGGTGAGGGAACTTGCTGCAAAGGAGGCGGACACTGAGTCAATCTTTTCTACCCGGCCATTGAACGGGAGTTGGATGAAATAGAGGCTGATCTCATCCGAGAAAGTAAATGCAAACTCAGGACAGAGCCCGCTGTCAGCAACAAGTGATTTACCTACCTGAACCATTGCATCGCTGAACCGGTCATCAAACGGTTTTTTCAGGGCAAGGTTCTCTGCAAGCCGGTGAAATGCACGCCCGTCAAGCCTGACAAAAACAGGGGGGATAGTAGTGATAGTTGAAAATATTTCCCGGTTTTCCATACAACGACCATGCGGGAGCAGAGAAAATGTGAATGATTCTCCCGCAGCAACCTGATGCCTTTCTTACTCTTCCACACTGCCGCCCGTGAAGGCTCCCGGCAGGTGGCGGATCAGGACGATATCGTCAATCGCACTGATGATGCGGTACGGGATCTTGAGGCCTTTGAAATTCTTCAGCTCAAAGAGCTGGTCGTTGACCTTGCTGACTACAATTGAATCTATCTTCTTCTGATCCACATCGATGAGAACATCTTCGACTTCGCCGACAAACATGCCCTTGTCCGTATAGATCTGAAGCCCGAACAACTCCGTAATCTGGGTTTCCATCGTTATCAGATGAAAGTATATACTTAAGAGTTAAAAAGATAATCCTTTGTTATGGACGGATCTTTTCGGATCGGACGCGTTTTTGAGATTCCGATCCTAATCCATTATTCGTTTATCCTGGTCATTCCCCTCTTTGCCTGGATCATCGGAAGCCAGATAACGGTCACTACCGATATGCTTCAGGGGTTATTTTCCATCCCGATCGATACCTCACTCATTACCGAGGGTATCATGCCCTGGATTCTTGGCACCGTTGTCGCTCTCGGCCTTTTTGCGGGAGTCCTCATTCACGAACTCGCCCATTCACTGGTCGCCCGCCGCAAAGGGATCAAAATCAACAACATCACGCTCA
>Ga0315289_10004077_pt1 | contig 21911 bp, 13 predicted proteins | sample YL17G11_40_MG_FD_203452 | JGI IMG/M metagenome (GOLD analysis project Ga0315289, IMG submission 203452) | Sediment microbial communities from Yellowstone Lake, YNP, Wyoming, USA - YL17G11_40 | ecosystem: Environmental > Aquatic > Freshwater > Lake > Sediment | place: USA: Wyoming | collected... | reverse complement strand
ATTCGGCCAGTTTTTTGACGTCCTCTATCGTGCTTACGCCGCCCGAAGCGATGACCGGCAGGTCCACCGCCTCAATCAGCGCTTTTGTTCTCTTAAAGTTTGGCCCAGCCATCATGCCGTCTTTTGTGATGTCGGTATAAATAATTGCTGCCAGCGGTAGTTTGGCGGCTTTAGCTGCGAATTCCAGCGTAAGTTCGGGGGTATCCTGCGTCCAGCCCTGCGTGGCGACCTTCGAGCCTCTGGCATCGAGCCCGAGCACGATTCTGCCGCTGAATTTTTTGGCCATTCGGCTGAACCAGTCGAAGTCACTTACCGCTTTGGTGCCGATTATTGCCCGTTCAACGCCCATATCGAACAGTTGTCTGATGGAGCTTTCGTCGCGCAGTCCGCCGCCCACTTCGATTTTCAATTTGCCGAGGGCCGCTATCGCCGAAATGGCATCCGTATTGACCGGCTTACCGAGCTTGGCGCCATCCAGATCGACGATGTGCAGCCACTCGGCTCCTCCGGAGGCAAAGTCTTTGGCTTGCACGACCGGGTCGGTCTGGTAGTTTATCTGGCGGTTGTATTGGCCCTGGATGAGTCTGACGCATTTACCTGCTATCAAATCAATTGCCGGTATGATGTACATCTGTGTCTCCCGGGCGTTTCCATTGTTGGCGAAAAATCGCCTTGCTTTGATCAGGTCAACCGCTATATTATATTCGCTAATGTTTTGCTAACAATATCGAGCTGACCGATTTTTCGATAGGACACTGTCATAAGTAAGTATTTAATAGTGACATATCGCACTTTGTCATTCCCGCGCGAGCGGGAATCCACTCAAGCGAGATGTTAATGGATTCCTGTTTCCGCAGGAATGACACGACGAATCGGTGAGTTTGAGTAACAATAATTTCGCCTTGGGAGGTTCATCATGAGCAAAGACCGGTTTTGCTACAAACCAACCGTTGGAAGCTCCGTCTTATGGATGCTGTTTTTGGGAATGGCCGCAATGTTCTTGACGGTAGAAAGCCTCGGTGCTTCTAAAGGTGGTTCCGCTGCTTCTGCCGTGCCTAAGATACCTGTTATTTTTGACACCGATATCTGTGACGATATTGACGATACCTGGGCACTGGTTTTGCTCCTTCAGTCGCCCGAGTTCGACCTCAAATTGATTACCACCGCGGTGGGCAACACCGAAGCTAAGGCAAAAGTTGTCGCCAGGCTTCTGGAGATTGCCGGCAGAACGGATATTCCGGTCGGAATCGGGCTGCAGCAGCATAAGAATGAGCACAGGCAAACGGCCTGGGCAAAAGATTATGACCTGGCGTCGTATCGCGGCACCATTTCCCGCGATGGCGTGCAGGCAATCGTTGATACTATTATGAAATCTTCAAGGCCGATAAAAGTAGTTGCCACCGGCCCGCTGCCCAATATCGCTGCGGCACTTGAGCGTGAGCCTCGGATAGCCGGCAAGGCGCAATTTGTCGGAATGCACGGCAGTATCCGCCGGGGATACGGCGGCAGCGCCACGCCCAACGCAGAGTATAATGTCAAGGCCTTTGTCCAGGCCGCGCAGAAGGTCTTTACCGCCGGCTGGGATATGACCATCACGCCGCTCGACACCTGCGGCATAGTCCAGCTAAAAGATCAGAAATATCAAAAAGCTCTTGCCAGCACAAACGCCTTGACAAGGGCGTTAATTGAAAACTATCGCGTGTGGTACAGGCGAGGCGTACTGGATGAGCACAAGGATTTGAGCCAGGCAGAGGTCGACAAAATGGTCGCTGAAAAAGTCGACTTCAGCAGCACAACGCTTTTCGACACGGTGGCCATTTATCTGGCTATGTCCATCGAATTGGTGAAGATGGAAAAGCTGCCGATCATTGTTACGGACGACGGCTATACAAAAATAGACGATAAAGGCAAAGTGATATACTGCGCCACCGAGTGGAAAGATTTAGGTGCCTTTGAAGATTTTCTGGTTAAGAGATTGACGCGGGTAAATCGCTAACGTGCGTTTGGGCCGGCGCGTTTGGTGAGGGGCGAAAAATTAGACGAGGCAAACCCAAAATTGTCGTGGTCGGCAGCTCCAATATGGACCTGGTAGTAAAATCCGCCAGGATTCCTTCCGTCGGCGAAACTATCCTGGGCGGAGATTTCATAATGAATCCCGGCGGGAAAGGCGCAAACCAGGCGGTGGCAGCCGCTAAACTGGGGGCAGAGGTTTACTTTGTGGCCAAGTTGGGCGACGATATTTTCGGAGCACAATCTCTTGAGAGCTTCAAACAGGAAAAAATTGTCACTAAATACGTTAAGCAAACTCAAGAGGCTCCATCCGGCGTAGCTTTAATTATGGTTGATGGCAGCGGCAATAATATTATTGTTGTGGCCCCGGGTGCGAACCAGAAGTTGTGCCCGGAAGATGTCAAAGAGGCTGAATCCGACATAGCCTCATCAGGTTGTGTGGTTGCGCAGCTCGAAGTGCCGCTGGAAACGGTGGAGTTCGCCGCCCGCTTGGCTAATACTTCAGGGGTGCCCTTTATTCTGGATCCTGCGCCTGCGCAAAAGCTCGATTCTAAACTTCTGGCGGCAACTGACGTGCTCAAACCCAATGAAACTGAAGCTGAGATTCTTACGGGTATAAAAGTGACAGGCCGGGATTCCGCCCGAGCGGCGGCTGACAATTTGTTAGAACAGGGCGTAAAGGCAGTTGTCTTAACTATGGGAGCCAGGGGCTTTTTGCTGGCTGATAGCGATCGAGCGGAATTTGTCCCTGCAATCAAAGTAAATGCCGTTGATGCCACCGCCGCAGGAGACGCTTTTACGGGAAGTCTGGCAGTCGGCCTGGCTCAAGGGCAAGGGCTTTTCGAGGCAGCTTGCTTTGCCAGCTATGTAGCGGCTTTATCCGTCACTAAGATGGGGGCGCAATCTTCTATGCCGAATGCGCAAGAAGTGGAGAGTTTTATCAAAGCAGGGCACTTAAAGGAGTGAGCGATGAGAAACGGTAGAAATCTCGTGGTGCACGCATTTATCTTGGGCGTGGCTTTTATGTGTGTGCTGTCGGCGGGCTGTAAGCAGCACCAACAGGCCAAGCCGAAGGTTGCTCTGGTTATGAAATCGCTGGCCAACGAATTTTTCAAGACAATGGCTGACGGTGCTCGCACGCATCAGGCCGAGCACGCTGACGAGTATGAGCTTGCCGTCGTTGGCATCAAGAATGAGCTGGATGTCGCCCAGCAGATACAGTTCGTTGAGCTGATGATTGCCCAGCGGGTGAACGCCATAGTGATTGCTCCTGCCGATTCTAAGGCGCTGGTTGCGGTTTGTAAGCGAGCGATGGATGCAGGGACTATCGTGGTCAACATCGATAACAAGTTCGATGAAACTGTGCTCGCGGATAAGGGCGTCAAAATTCCGTTTGTCGGGCCGGACAACCGCAAAGGCGCAAGGCTTGCCGGCGAATTCCTGGCTAAAAAACTAAAGCCCGGCGACGATGTGGCGATTATCGAAGGAGCGCCCAATACGTTCAATGGAATCCAGCGCAAACTTGGCTTCGAGGACGCGATGAAGGCGGCCGGAATGGATATCGTCAGTTCCCAGTCGGGCTATTGGGAAATGGAAAAGGCCAATCAAGTCGTATCCGGCGTCATCATCGAGCATCCCCAGCTTAAGGCGGTTCTTTGCTCCAACGACAGCATGGCTCTTGGGGCGCTGGCAGCGCTCAAAGCGGCGGGCAGGGCCAACGATGTCCTTCTGGTTGGCTTCGATAATATCTCGGCGGTGCAGAAATTGCTCCAGGCCGGAGGAATCGTTTGCACCATTGATCAGCACGCGGATAAATTGGCGATATATGGCATCGATTATGCCCTTGAAATGCTGAAGAATAAATCGCTGCCGGCAGACAGGGAAACTCCGGTCGATCTTATCACGGGAGAAACTCTTAGATGACGCTGGCCGCAGGCAAAACATTGTTGGTTGATGGTTGTCATTGCGAGCGAAGGGAAGCAATCTTTTTTTTGGGCGATTGAGATTGCCGCGGCCTTTCAGGCCTCGCAATGGCAATTTTGCCCGACAAGGAAACTTCTGTTGACCTTATCACGGCGGAAATCGTCAAATGACGACCGGCGACAGCAAAATGCTCTTGAATGTTTCAGGGATCAATAAGTCATTTCCAGGTGTGCAGGCCCTATCTGAGGTTGACTTCGACCTGCGAGCAGGCGAAGTTCACGCCCTGGTGGGCGAAAACGGCGCCGGCAAGAGCACCCTGACCCGGATTATAGCGGGACTTGAACAGCCGGACGCCGGGCAGATGCTCCTTTACGGCCCGCCCCCGCGTCTCACGCCGAAAGGTGGAGCGGCAGGCCAACCCTATCAACCACAAAGTAGGGCGGACGCCGAAGCTCGCGGCATCCGGATGGTGATGCAGGAGCTGCACTTAATCGGCAACCTTACGGTCGCGGAGAATATTTTCATCGAGAAACTGCCCAATAAGTTCGGAGTCATCAATTATGGCAAGCTTTACGCCGCCGCCCGTGAAATAACACGCCAGGTGGGTCTGGGTGACGTTGACCCGGCTGCGCCGGTGAGGACTCTGGGCATTGGTCAGCAGCAGATGGTTGAGATTGCCGCGGGCCTGTCACAGCGATGCCGAATCCTGGCGCTGGATGAGCCAACTGCGTCACTGACCGATAAAGAGATAGAGCTTCTTTTCGCCCAAATAGCCAGACTGAAGGCGACGGGCGTTGGGATTATTTATATTTCTCACCGCATCGAAGAAGTGACGCGCATCGCTGATCGGGTCACTGTGCTCAGGGATGGAAAGGTTATTGCGACGCGAGCAGCCGGTGAATTGGGCATAAATGAGATTATTCGGATGATGGTGGGACGGGACTTGGACCGGGTTCATCTGCGTCATAGCGGCGCGCCGGGGAAAGCAGCCCTTCGCGTAGTAGGACTTTGCCTGGGCGACAAAGTCAAGGATGTCAGTTTTGAGGCTCACCGCGGCGAGATACTGGGCTTTGCAGGATTGGTTGGCTCAGGCCGCACCGAAACGATGCGGGCGATATTCGCAGCAGACCGCCGCGATGCCGGCCAAATCTACCTGCATGGGTCGAGCCGACCGGCCAGAATCGCCAAGCCCAGCGATGCCGTCCGCAGCGGCATAGCTTTTTTGACTGAGGATCGCAAAGAGCAGGGGCTGCTTCTGCCGCTTTCTGTGCGGGTGAATATTTCGCTGACGCGGCTGCTGGATGTGAGCCGCCTCGGCTGGATAAACACGTCACGAGAGCGAGAAGTCGCCGCCAAGTACGGCGCCGTCTTGTCGGTGCGTTATTCATCGCCTGAGCAGCCGTGCAGCCAGTTGAGCGGCGGCAACCAGCAGAAAGTTGTTATCGCCAAGTGGTTGTACAAAGATTCTGATGTGTTTATTTTTGATGAGCCGACGCGGGGCATTGACGTGGGCGCGAAGTTTGAGATATACCGGCTGCTGGCGGAACTGGCCGAGAAAGGCAAAGCCATAATTCTGGTTTCGTCGGACCTTAAAGAGCTTATGGCTGTCTGCGACCGCATCGCGGTGATGTCCGCCGGGCGTCTGGTGGCGACCTTCAGCCCGGACCAGTGGAGCGAGGAGAAAATCATAGCAGCCGCGTTCAGCCGGTACGTTGGCGCCGCGCGGGTAGAAACCTGCGGTGAAACCGCCAAAAGAAAATACCCCACGTGAAACGTGGGGCTAAATATCTCTCGACGCGGTTCGAGACAGGTTTAGCCCCGCAATTTATTGCGGGGTGATGTCCCGCGTTCGGCGCGGGGTCGTCACTGATGAATAGAAGAGTAATAGACCTGCTGATTTTCCTAAAAGATTACCTCGGCATGGCTCTTGCGCTTGCCGTGGAGCTGGTGATATTCGGCGTTTTTGCGGAGAATTTCTTTACTCTTACAAATTTCAAGACCATTGCCAATCAGATCCCGGATAAAACAATTGTGGCGGTGGGGATGACCTTTGTGTTGATAATAGCCGGGATCGACCTGTCGGTAGGCTCGGTGCTGGCTCTGGCCGGCGCGGTGCTGGGCGTTTGTCTGGTCAAGTACAATTTGCCCCTTCCAACTGCGATTGGCGCCTGTTTGGGGGTCGGTATTTTGTGCGGCGCGACGAATGGCCTCGTGGTCATAAAGTGGAAGCTGCCATCTTTTATTGTCACTCTTGGTATGCTGGAGATCGCCCGAGGCGCCGCCTACCTTGTCACCAGCTCGGAGACCAAATACATCGGCTGGCCCGTGGGGGTAATCGCCGGTACTTCGATTCTGGGTCTGTCGCTTCCTTTTGTTCTGGCGGTGCTGATTGTGGCTGTAGGGGAGCTTGTGCTGGCACGGACCGTTTTCGGGCGTTACATGATTGCTATCGGCACAAACGAAGAGGCGGTGCGGCTTTCGGGAATAGATACTCGCCCGATCAAACTTGCGGTTTTTGCTCTGTGCGGTTTTTTGACATCGGTAGCTGCGGTCATAAACACCGCTCGGATGGAAGCGGCTGATCCCAACGCCGGAGAAGGTCTGGAACTGAGCGCCATCGCCGCTGTGGTTATCGGCGGCACGAGCCTTATGGGTGGTCGCGGCTCGGTGATAAGCACATTTTTCGGCGTATTGATTATCGCGGTGCTGGGGGCCGGGCTTACCCAGATGGGAGCACAGGAGCCTACAAAACGCGTCATTACGGGCTGCGTTATTGTAGCCGCTGTTATTTTGGACCACTATCGCCATCGCATTCGAAAATCCTCCAGGAAGGCGTAGGCGGCGCCGCAAAACAAGCCTTTTAACGTTCCTGTGGGCACAAAATTACGCTGTCGGGCTTACATTTTAAGGCAGCCCGGCAAATATTTTGTGTCAATCGGTCCGCCGTTTCAACTTTATATGGGTCGTCTGATAATACTTTCCTTGACAAATCAGGGTGGATTTCGGATAATTGTAAAATAAACTTGGAAATCTAAAGGCGGAGGTCAAACCATGCGCCTGCTGCTAAAACAAAAGGACGGGCAGACGAAAGAATATCAATTCGTCGAGGGCCCCATTTGCATTGGCAGGGCAGCCGACAGCCATATTTTTCTGCCGGATAGAACCGTCTCGAAACAGCATGCCACCATTTTCATAGCCGATGACGGCAAATGGATGGTCCAGGATATGGATTCGGCCAACAAAACATTCTTGAACGGTGAGCTGATCCACAAGGTTGAAATCAAAAGCGGCGATTGTCTGCGTATAACTGATTTCACAATCGAAATCCATCTCGAAAATGGCGTCGCTATCGACGAGACCGCTCAGCTTGAGGATACACTCAATCTGGAAGCTGCGCTGGCAACGCCGCCTCACGAGATCGTGGTCAGAAAGCCGGATGCCGGCCACGCGCCGGCGATGCGGTTAGCCGCTAAGAGATTGACGGACTTCTCCCAGGCTACGGAGGCCATCTCTGGGGCCGACAATATCGAACAACTGCTGCTGACCCTGTTAGATGTCACGCTGAAGCAATTCAGCGCATTTCACACCTGGTGTGCCCTGAGAGAGCAGCCCAGCGGCCCGATGACATACCACGCCGGCAAGAGAAGAGACGGCGGAGCGGTAGATTTGAGCCAGATAAAGCTCAGCGGCAAAATCAATCAAGCGGTTGAGAAAGGCCAGTCCTTGGTTCTGCCGCGAGTCGCTGCGGATATAGAGGAGAAGGAGAGAATACGCTCGGCGATGATCGCAGCGATCAGGCGGCCGGTCGGCTCCTACGGGGTGCTGTACGTCGACAACGCCATGATACACGAGCACTACAGTCTTAGCGATCTGGACTATTTGATGCTGCTGGCAATGCACACAGCGGCATCGCTAAGAAAGCTTCTAAAGGAGTAAGTCAAAGCGTTAAAGGGCCCGCCCCCGCGTCTGCCGCTGCAAGGCGGGGCGGCGGGCCATTTGCCTGGAGGGAGCAACCAGTCTTGAGAATTTAGGATGGCCCAACCTCAGCTACTAAAATCCCGCTGGTTTTGAGAGCACAGAAGCCTGCCCTGAGCGCAGCCGAAGGGACACCAGTGGCATAGCGGTATTCTGCCTGCCGGCTGGTCTGCTCGGCGGAGTTTTTCTCATAGATTTATCGGGCGTCGTCCTTCGTCCGAAAACGTGCAGTTGTAAACGTTCATTATGGGTATTCAGACCATTATTTGCGGCCTGCAAAAAATTGATAAAAACCGACGTCAAAACAGCCGACATAATAAACGCAAAGTTGAGACAGAAATGCTCTCGAAGTAAATCCGCAGCGCGGAACAATATCAAAATTAAAATGCTCAAATGGGCAAGAGGTAGTGGAGAAAGCTATGAAAATGCTGGAAATCAAAGAAAAGGCCAGAGGTCTTGGCATAACTGCTGGAAAAATGAAAAAGGCTGAGCTGATCCACGCTATTCAGGCGGCAGAAGGCAACAGGCAGTGTTTTGGAACATCAAACGGACAGTGCCCGTATACCAACTGCTGTTTTATGGAAGATTGTCTTAAAACGCGTGTTTTGAGTCCGGCTACATGCTGATTTTCGCTTGCTGATATAGAGAGCCTCCGGGATGCTCCAGGCGCACGGCTGAATGAGACCGTGGTCTCGATCCGGCAGAATTGCCGGAGCGGCAGAACTCTGGGCTGCGTGACACTGGCTCGGCGATTTGCGAATAAAACGCGAAGCTTAGTATGTTGGCTCTTGAGCCGCCCGCACGAGAGGTGCATACGTGTCGGGCATGCGATGACGCGGCCCGATGGAACGCCAGTAGCCCACCCAAGGAAGCATTTCGCGCGAATTCAGGTCAATCTCCGCCCAGAATACGCCCTGTTTTCCCTCGCTGGAAGCCAGGATTCTGCCCATCGGGTCGATGATAAGACTGTTGCCGTCGTATACCGAGGCGACCATAAAAACTCCGTTGTCCCGGGCCCGCACACGGAATACGGTTTCCCCGTTGACACAGCCATTCTCATCGGGCAGAGTATTGCCCCACGTCGGGGCGAAGATGATTTCTGCACCTTGCAGGGCGAAAATCTCTTGCGGCTCGGGAAAGAACCAGTCATAACATATCTGAATCGCAATCGTTCCGAAGTCGGTGCCAAAGACCGGATAAGAATGGCCGGGCGTAATTCCCTTCTTCCATTCTTCGCGCGGCAGATGCACTTTGCGGTACTTGCCGGCCAATTGCCCGTCGCGATTCAATAAAACCGCTGTGTTGTAGACCAAATCACCCTCGCGCTCGGTAAGACCCGCGACTACCCAGATGCGGTTTCTTCTGGCTGCCTCACCGAGCTGCTGCGTCGAAGGACCTGGGATCGGCTCAGCGCAGTCTCTGACGGAAGAGTCTGTTCCGACCTGCGTAATTGCTTCGCCCAAACAAACGACGTCCAGGCCCAATTTGCCGGCTGAGTCAATCTGCTGACAGAAGAGCTTCAAGTTATTCTTGGGCGTGCTGTTTCTGGGCCGAAGGTACACGGTGCCAGCCTTTACTTTTCGAGCAGGGCGAGCATCCGCCCGGCGAACACTTACCTGCTTCCAGAGCACGGACCCCTTGCCGGGCCATTTCACCTCCAGAGAAACTTCCGCCCCATCGGCCTGTTCAGGCGCGACCAGAATATCTTTGAACTGGGCGAGATCGCCGTTGACAACCGGGCCTCGCACGAGCATGCCGGCAGGCTGAATTAATTTACCGCGGCCGGTCCAACTGATACGCACGAGCACAGAGCGATAGGCGGCAGTGATATTCTGCAGTCGGCAGGTCGCTTCGACGGCGTAGCTCTGCCCGCCCTCGATGTTTTTGATTTGCTGTACGACGCCGCCCACAGCATAAGAATTTGATGGCGCTTCGACCAAAAGTCCGCCGGGAACAGTCTTCACGGTACAGGCTGCCTTCTCCCAGACCGGCGTCCAGATAGACCAGTGAGCAGGCAAGCCTTTATCTGCAGACGATGCAAACGTGGGATTAGATACAAGCTCGACAGAATCGTTGCTCCGGCCCAGCGCAAATGAAAATAGAAATGTGACGGCAAGAACAACAAGAACACACTTGTTTCCACAAACAGTCATCGGGCCTGTACCTCCATTTGAAATTAAATACTGTTTGGATCAACCGGCTGCACACTGGCGATAGTTGAGTCGGTCTTGTTTCTTCACATAATGACGTCGCCGCTCTAAACTGCAAGCGTGCTGCCCATTTCTACTTTCGGAGCAACATCATAGCTGCTGACTACCTAAGGTCAACAACGTAATTCACCTGTAGGGTCGTGCCGGCTGGCGGTCCTGCCCGCTGGTTTGTCGCTCATTGTATACATATTCACGTTGCTTTTTGTAAACATCGGGCAATTGTTCTGTTGGCTAAAGAAGTTGCAGCTCATCGGCACGGCAATATAGGATGTCTGGGTACTATTAGTGTTGACAAAAAACAACCTGTTGTTAAAATGCGAAAACCTACTTGATGCCAGGGTCAAAGCGGTGTGTACACGCTTAATTCTTTTAATCCTAAGCTCTTAGGTGCAACAGGGTGCAGCCGATGTCTGTGTCTGCTTATTGTTGGCACAGTTTTTGCAAATAGATCGTGTCTATGGTTGCGTAATCAGATGGGCGGAACATCCTAAACGCACGATATTATGTGGAGGAGGAAGATGAGTCCGCCCTTCTTGGTGGTAATCCGGAATCGGCATCGCCGGGCTTCAGAGCGTGGCAGAGCCGATTCGGATCAATATAATTTACGGAGTCGGTCCGGAGGAGGGTCGACTCCGTTTTTCTTTGCGCCCCAAGAGCATTGCTTCGTCATTGTGGGAGCGATAAGGCTTCAACAAGCCGGCACAAATATCTGCCGCAAACCGGATTACGGCGTTCCAGGTTGCCGACAATGCCTTGCTTCTGCTGCGTCCTTATGGTAGTATTTGCCAGGTACGGTTCGGAGAGGGCAACATGTGGGAAGGAGCTGGCTAACCGGAAAGCCAGGACCGCCTACTCTTGCTTTGATTGCAGTAAAAATGCGTCCTGTCCTAAGCGAACAGGCTGGTCGATTTGCCCGTATCGTAGGCTAAGATCAAAGTGGTCGGTTGGAAGCACAAGTTCATAGAGGAATCGTGGAATGAAAAGAGCAAAACACATGCCATCGGTCTGGCAAATGACCCGTCATAACAGATTTACACATAGACTTGGGAATATGACGCGCAGGCACTTTGGACTCAACGGAAAATATCGGTGGCTAATAATATGGGCGCTTCCCATTGTAGGATTGTTGTCTTTGATCTGGTTTTTGATTCGCGTAGTGCCGAAGCCGTCCCGGGCGACGTATCCATGCCAGCGGGTAGCGGCGCCGCTGGCCGGCAGTTTTGTCGCCTGGGTCGCAGGTCTGATTGGCTCAGCGTTGGCCTACCGCAGAGCCAGGCACTTGCTTCATCAATCGCGGTATGTCGTAGCGGGCATTTGCGCGGCTGTGGCTGTCGCAGCGGTATGGTGGTCTCTCAGCACAGCTAACAGCAACCCTGCCGGCGCAGCTTTTGTTCCGAGCGAGCCGCCTAACAGCCCGATGGGTGTAGCCAAAGGCATTTATCCCGGCCGTGTCGTATGGGTCCGTGACCCTGATGTGACCAGTTGGGATAGCTCCACCGGCAGATGGTGGGATGACAATAACACCAATCAAGGTGTTGTTGACTATATGGTCTCCAAGGCGATCCAGACTTTGACCGGACAGCCCAATGATAAACAGGCGTGGGACGCGCTATTTCGACACTTCAACCAGACGAAGGGCTTTGGGGACATCGGCTACCAGAGCGGAGAGAAGGTCGTCATCAAGATTAATATGAATCAAGATTCCGGCGGCACCTGGGGGTCGGCCGCTGGTATGCCCAGTCCTCATGTGATTTACTCGTTTCTGGGTCAGCTTATAAAGGTAGTTGGAGTACCCGGCTCGGCGATTACCGTATATGATGCGGCTCGTTACATTGGCGACCCAATTTACAACAAGGTCAGGAGCAACCCTGACCCGAATTTTCAAAGCATCACGTTCGTAGCCAGCAGCACACGCAATGGGCGTATCGGGGCAGCTCGCGACAGCAGTAACCCGGTCTACACCCAGGCCGGCACCGCTTACCTGCCCCAGTCTGTTACCGGCGCCAAATATCTTATCAACATGGCACTGCTTCGGCCTCACACGCTTTACGGGGTTACATTGTGCGCGAAGAACCATTTTGGCTCGGTATACTTTACGGCAAACGGTTGGACGCCCTCGCCGCTGCACAACTACGGCGGCCGGAGCAGGCCTATGAACACATACAACTGCCTGGTCGAGCTGAATGGACATAGGCATCTGGCGGGAAAGACCTTGCTGTATTTCGTTGACGGACTTTATCCGGCACTGCACCAAAGCGGCAATGTGATAAAGTACGTTTCTTTCGGCGATGACTGGTTCTCCAGCGTGCTTGCCTCGCAGGACCCGGTGGCTATTGATTCTGTTGGATTGGACTTTCTGCGAAATGAGCCAAGATGTACCGAGGTAACCGGCTTTCCGGAAAACTATATGCACGAGGCGGCACTGGCGGACAATCCTCCATCCGGGACATTTTACGATCCGGAACATGACGGCGTCCGGCTGGCAAGTCTCGGCGTTCACGAGCACTGGAATAATCCCGTCGATAGGCAATACTCTCGCAACTTGGGGACCGGCAGCGGCATCGAGCTGGTGAAACCATCTTTTACCAGTCCGGACGGGCGCGTCGAGAATGTGACCGCAGGCAAGAGGTATGATTGTATCAGGCACGCTGTTGATGAGGCTGCCCCAGGCGATGAAATAATTGCCGGCCCCGGCGTCTATCACGAAAGCATAGATTTTGCCGGCAAGAACCTGACCGTTCGGTCGGCAGATCCTGGCGACCCGGCGGTTGTAGCCGCCACCGTTCTCAACGGCAGCGCTGCGGCAGTGCTCTTTTCAGGCGGTGAGGATGCCAACTGTGTGCTTGCGGGCTTCACCATTACCGATGCGAACACGGCAATTTACGCCTCGAACGCCTCGCCCACGATCGCCAACTGCAAGATTGCGGCAAACCAGGGCAGTGGAATCAAATTGTACCAAAGCTGCAATCCAACAATCACCAGCTGCATAATCGCCGGCAACGGAGGCTCCGGTATCGAGATGGAGGCGCCGCGAACCGGGCGGGTTGTGAAGTACAACTACGCCACGATCGTCGGCTGTATTATCAGCGGCAACCGGCAGTGCGGTGTTCGCGGTGATATGCCCACTATGGTCAACTGCACTATTGTCGGTAACCGTCAGCACGGCATTTCCGCCTTCACGCCGACACTCACCAATTCTGTTATTTACTATAATGGCTTTGATTGTGGCTTTGCTCAGATAAGTAGTGCTTCTGCCACGGTAACGTACAGCAACGTTCAGTCCGGCAATTCTGCCGGATGGCCGGGCACCGGCAACCTGGATGTCGACCCGCGGTTCGTTGTGCCGGGCTATTGGGCGGACCCTGCTAAGCCTACCGTTCCCGTCGAGCCAGGCGACCCGGCGGCGATTTGGACGGGCGGCGATTATCATCTTCGGTGGGACTCAGCCTGCATCAACGCCGGTGACCCCAGCTTTGTAGCCGCGGTGGCTGCTGCAGATATCGACGGCGAGCCGAGAATAATCTCCAGCCGCGTCGATATAGGCTGTGACGAAGTGGGCGAAAAGCAGGCGGATTTGAGCCGAAATGGAATAATTAATGTTGAGGATGTGGCGACATTTGTTCAAGCCTGGCTAAGCGGCCCCGGCGAGCCGAAGTGGGACGTGTTGTGCGACCTCTACGAAAACGAGCTTATCGACCTGGCAGATTGGGCCGAACTTGCCAAAGATTGGCTCTGGCGGGCAGACTGGTACGAGTGAAGAAAAACTCAGGCTAACAGGTTATTAGGGGTCCGGGTTATCAGGTGAAGGCTGATCTGATATCCTGATTTCCTGATGGTCTGCAACCTGATTTGCTGATATCCTGGTGCCCCGCCGGATTGCCTTACTTAATTTTTTGCTACCCACTACCAATTGCAAATCGTATAATCACTTCCGTTATGGAGCGAGCCGCTTATAGAATGGTCGATGCGAATTTCAATCGCGCCCGCGAGGCGGTTCGGGTGGTAGAGGATTTTTGTAGATTCGCCCTGAACTCGGCTCCTCTGAGCGAGCGGGCAAAACAAATTCGGCATCGGCTCTCTGCTGCGATTGACAAACTCGACGCTGGGCGATTGCTGTCAAGCAGGGATACGCTCGGCGATGTCGGTGTCGGCAAAACGGTCGAGAAACAATTGGAGCGTGCCAACCTTTGGGACTGTCTTACGGCCGGCTGCAAACGCCTGACCGAGGCGTTGCGGACGCTTGCCGAGGTGACGCGAACCGAGGATCGGGCGGCAGCCGAAGCCATCGAAAAGCTGCGATACGACGCTTATACACTTGAAAAAGACATCTATTTGTTCAGTGAGCCTGCTGAGAAATTCAAGCCGGTCGAGCTGTATGTAATAATCAGCAGCAGCCTGCCGGCGGATATTATTTTCCTAACTCACCGGTGCGCAGCCAGCGGCGCCGACTGTATTCAACTGCGGGCGAAGGACATCGCCGACGACGGACTCTTTGCTGTTGCGGTGGAATTTGTAGAGATTTGCAGAGCCGCCAACATCCTTAGCATAATAAACGACCGGGTCGATGTCGCTGTTGCCGCCGGTGCTGACGGAGTGCACCTCGGCCAAAATGATTTGCCTGTTGAGCAGGCTCGCAAGCTCCAGTTGGCGCCGCTGATAATCGGCAAAAGCACGCATTCGCTGGAGCAGTTGCGCTCTGCTTGCTCTGCCCGAGGCGGATACCCTACATACGTGAGCCTGGGGCCTGTTTTTTCCACCGGGACAAAGCCGACTGCTGAGCCGGTGGGCCTGGATTATGTCCGAGACGCGATAAATGTGCTCGCCGATACCGGCATTGCCGGCGTAGCTATCGGCGGCGTCACGCTGGACAATGTTGAGAGAGTAATGCAGGCAGGGGCCAGGCGCATTGCGGTTTGCTCTGCTGTGACCGAGGCAAAGGACCCCCCTGCGGCCTGCCGGGCGCTCAAGCAGAAGATCGCCGCCTTCAAAAAAGGGTAAAACTTAACCATCCGTTTGCGAGGACAGAGAATGATTAAATCCAAGTGTTCGGGCTATTTCCTGGCGATAGGTTTGTTTATTTTGTCTTCACCTTTTAGATGTCAGTCTCAAACTCTGTGGGATTTGGCGAAGCAAAATAGGGGACTTTTAAAGATTGCCACGTTGTTTACGGCGCAAAACGTGCGTGACCACCTGAGCGGCGACCAGGGCATAAATAACGCTATGGATTGGTGCAAAAAGACCGGCGTGACGCACGTCTTTATCGAGAGTTACAGAGATGGATACACTGCGGATAGAAAAACTCTGGAAAACGCCCGTGACAGATTCAAAAAAGAAGGGTTTGAAGCCTCCGGCTGCGTAACAACCACGGGAATCGGCAAAACCTCAACCGGCTGGCGAGGTATCTCATGCTACACCGATCGGCCCACCCAGGACCAGCTTCAAAAAATCTTCGAATACACAGCGGCAATCTTTGATGAGATTATGATTGACGATTTTCTTTTTACCGATTGCCAGTGCGAAGAATGTGTCAAAGCGCGGGGCGATGAATCCTGGGCAGATTACCGCTGCGAGCTTATGAATAAGATGGCCCGCGAGAGAATCTTAGGCCCGGCAAAAAAGGTCAATCCAAACGTCAGAATCATAATCAAGTACCCACAATGGTATGATGACTTCCACAATCGTGGTTACGACATCGTACAGCAAACCGCGGATTACGACAGAATTTGGGTTGGCACCGAAACGCGCGATTACGATAATCCACGCTGGGGCAGAAAAGTCCAGTACGAAGCCTACTACATCATGCGATGGCTCGGCGAGATCGGCGGCGACAAGACGGGCGGGGGCTGGTTCGACCCCTATGGTACTACGGAGAATACTTATGTAGAACAAGCCCGACAGACAGTCCTGGCGGATGCTAAAGAGATGCTGTTATTTTGCTATGGCTCACTCCTGCGCGACACAGGCCCGGCAAACGTGGAAAAACTGCGGGCGGAGATTCCCGGCCTGTTCGACTTGGCTAAACTGGTGCGGAACAAACCTATCAAGGGCATTCTTGCGCCCAAGCCCCCCAATAGCGATGCCGATGGCGAGCAATATGTATTCGATTTCGTTGGAATGCTGGGCTTGCCGCTTGTGCCAACCGCGAAAATCGATGCTGGTGCAAAAGCGGCGTTTTTCTCAGTGCACGCGCTACAAGATTCGCAGTTCTCCGGCAAGCTTAAAAATATGCTCGAAGCCAAGAAGCCCGTGCTGATAACTGACGGACTTGCCAATCGCTTGACCGGCGTCAATTTGGAGGACAAAAATCTTACAATTCTGCAGGTTAAAGGAAATCCTCATAATCTGCTCAAATTGACCCGAGAGGAGCTTAAACCTATCCGGGATAAATTGCTCGCACCTTTCGGAATAAGATTTGATGCCCCCAATAAAGTGGCCTTGTACCTGCTCGGCGACAATTGCCTGGTTGTCGAAAATTTCAACAATGAATCGATCGATGCAGTTCTGGAATTTTCTCGCTCTGTCAGAGCACAAAAGACATTAGTTTTGCCGCCCGAAGCAAGTGCTGAAGTTTCGTGCAGCGGCGGTAAATTAGAATTCTCCAAAATAGCGCCGCGAACTTTGGTAGCGGTTGAATATTAGCTGTTCTTAAGAAAGAATAATGTTTTAAGGGAGCGTTTGTGTTCCGGCGGAGACTGCAACGAATCTCTCCCGCGCTTTTATAATTGCAGCATGGTGGTGGGCTTGGTGCATTCCCCTGTCACGCTCATAAGCTTTCAGGTACGCATCACAGATAGCGAGGCCCTGTTCTGTATCTTTCTGGTCCAGTATCTCTGTCACGCAGTAGAACCAGAGCCAGTCAATCGCGTGGTTAAAACGGTTAACGCCCATGAAGTATTTTGCTCCGAGAAGGGCGGTCTGTCTGGCCGTCTCTTGCTCGCCCAGAGCCAGACACGCGGATATTTTATACCTGTAAATATCATCAACTGTGCCATGGTGGACAGGATGCTTAGAGATGATGGCATAAGCGCCCTCTTGGGCTTGGATCGCTCGATCGAAGTGTGTTAGTGCAGACGGATTCTTCTTTTTGCGGTACAGCATTTCAGCCGTTGTCCACTCAGCACAGAAGCGAACCATGGGATTTTCAGAACTTATATATTTTTGCACAAAGTTGGTCACGACATCAGGTAGGTCGGCGCACTCGTTCTGAAGTTTGATAAAAAGTGAGAGCACTAATGAGGGATCGTTGTTGACGTTGCGGATCGCCTTATCTATTTCAGCTGAAAGTTTATTGAACGCATCGGCCGCAAGATCCTCACGACTTATTTTTCTCTTTAGAACAAAATCAACATCACTGCTGCCAGCTTTGACATTTGGACGCAGCTTTCTGGGTAGGACAAGATCGGGCCTGACAGGACCGACGATTCCAACCCAAGTCGCAACTTCAAATGGTGCTGCTAATGTGTAACGTCCATGGTCATCGGTTACACTAACATCACGAAATACAGTTTTGCCTCCCATCACTTCCCATCTGGCTGCTATAGTTATGCCGGTCATTGGATTGCCGTCTTCATCACTGACTTTGCCTGAAAAAGAATATCTTCTTTCGAAGCTTAATTCTTCAACTACCATCTTGTCCGCTCTAATTTGCACCTGCTCTATTGTCAGTTGGGGCTCCGTTGCACCTCTGGCGTTACAATACAGTTCATATTCACTTGGCGGCACGTTTGGAAAGTCGTATTTTCCCTCCTTACTGCTATATTCAGTTAGCCACAACCACTTTCCCCTGTTCTTTTTGTCAATTGCAAGCAGACGTATCTGGTAATCAGCTGCCGGGTTACCATCCGGTCCGATTACTTTACCCTCGAGAGCTGCCGGCGGCGGCACACGTGACTTTACCGTAGCTGTCGCTTGGTCCCATGCCTGGCCTAATGGCTCATTTAATCCGATGACGACGGAAGGGGATTCATATTTGCCCACAATTGCTTTTACTGTATGCTCCCGTCTTAGATCAATAGCAGGCTCATAATAGTTCAGGTCCAAAATCTCTTCGTGCTGCTGCCCCGGGCGAAGCGAATAAACGGGTCCACTCCACCCACGGGCCCTGACTTTGCGCAATATCCCATCGACGAGAAAGTCGGGAAAGCTTAAAGCCATATTCGTAAGCGTTGGGTCTTGGGGTGAAGGGCCTATGGCTTGTATACCTAAGTATCCCAGTTTCTGTCCTGGTCCGACCTCGAAAGGGACCAGTCGTAAAATCGGTTCAATAGCCGGATTAAAGTTAGAATCAACCCTGACTTTGGCAACATTAGAGCAGCGTGCTCCATTGACATAAATAGCCAGCAGGTATTCACCATCATCGAGAGGCTCAATCCTTCGAATCTGTGTCTCGTTTAAATTGTCACGCCAGTCTGACCATTTGAGAAGTTTGTTTTTATGAATATATTCATAGAAAAAATTGCCGCAGTTAATTTTTGCCATGCGTAAATTATTTTTGGTAGACCTGATCTCTAGCTGGCACGACGTAATTTTGGCACCGCACGGACTCAATGACTTAGCTCTGTGGTGCAGGTACAATTCTTTCGGCGAGTGAACTGGGCTCAGCGCCAGCAAGGTTATCCACATCGGCCGCGCATCAGACTTGCTGGCCCAATTTTTATCCTCGCCTGCTGATGCAATCTCGGTGTTAACGCTCTCTAAAACTGCTGACCCCCAAATACCAAGAGCTACAACTGTCAATATTAACCACCGACGTAAATTCCGTTCGAAAAGCGTCATCATGATATTCTTCGATTTCCAAAGCCGTACAGTGCTGGGCATAGCGTAATCAACGCTTCACTATTATAGATGCAAAAACTAATCAAAAGTTGCAAGATTTTTCTCAAACTGCTCGAAATGCTTGCCAGGATTTGGAGTGGCAGCCACATTTCAGGCTTGCTGGACCGCTTAGTTCGGTCTTGGTAAACTGCAAAATAAAGCGAGAAAAAGCTTCAACAGCGGCTTTCTTTGTGGTACTTATACACCAATTGTTTGCATAATTCAATTGGTATGAGGTTAATTATGAGTGCAATCCCAAAAGACAAACGCTGTTGGGTAGCTTTATTTCCGCTTGTTGCCCTGCTAGTATCGGGTGGTGTGGCGTCACACGATGAAGGCTTGTCCGAGCACGCTCGCCAAAATTATAGTGCAATGGCGCGCAAGGTTCTGACTTTCTATTATCCGTGGTATGGCGTACCTGATGGGCCGGGTGGCGCCGGCAGGACGGTGCACTGGGAACGTATCGATGCAGCCAAGAAAGACATCGAGGCAAGCACTCACTACCCTGCGCTTGGCGCTTACGATTCGCACGACCCGAACGTGATAGACCAGCACTGTCGGTGGGCTAAGCAGGCCGGCATCGATGCGCTCATAGTCAGTTGGTGGGGGCACAACGATTACACAGACCGTGCGATGGGCAAGATTCTTGATAGTTGTCAACGTTATGGATTGACCGCGTGTATTTATTACGAAACCGTGCCGAGGCCGCAGACAGCCGAGACGGCGGCGCAAGATATAGTCAAAGTCTTAGAGAAATACGGCAAACATCCCGCACATCTGCAGGTAAACGGCAAGCCGGTAGTATTTGTGTATGGTCGTACCCTGGGCGAGCTCGGGCTTCCAGCCTGGCTCAAGGCTGTCGAGCTAATCAATAAGGGCTACCAGCCGGGCGTCATAGCGATTGGCGACCGGTTTAGCCAGGAAGCAGGGCGAATTTTTGATGGGCTGCACACATATAATACAGCCGGGTCACTTCGCGGCTTATCTGTGGACGATGTGCGCGCCTGGGCCGCCAAAACGTATCCATCCTGGGTGCAACTGGCAGATAAGGCCGGCAAAATCAGTGCCCTAACCGTCATACCCGGTTATGACGATACGAAAATCCGTAAGCCCGGCCTCGCTGTGCAGCGCTACGAGGGTGCGCTTTATCGTGCGCAGTGGGAAGAGGCGATAAAGGCGGCCCCGCACTGGATTCTGGTTACCAGCTTCAACGAGTGGCACGAGGGAAGCGAAATCGAGCCATCGTTGGAGTACAAACAGCAGTACATCGAGCTTACCGCCAAGTACAGTACACAGTTTAAGTCGCAAAAGCGTATCAACACCCAGCGATAGTAGGTGTAAATATTTAGCCCCGCAATTCATTGCGCGGTTGTTGGCAGTTTCACCGGTTTTCTTCCCGCGAGAATCGCAATGAGGTCGAGTATGCCTGTAACGCAAAAATATAATCGCGTCTGGATAATACTTTTGTGTGTGTGCTGGCCCGCACTTCTGGTGGCGCAGGAGCTGTCCGAAAAACCGCCCGGCAAGTTTTTCCCGCTGTCCTCTGCCGATCACAAAAAGGCCGGCTCGTTCAAACAGGGTCAGCCGATTGTCGGGGCTACATATTTCTACTGGTACGACATCGACAGCAAGAGCCACATTCTCGACGGTGACGGCACGGATGCGCTAACCACTCACCCCGCTGACATGCAGGGCATCAGCTATAAACGGGCGTCCTGGCACAAAACGCAGCTCAGTGACATGATTGCAGCCGGCGTCGATTTTCTGATGCCGGTCTTCTGGGGCGTGCCGGGAAAATATGACGGCTGGAGTTTTGTAGGCTTGCCGCCGTTGGTTGAAGCCCATGACCTTTTGTTGCAAGAGGGCATACAGCCGCCGAAGATCGCCCTGTTTTATGACACCTCGATACTTCAGTGGAATAGCTTCAATAAAGATGGAAGCAGTTACCATGTCGACCTGACGACAGACTTTGGCAGAGAGTGGTTCTATACGGCGCTCCGGGACTTTTTCAGCCTGATTCCGCCTTCCAAGTGGGCGCGCGTAGACGGCAAGCCGATCGTTTTTCTATACGCAGTTGCCTTTGCCAAGAAACAGGATGAAAGACAGCTCGACTATTTGCGGGATCGCTTCAGGAAAGATTTTGGCTGCGGGCTTTTTCTTGTCAAGCAGCCCCAATGGTTGGGTCAAGCCGACGCCGTCTATTCGTGGGGTGCGGCGGTGAATGGGCCGGTTATTGATAGGCAGGTCGCTGCTATAGGGCCTGGATATGATCACAGTGCCGTGCCGGGACGGTCGCCGCTCATAGTGGAGCGTCGCGACGGCAAAACATACGTTGACCGCTGGTTGAAGCTGCTGCAGCTTGACCCCAAAACCAGACCCTGGATGGTGCACGTAGAGACCTGGAACGAGTGGCACGAGGGGACCGACATTGCGCATTCCCGCGAGTACGGGCGAAGCTATATTGTTTTGACCAGGCTTTTCGCCGATATGTGGCGGGCAAAAACCTGCCTTCGCATTCAGGGCACTTACTTGGACGCCAATTCTGTCAGTTGGCAGCCGGATAAATCGGAAGGCTTGCAGCTTTGCCCAAGCGGCGGTGACGGTATCTGGAAAACCAGCAAGGTCGCAGACGTACAAGCGGTGGTTTGTGCCGCCAATCCACATTCAGCCCAAAACCGCTACCTTTACTTTAACGTGGATGATGCCTTTGCTTACGGCCTTTTTGGCCGGACGGTTTCGGTGCATGTTACATACCGTGATGCAGGCTGCTCGGCTTTTCGAGTAGAATACGACAATGCTGATCCACAAGTTGGTTTACTTGAAGGTGCTTTTCGCCCTACAAGTGAGATTGCAGTTAAGGAGAGCGGCAACCAGAAGACCGCTGAGTTTACTTTGCCGCAGTGCCGATTTGGCAATCGCTGCAACGGCGCTGATTTTCGCATTAGTGTTTCCGGCGGCGATTTGGCGCTCGCCGTAAGC
>Ga0315289_10004075_pt1 | contig 21924 bp, 22 predicted proteins | sample YL17G11_40_MG_FD_203452 | JGI IMG/M metagenome (GOLD analysis project Ga0315289, IMG submission 203452) | Sediment microbial communities from Yellowstone Lake, YNP, Wyoming, USA - YL17G11_40 | ecosystem: Environmental > Aquatic > Freshwater > Lake > Sediment | place: USA: Wyoming | collected... | reverse complement strand
TAGGCTGCAAACCGATCCGCAGGTTCAATTCGAAGCGGTGGTGGGGCCGGTGGGATTCGAATTCATTCAGCAGTGAATCCGGGTTTCTGGCCAAAAGCTGGGTTAAGGCCAGACATAGCTCCGCTACCGAGACCGGGTGTGGAAGGTTATCGGGTTTGGTTTCTGTGAAGAGGCGGGCCCGAGACGTGTACTCCATCCCAACTACACCAAGGAAGGCGCGAATTTGGCACCAATGAAAGAGGAAAAACGGTTAACTTTCCACAGCCACCGAGACCATAACGGTTTAAAGTCGCAGGCTGGCCTTCTCCTTCGCCATGTCCAGACTCATCCTCGAGAAGGAACTCAGCCTAATCAGACAGAGGTTGGAGGCCATAGAAGAGGCGTTGGGGGAAGAGATGAGCGTGAATGACAAAGAAGCGTTGGATGAGGCGCTGAGAGAGCACAGGGAAGGTGGAAGCATCCCCTTCAAACCCATGAGGTCTAGGACTCGCGAACGTTGAATGTCTTCTTGTCACGCAAGGCCGCAAGAACTCTCGACGACACACCTCCAGAAACCAGGCGTACTGAGCAGACACGGTCACGACGATAGGCTACAGAGGCTTAGACCGCTGAATCAGATGCAGTAGGTTGTGTTCCGGGTCCTCGAGGAACGCGGTCCACACGCCTTCCTTCTCTCGTGGTTCAGACTTGAAGGCGACCCCTCGGCTGCTCAGATTCTTGTACGCCTTGTTAATGTCGGTCACAGATATGGCCATGTGACGAAAGCCGGGATCCCTCTCGCCGTGGGACACCCTGTCGGCATCTCCGGCTTCAATAATCTCAAGGAGGCTTTCGCCAAGTTTCACATATGTGGTCAGAGATCTTGTGCTCTCATAGGCGATCTTGAAGCCGAATGTGTTGCAATACCATCTCGCTAAGCCTTTCGGGTCCTTGCCTGCGATAGTCACATGTTCAATGCCGTTGAACAGGTTAGTTCTCGTCATTTTGATCCCAACTCTATGAAATGCTATTTCCTAGCGGTCGCTATGATGCTCTTAGCCTCTTTGACGAGTTCTGATATTCTGGTGAAATTGCCGGCTTCGATGAGATCTTTCTTGCAGATCCAAGTGCCTCCAACGGCCCATGCTCCCGCCTTGATGTATTCAGCTAAGTTTCCTGCGTTGACTCCCCCGAGAGGGAGAAACCTCACATCCGGAAATACGGCTTTCATTGCGGTTATGTGGCCAGGGCCTCCGCTCGAAGCTGGGAAAACCTTGATCACCAAAGGAAGATCCTTAATGCTTCTCGGTCGCCTGCCTATCGTCGCGGCCTTTATTGCCCTTTGGACCTCCGACGGCGTGAAGACCCCTGGCACGCACACGACGTTCTTCCGGGCGCAGTATGTAACGATCTCTTCGTCCAAGTGAGGCGAAACTATGAAGCCCGCTCCTGCGGACAAAGCTTCCTTTGCAACCGGAACCGAAAATATTGTACCCGCGCCAACTAGCATCTCGGGCAATTCCTTGCTTAGGGCTCTTATGGCTTCCATTGCTCTCGGCGTGCGCATGGTTATCTCAATCAAGTCCAAACCGGCGTCAAGAACTGTTCTACCCAATTGCAATGCCTTGCTGGGATCCTCGATTACCACGATCGGAATTATGCCTGCCTTCTCCATCCTTTCTAGGACATCTTGCGGCATTGTCCCACCTCCAGCCTTCATCTCTGAACCCTCCCTGCTCCTCCCTCTTTAACGAGGTTCTCGATCTCTTGGATACTTACAAGGTTCGGGTCGAAGAGTATACTATGTTTCAGCGCACTCGCGGCAGTAGCAAAATCTAGGGCGTCTTGATCGCTCTTTCCTGTTAGGACACCGTAAATTAGTGCTCCAGTGAACGCGTCCCCGCTGCCAAGGCGATCCACAACGTTCGTGATATCATACTTCTTCGTGCTATACAGTTTTCTACCATCGTACAGCACGGCGGTCCAAGTGTTATGGGTAGCACTTATGCTTCCCCTCAGCGTAATACACACTTTCTTCAGGTTTGGAAAGCGTTTCGTCAACTTGCTGGCTACCTCATTATACTTGTCGGCAGAGACCTCTTCGGCAACCCTAACATCTGCACCCTTGATGCCGAATATCCGTTCGCAATCCTCCTCGTTACCGCTAACAACGTCCACGTAGGGTACAAGTCCTGTCATTATCTCTGTAGCAGTCTTCCCATAATTCCATAGTTTGGCTCTATAGTTCAGGTCGCAACTAATAGTGAGCCCCTTGTCTTTGGCAGATTTCACCGCTTCAAGGCATACGTCAGCCGCGCTCTGCGATATCGCCGGCGTGATGCCTGTGAAATGGAACCACTTGGTATCCGAGAATATCTGTTTCCAAGGAATGCTTCCCGACTTGACCTCGGCTACTGCTGAGTGAGTGCGGTCATAGATTACCTTGGAGGGACGCTGGTTCGCGCCAATCTCTAGGAAGTATATGCCGATCCTCTCGCCCATTCTTACTACATGTGATGTGTCGACTCCGAAACGCCTAACATAGTTTATTGCGGCTTGTCCTATTTCATTCGGAGGCAGACAAGTCACGAACGTCGATGATATTCCATAGTTAGCCAGGCCTATTGCAACTGAGGCTTCAGCACCTCCGTAGCTCACCTCAAAGCTTTCGGCCTGCACGAAGCGTCGGAAATCAGGTGGATTAAGCCTCAGCATAATCTCTCCAAAAGTCGCAAATTGAGGCATTCCATCTTACCCAGCAGCAGTTCCGCGATTTAGCGTATATATCCTTTCGGATGTTGCTTCATGACTTGTTCCATCCACTGTCATCTGTAAACAGTGATCCAATCGCGCACGAAAACTCAGACTGCAGTATGTCCGAGTGAGCAGGGAATAGTCAAGTCACCTGCCGCTCGTACCCTCAATGCTCTTGGTCCAGTTGCGTCCTCCAATTGATTGAGCCACTGCTCTCTCTAGAGAGCTCCGTTCTCTCTTCATGGTAGGCTTCGTTCTTCGTGAGTACATGATACATCGAGACGAGCATCTTGCGGGCTACTGCGACGATCGCTCGTTGGTAACCGCGCCGTTTCATGAGACGCAAGTAGAAGCCTCGCAGTCTTGGATCGTGGCGGGAGGCATGCTGGCTTCGACGAATATCCATCCTATCCGCTTATTGCCTTCCTTCATGATGTGACCGTGGACGGTCTTGTCGGCTGACTGCCTTATGCCAGGTGCGAGTTCAGCATACCTGACAAGCTTCTTCGCGGATGGGAACCGCGTCACGTCGCCGATCTCGCTTGCGAGGAACATCGCACTGTAATAGTCGACGCCTGTGAATCCCATCAGGAGCTTCACTTCTAGCTTGTCGTATGCTTCTTGGGCGATCTTACTGGTGAATGCGTCTATGTGGGCTTCGAGTTCGAGCCGCTGGAGGTTCACTTCCAGGATTGTCTGATCGATGCTTGGCAGTTTGAGGCTTCTGAGCCACTCGCGTCCTCGCTTGCCGAATATGTCCGTGTATGTGGGCTGGATCTCGTACTTGTCGAGTGGGTCGTGGATACGGCTCTTGATCATCGTTCGAGACTCGACGAGGCTGATGCGTTCACGTAGTGGGGCTCTCCGCATGCGGATTTCTTTGGGTGGAACGTAGCTTCCGGGTACTAGGTCTGCTAGGTATGCGAGCGCCTATCTTGTCGGTTTTGATCTTGGCTTCCGCGATCATTCGGGTCTTCTTGGGGTTCGCCAGTATGACGCCTATGCCTTCTTCCTCGTCGAGTCTGTCGTAGAGTTTGACTCAGAGGTTGCCGGTTGATTCCGACGCGGCTTTCGCTTCGCCATGCTTCTTGAGTGTGGTGGCGAGCCTGGTTGCTTCTTCCTGGTTGTTAGGGAATCTGAATTCTTCTACTGTGCTGCCTCGTTCGTCTTTGATACATGCTTGGCAGCGTTTCTTGTGTACATCGATTCCGACGCTCATCATTCTCTTTTGATCATCTCCTTTCCCGTTGGTTTGCTGGCCTTCAGGCGACAGGCACCATTTCGGGCGCGCTGGTCCACTTCGATCAGTTGCCTCTACGAGACCTAGCCTACTCACTCGAGCAGGCACATGGCCCTCTCAATGGAAACCTGGATGGTGAAAACGACTAGGATCTTTGGTCCCTAGGCAGCATCAAAAGTACATCTTCCCTAACTCACTTGATCGGGGTTCACAGTGGTTTGCGTCTCTGCTGACTGACGTGTCGCCAAGGCTAGCTGCAATGCGAGCCTTGCATCCTCGGGTTTACAGATGCTTGGCTCTTCGTCGTTCTTGACGCAATTCACGAAGTACTCAATTTCCTTGCTGTAGCCGTCTTTCCTGGCGAGCTTGAGAAGTCTCGCATTCTTTCCCGTACGATACACCCAAACGTCTTCCTCCATGGGACAATCTGGATCGGCGAAAGAAGCCCTCACGTCTACTTCCACGCCCCCCCTTTGGCACAGTAACGACAGCCTTGAAGAGAAGGGCAAATTGGCTTCTCGCCACCACCAGCTCCCTTCAGCAAAACAGGTCCCATGACGGTACGTCAGCAGGCTTGAGATATGGTCCCAACCCTCCTCAACTGATCTGCTTCGCTTAGAAGCGACTTCCAAAGGACCACCAAATATCCAATTAAAGTAGTCCAAGTCGTGTATGTGCATGTCAATCGCGACCCCGCCAGTAGACTCCTCGTCGGCGTACCATGAAATCCTCGGGTTCAGCTGAGAATGCCTAGCCGCCAAGGCTAGGAGCGGTTCACCGATTTCACCAGAATCTATCACTTCTTTAGTAGCTGCATAAGCAGGATCGAATCTCAATACGTGAGCCACCATGAATCTTACGTTCGCCTTTCTCGTAGCGCCTATCATCTGGTCTGCAGTCTTGAGGTCAAGGGCGATTGGTTTCTCGCAAAGGACATGCTTCCCGGCTTCCGCTGACTCCATCGTAAGTTCTCCGTGCCATGGTGTAGGAACGCATATGTCGACGGCATCTATTTCGGGGTCTCGTAGGAGATCTTCTATCCTCGAATACACTTTCTTCGCGTTCAGTCTCTGCGCCGTTGCTTTCGCCGCTTTCTCGTTAACGTCGTATACTGCCCTTAGCTTTGTGCTTCTCATTCTTGAGTACTTCGGGCCATGAAAGTAAGCGCCCATAGTCCCAGCGCCTACAAGACCGATCCCTAGCGTTCTCATGAGGAACAGTACTTTGTCTAGTTTTGTTAAGTCTTTCTCACCTAGAGCCCCGCTGTTCTATCCACTGTGATGTGTCCCTCGATTCTATCTTGAGAGCCCCTCCCGGTATGTTTCTTGTGGAGCGATTCAGCAAGATGGAGATGCTCAACGTTGAGTGTAGTTCCAGCCTGAACTCACCTCGAGAGAATGTTCTAGCGGAAACTGACTCCTACACTCACTCAACTTCTCGCAATCTACTTATTGAGGGACATATCAGGGTGGATAGCTCAGCCTTTTGGCGCTTGCGCCTATCTCAGTCTCTCTAAGAACCTGTGTGAAAAGCGGGTTTGCCTCGCTGGCGGGCTTGAAGGCTCACGCCTTAGGGCTTGGCTTTGCCGTTCTCCCGAACAAGACGAGTTCAGCGACATGAGGAGGTCTGTAGACGATCTCAGCAAGTCTTATGAAGACGCTTCGCAAATTTCGTGACTCCTAGATTGGTCTTAGGTGACAGTTGTTGTATGGCTATATGGGCAAGATCCTTCGAGTGAACCTTTCGAAAGGAGAAATCAAAGATGAGCCTCTGCCTGAGGATATGGCTAGGAAATATATCGGTGGCAGAGGCTTAGGCGCGAAGATTCTTTTCGAGGAGCTCAAGCCCGGCGTCGATCCGCTTGGACCGGAGAACAAGATGGTGATTGCAGCAGGAGTCATGCCTGGAATCCCATTTGCCGGGAACAGCCGTTTTGCTGTTTGCGCAAAATCCCCGCTTGGCTATGCGTGGGGTGAGTCGCTGAGCGGCGGCTACATGGCGCCGAAGATCAAGCAGGCTGGATTTGATGCGATTGTGATCGAGGGTGCCGCGAAGAAGCCGGTTTGGCTGTATGTGAACGAGGGGAAGGCCGAGCTCCGAGACGCTTCGAAGTACTGGGGCCAATTCACCGCAGATACTGAGAAGGGCATTAAGAAGGAGCTCGGTGACAGAGACATTCGGCAAACAAGCGTCGCTAGCATCGGTCCTGCTGGAGAGAAGGTTGTCCGATATGCAGCCATCATCAACGACATGAGGGAGGCATTGGGCCGATCGGGCATGGGCGCCGTTATGGGCTCCAAGAAGCTGAAGGCTTGGGCCTGCAAGGGAAATCTGAAGCCGAAGCTCTATGATGAGAAGAGGCTCAATGAGTACGTCAGACAGTGCGTGACAGAGGTCAAGAAGGGCCCGGCTTTCCAAGGCCTTCACGACTTTGGAACCGTGGGCGATACGGACGACAACAACCGGTCAGGGCGACTGCCCACCAAGAATTTTCAGCGGGGAACTTTCGAGGGGGCTGACAAGATCACAGGCGAGACCATAGCGAGCAGCGGGTTCCTGGTAGGAAGGGACACCTGTTGGGCTTGCTCAACCAACTGCAAGCGTGTTGTCGAAGCCAAGAAACCCTACGAGATTCATCGCGAGATAGGTGGGCAAGAATACGAGACAACCGGGGCGCTCGGATCTTTGTGCTTGGTGGATGATATGTACGCCATCGGCAAGGCAAACGAACTGTGCAACCTCTATGGTGTAGACACGATCTCGATCGGAGTTGTCATAGCTTTCGCTATGGAAGCATACGAGAAAGGCCTCATTACCAGAGAGCAGACCGGAGGAATGGAGATCAACTGGGGAAGCCCTCAAGTCGTGATAGGACTTGTCGAGAAGATAGGGAAACGCGAGGGTATTGGAGACTTGCTCGCAGAGGGGGTCTGGCGAGCTGCCAAGAAGATAGGCAAAGGAGCCGAAGAGTTCGCGGTGCATGTCAAGGGTAGGGAAGTCCCGATGCATGAGCCCCGTGGCAAGAGGAGCGTGGGTCTAATGTACGCAGTGGGAGATCGCGGAGCAAACCATTTGGAATGGGAGCATGATGACATGTGGGAACCTGACACAAACCTCAGACCCGAGCTTGGGTTGACCGCTGATAGCGTGCCAGAACGTGAGTTGCTCGACTACGGACTCAGTAAAGCGAGAATCGCAAAGATCGCGGGGGACCTCTGGTCCACAGCCAACAGCCTGCCCGTCTGCTTCTTCGACATATATCCAGGAGGAGGCATCGAGCACATGACTCTCTTGGGAATCCTAAACGCGGCGACCGGATGGAACATGACCATGAAGGAATACATGCAGCTTGGCGAGCGGGCACTTAACCTTACTCGAGCCTTCAATGCCCGCGAGGGTCTCACAAGAAAGGACGACCAACTTCCAAAGAGGCTAATGGAGCCTCTCCCCGACGGCACATTCGCCGGGAAACCTCTCACACAAGAGATGTTGGACGGCATGCTCGACAACTACTACGAACTACGCGGCTGGGATAGGAAGACTGGCATACCGACCAGAGCGAAGCTTGAGGAGATGGGCCTCAAATTCGTCGCTGACGAGCTTGAGAAGTTGAGGAAGCTGTAACAGTAGCCGTTTCACCAATTGTACAAAGAACCAGGAAGCAGCGTCCGAGAACGAAACGAGGTTAGCCTTGGACGGGGAAGACAGCTGTCGTAGTACACGCGGACTTCCTTGTCGACGTACGAGTTTCGGGAAGTAGTTCTGTTTCTTGTTGGTGACTAAACATGGCTCTAAGATAGGTATTCTCACCCAACACATAATCCAAAGCGTGATCCTCAGTGACTTTGCGCGCCAGTGTGCCGATCACGATCACTAGCTCTGCCTCGCAGTCAACTTCATCGGGCGCCATAGTGGGAAGTATGATACTCTGGTCGGGGTCCACAACGGCCGTGGAAGCTTTGAGGAATAGAATGGGCGTTGTTGCAATCCTCTGTCTACCCTCGACAGTGTGGTGCCGATAGTTCAGTCCAATTGCCAGGATATTGGGCGGCTGCACGGCAGCCAGCGAGCGAACGCTTTCCAATTTCATGCGTGATGCGTGGCCAGCGTCAAGCAGCGTGCGTATTGCAATGGGGATAACCTCGAGACATGCGTGAAGGATTAGGGGAGCCAAATGAAACTATCTCTTCCGATTGATAATTTGATTGATAGTTATTAGTCGGTCAGGCAGTAGGAAGGTCAGGAAGTCAGGCAGTATTTTTTTATACTCGCGCCCTCACGATTTGAGCGAGGGCAGGAAAATGCCGACGACTGAAGTCGCTCTCCGGCGGAAAATTATCGAAGTACTGAGAGAGTGCGATAGAAAGGGCTTGATGAGAGGTGAAGCCCCTCTTTCTCACGGTAACATAAGTGCCCGAATCTCCCCCTCGAACCTAGTGATCATAAAACCGACCGGAGGCCACCCTGCGAAGCTAAAGGAAAAGGACCTTGTCGTAGTAGACTTGAATGGGAAGCTCGTTAAGGGAAAGGGGAAGCCATCTTATGAAACAGATGTTCATTGTGCGATGTATTTACGAAGACCCGACATCAATGGTATCGTTCACATTCATCCCCCATATGCACTAGCTTTGAGTGCTGCGAACATCCCTGTCGTGGCATGGTGCGATGAGGGGCTGGCGCTAGATGGTGTTCCGGTGGTGCCTAGAGTTGACTACAATAGAGAAGAGCAGATCAAGTATATTCTCGAGGCATTAGGAGAAAACGGAAAATGCGTGATGGAGCGATATCATGGAGCATTCGTAGGCGGAAAGGATTTGGACGAAGCTTTCCTATATGCTGAGGAAATCGAAGCGGCAGCGCATATACAATATCTTGCGTCGCTACTTCCATCAGCTAGACCTATCCCGATGAATGAGGCAGCAAAACTCGGACACCCGTCAAGGATACCCTACTGACATCGTTTCATCCGCAGGCAATAGTGCTACGAAGCATCAGATGCGGTCAAGCGGCATGAGCGCACGGTACTTCGTAGGCATTGATGCATGAACGACCGCAATCAAGTGCACTATGTTTGATGAGTCCGGAAGGGAGTTGGCGAATAGCAGAAGGAGCACACGGCTCCATCTGTATCCCTTTGGCAGAGTGGAACAAGATCCATCGGAGATATGGCACGCTGTACGAGATGTTCTGAGGAAATGTATAGGCAGTTCGAGGGTTTCTGTCACAGACATCGCTGCTGTCGGAGTCGCAGGTCAGACAGGAGGGATGATTCTCGTAGACAAAGCAGCGAAGCCGATTACGATGATCTCTTGGCGAGATAACCGAGCTAATGGATTGGTTGAAAAGTGGAAGAAGGAAAGCAAGGAAGAGTCATACTACGATATTACGGTCCGGCCTAGTGACAGTCAAAAGCTGAAGTACGCTCCGCCATCAATATTTATCGATTGGCCTGTGATCCAGTCCGACTTGTCAGAGGCTAGAAATAGAACCAATTTCGAAACGTCCTCCGGTCGACCAACTCTGCCGAGCGGAATTGCGCGCTCATAGATGGCCTGCATTTTGTTTGCATCGGTTTCGCCTGAGACTTTCATGTCCGATTCCACGAATCCGCCTGGCATGTGTGCCAGATCGGTATCGTATACTGTGCCCGGGCATATTGCGTTGACGAAGATTTTGTATTTTCCAACCTCTTTGGCCAATGATTGTGTAAATCCTATGACCGCGAATTTTGAGGCGCAATATGCGCTATACAACACATAGCCCGTTTTGCCGGCAACGGATGAGATGTTTATGATTTTTCCACCTCTTCCTTGCTGAATCATCTGCTTCACGACGGCTTTAGAGCATAGGAACACTCCTTTGGCATTCACGTCCATCATTCGGTCCCAGTCTTCTTCGGACAGGTCTACAACTTCAGCGTAGCGGAAGGCCCCGGCGTTGTTGACTAGTATGTCGATGCTGCCGTATTTGTCGATCGTATCCTTGACCATTTTGTTGACGTCAGCTTGTGAACTGACATCGCATTTGACAGCCAAAAGGTCGCCTCCCATGTTCTCCATTTCTTTTTCAGTCTTGCGGAGCGGTTCAGTTCTAATGTCAGTCAGAACGACCTTCGCCCCCTCTCTGGCGAAGGCTATGGCGTGACTCCTGCCCATACCTGTCGCAGCGCCTGTTACGATCGCAACCTTGCCTTTAAGACTCATTTCTCAGAACCCCATTCTGCTCTGGCGCTCGGTGCTGTATTTAATTCTTTGCTATCGTCGTGTGTTGTGAGCTATCCACCCTGATATGTCCCTCAATAAGTAGATTGCGAGAAGTTGAGTGAGTGTAGGAGTCAGTTTCCGCTAGAACATTCTCTCGAGGTGAGTTCAGGCTGGAACTACACTCAACGTTGAGCATCTCCATCTTGCTGAATCGCTCCACAAGAAACATACCGGGAGGGGCTCTCAAGATAGAATCGAGGGACACATCACAGTGGATAGAACACGCAAGCGCCAAAAGGCAGAAAGCTTATAATCTTTACTTAGGACCTTATCTTCGGTAGCGTGTTGCGCTAACCAAAAACAAGGAGAAAAAAAATTGTCAGATGAAAAAAAAATTACTAGAAGACGATACATTAAGTATGCTGCTGCTGGTGTAGCGGCAATTGCCGCCGCTGGCGCAGGAGCATACTACGCCCAAACAATGGGACCCGCACCAACGCAGACTCAAACTCTAACTCAAACAGTAGTCGGACCGACCCCAACATCAACGGTAGCCGAAGATACCGGGCCGCTTAATTTTACACAATGGGCCTTCGCTCCCGAAGTAGTGAAAGAGAATCTTGACATATTCTCGAAACAGTATAATGAGCAAGTGACACAAGAAGTTCTAATAGGCGCCGACTATGGAGCACTAGTTGAAACTAAATTCATGTCACAAGCACCACTCGACGTATGCTATGGCTTCGCATTTCACGCACACAGATGGTATCCTGCAAACTGGATAAGAAACCTAAGCGACATTCCAGACATTGATCAAATCAAATCAACTCTGTATCCTGTATCAGAATTTGCTATGACATCTCCGATAGATAATACGTTGATCGGTCTTCCTTACTGCGCATTTGTGCACGGGGCTATGCAGGCTAACGAATTACTCTTGGAAAAAGCAGGACTTACTGGTCAGTATCCGAAAACAATGGCCGAACTCATAGCTCAATGTGAAACAATGAAAAAGAAAGGTGTCGCGGATACCCCTTACGAACCATATTGGACTAGTGAAGAGTATGGCATGTGGCCATTCCTAGGCGAATGTCATGGAAGGGGAGACGACTTGTTCGACCCCAAAACCTTTGAACCAACATTCGACACAAATACAGGAGCTGCACAAGTTCTAAAAGATTGGCGGTACCTGTATGACAAAGAACTAATTCCACGGGGTACTCTAACTGCGACAGAAGGAGATCACATATCATGGTTTGCTACCGGGAAATATGCATATGCTCAACAAAGCACCTATGATAATAAGAGATTTAACGATCCAGCCCAATCGCAAATCGCTGGACACGCATCCTTCGTACCTTTCGCAAAAGAATTCACTGGAGAGTTAAACAACTGCATGTATGTCATTGCCAACAGACCACGTGGTCCCCAGAGGCTTGACAGGGTAAAGAGGCTATTCCTCTGGTTCGCGAATAAAGACCAAAATGGACAATATTTCGCTCAGAAGAAATGGCTCATAGATTACGGTATAACGGCGGGAGTAAAAGGCCTATTCGAAGATCCTGAGGTGCAAGCTGCGTTTAAGAAATGGGTGTACAGACCTGAAGACATTCAAACTATCCAAGACAATCTCCAGAATGCAGATTTCCCTCTAGTTTGGAAAACCCCGTGGTTCCTTGAATGGCAGAGAACTATGAATGCAGAGCTCAGAAAATGCATATCAGGCGAAACCACGATCGAACAATGCATAAGCGCTTTAAGAGATAGGGCCAACTATCTAGTCAAGACTTATGCTCACCAATAGAAAAAAACTCTTCTCTTGTCCCGTCTCTTCTCCCATTATTCTTTTCTCTTTTTTTGTGGGTGCACACTGTGCGTAGCTTATCTGACTTATCAGATTCACAGTTCGCTTTTCTTCTAACGTTACCGATAATGATTTTTGCAATAGGAATAGTGATCTACCCAATAGCCTATTCCATATGGATTAGCTTTATGAAAGTAGATTTTTATGCTAAAACTACCACCTTCGTAGGATTTGGCAACTATTGGGACGCCATAACCAATCCTATGATGCCCCGCTATCTTTATGTTACATTACGGTTCACTTTTGAATCTACCGTCATAAGCTTCCTTTTGGCACTGGGAACGTCTCTGCTTTTGAATGAGAGTTTCAAGGCAAGAGCAATATTGCGAGTAGTGGTGCTTTTACCATGGGCTGTCTCTGAATATGCGACCGCAACAATCTGGAGATATATATATAGTTCAGAGATAGGGATGATTAACGCGTTTCTATTCAGATTAGGAATAATCCCGAGATATGTCAACATCTTAACCGCAGCACATGCCATAGATTTTGTTGCAATAGCATATGCATGGCATTTTATGCCTTTGATCGCTTTCTTTTTGTTAGCTGGCCTGCAAACAATACCTGAGGACTATTACAAGGCAGCGAAAATCGACGGAGCAGGAGCGGTGAGAAGATTTGTTAACATTACTCTCCCGCACATAAGATATGCTGTCTTAATTGGACTCATATTAGCAACGATGGAAGCCGCACGTGCATTTGACATAATCTTCATGCTAACTTCAGGTGGACCTGGGTCAGCAACCTCAACGATGACATACGATATCTATTTGACGACTTTTGCGGAGTTAAATCTGGGGTTGGGTGCAGCAAAATCATATCTCTTGATAATATTAGTCCTCGCTTTTGCCGTCATGTATTTCCAAGCATTAACGAGGAAAGAGAGGTAGAAGCGATTGAATCAACGAAGATTCTTGGTATACATTTGCGCGGTGCTCTTATTTGTTTGGAGCATTGTGCCAATTTATTGGGTAATGAATCAATCCTTAATGTTGGGAAGCGACGCACTTTATGTTCCTGCATATTTCTTCCCCAAAGATCCCACATTAGCGAATTATTATCGAATATTCGGTTATTCCGTGGAAACGAAATATGGAACAATTCGACCAAGCGGGTTTGCTCCTCAAGTTATGAAAGGGATGATTAACAGTCTGTTAGTATCTATCCCTGTCACTTTGATAACTATGGCTGTTGCAACCCCGGTTGGATATGCCTTAGGAAGATACAAATTTAGAAGCAAAAATCTACTAGTGATGCTTCTCCTTGGATCTCGAGCTCTTCCCCCTGTGGCCATAGTCATACCCTACTTCTACCTCTACCAGTTTCTAGGTCTCATCAATACAGTTCAGGGTCTAATCATAATTTACACCAGTATCACTATCCCTATCATCACTTGGGTGCTGATCGGGTTCTTTGCTACTTTGCCAAAAGATATGGAACTTGCCGCGAGAATGGATGGATGTGGGAGGTTTACGGCTCTTAGGAGAATAGTAATTCCGATGGCATCTTCAGGCCTGGCTGCCTCAGCAATTCTAGCATTTCTCCTAAGCTGGAATGAATTCTTATACTCCATGATACTCACTGCAGGATCAACTGCTCAAACGCTCCCGCCAGTTCTTCCAGCAATGTTATTCATGCAATTTGATGCTACGGCACTGTTTTCCGCAACCGTCTTGACCCTAATTCCTCCAATATTTGTTGCACTCTTCTTTCAAAAATATATATTACAGCTTAAACTCGTTGACCCAGTTACGGTTTAAATCGATCGAAGGCAAAAAAAATGGTAGAAGTAAAGATAGAGAATATTTCGAAGAAATTCGGTGATCTCCAAGCATTACATGAAGTCAATCTCGATATTAAAGATAAGGAGTTTTTTGTTCTGTTAGGTCCTTCGGGATGCGGTAAGACTACTCTTTTGAATATTATAGGAGGATTAGAAAAACAAGACGCAGGTTCGATATATCTAGGAGATACATGCATAGACAGATTGCCCCCTGAGAAAAGAGATATGGCAATGGTTTTCCAAAGTTATGCGTTATATCCACATATGAATGCTGAAGAAAACATTACTTTTAGCTTAAGAATAAAGAAAACGCCTAAAACAGAGATACAGACGCGTCTGAAAGAGACTAGCGAAATGCTTGGTATATCTAAGCTAGTTAAAAGAAGACCCAGTCAGTTAAGTGGTGGAGAAAGACAACGAGTTGCCCTGGGGAGAGCTATAATACGAAAGCCGAGACTATTCCTAATGGATGAACCATTATCCAACATCGATGCCAAGCTAAGAGTGGGGATGAGAGTGGAGTTAACTAGGTTACAAAAGAAGCTTCAAACTACTACGATATATGTAACGCATGATCAGACAGAAGCAATGACAATGGCTGATAGAGTTGCGATAATGCACAGCGGCAAAGTAATGCAAGTTGATAAACCCTTAGATGTCTATCAAAAACCCAACAACATTTTTGTGGCAGGGTTTATTGGAACTCCACCAATGAACTTTCTCGATTGTAATTTAGAAGATAGAAAAGACGGAGGCTCGCTTAAGACCGATGCCTTCTCCTTCGATCTTCCGAGTGATATGTATAACCTTGCTAGAAAGGTCACCCCATCTCCCTTAATTATGGGAATAAGGGCCGAAAACATCTCAGTAAGCGAAAGCAAGAAGAATAAGGACGATATTCAAACAGAAGTTTATGCAATAGAGCCTTTAGGATCCGAAATAATCTATACATTATCTTTCGATAACCATTTAGTCAAAGCAAAGGCTCCGCCTAACCTGCTTTTAGATATTGAAAGCAAAGTCTGGATTTCAATAGATAAGACTGCCATACGTCTATTCGATAAGGAGACAGGAAAAAGTATCTTCTAATTGTAGCACGCGATGAATAACTTGCCAGATAAAAGCAAAATATCGAGCTTAATTAAAGATAAACAGAAAGACCTTCAAGATTTACTAACAGAGTTCATAGCTATACCAAGCGTGAGCGGTGAAGCATCAGCTGAACAACAGATTCAGACTCTTATTGAAGATAGGCTGAGAAGTATTGGATGTAAAATAGATAAATGGGAACCTAACCTAGAAGAGCTACAAACCCATCCCGCCTATATCCCCACCAACAGAGATTATGTAGATAGACCAATTGTCGTAGGGATACTAAAAGGATCGGATAGGGGTAAATCGATTATTCTAAATGGACATGTGGATGTTGTATCCCCTGGACCTATCTCGGCATGGACCCATAATCCATGGACTGCCACATCACGAGATGACAAGATCTTTGGACGTGGAGCAGCGGATATGAAGGGGGGCTTGGCATCGCTATTAGTAGCGATGGAAAGTCTGGTTGAATGTGACTGTGATTTAGCTGGCGATATAATTTTTGAAAGTGTTTTAGACGAAGAACCAGGTGGAAATGGGACATTAGCTTGTGTAATGAGAGGGTACAAAGGAGATGCAGCGATAATTGCTGAGCCGACAGACTTGGAGATACAGCCTGCACAAAAGGGGGCTCGCTTTTTTACAATAAAAACCAAAGGGAAAGCAGCTCATGCCGGGGTAAAGTATGAAGGGGTTAGCGCGCTTGAAAAATCAATGCTAATTCTTGACAAGTTGAAGATTTTTGAAAATGAGCGAGAGAAAAAAGCAACGCATAGGTTGTATAGAAAATACAAGCTTAAGGTTCCAATTAATATTGGAAAGATCTACGGGGGAGAATGGCCTTCAATGGTTCCTGAGGAGATAACAATGGAGGGAGTTTTTGAATGCCAGCCAGGCGAAAACGTATTTGAAATCTCCAGGGCATTGGAAGAACAGATCAAGGAGGCTACAATTAGCGATCCTTGGATGAGAAAAAACCCTCCTAAAGTAGAGTTTCCCAGTCTATTGATAGAGCCATCAGAGATCGATACCAAACACCCGTTTATATCATCTGTCAAAAAGTCTTACCGCGAAGTCATGAATGAGGATTCTGTGATCAGCGGATTTCCTGCGGGCTGTGATATGCGCCTTCTAGTTAATTATGCATCAACTCCAACTATCATTCTTGGGCCAGGGTCATTAAAACAAGCTCATAGTACTGATGAATTCATCAGTAAAAAGGAATTACTGCTTTCTACAAGAGTCTACGCATTTAGCATCCTAGATTGGTGCAGTTAGGATATTAGATATCGACCTGAATTAAAGAATAGCCAGCGAACTAATTAACTAGATTGTTCGCCGGCTGAAAAGAGACGACTTATTTGGGATAGTGCCATCGCTGATTGAAGAGCTGAGAGATATTTCGAATGTGCATGAGACAAAAAGCCCTTTAGAATAAGAAAGTCAGCGCGCGCCTAAGAGGATTATAGGCAACTTAACAAATTCAAAAAGGAATCTACCGGATGTTGTATATGTTATCGTTAAGACGATTATCCCCGCAATCAATGATGGGCGCGCTTGGTTCCCCGATTATATGCTTTTAGGGGATAAGTGCTGCCTTGACGACGCTTAACCTTTCATATTCCTGAAAAGCTTGTTCAGCATTTTCTAGGTGAAATTTGTGAGAAACCATTTTTTCAAGAGGCGTTTTTGTTCTTTGAAGGAAGTTAATGGCTTCCAGTAAATGATGAGGTTCAGTTGCTCTAGAGCCAATAAGCGTTAAACGCCTAAGGGTAATTCTCGAAGGATTAATTCTTAATGTATCAACGTTTTCAGAGGCTGTTCCTAATAATAGATATCTTCCTCCATGATCTAACATCTCTACTCCCTCTGAGATAACCGATGAGTATCCCGAGCATTCAATTGCAAGGTCTGCACCTCGTCCATCAAATAATTCTGTAACTTTTTGTATGCGTTGATCAGTATTGAGTTTTATTCGATCTATGAGGTAATCTGCACCAAACAATTTCGCCATGTCAGCCCGGATACCTTGTTCCCCTATTGCAATTACTTTTTTCGCTCCCCGTTCTTTCGCAAGAGCAATACAGTAAAGCCCTAAAGGTCCAATTCCTTGCACCAAAACATTATCAACTAGATTTATTCGGGCTCTCTCGATGCCGTTAATCGCAGTACCTAGCGCGCAGGAAGCTGGGACAACCATTTCATCTGAAAGCCCATCAGGTACCTTATAGAAGACTGTATTCTGACGCAGATACATATACTCCGCAAACGTACCATTCAGGTAGGGAGGGTCTCTGCAGGAAATGTATCCATAAATCGTCTTATTCTGGCAACCAGAAGGATCCTTCTTAATAAAACAATAATAACAGTTTCTGCAATGAAGTACATGGCTCCAAACTAACCTATCTCCAACATTGATTTGACAACCTGCAGAATCTACCTTTATTTTATCACCTAGCTTGTATACCCTTCCGACACCTTCATGACCAGGAACAAGCGGGAAAGGAACGACCCGCCTCCCTCGCCACATATGTAGATCAGTACCGCAAATACTTGCCATATCAATCTTAACGGTGAGCGAGTAGGCATCAGGGCTTAAAAGCGGGAATTCCTTGATTGTTATGGGTTTATTGGCGCCTTCCATTACACAGGCTTTCACTTTTTCAGGCATTATTGATACCTGAGCTAGCTACCCACATGTGTCAGTGATAAAAAGACACTGAATCATTGGGACAAGTCGCGTGGCATCCGTGGACGGAACTCTGCGCCGAAGAAGATGGATCGTTCATAGAAAACTGGAAGGCTGTAGATCCATCCAGGTCGCTACGGTCCTACGAGTAGATGAGAGAACGGTCTATCGCTGGTGGCGAATCTACAGGAAACATGGGTAGGAGGGCCTACGAGTCAAATCCAGAAGACCCCACAACTACTACAAGACTCCGCAGTCAACTGTGAACCTCGTCCTCGAGTTGAGACGCAGCAGACATTGGGGACCAAACAAGATCGAAGGATACCTACGAAACCACAGGCCTGAAGCTATCGTGCCTGTAAGCCACAGAACCATTCACAGGATCCCAGTCAAGGCTGGATTGAACAATCCGATCTCCGCGCCGAGAAGAGTTTGGGGTAAGCACAGATTCGAGCGGGAGCATAGCAACAGCCTCTGGCAGGCTGACTTCGAGCTCACAGAACACGACGAGTGGATGGTCAGCTACCTAGACGATCACAGCCGTTTCATTCCGGGATCAAGGGTTTATCACAACCCGACAGCGGAGCATGCGATCAAGCTTCTGGAAGAATCTGTGAGGCAGTACGGTAAACCTGACCAGATCCTGACGGATCGGGGAACACAATTCTATCCGGCTAGGGGAGGAAGGTCATACTTCCATGACAGATGTGGGTAGTTAGAACGAGCATTATTGATACCGTACAAGCATTAATAATGAAGACAGAAATAATACCAATAAAGATTGTTAGTCCACATTCTACTTAAAAAAACGTGTTGATGTCTCAAGGAAATAATGATCATCTGGGTGAAATATGTTGAGAATAGCCGACATAATATGTCATGTTCTCGAATGCGAGATAGAGGAGCCATTTGGATGCGCTAAATATTGGTTTAATAAAAGGACGGCGATGCTCCTCGAAATCCACACGGATACTGGGATAATTGGAATAGGCGAGTGCAACGGTCCTCCTCAACCATCTAAGACGATCATCGAATCGTTTTTCAAACCTCTTGTCATAGGTGAAGATCCACTGAATGTCGAAAAAATCTGGGAGAAACTATACCATCATTCTAGAGATTACGGGCAGAGAGGAATGCCCATCGCTGCAATTAGTGGCATTGACATCGCATTATGGGATATAATAGGAAAAGCATTGAATCAACCTATCTATAAATTGATTGGAGGAGGGTTCAGGGATAAAATAAGGCCCTATGCAACAGGATTGTATTATTACAAAGGGAATGAGAAAGAGAAATTGCAGGAAGAGGCCAAACGGTATGTGAGAGAGGGTTTCAAATATCTAAAATTGAAAATAGGTAAAGGCATTCAAGAAGACATAGAAAGGGTAAAATGGATTAAAGAAGCTGTGGGTGACAAGATCTTTGTGATGGTTGATGCCAATCACGCCTACACCGCATCAACAGCCATCAGGCTGGGAAGAATTCTCGAGGAGTACGACATCTATTGGTTCGAGGAGCCAGTCATTCCTGAGGATATAGAAGGTTATAAAGAAGTCAAAGCGGCCGTCAACATCCCAATAGCAGGCGGTGAGACAGTCTTCACGAGGTTTGGCTTCAAAGATCTTATTTCGAATAGAGCCGTCGATATAGCACAACCCTGCATATCTGCTGCGGGAGGCATTACTGAATGCAAGAAAATAGCGACAATATGCAATACTTGGAATATTCCATGTATCCCGCATATATGGGGAACAAATATAGCTCTCGCAGCCGCGCTTCATTTTCTAGCCGCTCTACCCCATACGCCTCCCTCGATCTATCCAATCGAACCTTTAATGGAATTTGATAGAACGATTCATCCTATACGGGAACAGTCAACGAAAAAACCGATAAAAATTGACAGCGGCTTCGTACTCGTTCCACAGGAGCCCGGGTTAGGTGTGGAACTAAATAGGGATATTATTAGCAAATACTCGGTTTGAATGCCCGTTTTCTTATCCCAGCCCCTGAATTCATAGTAATTATCCAGTAATCCATCAATGGTGTTCTCCGAGAAATCTTGACCTTTAGAGCCTCTCTGGGAGTGGGTCATCCTTTCGAGAGAAGCCTTCTCTTACGTTGAATGATCTGCAGATATTCACTGCCCTTTCGCCCACATGAATGAATTCTGCTACAGTAGTGTCCCATCCGGTTGGCCACATATCAGATAGAATTTTAACCAATCTAGCTTTCTCCTTGTCTGCAGCTAGCCTATCTATCGTCTCATTAATTCCAATTTCGGGTCTAAGCCACGCCTCATTCTCATAGAAATCGTCATGTTCAGTTTGCAGATGACAGGCGCCTCGATTAGATGTGCCATAGGCTAATCCCACTCCCTTTTTGCCTCTAGGTCCGTGCACTGGTACTTCTTGACCTTTCATATGAACTGCAGACTTATCAGCGCCTTTTCCCATTTTCTCTGCTGCCCTCAAATTTCGCGCCCCAAGATTCTAGCTCCAATAATCGCTTAGGAGCTTCCGCCGCGGCGATCTTTGCAAGTACTTGATCGCATAGATAGGCGCCCTTCTCAACTATGTCTTTGAAATGTGCGTTTGGGCTATCTTTTGAGTCAGCAGTTCCTAGCGCAGCTCCATAAGCCATCCATTCAGAGGCTGAGTTGGTAGTGCATCCAGATGTGCCAAAAGTACCTTTGTCTACAACAATAGCTTTGACGCCACTGCTATCGGCGGCTATGGCTGCTCTTGCAGCCGCACCACAACCTCCAACGATTAAAACATCTGATTCTATAATCTCACAAGACAACTGCATAATTTTCTCACAAATGTCCGCAACTAGGAGATAATCATGCTAGCTCGCACGATCCTAGCACACACTTTCTTACTCTGACTATTCAAAACGCCATCTTCTATTTAAAAAAGTGCCAAGGCAGTAGTAGGCGACAGGAACCTCTATTGAACAGGGATACCTATGTACTTTTGAATGCTTTCTTTGCGATTTCGAGAGCCCCTTTATAGTCTATTGAACGCGGATTGCCAGTGATCTCCATAGACTCAGCAGCTGTCTTGGCAATTCTATTTAGATCGCTTTCCTTAACGTTAAGCTCCTCCAAAGAACTAGGCATGCGTAGATCTGAGATGAAGTCTTTAAAAACCTCGATACATTCTTTCGACGCCTCTCGCAGGGGCAGATCGGTGAGATCGGTTCCCAATATTCCAGCGATCGTTACAAGCTTCTCCTCTGTCGCAATTCTATTATATTCCATGACATGCGGCGCAAATACGTTAGTTGCCACTCCATGAGGTATACCCTCATACATGGCCAGACCATGCGCTAACGCGTGCAAAACCGTTAGGTTTGCAAGATTTAACGCGACACCTCCGAAATGTGCAGCCAACATCATTTTTTCCCTAGCCTCAATATCGCTTCCAAAAGAGTAGGCCTTGTGGAGAGCCTGGGCAACTAAATTCATCGACTCCAACGAGAAAGGCTGACAAATAGGGGTTGTGTCGTTTGCGGTGAAAGTCTCATATGCGTGGTAAAACGCATCTATCCCGGTGGATACCGTCTGCCCTGGAGGCAGGGAAAGAGTTAGCAAAGGATCTAAAAGCGAAATGGCAGGACCGCAATAAGGCTGACCTGGGTAAGAAGGTGCCTGCCCAAATTCCATCTTATACTTGAGTTTAGAATCGGTAGCCACCGCCCAGAAATCTGCTTCACTGCCTGTCCCGGCAGTTGTGGGTATAGCGATCAAAGGTAGCGGATGATTCTTTATTTTCTCCAGTTGAAAATCTTCGAAGGTTCTAAGCTCGAAATCTTTAATGCCGCCTGGATTTGTAGCAAGAACGGATGCGATTTTCCCCGTATCTATTGAACTCCCTCCACCTATAGAAATCGCCACATCATACTTTTTCTTTTTGAGAAGTGAGGCAGCTTTCTCCACCACATGATCCGTGGGGTTAGGCTGAACCTCGTCGAATACCGCGTACTTGACACCATTCTCCTCCAAAGACGCTGTCACGCCATTCAAAAGCCCCGCCTTTTTCACACCACTATCAGTTATTATCAGGGCTGACTTCCATCCCTTCTTACTCGAAATCGAACCCGCTAATTTACTTGAATTTTGACCGAATTTCACAACGATCGGAAAACAAAACCCGTAGGATCTCATGAGCACACCCAAAGATGGAGATGATACTTAAGTTTTTTTGAAGTTGCTGTGTTGTGAGCTATCCACCCTGATATGTCCCTCAATAAGTAGATTGCGAGAAGTTGAGTGAGTGTAGGAGTCAGTTTCCGCTAGAACATTCTCTCGAG
>Ga0315289_10004074_pt1 | contig 21925 bp, 19 predicted proteins | sample YL17G11_40_MG_FD_203452 | JGI IMG/M metagenome (GOLD analysis project Ga0315289, IMG submission 203452) | Sediment microbial communities from Yellowstone Lake, YNP, Wyoming, USA - YL17G11_40 | ecosystem: Environmental > Aquatic > Freshwater > Lake > Sediment | place: USA: Wyoming | collected... | reverse complement strand
TCTGCCACCAAGATGGCGAATAGATGAATCCGACCTGATCGGAACCGGGTGCGTTCACGTATGTCACTGGTAACCGAAATGCTAACATGAACCCCTTGACAAGCGGAGCGCTTTCATAGATGAGCGATAGCGAAGAATCTCGCCACCGCTCAGAGTAAACTCCGGCGAAGACTTGTCCTGAGCATCGTCGAGGGAATCTTGGCAAGGAGCATTATTGTGGCTAGGCCCCCATTACTTCGGGGCCGCCACGGCGGTCGCGGAGCGACCTAGCCGCCGCTAACCCTCGTTTGTCTGGCTGCGAACCCCGGCCTGGTCCGCAGCGAGCGCAGTCCTATCGCAGGCGGCTCGCGAATATGCTGATGATGCGCACCAGCGAGTATCCTGCGGCAGCGGCCATGACCACGGTCCCCAGCAGCCCCAGCAGCAGGTCGGCCTGCCCGACGTTGACCTGAAGTCGAATCTTGGCCTGCTCCGCGATCTGGGCGAGCTGCGTTTGCTCTTGCAGTACGTTGGCCGCAACCGTAGCCAGACGGAAAGAAAGCAGCGCCGCGGCCGCTGCTCCCAGGAAGACCCGGAACAGTATGAGCAGCATCGGCGAGGCCGGAACCTCCTGCCGAATCGGTTTCGGCTTTGGCGGGTTGCCAACAACGGCTTCGATGGCAAAACTGTCCACCGGGGTCCCGTCTTCCACCCGGCTGTAGGTCATGTTGAGCGTCGCGCGCCCCACCCGCGCCGCGCGGAAGGTGCGCAGGTGCATCTGGTCGGCCGCGTCGAGCACATATACGGTCTGAGTGTTCGTCGGCGATGACACCGGCGCCAGGGTTTCCGTGTCCACCTGCACCCGCCACGCCGCTCGCGCGTCGGTCTCGGGGAGGCTGACCTCCAGCAGATCACCCACTCCCAGCTTGATGGACTTGCCGTGGTCCTCTTTGCCGACTGATACTCTGGTCTGCACCTGGGACCCTCGCCGATGCCTGCTACTCTGCGAAGTAGCGAAGCCACTTCGCTACGAAGCACGAGCTTTCAGGCGGATTGCTCACAACGCCGCAAGATGCCGCGCGCCCAGAACCCAACGCGACTACTCGTCAGCCGTCCGCTTTCCGATGCTACTCTGCGAAGCAGCGAAGCCGCTTCGCTGCGAAGCACGAGACCAATCCTGCTTTTCACCCTTATTCCCCAAAGCCGCCAATATTCCTCTTACCTGGCCGGCGGCAGGAAGGCCCCCGGCACCGCCGAAGAGTGCCCACGTGCGCGTGTTTGCGGTTTTCACGGTGCTAGTGGCGATCGCCATCAGGGCTGCGCCCGGCGATGCCGGTGTTCGCGCTCCCCGGGCGGTTCTCTGCGTGCCGGTGCCCGAGCCGCCGGTTATTGACGGGAGACTGGATGACGCCGCCTGGCAATCGCTGCCTCCGCAGCGCGGTTTCGTGACCGCCGCCACCAATCAGCTTGCCGACCCGCCCACGACTCTGTGGATCGGCCGCGACGATGAAGCCGTTTACGTCGCGCTGCGCTGCGCCGAGCCGAGGATGGACGCGGTGCGCGCCGCGGTCACCGAGGCTGACGGTGGCGTGTTCGATGAGGAATGTGCCGTTATTCTGTTCGATGTCGGGCGCCAACGCCGCCCTCACGGGTTTGTCGAGCTGGCAGCCAATCTGCTGGGCACGAAGCACGACGCCTTCGAGGATGACCACTCATGGAATGGCGCCTGGCGCGTCGCAGCCCAGCGCGGCGCCGATGGTTGGGCGATGGAGATGGCGATACCGTTCTCGGATCTGCGCGGCCGGCCCGAGAGCGGCGACCTGTGGGGGTTCAACGCCGGGCGCTACCGCCATCTTGAGGGCGTGGAGCAGGTCTTTGTCTGGTCCCCGCCCGCGGGCAGCTTTTGGGACAGCGAGACCTTCGGCTACCTCATTTTCGACTCTTTGGAGCGCAACCTGGCGCGCGACCTGGAGCAGCTCGAGCAGCGGCTTCGCGCGGAAGAGCCGGAGGTGAAGCGGCTGGCGGCGAAGTTCGGGCGCGATGACCGCTACGTGCGGGCGGCACTTGTTTCAAGAGATGCCATAGCCAGTCTTCGCCAGCGCACGCAGTCTGGAGTCTGCAGCGCGGATGAGTGGAGCGAGTTGAAAGCCCTGCTCTCGCGCGCCGAAGCCGCCTACGACGACGCCCTGTGGAATCTGCGCTTCGAGGAGCTGTTCGCGGCGTGAAGCCTCGTGCTACGCAGCGCGTTGGGAAGCTGCTACGCAGAGTAGCATCGGTCATATTCGGACAGGAGGGTCAACCCATGACGGAACGCACGGTGAGTCGGCGGGATTTCTTGAAGCTGGGTATCGCTGCCGGCGCGGCGGCCGGCCTCGGCAACCTGGCGCTTGGCGCGCAGGCGCGCGATGACAAGATTCGCTGCGGTTTTGTCGGCGTCGGCGGACGCGGCACCGGCCTGCTGGGTCAGACGCTGAAGTTCGACGACGTCGCGGTGCTCGCCATCTGCGACATCAACCCCGAGCGCTTGTCCAACGCAGTTGACATGGTGCAAGCCGCGCAGGGCCGCCGGCCGCATGGCTACGGCGAGGACGGCGACAAGCACGCCTACCGCCGCCTGCTGGCGCGCAAGGACCTGGATGCGGTGGTGCTGGCGACTCCCTGCAACTGGCACGCACCGATGTACCTCGACACCATTGGCGCGGGCAAGCACTTCTACGGCGAGAAGCCGATGTGCATCAGCGTCAAGGAAGCCAACGACGTCGTCGCCGCCGCGGAGCGCGCGCCCAAGTTGGTGGCGCAGATCGGGTTCCAGCGCCGCGCCAATCCGCATTACATTGAGGCCATTCGCCTTATCCAGCAGGGCGAGATCGGCGAGCTGCTGGAGGCCCGCGTTGCCTGGTCTAATGCCGGGGGGCCGCTGCGCGGCTGGTTCTCGCACCGCGCGGAATCCGGCGACTGGGTCCTTGAGCAGGCGTGCCACACCTGGGATGTCCTCAACTGGGTGACCGGCGCAACGCCGCTTCGCGCTTACGCCGCAGCCCGCGCCGATATCTATAATGCCGACGAGCCCGGCCGCGATGTCAACGACTACTACTCGGCCATCATCGAGTATCCCAAGCGCTTCACGGTGAGCGCGGTGCATACGTGGATCGCCCCCGATGATGGAGCCTTTGCCGGCGTCTATGAGCGCGTAGTCGGTCGCCAGGGGGGCTGCGACCTCGGCGACGGGCGCTTCATCTATCGCGACAAGTCAAAGGCGGGGCGCGAGGTGGGCGCGGATGTCAATGATACGCGCGAGAACCTGCGCGCCTTCTTCGATTCGGTGAAGGAGGGCAAGCCGCCGGTCAGCGGCGTGCACAACGGGCGCGACGCGGTGCTGGTCGGGCTGCTGATTCGCAAAGCCTACGACGAAGGCCGCGTCGTGACATGGGAGGAGATGCTGAAGTCAGGATAGATGACTCGTGCTACGTAGCGTGTTGGGAACCTACCCTGCTTCGCGGGCCTTCGTAGCCCAGCTTCGCAGGGCGAAGTAGGCTACGCAGAGTAGCAAGGGAGGCAATCGGATGCTGATTTCGCGACGTGATCTACTCCGTGCCGGCGCCGCGGGCAGCGCCTGGCTCGCGCTTGGCGCTCGCGCCGCGTCGGGAAACGAACCGGCGGCGCGGCCAACGGGGCCCGCCGCGGGCCCGAGAATCGGAATGTGCGATTGGAGCCTGGGCAAAACCGGCAACATCGCCATGTTCGGTCTCGCCCGCGAGATCGGGTTGGATGGGGTGGAGGTGAGCATCACTTTCCCGGGGCCTGGGCAGCACCTGCGCGACCCGGCGGTTCAGCGGCAGTTCAAGGCTGCGATGAAAGACAATCACATCGCTGCGCCATCTGTCGCGCTTGGCATTCTCAACGAAGTGCCGCTCAAGTCGGAGCCGAAGGCTGCGATTTGGCTTGCCGATGCCATTGAAGTCGCCCGCGCGCTCGACGCCAGGGTGATCCTCATCGCCTTCTTCGGCGCAGGTGAGTTGAGGATGGATGATGAGAAGGATATCGTTCGCACGGTGGATGTCCTCAAAGAGCTTGCGCCGCGCGCGGCAAAGGCGCAGGTCATCTTGGGCCTGGAGAATACCCTGAGCGCGGAGGACAACTTGCGCCTCCTGGAGCGCGTGGGCTCCGATTGGGTACAGGTTTACTACGACTGCAAGAACTCGGGGGACCTTGGGCGTGACGTGCCGGCCGAAATACGCCTACTCGGCAAGCGCATCTGCCAGGTGCACCTGAAAAACGGCGCGGAGTTCCTGAGCGGGCCCAGCAACGTCAACTTCCCAGCGTGCGCCGACGCCCTGCGCGAGGTCGGCTATCGCGGCTGGTATGTGCTCGAGACCGCAAGTCCCAGCGGCGACGTGGTTGCCGACACTCGCGCTAATGTTGAATACGTGCGACAGCACTTCTCGTGAGCGGCAGGATCAGGGCACGAGGGGCCCCCCGAAGTTCGGACGATATGACTCAGACACTCCGGTCGGAACCAGCACCGCAGTTGCGCCTGCGCCGGCCGCTCGAAATGCCCCTTCCGCCGGCGCGGCCGCTGCCGGAGGGCTTCCACCTGCGCGCGTATGCCCCCGGCGATGAGGCGGCCTGGGCCGAGCTGCTCCATCAAAATCGCCAGCTCGGCGACTGGGACGAGGCGCGCATCCGCGATATGATCGCCCGCGATCAGCCGAAACTGCTGCTTGAAGGGACTTTCTTCATCGAAAGCGGCGGGAAGCTCGTCGCTACCGCGTGCACCATGCGCCACCGTTCGCCCAGGCCGGATCGGGAGCTGCTGGAAATTGGTTGGGTCGGCGTCGCAGAGCCCGCCCGGGGCCACCGCCTGGCTTACATTTTGTCCCGCCACATCTTGGCATACTGGCAGGCGCGGTTGGCCGCCGACGTGTTTATCCTCACCGATGATTGGCGCGTGCCCGCGATCGTGACCTACCTGAGGCTTGGTTTTCGCCCGGAGATAGTTCATCCCAACCATTTCGAGCGCTGGCGCCGGCTCGCGGAAACCCTTCGACGCGAGCTTCGCGAGTGGGCGATGCCGCCGACGCCGTAGGGCGGGCGTCCCTGCGCTGCGTCGCCTCTCGTCCGACGTAGCCTCGGTGAAATCGGAGGGCGAAGCGGGGTCGCCTGGCGACCACTTGCAGGGGCGGTCCGCGACCTGTCCTGAGCCAAGTCGAAGGAACCGCCCTTGAAGTCAAGAAAAAGGCAGGGGGTACAGGCGGTTGAGCAAACCATTTCGCGTCGGTTGGGTGGGCAGCCGCTACGGCAGCGCATCGCGGGTGTTCACGGGGCAAGATGACTTTGAGATCATTGCCTGCTGTGATGTCAACGAAGAGCGACTCAAGCAAGCGGCCGAGGCCCTCGGCGTGCAGAAGCGATTCACGGAATACGAGGACCTGCTCGACAGCGGCATCAACGTCGTCTTCATCGGCACGCCGCAGAACCTGCACGCGCCCATGGCCGTCGCCGCCCTCAAGCGCGGCGTCCATGTGATGAGCGAGGTGCCGGCCGCCACCGATTTCGAGCAATGCTGCCGGCTGGTGGATGCGGTGCGCGAGAGTTCCGCGCTCTACATGCTCGCCGAGAACTACACTTGTGTGGACATGGTCATCCTGGTGGGCGAGATGGTGCGCGCCGGGCTCTTCGGCGAGGTCTATTTCGGCGAGGGCGAGTATATCCACGAGTTGAAGGACCTCAACGAGCGCACGCCCTGGCGCCGGGTATGGCAGACCGGGCGCAATGGCAACACATATCCCACGCATAGCCTGGGGCCGCTTCTGTGCTGGACCGGGCAGCGGGTGGTCTCGGTGTCATGCCTGGGCAGCGGCCACAATTATCGCGACCCGCGCGGCGATCTCTATGAGAATGAAGATACGACTCTCATGCTGTGCCAGACCGATAGGGGAGGCCTATTCAAGATTCGCCTCGACATGCTCTCCAACCGTCCTCACAACATGAACTATCACAGCCTTCAGGGCACGGAAGGGTGCTATGAGGGGCCGCGCGGGTTCGGCGATGATCACAAGGTATGGATACGCGGGCGCAGCGCCGATACCCAGACCTGGACCTCGCTGTGGGATTACCGGGACCAGTTTCTTCCCCAGGAGCGCAAGCATCCCTCGGAGGCGGCCAAGCGGGCAGGGCATGGCGGGGGCGATTACTGGGTGACGGTTGAGTTCGTGCGCGCGCTCCGGGAGGGTCGCGAGCCCGCGCAAGGGATTGACTTTGCGCTGGACGTTACAGTGCCCGGCCTGGTCAGCCAGCAGTCCATCGCCCTCGGCGGCGCGCCGGTGGCGGTGCCCGACTTCAGGCGCTATGAATCCGGCTCACTGGTGATCCCGCCGCCGATTGCCCCTAGGCCATGAAGGAGATTTCTGGTGAGCCGTCGCGTGTTTGGCTCACTTTGCCGCCTTGCAGCAATCGTCCCGCAACCGTTCTGCGCCAAACCTTGACAACCGCCCCAATGCATGATACATTCCTGCGACACAGTCAATTTTGTCCAGGAGGGGTGTTAGAATGCACAGGCTCGAACGCAGGCATGCGTGGGTTGCCGCGGCGACCATCGCGGTGATGTTGCTCATGATGGCAGCGGCATGCGGCTCACCCATCCCGTCGAAGATGACCACCGCGCCCCAGGGCGAGCGCGCTCAAGCCCTGTCGCGCGCCCAGAGCGCCCTCGACGCGAGCGGCGTCACGGCAAAGCTCAAGGCTTTCGGTCTCACTGACGAGCAGGTTAAACAACGGCTGGCCCAGCTCAGCCCTGACGAGTTGACCCAGCTCGCCGCCGGCGCCGAGACCCTCGCCGTGGGTGGCGCGGAGCCGACCCTCGCCACTACCACTTGGCTGCTGATTATCGTGGTCGTCCTGCTCCTTGTGGATTAACCCGCCGGCAGAGGAAGAACCGGGCGGCGAGTTCCCCCACTCGCCGCCCGCGGTTACATCTGCGATGAGACGCCTGCTGTCAGCGCTGGGGCTGGCCGCCCTCATTATCGCGGCCATGCCTTCGGCGTGGCCGCTGCCCCTGTCTCACGCCATCGAGCGCGTGCCATTCGTTGAGCAGCAGCCGCGTTGGTGCGGCCCGGCGGCGCTGGAAAGCGTCCTCCGCCACTACGGCATCAACGCGACGCAGCGCGCGATAGCGGACGAAATCACGCTGCCCAGCGGCGAAGTCCTCAATCTCGACCTCAAGCTCTACGCCCGACGCCGGGGCTTGCGCGCGGAGTCAGCCCGCGGCGACCTCGGCCTGCTCAAGGCGTGGATCGCGCGCGATGTGCCGGTGATCTGCCAGGTACGTGCCGGAGGCCTCGGATCGCGCCCCAATCATTTCATTGTCGTCTTCGGCTACGATGAGCGCAAGTTCTCGTTCATCGCTCACACTGGCGAGCGGGCGGCGCAGCAAATCCCCTTCCTCGACTTCGCGCGATCTTGGCGTGATGGCGGCAACTGGATGCTAGTCATCCGTCCTCCTCGACGCCGCGGCCAGTCGCCGCAGCCGCCGCCCGCTGAGCCGGCGCCATCGGAAGACGCCAAAGCGAAGAGTGACGAAGCTACCAGCGACCCCGCGCCGAGCGGCAAATGAGGCGGGCGGTGGTTCTAGTGCTGGCTCTGTCTCTCGCGGGATGCCGCAGCGATGTGCGATATGTGCGGGTTGATGTGACGCGGATTGCGCGGCTGGTGCGCGCCTACGGCTCGACCACCGCGCGTTCTCTGCCGCGCCTCGATGTCGCCCATTTGCCCCCCGAGCGCCTCAACGACCTCGGCGTCATGCTTGAGCGCCGCGCGATACTCGATCGGGCCGAGGAGTACTACCGTATGGCGGTCGAGCGCAAGCCGGATTTCGCCCGCGCGTGGGTCAACCTCGGCAATGTCCTTCGTCAGCGAGGGCGCGAGGATGAAGCCGCGGATTGCTATCGGCGGGCGATGAAGGAGGATCCGGCGCTGTTTGAAGCGGTCAACAACTTCGCCGACCTGTGCGCCGATACCGGGCAACGCGTGGACGAGGCGCTCGACTTGCTGCGGCCCGCCCTGGAAAAGCACCCACCGGAGGAAGCCATCGGCCGCGACACACTGGGAAAACTGCTGCTTCGAGGCGGCGATCCTTCACCGGCGGCGCAGGCGTTTCGCGCTGCCTTTGACCTCACGGATCCCCGCGACAAGTCGCTTGCGGCCGCGATCCTCCAGCGTCTGGCGCAAGCGTATCGGGCGCTGGGGCAGGAGGATGCCGCCCGCAGCGCGGAGCTGCGCGCCGCTGCGTTAATGTAGTGAAGGACATCAGGAGCGGGACCGCCGGTCTCGCCGATGGGAATGCGCCGGCGCGCCACGGCTGCCGCGATTGACGCCGCGCCTGTCGGGCTCAGCCGTCCCCGTATGGTGACAGGTACTGCTTCCAGCGCGGGTTTTTCAGCGCTGCCAGGAACTTGGTGTAGCTGATGTAAGGGATGAACTTGGGCCGCCGCGGCCGGCGCAGCAGCGACATCCCCGCCTCATGTGGGCTGCGATTGCCCTTGAGGTTATTGCACTTGGTGCAGCAGCAGACCAGGTTATCCCAATCGGTGTGTCCGCCTTTGTCCTTGGGGATAACGTGATCCAGGGTGAGCGCGACCTTGGTCGCGCCGCAGTACTGGCAACTGTGCGCGTCGCGGGTGAAGATGCTCTTGCGCGTGACGTGCAACTGCGGCATGGGTCGGCGCACGTAGTGGTTGAGGCGCACTACGGTGGGCATGGGCAGAGCGACTCGCTCGGAATGGAAGGTCTTCGAGTTAGTCTGGATCGTCTCCGCCTTGCCCAGGAACAATAACGATACTGCCCGCCGAACATTGGTGATGTTCAGCGGCTGGTAGTTGTTGTTCAGCACCAGCACTTCGTCCTGATGATTATCCATCGCACGCCACATCCGATCGAAAACCTCATCCACGCGCTTCAGCGATGCGACTTGCGCGGCCATTGAGCGCGTGGCGAATAATGCGGTTGCCACAAAAAGCGAACCCGCCGGCGACATGCCAAGCGGGCCGCGGACACGCCCTAGTCGTCCTCCTTGAACGAGAAGTACGAGTCCCAGGCCCGCACCTGCCGCAGTCTTTCGCGGCTGATGCTCACCGCCCAGAAACCAGCGCTCATTAGACGCGGGTAAGCCACGCTTTCCCTTTCTATGTGGCTGAATATTACCCGGTTAACAAGGCCTTGTCAAGGCGGCAGCTGCCCGCCGCATATCGAACAATTACAGCGCCGGGGTGTGACCGCGAAAAGTCGAGATGAGCGCCGTGATGTAGGGGCCGGGCTCGCGCCGTCGCCATAGCGGCTTTGGCGCGTCGGCGACCGCCCCGGCCCGCATTCCGGGGTTTCCGGGTCGGTCAGGCTACTTCGCCCTGCGTAGCTGGGCTTACGACGCCTTCGTCCGCCGAAGCGGAACTACGTCGCCCGCGAAGGCGGAAGCCCGCGAAGCAGGGAGTGGCTGTTGCACAATCCGTTTCGGGGGTGTGCGGCGCCTTCGAGTCTGTCATTCAGAGCGCAGCGCGGAGCGCGAAGCGTGGAATCTCAGCCCCGCGAATGCGCCTTCAGTTACGCCTGGGCCGATTGTGCAACAGCCTCAGGAGACCGCCCCCTACGCCGGGGATGCGCGACGATCCCCACTAAGAACGGTCACACCCAGCGCCGATGACGCCATAGTCTGCTCTCTGACCGCAGGGAGTCGGGATGCCGCGCCGGCGAATGCCGAACCCGCGCCCCCATTCCACAGGCTCCCTTCGACAGTGCTCTTTCCCCTGTGTCTAAGACGGGCCAGGCAGGGCAAGCCCCAGGCTATTCTTTCTTTATCAGCCACGCCTCGGCGAGTTGCACGTCCGTGCCCGACACGCTGTCCCACACTGCATCGAGGCGCCCCTCGGCGATCGCCGACGCGGGCACCTCGAACTCACGCACCAGAGGCTCCCGGCCGTCGAACTCGATGGGATCGCCGACCTTCTGCCCGCCCAGGTACAGTTGCAGCATCATTCTGCCGCGCCCCGCGCAGGTGACTCTGAACAGGTAAGCTCCGTGCGGGTCGAGCCCGGCATAGCGCAGCCGCAAGGGCGGACGATAGACGTGAGCCTGGTAGGCCCACGACAGCCGGCCCGCCTCCGGGAACCACGGGCCGTAGTGCGAATCCTGCACGCCGATCAGGACCCCGGGGTCCTGCTCCCAGGTGATTTCGCGCACCAGGTGCGGGTCCTTGGCGTTGGCGCGGTTGCCCAGATCGTCGTAGAACCCGCCGCGGCCGGGATCGGTCCAACTCACGATGCGGTCAATCGCCGCAAGCTGCTCGGCGCGGCGGGAGAGCTTTCGGATCTTCGGGATCTGAAGTCGCAGCCAGGCGCAGTCGGTGAGGGCTGCATCGTTGTTATCGAGCTGCGCGCCGCGGTCGAGGGCGCTGGCGCCATACTTCTCGATGCTGAGCTGCATGCCGATGCTCTCGAACAGCATCCCCGCCAGCTCGTGAACGCGTTCCCTGAGCGCGGGCGCGGCAGTCAGCGGGTTTGCCTGCCGCAGGATCTTCTCCGCCCTTCTCAGCGCGGTTGCTGTGCCGACCTCGCGTGCCCGCCTCAGTTCCGAGTAAGCCCGGTCGAGCAAGGCGCTTTCCTGCTGCACGCGCTTCTGCACGTACGCGTCCGCATAGGCCCGGATCAGCCCCTGCTGAAAGCGCCACGAGCCCACCTCGCGGGGCGTTGCCCGCTTCTCCATCTTCCGCCAGTGCGCCAGGGTCTTTGCGACCTGGCGGTTGGTGGCGGCAGGCCCAACCCAGTTCCGCTCGAGCATCAGCAGCCCGTCGGCGACCGCGTCGGCATGGCCGGGCCCGACGAAATAGCGCCCATAGTCGCGCAGCACCTCGCGCAGATCAGCCTGCGGGTCCCACAGCATCGCGTCCCACACGATTTTGTTCACGTCATCGCCGGTGCCGTCGGAATAGGCGACCGCGCCCGCCGTGTACGGCGAGTGCAGATTGCAGATGTGCGCGAATTGCGTGGGTCGGGGCTGGATCGGCTGGCGCTCATACGCCCGCGCCCATACCTCGTCCCAGTACGGACACGGAAACTGGCAGATCTTGGCATGAGTGACATCAGGATAGTGGCGGATCGGGTACTTCTCAGGCACCATCTCCCGCGTGTGCCGCAAGGGGTGCAGACAGCCGGGCCCCCATACCACGCCCGCGAGCCAGTCGGGCTCGTGCCGGCGCAGGTATTCGTAGAAGAAGGCGAGGTTGTCGCCCCTGAACTTCTGCGGGGAAACCCATAACTGCGCATTGGCGTGGCGCCTGCGCAGCACGTCCGCCAGTTCCTCCAGGTACGGCATTAGGATTTGGGGCGAGGTGTCGCCCGGGTCGCCGCCAGGAACGAACAGGTGATCAATGCGACGACAAGCCCGGAAAAGGGCATCCCTCTCGCGCAGGCTCTGCTTGCGGCGCTCCACATCTTCCGCGGCGCCGCGCTCCAGGGGCAGCCAGAGCCAGACCTCCATGTCATAGGCGTCGAGCACGGCGCTCAACGCCAGCGTCATATCCCAGGTGTTCAAGGGCATGAGCGGGTCGGGCACAGCAAGGCCTGGTGCGCCGGGCGAGATCGGTGGGATCAATTCGATCGCATTGTTGCCGAAAACGATGAGGTCGCGCACGTACTGCGCAAACCGCCCGACATCCCAGGCATCGAGAGTGTCGTTGAGCTGCCGATAACCGAGCTGCATCCCGCGGATGGGGTAGGCGGGCGCAGTCGAGATCCGGAGATCCGCCGGCAGGTCCGCCTTGCGGTCCGCCCATTCCAGTGCGCGCAGCAGCCGCCCGACCGCGTAAAGCGTGCCGCGCCGGTCGTTGCCGATGGCGCAAACCGTGGGCGCCGGTCGCGCAGTGGTATTCGTAAGCAGAACATAACCCTCCGGCGCCGGGCGCCCGTGCTTCATGACCGGCTTCGGGAGCGTGACCCGGCGTGGCATTGCGGGCATGCGCTGCACGCTGCCGATGATGATAGCAGGCGCGTCGGCTGTCGGCAGATTCGTTGACTCCTCCCATGTCAGGCCGGTGCGCTTCTGCACCTCCCAGCGCAGCATGAGCGCAGCCTGTCGCTCGACCGGATCCGCCGCGCAGCCCGCGGTCACTACAACCGCGTTCGCGAGGTCCGCGGTTGGACAAGACGTCTTACGCTTGCGGTTGCGCATTCATCCCCTCCTCGGCGCATAGTCTTCGCGCCGCTTTGCCTAGCGATGAAGGAGTTCGTTTCGGCGGTTCGCCTCCCAATCCTGCCCCCGCGGACTGTCACCCTGAGCGTCAGCGAAGGGTCTCCTCACGCTTGTGCTATGTAGCGTGCAGCCACGCTACCCTGCTTCGCGGGCCTTCGGAGCCCAGCTTCGCAGGGCGAAGTAGGCTACGCAGGGTAGCAAAGGAGATTCCTCGCTTCGCTCGGAATGACACCCCGAGAGCAGCAGTCTTGATATAGGCTCTAAGAGAATGTCGGGTCGCCCAAGGCGCTGACGCGCGATCAGGACCCAAGCTCTGGCATACACCGCGCCCCGCTCATGCCGCGTGCAACGTCGTCGTCAGCAGGGCTTTTGCCCGCGGCCAGAGAAAACTCAACGGCGACCGCCCTTGTGGCAGGGACGGCGCATACGGCGACATGGAGGTGCTGCCGTGACGCATGCGCGAGCCTTGAGGCCCATGGGACTGCTGGAGATCGTTGACCAGACCTTTCGCCTCTATCGCGCCAACTTCTGGCTCTTCTTTAGCATCGCTGCGGTGCTGCACATACCGCTCGGGCTGCTGCAAGCGGCAGCGCAGAGTTTCCCCATCGCCATAGCCGCGTATATCCTCATCCTCCCTGGGTATCTCGTCGTTCCCGCGGTGATGACCAAGGCGGTCTCCGACCGCTACATGGGCGATCCCGCGACCATCGGCGCCGCCTATGGCTACATCGGGCGGCGGCTGCTGCCACTGATTGGCACCATCATCTGCGCCTACCTACTGATCGGCGCCGGGCTCATTCTGCTGGTCGTCGGCACCATCATCTTCGCCTTATGGGCCTCATTCGTGACCCAGGTTTTCGTCATCGAGGACAAACGCTACTTCAATGCGATCTGGCGCAGCAAATTCCTGGTCGGGCAGGGCGTGTGGGGCGAGGTCATCGTGCTCGGCCTGATAACCGGCATCCTCGCGCTCTTGATCCAATCCCCTGCCCTCGCCTTAAGCTTCATCGCCAGTGGGCCGGGATCATCTTTGTGGATCCTTCAGGGGCTGATCGCGGGACTCGCACAAGCCCTCGCCCTGCCGGTAGGCACGGTCTCGGTCATTCTGCTTTACTACGACTCACGCATCCGCAAGGAGGGCTTCGATCTCGAGATGCTGGCGCGAGAGCTGGGCAAGCAGTTGCCGTCGGTTGCTCCGCCCCAGATCATGCCTCCGCAAGCTCCTGCGCCGCCCCAGTGGCCGCCAGCGCCTCCGCAATCAACCGGCGAGGGCGGCGTGTGATACGGGCCTTCGCGCTGGCCGCCGCCCTTTTCTCCTGCGGCTGCGTCGCCGCCGGCCAGCCTTTGACTCCGGCTCAATACGCGCGCATTGTCGGTGGCGCCGCCCAAGGGTTGCACCAGGCCGCCCGGGCCGGCAAGGAGAGCAAGCGCCTGGCCCAGGTCGCGCTGGGCCGGCTGCCCGGGCGCGCCGTGGTCCAATCAGGCGCCGGCGCGCCTCCTCTCACCGTGGATAACCGCGGCTTGCTGCGCGCGCTGCGCGACGAAGTGGCCCGCGGCCCGTCAGGAATCATGAGCGCGGCGCAGGTGCTGCGCAACCTTCAGCGCAACCTGGAAATTGACGTGACGCCGGCGCCGGCGGACGCTCGCGGGGTGCTGGCGGCAGTATTGCGGCGGCGAGAATTCCGGCCCAGCCGGTGGGAGCAACTTCGAGAGCGTTTCTACCAATGGCTCGCTCGCGTCATTGATGCGATCTTGGGCCTTCTCCCCGACCTCGGCTTGCCAGCAACCACGCTTCGAGTCATTGCACTCATCGTGCTGGCTGTTGCCGGCGCGATCGCGCTTCTGCTGGTGCTGCGGCTGGTAATGACGATGGCCTCGCGCCCGCGCAAGGCATCGCTCCCGGCGGCGGTGTCCAGGGCTGCGGTCAAGCCGCACAGCGCATGGGTTGCCGAGGCCGATGAGGCCCTGCGCTCCGGCGATTACCGGGGCGCGCTGCGCGCTTTGCACATGGCGGCGCTGATGAAGCTCGACGAGGCGGGGCACATAAGATTCATGGAATCGCGCACCGACGGCAGGTTCACGCGCGCGCTTCGGGACGGTGGGCGGCATGAGCTGGCCAGCGCATTGAGCGCGCTCAGCCTCGTTTTCGCCGCGGCGTGGTATGGCGCGGCGCCGGCCGGGCCGCAGGAATACGCCGCGGCCCAGGAGCATTGGCACCGACTGGAGGCTTTAGCCGCCGCATGAAAATACCGCGCGAAGCCTGGTGGGTGGCGGGCATTGTCATGGTCATGCTCCTCATCGCGCTGGTGCTCAGGGCCGGCGCCGGCGAGCAGGGGGTGGAGCGTTCCTCCGCTCGCACCACCTACGGCAGCGCGCCCTCGGGCCTGCGCGCGTTCTACCTGGCCTTGCGCGAACTGGGGTACGATGCTCGCCGCCTGCGCGTACCTTTCAGCGCCTCGACCCTGCCTCGCGAGGGCACACTCATCATGGTCGAGCCGCCGCTGCCGGTGACCGCCCGCGAGTGGAGAGCGCTCTATCGTTGGGTTGGCGCAGGGCATACAGTCATCCTCGCTGGGCACTGGATGCTGCCGCAATTCGAGCTTGCTTTCCCCGGCGTCAACGAGATGTTCGTCAGCGCGCCGTTGACTTATCCTGCGGCGCGCCAGCCCACATACCTGGCGCGCGGGGTCAGGAAGTTGGCCGTTCGTTCGGCCTGGCGCATCGAGGCGCTGGGCGAACCGCGCGCAGCCCAGGATTCCAAGCGGCGTCGCCGCACACAGCCCGTGCGGTTGGGCGCCGAACCATATCCGCGCGAGCTCGTGGACGCCCTGCGCCGGGCGGCGCCGCTGTTTGGCGACCCCAGGGGAACGGTGGTTGCGTACGCGCGAATCGGCGCCGGAACGGCGATTCTGGTCAGCGGCGGGTGGAGCTTGTCAAACGAAGGGATCGGCAAAGCGGACAACCTGGTATTCGCGCTGAACGCCCTGGGGCCGCCGGGCGCCGGGCCGGCCTGGTTCGATGAATACCATCAGGGATACAGTCAGAACCTGGTGTGGGCGTTCATCCCGTTGCCCTTGAAGGCGGCGCTGGTGCAACTGCTGCTGGCGCTGCTGGTGGTGATGTACGCTGTCAGCCGGCGCTTCGGCGCGATCGTGCCGCTTGAGCGCGCAACCCGGCAGCGCAGCGAGTTCCTGGGCACGATGACGGCGCTGCTGCGCAAGGGGCATGCGACGCGACTGGCGCTGCGCACTGCCCATGACGCGGCGGTGCAGCGGCTGCGGGTGGATCTGGGGCTGCCGGCCGATGCCGGGCCGACGGAGCTGGCGCAGGCTGTAGGTCGGGTAAGCCCGCAGGCCACCGAGAAGCTGATGGCAGCGCTGCGGCAATCCCGTGGCGCCCTCGAGGGGCCGGAGACTCTTAACGAAAGCCGCGCTGTCGCCCTGGTGCGGCAACTCGACGAGGCGGTGCGGCTCGCGCTTCGGGGCCAGTAGCTCCGGTTTCAGCGCAAGTGGCATCAATGCTTCAAGTCAGAAGGACGGAGCGGATATGACCATCAAAGAGCTGATGAGCGAAGTGCAGGCGCAGGTTGGCAAGGCGGTGCTGGGCCAGCAGCAGGCGGTGGCGCAGCTTGTGACCGCGCTGCTGGCGCAGGGGCATGTGCTGCTCGAAGGCGTGCCCGGGATCGCGAAAACGCTTCTGAGTAAGGCGCTCGCGCGCTGCGTTGGCGCCGATTTTAAGCGCATCCAGTGCACCCCCGACCTGATGCCCGCCGATATCACCGGCACCAATGTCTTCGACCTCCAATCGCGCACCTTCCGCCTGGTGAGAGGCCCCGTGTTTACTAATCTGCTGCTGGTTGACGAGATCAACCGCACCCCGCCCAAGACGCAGTCGGCCTTGCTTCAGGCGATGCAGGAGCGCTGTGTCACCATTGATGGCGTTGACCATCCGCTGGAGGGCGTCTTCTTCGTCATCGCCACCCAGAACCCCATTGAGTATGAAGGCACCTATCCCTTGCCCGAGGCGCAGCTCGACCGCTTCCTGATGAAGGTCTATGTCGGCTACCCGGATGCGGCTGCGGAGCATGACATACTGCGCTTGCACCTGCGCGGCGTGGATCCGCAAGACCTCGAAGCCGTCGGTGTGCAGCAAGTCATTGGGCTCGCCGACCTTCAGGCGGCAACCCAGGAGCTGGCCCGCCAGACCGTGCGCGACGAGATGATCGCCTACATTGCGACCCTGGCGCAGCGGACGCGCGAATCGCCGCACACGCTGCTCGGCGCCAGCCCGCGCGCAGCGGTGGCGCTGCTGCGCTGTGCCCAGACCCGGGCGGCGGCGCAGGGGCGCGATTTCGTAACCCCGGATGATGTGCAAGATATGGCGCATCCTGTTTTCCGCCACCGCATAATCCTCAAGCCCGAGGCCGAGATCGAGGGCCTGACCACAGAAGGGCTGATAGACGGTGTCATTTCCGCAGTCCCCGTTCCCAGGTAGCTCGCCGGAGCCGCAAGCTGCCATGGCGCACGCCCGGTGGTTCCCCAGCGTCCGCCTGGGCGCGGCGGCGGCGGTTGGCGCCATCTGGTTCATTCTGGGGGCGCTGTGGGCGCCGCTGGTGTGGATGGCTGCGCTGTGGTGGGCTGCGCTGGCGGCGGCGGTGTTCGCCGACATGCGCGCCCTGCGTGAGACGCAGCGCGTGACGGCGCTGCGCTCAATGGAAGATGTGATCTCCCTCGGAGCGCGAAACCGCGTGACCCTGGAGCTGCGCAACCGCTCGCCTTATTCGCTTCGCGGTTTGCTTCGCGACGAGCCGCCCCTTGATTTTGTCGCCGACCGCGGTCGGGTCTCATGCGACTTGCCCGCGGGCGGCGAATGCGCCGTGCACTACCATGTAACGCCACCGCGCCGGGGGGATTTCGGTTTCGGACGCCTCAACCTGCGACTGACCACGGGGTTTGGCTTGGTGGTGCGGCAGTTGACATTTGACCTGCGGCGCAGCGTGAAGGTCTATCCGAATCTGGCGGGCATTCGCGCTCACGAGATCGCCGCGAAGAAGGAGCGGCTGGGCGATATCGGCATTCATCCTTCGCGGTTGAAGGGAACCGGCCTCGAGTTCGAATCACTGCGCGCCTACGTCCCCGGCGACGAGCTCCGTCGCGTGGACTGGAAAGCCACCGCTCGCCATGCCCGGCCCATCACCCGGGAATATGATGTCGAGCGCTCCCAGCACGTCATCCTCTGCCTCGATCTCGGCCGCACCATGGCCAGCGACCTGGGGCTGCTGACCAAGGCGGATCATGCGGTGAACGCCGCCGCGCTGCTCGCCTATGTCGCGGCGAAAGCGGGCGATTGGGTGGGGCTCTACGCCTTCGCGCAGGGGCCGATCATCTATGACCCGCCGCGCAAGCAGCAGTTCTCGCGCGTGCTCGATTCGCTTTACGCGCTGCAGCCGCAGACGGTGGAAAGCAACTACTACCAGTCATTTCTGGAGGCCGCGCACCGTATCCGCAAGCGCGCGCTGGTGGTGCTCTTCACCGATCTGCTTGACCCCGATTCGTCCGCGCGGCTGCTGCGATACGTGACCCTGCTGACGCAGCGTCACCTGGTGCTGTGCGCGGCATTGAGCGATTATGAGCTCTACGACATCGCGGCGCGCTCGCCCACTCAACCGCGCCAGCTATACGAGCGCACGGTGGCGACCGCGCTGCTGGCCGACCGCCAGCGCGCGCTTGCTGCCCTGCGACAGCGCGGCGCCATCGCCTTCGACGCCACGCCGGCAAACCTTTCGGTGGAAGTCCTCAACCGCTACCTGGAAATCAAGGCCCGGGCGCGGCTGTAAGCGGGGCTGCCACTCCGTCTGTGGGAGTATTACGAAACCACCGATGCTTGTCCCGAGCACGTACCCCGAGTGCAGCCGAGGGGCGCGAAGGGAACGCGGATGGAAGATCACATTGGGCGCGACTTCGCCGAAGTCGCGTTTCGCGCGGTCAGGCGACCGCGCGCCCAGTAGGCGAACTGGCCGCACAGTGCAATCGGCGCCTACGACTCATCCGTCTCTGCATCACTTGCGGCCGGCGAGCAGCACGTAACTGCACAACCCTGTCGCCAGCGCGCCCGCAGCTACGAATTTCACCGCGAGCGGCGTCACCGCCGGCGAGAACAATCCCTCGACTAGGCCGGCCACAGCCAGAAACACGACCACCCCGAGCATCAGCACCGCGGCCTGGCGCCCCGCAACCCGCAGCGCATCAACGCGCGTATGCTCCCCCGGCGCCACGATGGCGAACCCCAGCAGCAAGCCGGCGGCGGCAGAGATAATGATCGCCGGCAGCTCGATGACCCCGTGCGGCGCGACGAACGCCCAGAAGTATACCGCCGCGTCGGTGCGGCTCACACCCGCCGCGAGCGCGCCGAGGACAAAGCCATTGGCGATGAGCACCAGAATTGTCCCCAGCCCCAGCAGGATGCCGGTCGAAAAGGCCATGAACGACACCTGCACATTGTTGACCATGATGAACGAGGAGGCGATGGGCCGGAAATCCGCCGGCAGCCAGTTTGCGCCGCCCTGGTGACGTTGAGCGATTGAATCCACGCCCGCGGCAAGCTGGGGGCTGATGAGCTCGAACAGGTCCGGGCGCAGCAGGGTCAGCAGCGCGCCAATGATCGCCGCGCCGAAAAACAGGCCCGCGGCAAGCGCGATGATTCGGCCGTGGCGGCGCAGCATCTGCGGCAGCTCAGCCCCAAAGAAGCGGCCGACGCCCGCCCAACCGGAGGACTCCGATACATAGAGCAGCCCATAAGCGCGCCCGACGAGCCAGTTGAGGTACTCCAGCTCCGCGGCGTCAAGACCGTAAGCGCGAGCGTGTGACAACTCTGAGGCCGCGCGGCGATAGAGCCGTCCGAACTCCAGCAGCTCGTCTTCGCTCAGCCCTCGCAGCCCGTGCAAGCGCGAGGCGCGGGTCACGAGCTCCGCCAGGCGCTCCCACTGCGCCCGGCTTCTGGCCGCTAAGCGTTGCTCCACGATCCCTGCCTTGACAAAGTATCCCCATTCAACGAGGATTAGACTGATGATGCGATGACTTTCGAAGATACCAAAACCGTTATCACGCCCGAGCAGGTGTCGGTCACCTATACCCTCGCCGGGGTCGGCACCCGGTTCGCCGCCATCTTGCTCGACACCTGCATCCAGGGGCTGGTGGCGGTAGCCGTGGCGCTGGCCGCCTCAGCGATGGGGCAGGCGATACCTTTCGAGGGCTTCGCTTCACTCCAAGGCATGGCGCCGGCGTGGCTGCTTGCGCTCACCGTCATCGTGCTCTTTGGGGTTATCTGGGGCTACTTCATCTTCTGGGAGAGCATCTGGAACGGGCAGACCCCTGGCAAGCGCGCCGCCGGCATCCGCGTCATGCGCGACGGCGGCTACCCGCTAGATTTTCGCGCCGCATTCGTGCGCAACATTACCCGCTACGTAGATTTCCTGCCGGCCTTGTACGGAGTCGGCGCCCTCACCATGTTTCTGAGCAAGGATTCCAAGCGCCTCGGCGATTATGCTGCCGGAACCATAGTGGTCGTGGATTCGCGGCCGGCGCCGGCGATCAAGGGTTCTGCGCCAGCGCCGGTGCCAGTGCCTCCAGAGTATCCGCTCCTCGGCGATCCGGCGCTGCTTAACCTGCGCGCGATGAGCCGCGAGCAGTTCCTGGTGGTCGAGCGCTTTCTATCGCGCAGGGGCGAGCTGCCGCAGAAAGTGCGCGCCGACATGGCGCGCAAGATCGCGCTGCCGCTGATGTCGCTCATTGGCCTCGAATCGCCGGCCGACAATACCTATCCCTATGAGTCCTTCCTGGTGGAAGTGGCCGCCGCCTATCGCGGCCGCATCGCGAGGTGAGCGCCGGGCGCACCGATTCTGCCGCGGATTCACGCGGACCGGCGCGCATTACCGAACAGGGGGCCGGACGGAATAGCAGGTCTGTAGGGGCCGATCTTTCGCCAGGCTCAAGGCCAGCCCTGAGCATAGCGAAGGGACAAGTTCTCCCGATCGGCTCCTACTCGACTGACGAAGGAGTCGAACATGAGTCGCGTCATCACGGTTAGCGCAATTCAACTTGCCAGCGCCAAGGCCGGCGAAACGCACCAGGAAATCAAGGAGCACAACCTGCGGCGCATCGAGGAGGGCCTCAACACTGCCGGCGAGCGCGGGTCGGACGTCGCCATCTTCGGCGAATACGCCAACGTCAGGCATCTCCCGCTCGATCGCGAGCACGCGCGCGACTATGCCGACGAGGTTCCCGGCGCGGTGACCGACCGCATCGCGCACCTCGCCCGCCGCCACTCGATGAACATCCTGGCGCCGCTGGTCGGCTTGTGCGACGGCAGGTTGCGCAATGTCACCGTGCTCATCGGGCGCGATGGCGCCATTATCGGCAGGTACTTCAAGGCGCACCTGCCGCTGCCGGAGGCCGAGTGGGGCTTTGAGCCGGGCGAGGACATCCCGGTATTCGATTTCGATTTCGGGCGCGTGGGGGTGATGACGTGCATGGACATCGAGTATCCTGAGCACGCGCTGGTGCTGATGCTGCGGGGCGCGGAGGTGATATTCTTTCCCCATGTGCAGAGCGGCTGGGGGGAGATAGATTGGGAAATTCGCTACCGCGCCCGGGCGATTGACACTGGGCTTTACATCGTCTCCGCCTGTTACGGGGTGGAGAAAGACGAGCCGTGGCGGCCGGGGATGATGGTCGGGCGCTCGAGCGTCATCGGACCCGATGGCACCATCATGGCCGATGCGGGGCGCTGGGCGGGCGTGCTGACCACACATCTTGACCTCGATTGCCGGCGCGTGAGCGATTTCCATTTCGCCCGGTTGTGCGAGCGCACGCTGGCCATCAAGGCAAGCCGCCGGCCCGAGCTGTACGCGGAATTGACGAACTCGCGAACCCGCGACGCCGCAGCGGCCGAGGCCCGCGCCCGCGGCGCCTGTGGCACTTGATTGCGGGGCGGCGAGCCCATCGCTGGCATTTGCAGGGCAGGGCGCCCTACAGGCCTTCGCGCAAGATGACAGAAGGACTCTCTCAGGGTATAGATAAGTGAGTAACTGATGATGCGCGCAAGACGAGAGCGAGGCCAGGATGACTCCGGCAAGCCCCTGGAGTTGCCTGACGACATTCGGGCGTGGGCGGAAGAGTGGCTGGTCGAGGGCGAGCACGTCGAGGTCGCCGCCGCCGGCGACGTCCTGCCCGACGGCCGCTTCGGCGTCTCCTGGGTGGTGACCACCGATCAACGCCTGCTGGTGCTGGAGCCGCAGGACGATGAGATCGTCGTTCGTCTCGAGCGGGCGCTGCCGGAGATTGACGCGGTGGAGTTCGAGGGTTACGTGGGCGGGGGCGTGCTCTATGCCCGCCGCAGCGGCGAGCGCGTCGAGCTGGTGCGATGCTCGCGGACGCTGAGCAGTCTGTTCGAGGATACGCGCGACCAGATCATGGAGCGGCTGCGCGAGCGCGGCCGCGGGGTCGAGGCGGGCGATGCAGACGAAACCGGCGCGGAGGGCGAGCGCGAGGAAGCCGGCCGCTCGCGATGTCCGACCTGCGGCAGACCCCTAAAGCAGGGCGACATCTGCCAGGCGTGCATCAACCGCAAGCGCATCATGATTCGCTTGTTCGGCTACCTGCGGCCCCACTCGCTCACGCTCAGCCTCGGCGTCGCCGTCACCTTTGCCTTCGCG